>Ga0247727_10005905_pt1 | contig 24386 bp, 15 predicted proteins | sample WisWelCaveWW1625_FD_202498 | JGI IMG/M metagenome (GOLD analysis project Ga0247727, IMG submission 202498) | Biofilm microbial communities from Wishing Well Cave, Virginia, United States - WW16-25 | ecosystem: Environmental > Aquatic > Deep subsurface > Groundwater > Cave microbial mat | place... | reverse complement strand
TCATCAGATTCTCGAGGGTGTCGTTCTGAATGCTGGCCATCATCTGGATGAACATGTCGTAGGCTTCTTTGCGATACTCCACCAGCGGCTCGCGCTGGCCCCAGCCGCGCAGACCGATCCCCTCGCGCAACAGTTCCATCTCGGCCAGATGCTGCATCCAGTACTCGTCCACCGACTCGCAAATCCAGTAGCGCTCCAGTTCGCGCATGTGGTTGGCTCCGAGCTCGCCCTCCCGCACTTCGTAGGCGCTGGTCAAGGCTTCCACCAGCGCTGCCCGAAGCTCGTCGCGGGACTTCCCGTGCAGTTCCGCCTCGCGCACATAATCGCTGGCGCGGACCCCGCCAAACAGCTTGGTGACCGCCGCATAGAGCCGACGCACATCCCACTCTTCCGGCGGCAATTGGGGCGGACAGTGACGATCGACCAGCCACTTCGCCTGGTCGGCGATGAGGTTGATCAGGGTCTCGCGCAGCCCCGTGCCGAACAACGCTTTGCGGCGCATCTTGTAGATGGCTTCGCGCTGCACGTTCATCACATCGTCGTACTGCAGCGTATGCTTGCGGCTTTCGAAGTGGTTCATCTCCACTTTTTTCTGCGCGTTCTCGATCGACTTGGTGATGAGCCGGGCCTCCACCTGCTCGTCCTCCTGCCACTGGTTGAGCAGGAACTGGCCGCGCACGCCGAACAACCGCCACAACTCGTCTTCGAGCGACACGTAAAAGCGCGACGAGCCCGGATCGCCCTGCCTTCCGGCCCGACCGCGCAACTGGTAGTCGATCCGGCGCGCCTCATGCCGCTCGGTGCCGATGATGTGAAGCCCGCCGAAGCCCCGCACTTCCTCGTACTCGCTGGTCTGCGCCACGTCTTCGGGCCGTTTCTCGCCGAGCAGCGACCAGTCGGCTGCTTGCCCGGCGACTCCGGTTTCGACCAGGACCGTGGGCAGCTGGCCGCTACTGATTCCGAGTGCCGTCAGGCGTTGCGATACCCACTGCGCTGCCACCCAGGCCTTCGCCTCGGGCAGCTCGGCGGTCAGTTCGCTGGCAATACGCTCGGAACGGTCCTCGTTCTGACCGGTCTCATGGGCAACTTTCACCACAGCTTCCCGCAATCGTTCGTTCAGCAATTCCAACAAGTGTTTGGGACGGAGGCGGAACAGGACCGTTGGCGGCGCGCCTTCGTGACCCAACACCACGCGGGCCTCGTCCGCACGGATGACGCCAAGTTCATGCAACCGGGTCTCCACCCATTCGCGGGTGGCCCACTTGGCATGGTTGCTTTCGCGGCGGACGAATTCTCCCACCTCCTCAAGGCTCGCCTCGCAATCTCCCAATTTCCAGCGCTCTTCGCTGTCCGGCAGCCACCGCGCGCCGTTTCCGTTCGCACCATTGATCGTGCCGGCCAATTGGCGCAGGGCCTCACGATCGACCCGCAAATGGATGAAGTTGTCGTCGCCGGACGAATAGCGGCGCTCGGAACGGACCACCTCGAGGCCCCGCAACTTCTGCTGCAACCAGGCGCGGTCGGTGGCTTCGCCGTCCACCAGTCGGGCGCGCACCGCCGAGAGAATCTGCGAGTCGTTGAACTCGACTTCCGCAGCCGACGATCCGAGCCAGCGCTGGGCCGCGGTGGAATCGCGCACCTCGAACGCTTCGAGTCGATCCTGCACCCAGGTCGCGCTCACCGGCTGCGCTTTGGGATGGCGGCGCGAAAGTTCGGTCACCAGCCGCTCCGGTTCCAAACCGCATCCCTGCGCGACGGTTTCCATCAACGCGCGGTCCAGGTCCGGCAAGGAAGTGAGTTCGAGCACGAGTTGATAAACTCGTTCGTCCTCCCGATCGGCCAATCGAAACAGGGACCGCAGCAGCAAGGTATCGCGGGGGTCGTGTTGGAACGACTGCGCGGCGAGGCCGCTCTCCAGCACCTGGCGGAGATTGGCAACCGGCTCTGACTCCGACCAGAACCAGGCCCGCACCGCGGCCAGTCGTTCGTCGGTGAGCACCTCGTCATCGAGCGGCAGGCGATCGGTCAGGTTCAATCGCCGGGCGCGCGCGCGCACACGATTGCGCAAGTCGGCCGCGGTCAGGTCGGTGGCGTAGGCATCACGAATTTCCTTGGCGGTGGCGAGGTCGAGTTGCTTGTCGTGCTGCAACGCCGTCAGGCGATCGTCCACCGCTGCCACCCAGACCAGTTGCTGCAACGCGTTCGGCGTCAAACGCGCGAGCAGCGCCTCCGTCGTCTCCACCGTGCGGCTTCGCAAACGCGAGGCCTCGCCTCGCAACTTCCGACGCACCAGTTGGCGGGTGACGACCCGCAGCTTGGCTTCGAGGTCGAGGGTGCCGCCGAGCAGAATGTCTACGCCGCGGCCGGCCATGTTGGTGGCGATCGTCACTGCGCCGATGCGCGCGGCCTCGGCCACGATGCGAGCCTCGTTGCGATGGTTCTTCGCGTTCAGCACGTTGTGCGGCACGCCGCCTCGCAACGCCGCCTGCAGGGTGGGCACCTGGGCGTCGGTGAGGTTGAGGCGCTCTTTGATCTCGTGCAGGTTGCGGCCAGCGGTCACCTCCGGGTCGAGGCCCTGATCCTTCGCCACGCCCCGCACCGCCGCGACATTGAGTTGCGGCAATGGCACGTTGAGTGCGGCCACCAGGTCGGCCTTGGTGCGCTTGTCCAGCTTTTTCTCGTCCCACAGCTTGAACTTGATGAGTTGAGTCAGGCAAAGCGTCTGCAAGTGTTGCGCTTTGAGCCGTTCGCTAAGCCGCTCGCTGACTTCCACCGAACGCGTGCCCACCAAGACGGGCTGGCCCTTGACGTGGTGTTCGAGCAGTTCGAAACAGATCTGCCGGGTCTTGGCTTCGAGCGTTTTGAAAATGACATCCTGATCGTCCGCCCGCCGCACCGGCCGGTTGGTAGGGATGCTGACGACCTCCAGCCCGTAGGTCTTGACAAACTCGGCTTCTTCCGTCTTCGCGGTGCCGGTCATTCCGGCGAGCTTGTGATAAAGGCGGAAGTAGTTCTGAATGGTGACGGTGGCGACGGTCTGGCTCTCGAGGCGCACCTCCACGCGTTCCTTCGCCTCCACGGCTTCGTGCAGCCCCTCGCTCCAGCGGCGGCCAGGCATTTTGCGGCCGGTGAACTCGTCCACGATGACGATCTCGTTGCCGCCTTCTATAACGTAGTGAATGTTCTTGTGATAGATGACATGGGCGCGAACCGCCTGATCCAGCAGGCTCTGTACTTCCGCCATCTTCAGTTCGGCGACTTTGCGGCGGCGCGCCGGTTCAAGCGCGATCACCTGCGGGACCACCAGACTCACCTGCGATTGCCCACTGGCTGCCATCGCCTGCGCCACCTGCGCGGCCTCCTCTTCGCGCAGCACCTGATTCTCGACCAGCGCAGTGAGCAGGTCGTCGGGATCGGGAAAGCCGGGCTGGCCGATTTCACGTTCTGCGACCAGCGTGCCCATGTCGAGAATCGCCGAGGCGTGGTGTTTCTCTTCCTTCTCGCTGAACCAGCCGTATGACTTGACAAAGCGCGGCAGGTCCTCAATTGTCACGGTCTGGAGCGTGGTCTCCACGCAACGCAGGGCCGCGCGCAGCAATTGCTCCTGATTGCGACCGACAAAGTCGTCGACCCGCAGCCGGGCCATCAACTTCTTCTCCATCGGAAGTCGGCGTTTCAGCTCCTCGACGAACGGCTCGGCGCTCTCGGGCGTCAGCAACGGTTCGAGGTGGCGGCCGATCACCTCACCGACGATGAGCGCCAGGCACTGGCCGGGCAGTTCCTGGGGGTTAGCTTCGCGACGCAGTCCGTCGGACAGCAGCTCGCGCAAGTCGTCGTTTAGCGATACCGTCGCGGCCAGTTGGTCGAGCGTGGCGTCGCTTTGTGCTGCGAGCCAACCAGCCCAGTCGGTGGCGAAGGTGCCGACGCGTTCGGCGATCAGTTCGTTCGCCGGCAGCTTGACCAATGCGTCGGCCACGACCTCTTCCAGCGCCTCCGCCGGGGAGCCGTCGTGCACGGCGGAAGCGATGGCGGTCTGCGCTTCGACGCCCAGTTCGCGCGCCACTACCAGCACTTCGTCCACCAGCGCCTCGCCGTTCGCCTCCCGCCATTTGATCAGTTCGTCTACGCCATGGGCCATCACGCGCTCGGCTTCGCGGCTTTCATCCGGTAGATCGCTGACCAGCGCGTGCAGCTCGGCGCGCACCCGGTCGGCGTGACCGCCGGCCACCAGCGCGGCTGGCAGCGCTCGACGCGATTCCTTCGGCAGCTCCACCAGTTCGTCGAGTTCATGCAGCAGATTCGCCGCCAGTTGCTCCATGGCGCGCGTCCGGGCTTGCGCGAACTTGCGGACGACCTTTAGCACGTCGGAATTGGGCGCGAACTTGTAGAGTTCCTGGCGGAGGGTGTGTCGCAACTCGTCGGGGGTCACGCCCAAGCGGGCGCGCTGATAGAGCGCTTCGAGGCTCGGCTTGCCGACATTTCCCAACGCGCCCAGGTCCCCGCGCAACTGGTCGCTGCGCGCTTTCAGCCATTGCTGACGGGTTCGAGCATACGCTGCTACCCGGTCCTGTATTGCTTGAGCGGCTGGACCCGGCTCTTCGCGCAGTGCGCTGGTAATCGTCTTCAAGATCTCGCCATGCGGCGTGCGGATGCGAACCAACTGCCAGAGGCGCTCGCAGGCATCGTGCGGCAGCATGCGCTCGGCGGAGAGCTGTTCGATCACTTCGACCGTGGTGTCGGCGGTGAGGCCTTCCGCCAGGCGCAGCGCTTCCGGAAGATTTCCTTGCGCCGTGGGGATTCGCTCGACCAATGTTTGAGCGGCCTCGGCCGGTTCGCGATCGAACACGGCCTCCGCGCACGGCGCCACTTCTTCGTCGTCCAGCCAGCGGCGGCGGGCGAACTCCTCCAGCAATGCGGTCGCGGCATCGTAGCGCAGGCCAGCGTCGTCGCCGCGCGAGCGCATGCGATCTTCGATGGTCTCTAGAAAATCGGCATGAAGATGCAGGGTCTGTTGCAGCACGGCCAGGGCGGCGCCGATTTGGGATTCGCGGTCGCCGGAGAACTGCGCGATCACCGCCAGCAACAACGCCAGCGCTTCGGCGAACGGCTGCACCACTCGCCCGGCCTCCACGCGAATCAATTCGGCCACCTCCACCGGCGGGGCGGTTTGCCCGGCCAGTTCGGTCAGTTGCCGATACAGCTGCGGGCCACTGAGGCCGAGGTGCTGCAACTCGTCGCGCAATGCCAGCAGTTTGGCGACGTTCTCGGCGCGCGCAGGACTGTCCGGCTCGACATAGCAATGAATGAGATAGGTCAACCCGGTTTGCAGACAGCCGCGCTCGAGCAGGAAGCAGTTGAGCGCCTCCACGTCGAGATCCTTGCCGCGCTTGCAACGAGCAATGACCTCTTCAACGTCGCGATCGGAGGTGGCGGGCACCAGCTTGCGCGCGACGCCATCCATCACCTTGGCGATGCGACGCTTGCGCTGCGCACGCTCGGATTGCTCCACCTGCGCGGAGATGATGAGCGGAGTGCGCGCCTCGTCGATCAGGATGTTGTCCACCTCGTCGACGATGGCGAAGTTGAGCGGCCGCTGCACCACCCAGTCCGGGTCGGTTGCCATGTTGTCCCGGAGATAGTCGAAGCCCACCTCGCTGTTGGTTCCATATACGACATCGCTCTGATACCCGACCTTGCGATCGTCCTGCGACGAACTGTTGGTGATGAAAGCCACCGACAAACCGAGGAACTCATAAATGGGCCGCATCCAGTTGGCGTCACGTTCGGCGAGGTAGTCATTGACGGTGATGAGGTGGACGCCGCGGCCGGTGAGCGCGTTGAGCACCACGGGGAGCGTGGCGACCAGCGTTTTGCCTTCGCCGGTTTTCATTTCGGCAATGTGGCCCGCATGCAGGACTGCGCCGCCGACGAGTTGGACGTCGTAGTGGCGCAGGCCGACGGTGCGTTCGGACACTTCGCGCGTTAGCGCGAACACCTCGGGCATCAGTTCGTCCAGCACACCCTTTTCCACGGCGCGCCGTAGCCGCTCGTACTCCTGATCGATGCCGAGCGGGTCGCTGGTCGGTTCGCGCCAGTCCGCGCCGCGCTCGCGCAGCCGCTGGGTCACGAGGTCGCGGAAGCGGCGCTTGAGCTCCTCGCCCTGGGCCTTCAACTCCTCGTCGGACCTGGCCTTGAGTGCCGTCCCCAGCGCATTGACCTGGTCGACCAGCGGCCGCAGCTTGGCGACTTCCTTTTCATTCTTGTCAAATGGTTTTTTGATGAGGTCCCAAATGACCGCCACCGGCGACTTCCTAAGTGCGTCGTCGTCGCCGCCTTTACCTTTGAAAAAACTCAACATCTGTGAATCAGTCCACGTCCAGATTCGCGCCTCGCGCGGTATGCGGCCCGCTGCCACATGTTCCCAGAGTATGGCCTTGCCGAGCGCCGACGAGTCTGGCCGCGCGGGCGCGGGCGCACTATACTCTGGCCGTTCGCCCCCTCCGAGGCCCGTCGTTGCAGAAGCTATCGTTGCCATCCATCGTTGTCGCCGCTGTGACGCTGCTCGTCGCCGGAGACTTGCACGTCCGCGCCCAGGCTCCCACCGAGCTCCGCGCCGGACAACTCGTTGCGCGCTTTGAACCCGGCAAGGGCCTGGACCTGGAGTATCTGGGCTACCCGTTGCTGCGTGGCGGCGACGTTACTCTGCACGATCTTGCCACCCGGCAAGTTTTCCTCCGCTTAAGTGCGGGCCGGCTCGACGTTAAAACGGTTTCCGAACCACGGCCGACGCTAACCGTCGTGGCCCAGCCAAACGAGGCGAGCGACGCCGAGCTGCTGGTTGAAGTTCGCCTGCCCGACAATCACACGGCGACCATCACCGTTACTGCCCGTCAGGCGCGGCACGACCAGGCCTTCGCGGCGCACGTACTCGGTGGACTCGCGGCGGCGCCGATCAAGGGTTGCGGTTATCGGCTGACGACTTCGAACGCGACCCGGGACGGCGTGCTTCCCCTGGCGCCGGGCGTGTTCTCGGCGCGCAAAGAGCGGTTCTCGGCGCAGTTCCGCGAACTCGCCGTGCGCTCGCTGCTTGGCGATTTCAAGCTCGGCCTCACCGGAGACGCCAATGCGTTCATCATGCGCGACGAGCGTTACAACGGACGCACGCTGGAGTTTCCGCAGTTCGCACTGACAACGCGCAACGCGCTCGTGCCTCGCGGCCGGACGGCGCGCTGGCAAGTCACCCTGCAATTCACGCCCGACACGCAACGTCTGGTTCGGTCACTGCCGCCGGCCACGACCGGCCCCGACGCTGCGCTCGTCGCCGTCGCCGAGGCGCGCGTACCGACCGACGAAGAAGTGCTGATCATTCCGAAGCCGCAGTCATTCCAGTCGCGCAACGAGGACTTCGAACTCAATGAGCGGACGCGCCTCGTGGTCGCCAATCTGGCCGACGCGCAGCGCGTGGAAATCCGCGACCTGCGCCACGAGTTGCGCAACCTCTGGGGCCTCGACCTCGCCCTGGTCGCCCTGACCGAGGTTCCCGATCTGACCAACTGTATAGTCATCGGCGAGCCCGGCGCGCACGCGCGCCTGCAAGTGTTGTGCGCACAGGACGGTTGCGATCCGAAGGGCCTGCCCTCGACGGAAGCCTACTCGGTTTCGGTGCGGCCCAGCTACGCGGTCGTCGCCGGGGCCGAGCGCCGTGGAACGCTCTATGGCGTCATGACGCTGCGGCAGATGCTGAAGACGAAGGCCTCGGGGGTGGTGGCGCTGCGCGGCGCTTTGATCCGCGATTATCCGGACTTCAGTTTCCGCGGCGTTCACCTGCATGCGGACGACCACACGCTGGAATGGGCGACGCTGCTCATCGAACGAGTCCTGGCCCGTCACAAAATCAACTTCATCGTGCTCGAGTGCGAGTACGCGCGCTGGGACACTTGCGCCGAGTCGGCCCCCCCCTGGGCCATGACCAAAGACCACATGCGCAGGCTGAAGGCGAAGGCCGCCGAGTACGGTATCGAAATCGTGCCGATGATTCGGTTGCTCGGCCACTGCCAATGGATGTTCAACAATGGCAGGAATCTCGAGTTGGCGGAAGACCCGGTCAGCCGCCACACCTACTGCCCGTCGGAGCCGCGCAGCTACGAGTTCATTGGCCGGGTGCTGAGCGAAGCGGTCGAGTTGTTCCAACCACGCTACCTGCATGTCGGCCACGACGAGTTGCACACGCGCGGGACGTTCCCGGCCGACCAGCGCTGCGTCGGGCAAACTCCGGCCGCGCTTTTCATGGCCGACTCGCTGCGGCTGCGGCGGCTGTGCGAAGAGCGCGGAGTCAAGATGATGATGTGGGGCGACATGCTGCTTCGCCCCTCCGAGGCCAACGACGCTGCGCACGGTGGCCCCCCCTGGAACGTGGCCGCCTCCCGGCCCGCGCTGCCTAAAGACGTCGTCATTGCCGATTGGCACTACGCGCCGGCCCGCGACTATCCCAGCGTCCGGACCTTCCGCGCGCTCGGCCATCCCGTCATCGCAGCGACCTGGCACAACCGGGCGAACATCTTTTACTTCGCCCAGGCCGCCCGACAGGCTGGTGCGCTCGGCTTGTTGCAGACCACCTGGACCGGTCACAACGGCAACCGCACCGCGCTGGCCAAGTTTCCCCAGCAGATCGCCGCCTATGTCACCGCCGCCGAGTATTCGTGGTCGCCCGGCCAACCGCACATTGATCAATTGAACTACCAGCCGATTGAGGTCCTGTATGAAAGCCTGTTTCCCCATCCCGCGCTGCGGCAGCGGCAGGCCGGCTTCCTGGTCGACCTCGCCCCGTGGGCCAACGTGTCTTGCGCGGAGCAGGAGCGCGAGGGCGGTTGGCTCGGCTATGGCCGTGGCTACGATCTGCGGCGGTTCGAGCGCGGGCAGCAACGACTGGGCAACGCGCTCGCGTTGGTGCCGTCATCGGAAGTCTGGTCGGCCGGCGTCATGTTGCGTGGCTCGCTGACGCAGCGCGAGTTTCCCGAAGCGGTGGAGATTGCCATCCGCCAGCGCGCGACGCAATTGCAGTTCTTGCACACCTGCGCATTCGCCGTGAGTGAAGACACCAAAGTCGCCGAGTACGAAATCATCTACGCCGACGGCCAGCGCATCAGCGTGCCGATCATCTACGGTGACGCGCTGCGCGCCTGGGACGATCCGTATAGCGGGATGTCGCGCCATGCCGTCTGGAAGGGCAAAACCCTGAGCGGTTATCCGATCGCCGTGAAGCGCCTGCTGTGGGACAACCCGCGCCCCAACGTGGCCCTGGCGGCGATCCGCTTCCGCAGCGCCGGCACCGACGCCTCGCCGGTGCTGCTGGGGCTGACCGGCGTGCAGTAACTTCGCCTCGCGCCAAACTCTCGCGCAATCCCACAACGGAGACCGCATTCGTGGCCCTCACTCGTGAACAAGTGCAGCACGTCGCGCTGCTGGCGCGGCTCGAACTTACCGAGGCCGAAATCCAGCGCGACATGCACGAGCTCAACCAGATTCTCCCGCACCTCGACCAGTTGAACCAGCTCGACACCGCCGGCATCGAACCGACCTCCCACGCCATCCCGATGACCAACGTGCTGCGCGATGATGTGGTGCAACCCTCGCTCCCCAACCAAGCCGCGCTCGCCAACGCCCCCGACCAAGACGCCGGCTGCTTCCGCGTGCCGCGCGTGGTGGAGGGGTAGTGCAAACCGACTTGCATGCCGTAGTAAAAAATCTGCGTGCCACTCGTGATAGTTTATTGTTGACAATTTCTTGGTGAAGCGGAATTCTCCCTCCGAAATCCAGGGTGAAAATGCTACCGGTTCCCTCTCCGGCAATGGATAACCAACATTTTTGGCCGAGGAGAGGGAGCAGTTTCTTGCGGAGCTGTGCAGCCTGTGCGGGTTTCATTTGGGACCGCGCAAGCGCGGGTCAGCGTAGCATTTTTCTGTGTGGATGCGACCACCAGAATCGACAGCGATCGCGAAGCCCGCCATACGGTCAAAGAAACACCAGTTGGTACCGCGTCCTGCGGCTATCGTGTGGTCGCAGAAGACTCGAAGGTTCTTGTCGTTGGTAAACTGCAGCATCAGGTCGCCGGCCGGAGCGGTCACTACCAGCTTGCTCACTGTCTCTCCAACGAAGCGCCTTAGTCCCCGAACCATCGGCCCTTTGTTGTCATTAGGATCGTACGAGCTGGCGATGACTCGCTCGGTGGTTTCAACACGCCAGACGCAGTAGACCATGAGACCATACTCGCCTATAAATCTGCGTGCCACTCGCGATAGTTTATCGTTGTCAATTTCTTGAGGACGCGGAATTTTTTCTCCGAAAGAAAGATTGAAAATGCTACCGGTTCCCTCTCCTGCAGAGCAATACCAACATTTTTGGCCGAGGAGAGGGAGCAGTTTCTTGCGGAACTGTGCAGCCTGTACGGGTTTCACCTAGGCCGCACCCCGCCGCGCTTGCGAACTCCGCGAACCCCTTTCCAGGGTTGCTTGCCACGCCCGGCCTTGATGTCTTGAGCAATCTGTCGGATGGTTTCCTTGTCGTAACCCTTATTGGTAATTGCATCGTGCAGTTGTTGGCGCTCGTCGTCAGTGAGTCCAAGCTCATCTGCAATGCTTTTGACCCAGTCGTTTTCCGTTTGGTGGCTGTTGGTAATCGGGGGCTGTGTCTGGCCCAGGCAAATCCTGTTGTGTGCATCCACGTCGGGCAAGAAATCGGAACTGTGTCCGCACGGTCTTGGTCCGCCAAGCGGTGACTGATCTGTGAGAACGGCAAGAATAATCCCGAGCTTGCCCAAGAGAGTTGTCAAACTGGTTCCGGGAGTAGGCTTTGGGACTGGTGGCCCAGGTTTTGGAGGTGTGTTGCCTGTGCCGGTTGTTGTCGTAGTTGTCGTCGTCGAACCTGTATTGACGGTTGTGGTTGTTGTCGTCCCGGTGCCAGGTTTGGGTCGTACGGCCGGCGCCCCTTTGGGAAGCGTCTTAGACGCGCTGTTTCCGCCATTCGACTGAGCAGCGTACGCAAACCGATTGCCAGTCAACGCCGCCTTCGCAGCGAAGACGGCATCCACTCCGAACTCTGGCATCTGAAGCTCAACTTCGACGAGGAACTCAAAAGCCTCGAAATCATCGAAGAAGAGTTGCTCATGCAGTCCATCGCTGTCTTCTGGCAAGAGCTCGAGGATTAGGAATGGTAGTTCCGGGAAGTCCGAGGTCGGGTCATCCAGTGTCAGGGAGTCGTAAATGGCAAGGGCTGCAGAGGCACTCCGCACTCGAGTCTCTGCATCGGTTTCATCCCACGGGCTCTGTGCTTGGGTGGTGGAGGTTGACAACACAAGCGCGAACAGGAAGACCGCGAGAACCGGATGCTGCTTGAAGTTCATGGGGTTGCGCTCTGTGGATTAAACGATGATTCCATTCTGGCCTCCGTGATCCCTTTGTCAAGCGTCACGTTATCCTCCGCCCCGTGCGTGAAGCCTTCCTTTCTGTGCTTATCGTTACGCTCGGCGCAGTGTTCGGCCAGTTCGCCCCGGAGTTCGCCACCTCGGAGAACCTGCTGAACATGACGCGCTACGCCGTCGAGGTCGGCCTGCTCAGCCTGCCGATGACGCTGCTCATCATCGCCGGCGGCATCGACCTGTCGGTGAGCGCGATGACGGCATTATGCGCGGTGGCGTTCGGGATGCTCTGGCAGCGCGGCCTGCCGCTGCCGGTGGCGGCGACTGCCGCAGTCGTTGGCGGCGCGGCGCTCGGCGCGGTCAACGGCGCGGCGGTGTCGCTCGCGCATATTCCGCCGCTCATCGTGACGCTGGCGACGCTGGCGTTCTATCGCGGACTTGCCACCGGCTTGAGCGGTGGCCGCGCGATCAGCGGCTTTCCCGATGAGTTCCTTGCGTGGGGCGATGGCAGCTTCGGCGGAGTGCCGGCGCAATTGGTCGTCTACCTGGTATTCGCCACGCTATTTGCCTTGTTCCTTGCGCGGACGCGGTGGGGCCGTTGCGTCTACGCACTCGGCGCGAACGAAGCGGCCGCGCGGTTGAGCGGCCTCGCCGTTGTCCGGCTGAAATTCTTGCTTTACACAACGGCCGGCGCGACGGCCGGAGTGGCCGGACTAATCCTGGTCGCTCGCACCACGCGTGCCAAGGCCGAAGGCTCCGCGGTGGGCTACGAGCTCGACGCCATCGCCGCCGTCGTCATCGGCGGGACCAAGATCGCCGGCGGCGAAGGCGGCATCGTCGGCACGGTGTTGGGGCTGGCGCTCATCTCGACGCTGCGGCGCGGCCTGATGATGCTGGGGCCGAGTTTTCCCTCGGAAGTGCAGTCGGTCATAATCGGAATCGTCCTTATTCTCACGGTGTGGGTGGATCAATGCCTCAGACCCTGGCTTCTTCGACGGCGCGGCGCGCGCGCACTCGTCCCGGCATGATCCTGCTGGCGCTCGCCGCGCTGGTCGCGGTCGTCGGCTGCAGCCCCAGTCGCAACGGCGGAGCTGGAGGCGGGGCCCCGGCCAGGGCCAAAGCCGCACCATCCGGTGCCCGGCTGCGCGTGGTGCTGGTTCCGAAAGTACGTGGAATCGATTACTTCAATGCGGTCGAGAAGGGCGCGCGCGAAGCCGCGAACGAACTCGACCTCGAACTGCAGTTCGACGGTCCCACCGAGGACAATCCGGAGCGTCAGGCCGAAATCGTCGAGACCTGGATTGCGCGGCGCGCCAACGTGATCGGAGTCGCCTGCAACGATCCCAGCGCGATCGCCCCGGTGCTCAAGAAGGCACGCATGGCCGGCATTCATGTCATCACCTTCGATGCCGACTCCACGAAAGAGGCGCGGGAGTTCTTCGTCAACCAGGCGCCGGCGGATGCGATCGGCACGACGCTGGTGGACGTGATGGCGAAGGAAGCCGGCGAAGACGCCAAAACCGCCATCATCACCTCGACGCTCGAGGCTCCCAACCAGAACACCTGGATCAAGCACATGCGGGAACGCATCAAGACGAAGTATCCGAAAATGAGCATCGTCACGGTCGAGCCCTCGCAGGAGAATCAGCAGAAGGCCGCCGCGGCGACGCAGAGCGTGCTGAAGAGTCATCCCGAAGTGACTGGTTTCTTCGCCATCACTTCGGAGGCCTTCCCCGGCACGGCCGGCGCGGTGAAGGAAGCCGGCAAGGCCGGCAAAGTCGCAGTGACGGGATTGTCCACGCCGAAGTCGATGAAGGAGTACGTGAAGAACGGCACCGTTAAGACGATCGTGCTCTGGAATCCGGTAGACCTCGGCTACCTGACCATGCACGCCGGCAAGGCGCTGATTGACGGCAACTTGAAACCCGGTGTCAAGTCGATCAAAGCCGGCCGTCTTGGAGAGTGCAAGATTCGAGGCGACGAAGTCCTGCTGGGCGATCCCGTGCAGTTCACCAAAGACAACATCGACAAGTTTGATTTTTGATGTCCACCGAATTTGACTACCACCCGCCCGTCTGTCGCCATCTGCGGACGAAAGGGTTCTACATCCACGGCAATCGTCCCGAGACCTGGGACCCCACCTGTACGTCATCGCCGAGTGTCTGGTGCATGCACACGATGGTGCAGCGCGGGCCGGACGGAGGCGATGTGGAGATTCTCGCCTGTCGCGCCGGGCGGGAATGCTTCGAGGAATGGGTGGACGAGGAACAAGTATGAAAGCCGTTCTCTACAGCAACTTCGGTGAAATGAGGTTCATCGACGACGCGCCGCGGCCGGAGCCGAGGTCCGGCGAGGCGTTGGTCCGGGTGTCGCACGTCGGGATTTGTGGCTCGGAGTTGGAGGGCTTCGTCAAGCGTAGTCCGCGCCGCAAACCGCCGCTCATTCTCGGCCACGAATTCAGCGGCACCGTGCTCGAAGTCAACGGCGGCGACGAGGTCAAGGTCGGCGACACCGTCGCCGCCAATCCGCTGGTTGTTTGTGGCCAGTGCGAGTTATGCCTGCGCGGGCTGACCAGCATCTGCCCGAATCGCGAGTTGCTATCGATGCACCGCCCCGGCGCCTTCGCCGAATACGTTTGCGTGCCGACGCGGAATCTACACCAGGTCGACGAATCCGCGCTGATGCGCGCGGCGTTCGTCGAGCCGTGCGCCAACGCCGTGCACGTGCTGCGGCTCGCGCAAACGCCGACGCCCCGTCTCGTGGCCGTGATGGGTGCGGGCACCATCGGCGGACTCTGTGCGCAAGTGGCGCGGCTGGTCGGCGCGCCGGAGTTGCTAATCGTCGACGTGTCCGACTTTCGCCTCGACCTCGCCGTGAAGGCCGGCCATGCCGATCGCGCCGTTAACGCCCGCGACACCGACGTGCTCGGCGCTGCGCGCGAATTCACGAAAGGGCGCGGCTTTGACGTGGTGATCGACGCCGTCGGCATGGAAGTGACGCGTCGGCAGTCGGTGGAAATGCTGGCGCCCGGCGGCACCGCAGTCTGGATCGGCACCTACCACGACGACACCTCCATCGGCGGCATGGGCATCGTCAGCAATGAGCGTTGCGTCAAGGGCTCGTACGGCTTCAGCGAGGCAGACTTTCAAAAGGCGGTCGGCCTGATGACTCGCGGCAAGATCGAGGTCGAATCGTGGACGCGCGAATTCCCGCTGGCCGAAGGCGCGGACGTGTTCTACCGTTTACTCAAAGGCGAGACCAGCTACATCAAGGCGCTGTTGCGGCCATGAGTAACCCAACCCCCCGGCCCCCTTCCCGAATCGGGAAGGGGGAGTTTCACCCAACCCCCCGGCCCCCTTCCCGAATCGGGAAGGGGGAGAAGGACCCTGTGAATCCTGTTTTCTCTTCCTGCCCAACCCCCCGGCCTCCTTCCCGAATCGGGAAGGGGGAGAAGGACTCGCTGAAAGACAGCCGTCCTTCTTGCTTTGGACCAGAGGCAATCTCGGACGAAGTGACTCCTGCTCCCCCTTCCCGATTCGGGAAGGGGGCTGGGGGGTTGGGTTGATGATGCGCGCACTCCTTGCCCTGACGCTTCTTTTCCTCGCCGCCGAGCGCGTCTCTGTCCGCCTTTCACCGGACCGCGCCACCGTACCGGTCGGCGGCAGTGTCAAGTTGCGTGCGGAAGTGCAGGGCGTGAGCGATGGGCGCGTGCGCTGGTCGCTGGTTGGCAAGAATGCGGTCGGTCGCATCGCGGACGACGGAACCTACCTTGCGCCGGCAACAACCGCGACGCCCGCAACGGTGATGGTGAGGGCCGCCAGCGGTGCCAATCCTACGGCTACCGCCACCGCCACCATCCAACTGCCGGAGGTGAAAGTGGAAATCCAACCGAACCGCTCGCAGCTTCAGCTCGGCGAGTCGGTGCAGTTCCGTGCCCGCGTGCAGAACGCCGTCAATCAGCAGGCCACGTTTGCAGTGGAAGGCAAGGGGCGGGGCGTTGTGAGTCCGGGCGGCGTGTACGCACCGCCGGACACTTTACAAACGCCGACCACCGTCATCGTTCGCGCGACCAGCGTGGCTGATCCCTCCAAGAGCGACACCGCCACCATCGAAGTCGGCGCGGTGGAAGCGCGCATTACTCCCGATAAGGCACGGATCAGCGTCGGCGGAACGATGCAGTTTCGGGCCAGCATCCGCGGCGCGAAGAGCGAGGCCCTCGATTGGTCGGTGCTGGGCGGCGCGGCCAACGGCACGGTGAGCGAGAGCGGCCTTTATCGGACTCCGGTGCCGATGGTGACGCCGGCGAAGGTGGTGGTGCGCGCGGCGAGCGCCGCCGATCCGAGCAAGTACGCCGACGCGGAAGTGTCGGTCATTGCAGTCGAGCTGAAGGTCACACCGCGACCGCCGGGGCAGCGTCGCAATCGCGATGGCGGCGTGTTCGGCAGCGTCGTGCACAGCGTTACCCGGTTGTATCTACCGTTCGATCCGGTGAGCCCGATTCTGTTCGGTCCGATCTTTCGTTCGAAGGGCGGTCAACTCTATCTGCCGGCCGGAGGCAGTTATCAGTTCTATGCGCAGGCCGAATCCACCATCGACCAACGCGTGCGTTGGGGCATCGAGGGTGATCCCGAGCTCGGCACCATCAGCGAGAGCGGCCTGTACGTGGCGCCCACGCGCATTCGCACGCCGGCCACCGTGGTCATCCGCGCCACCAGTGAAGCGGACACCACGAAGATCGGCCAGACCAGTCTGACGATTCCACCGATCGTGGTGCGCGCGGAACCGCGGCAGGCCCAGGTGCTCGCCGGTGCCAACCTGCAACTGAAATCCGAAGTACAGAACAGCGTCAACACCGCAGCGACCTGGCGCATCGAGGGCGCCGACAACGGCACGGTAACTGCGTCGGGACTGTACACCGCGCCGGTCGGAGTCGCCACTCCGCGCACGGTAACGGTGACGGCGGTCTCGGTGGCCGATCCGACCAAGACTGCCGCGGTGACCGTGGCGATTCCTGACGTTCAGATTGCGCTGTCGCCCAACTCGGTCGAGTTGCGCCCAGGTGAATCGCATAAGTTCCAGGCGCGCGTGAGCAACGCCGCAAACCAAAGCGTGCAATGGAAACTCGACGGTCCGACCGAGGCCGGCGAGGTCTCGGCCGCCGGCGTGTTTCGCGCGTCACTTGGCATCACCGAGCCGGTCACCTTGCGCGTGGTCGCGACCAGCGTCGCCGATCCGACGAAGACCGCCGTGGCCGTGGTGCGGGTAAGGCCGCGGCGGACTTGACCTGCTGTCAGCGAACGCCGATCCTGCTCATGCGGTTCTCAACGCGAGTACCCGCCCGCCCTTGCCAGGCTGGTCGGGATACTTGCCTAACTCGATTCCGTCGCCGATGGACCCATCTCGGTAGCGCGCACCCATTGATTGCTGCCGTCCTGCTATCGTGGTAACATTACGTCATGAGATCCTGCCGAGTGCTGGTCACAGCTCTGTCATTGCTGCTGACAGCAATGGTAGGCGCCGAGCCCGATTTCAAGATCGCGGTCACCGTCGGCGTCGGCGAATGGATGAAGGACGGACGCGCCTCCGTAGTGCAGGTGACGATTTCCAACGATGGAAAGAGTGGCGGCGAATATGACCTGCTGGTCGGGGCCTCCGCGCCCTCGGGCACGGCGCGCGCGTCGCGGCTCCGTCTTGCGCTGCCACCCCACAGCCGCAAAGCAGTGGAGATTCCGTTCGCCGGCCAGGTCGGAGCCGACGGTGTCGTCGTCACGATTCTCGACCGCTCGAGGATTCTGGCCAGCCACACGGTTGCCGCGCAAGTCGCGGGGGGCAGCGATACGCTCATCGCGTTCGTCGGATTCCCGCCGGACGCATTGCCGTCGCTCGAAGCCATCGAAGACATGGCCGGTCGTGTGGACGATCTGACCCGCCAGCGCGTCTTCTCGAAGGCAGGCTCGATGGCTCACATTGCGCGGCTGGGCAGCATCGCGCAACTACCGGACTCGTCCATTGGGTGGGAGTCCTTTTCAGTCCTTGCGTTGCGCGGATCGGAGAGCCGCGACTGGACAACCGCGCGCATCAAACGACTGCACGAGTGGCTGACGAGCGGCGGACTGCTCGTTCTTTGCCCCGATGGCAGCGATCGCATCTTTCGCGCCGGACCGTTGGCGAAACTCGCGCCGTTGACGTCGGAGCGGGACCTGTCTCCGATCGACGTGGCGCCGCTGATCCGGGTGACGGCAGCGATGAACTTGCCAGCCATGGTTGGATTTCGCGCTCAGCTAACCGAGGGAGGACGTTGTCTGCTCGGGGAGCAGCAACCATTGATTGCCGTTCGCGCGATCGGGCGCGGTCAGGTGATGGCCCTGGCGTTCGACCCGTGCATCGAGCCGTTCGCAAGTTGGAGCGGACAAACGGAATTGTGGTGCACGCTGCTGCGGCTGTACGCCGGACGCCACGCGCGAGTTTCCACGGACAATGCCGTGCGCGCCTATCTGGAGCGTGTGCTCAAGCTGGCCGGTGTTGCGCGACCGCTGCCGCGCGCGGCGTTGCTCGCTCCCATTCTACTGTACGGACTCGCGCTCATCGTCGCCGCCTTCGTCATCGCGCGCACCGAGCGACGCCAACTGGCCTGGTTCATCTATTGCGGCCTGGCACTGACCTTCGGAGTGACTTACTTCGTCGCCTTCCGCGCCACGGTTCGGGGCCGTCCCTTTATCGGCTCGGTCGCTCGCACCGTCGCGCGGCTCGATGGCCCGGGCGCCATGACGCGCGTCGACAGCATCATCTTCAGTCCACGGTCGGAGCAACTCAACGTCACTGTCAACGCCGCCGACGCGCTGTGCGAGCGCCCGCTCGACTGGCAAACGTTGTGGCGGCGCTCACTGACCGCGGAGGACCGTTTCGACTGCGCGTCCACCACGCTCAGCGGCTATCCGGCGCGAGGCTGGAACTACGACTTGCTGATGGCGCGACTTCCGACACCCTCGCCGGTGCGTCTGCGGGCCGAGCGCGTGGTCGACGCCGGCGGCTCGCGCGCGGTGCGCCTGATCAATGAGGATGACTATCCGCTGCGTCGCGTTCGATTCGTGCTCTCCGGCGGCGACCAGTATCCCGTCCCGGATATCGTTGCGCACGGCTCTGTGCAGGTTCCCGCCGACGTGGCCGCGTTGCCGATCGCGGCACAATCATGGCAGAGCCGCGGCGCGAGTGTTGCGCTGTCGCAAGCGGAGGCAGAGAAGGAGTTGCTGGATGAGATCAAGGCGCCGTGGCAGTACGCGCATCGAGGCGCTGAAACGCCACTGACTCTCTACGCCATCAGCGAGCGGCCACCCGCGCACGCGACGATACCTGGATTCAAGCGTGCCACGCTTCACGTTGTTGCCGTCTCGATGCCGCCGGGCCTGTTCATCGTTCCTGAGACCGGGACCACGCGATCGTCCGGCGAGGCCAGGGAGCAACTGCAAGCGTCATTGTTAGGACGGCACGCGGCAAAAGTGGAAACGGAATGGGACTCGGTGCGCATCGGTCGCGGCGACGCGCAGTTCGACTTTCCCTTGCTCGCTCGCGCCGCCTCGGCAGTCACTGCGCTTCGAGTGTCGGGCAAATACGACTTGACGGGCACCGGCGCGACGGCGCGGTTTCAGTTCTTCGACTGGTCGAAAGGGCGCTGGTTGTCCGTGCGTAGCGGCGCCACATCATTCAACGAGAGCCTGGGGCGCGAGTTCTATCATCCGCAACTGCGCCTCGCGCGCATGCGGGTCGTCGTCAGCGGCCGGGGTGCGGACGCGCAACTGAACCTGTCTTCGGTAACAATCCGTCTTCAAAGCGCGGAGCGAGGGGAGCGGTAGCGTGCGCCTCGAAGCCGTCGCCGCCGTGTTCACGAAGCACACGCGCGCGTGGCAGCGGCGCGGCTGGTGGCTGCCGGTACCTGGCGCGCTGATGGTCATCGTACCGCTCTGCATCTTTCGGCCGCCGTCGTGGGAAGAAGTGGAGCGCGCGCGGCAGGGAGCCGCCTTCGCACCGTTCCACGACGATCTGTTCTCACCGGTGCACGGACCGACGATCATGGTTGTGACCAGCGCGCTCATGACGCTTACCACCTTGCTCGCGATGGTACTCACTGCATTGTTTCGTCATTGGGAAATCCGCACAGCCACGCTCTGCGACCTGGCAATGACGCCGCTCACGGCGCTGGAGATTACCGTCGGCCAGGCGCTGGCAGCCGCGGCCCCGCCGACGATGTTGCTGGTCGGCGCCGTCCCGATTCTGGTGATGACCGGTGTCGTCACCGGTCGCCATGCGACTGAGGTGCTTGCGAACGCGCTCTTCGTCTTGCTTCTTCCGACTGTCACCGCAGCCTCCCTGACTTTTCTGTCGGCTTATCGCATCGGTGCGAAGGCACTGGAAAGAGGCTACTCGAGTACCCTCGCCGTCGTCGTGGTTGGTTTCGGGTATCTCGTGTTTATGACCCTGTTCGGCTCGCTGTTCTCCTTTCGATATATCCAGGGAATCGTCACCGAGTTAGGTGCCCTGACCGCAAGCGCTTCCCATGAAGACCGCATTGCAGTGATCACGCTGGGCGTGGTCCTTCACACCGGCGCGGGCTTTTTTGTCGGACTGCTTCTTCTTAACGTGACTTTGCTCGCCGCGCGCGGACTGCTTGCCTGCTGGCACCATGGATGGAGAGGTTGCTTTGTCTTCGCACTGGTCGTTCTGATCCTCGCGATCCTCGTCCGCTACAGCGTCGTCGAAGTAGCCGCTGGCCTGTCTGGGTTGACCGGGAACATGATCGTCATGCCGGGAGGCATACAGAAGCTGCTCCTACTGTTTTCGCCGTTCCTATCCATCTTCAGTCCCGCGTTGGCGTTCGGAGGGCATGTGGCCATGCTCAGCGAGCTTTTCCGTCCGCTGTTTGCGCCGGGACTGATCATCCTGTCCTGGTTCATGCTGGCTTACGCGGCTCAGTCCATCAGCGATGGCGTGCGCGACTTCGACTGGCTGCTTCGGCATCCCGCCGCCATCGATCTGCTGCGCAATCCGCGCGCCGCGCTGGAGTCCAACCGCCGTCCACGCAAACGTCGTCTCACTCCGCGTGAGTGCCTGACCTGGAATCCGGTCTTTGAGTACGAAGCGAGCAAGGCGCGCGAACCAGTTACTGCGTTCAGTTTCATGCTCGGACTGCTCCTTTTCGGGGGCGTGCCTTTCATGGCGCTGATATTCAGCGGCTATGAGCAGGAATTGCCGGTGACGAAAGACTTCACTGCTCCACTGCTGGCCTTCATGGTCGGCGTGTCGGCCGTCTTCGTCGCGATCATCGGTCTGGTCCTTGGCGGGACGATTGCCACGTGGCGTCGCAATGGCTGGTGGAATCAGTTACTCATGACTTCGTTGACCGCGCCCGCGATCGTTTGGGGCGTTGCGAAACCGTTGTTTGGCGCCGCCATCCTCGTCGCGATGATGACTTGCGCTCTGGTTCCCGTGGCCATCGTTTTTCACGAGGCCGAGTGGTGGCAACTTGGCGCGCTGTTCGCCGGTTTCATCCTCATCGCAGTAGGTTGCGGTGCGTACGCATTATTTGCAGCCTCCTTGGGCCGTCACGACCGCCGAGGCTGGGCGACACTCTTCGTCGCCCTGCTGTTCTGCTGGCTTGTGCCAGTGACATCGCCGCTGTTAGCCCGAGCGGCCCTGCGGCGGCTGGCTGTCGAGGAGACCGATTCCTGAAATCATTCGTTGCGCAGGGCAGCGAGCTCCACGTCGTGCTGCCCACCGGGACTCGACAGCGTGGTTGTGGAACAGCGTCACCCAGTGGTTCTCCTCCCCATCATCCCCAACCGCACGGCGGAGACGATGCCGACCGTCGAACACCCGATGCCCAGCCACCAGATCGGTTGGTATTCGGCGATGGCGTTGCCGGGCTCCTTGCTCAGGTTGATCGCGACCCAGCCGCTCAGAGTCAGCACGAAAGCGCCCATGAACTGTCCGATGGTGTTGACGACGCCCATGGCAAAGCCGGCAACGCGCGCGCCGAAGAACTCACTCGCCGCCGCGCTGACGACCGGCGCCGAGTTGCCCACCGCGCCGATCACAAACCCGATCGCCGCGTAGAACCACGGGTTCGCCACCGGGACCATGAGCACAAAGAAGGCTACCACCTTGGCGGCCAGCGACGCCGCCATCATCCAGCCGCGGGCGATGCCGCGCTGCAGCGCCGCGTCGGAAACGCGCCCGTACCACGGCTCGCCCACCATCTGGCCGACCACCATGCAGATGCCCACCACCGCGGCGCTCACCTGCGCCTGCTCGATGCTCATCCCCCGTCGCGCGATCAGCAGGTCGGCGGCGTAGATTTGAATCCACCCGTGGACCAGTCGAATCGTCATCGTGAACGAAATAAACACCCCGGCGAGCAGCCAGAGGCGATGATCTCGAAAGACGGCCCGCATCTCCTTCTGATAGCTGACTGCCTCGGTCGGCGGCCCGGCTTCAGCCTCCACCGGCTCCGTCGGACGCGAGCGCATGAACACTGCAGCGATGAGGCCCGCGCCCAGGATGAAGGCCGCGATGACCAGGATGGTCCCGCGCCATCCGCTGACGCCGGCGACGTGAAACTGCGGGTGCGCCGCCAGCCACGGCATCATCGAGTAGGCAATGAGCTGGCCCGCCCCCCCCCCGACTCCATGATAAAGCGAGTTGGCCACCCCGCGCTCGCGCGACGGAAACCAGCAGGCGCAAACCGCGGCCATCGGCACGAACACTGAAGCCGAGAACAAGCCGGCCGCGATGCGCGTGCCGGCGGCGCCAGTCAAATCTTGAACGAAAGCGAAGAACGCAATCGCCAGTCCGGTGAGCAACGTGCCCCCGGCCACCGTGAGGCGGCCGCCAAAACGATCGGTCAAGGTCCCCCACGGAATCTGTCCCACGGCATAGGCATAGAAGAAGGCCGAACCCAGCAGGCCGTATTCCGCCTTGTCGAGATGAAGGTCCTGCTGGAGTGATTTCCCGATGCCGGTGTGACTCTGACGCACAAGATACGAGGTACTGAACGCCGCGGTGCCGGCTGCCAGCACCACCCAGCGGTAGGGGCGGGCGGTCATGACGGTTCCTGTTGGAGCGGTCTATGACCGCGACGAGAGAATTCGCCGCAAGCGGTCGCGGTCGCGGTCGCGGTCGCGGTCGCAGACCGCTCCAACAAGGGATTCGCGTAGCCTAATTTAGTCCAGCCCGTGAGCCGCTCTCGGATCTCAGGTTGGATACTCGAGTGCTTCCACTCCGCCGGACGACGAGCCACTTCGCTCGTGACTGGATTGAGATGAATGTAATTGATCAGTTCAAAAAGCTCGGCCTCATTGCGAATACGGTGGTCATAAAAGCCTGCTTGCCAGAAGGCTCCCGTCCGACCGAGCATGCGATTGATTTCGCGTCCGCTATGTTTCTTCCAACGCGCTATCGTTTCGCTAATGCTAACCTGTCCCTGTGGCGTCACGATGAGATGCACGTGATTTGGCATCACGACAAAAGCCAGCAAATGAAAATCACACACCGCCGGCAAGCGAAACAAGTGGTCGATGGCACGTTCGGCAGCTTCACCGATCAGTAGCGGCTGCTTGTCCCTCACATTGGCGATGAGATGATAGCAGACGTTCGACTCCGACCAGCGACCAGCGCGCAATGCGCGAGTGCCCGGTGTATCCACGCCGAATTGCACGTTCGCATTCCTGTCCCTTCTGTTGGAGCGGTCTATGCGACGAGAGATTTCGTCGCGGTCGCGGTCGCGGTCGCGGTCGCGGTCGCGGTCGCGGTCGCAGACCGCTCCAACAAGCGCGCGCGATTTTCGATCCACGCTTCCGTTTCCGGAGTCATACAAGACCTGCCCTTTGTTGAAGATTTCCTTCATGAAGCAATCGCCCACCGCAATACGCTCGGCGACTTTCTTCGGCGTGCGCAGCAGCATGTCCATCGGGAACGGCGCTCGCACCGCCATTTGAATCTTCACAACCACCGGTGTGCTGCGCCCACGGAACGGCATGATGACCAGAAGGTCCACGTCGGAGTCTTCCGTCGGCGTGCCGTAAGCGTACGAGCCGAAGAGAATGATTTTCTCCGGCTTGAACTGCCGCGCTACTTCCGCGGCGTAGGCCAGGGTGGCTGCGCGCGTGACCATGACGGTAAGGATAACCGGATGCGGCGCGCGGCGTGCGGCCCTTGACGTTCAGCCCCGTAGGGGCGATGGATAATAGCCCGCCGATTCATCGGCGGGTAACCGAACACAATGAATCATGAGTCCCGTAGGGACGAATGAATCCGTCGTTCATCCCCAAACGTATCGCTCATCATATTCGATCCCGTGCCGATGCAAGAACTCGACGAACTCCTGCTGATACGATTTCTTGCGATGATGTTCTTCCTGATTCCCGATGTACGCTACCTTCTGTTCGATTTGCGCAACGCCAATGCTGAACGCGCCGTAACCCTCCTGCCAGGCAAAGGCGCTCTTCATCGCGAACGTCTCATTGATCCATTTTGACGAACCACCCTTAATCAATTGCGCCGCTTTGGCGAGGGCGATGGTTGCAGGGAGTGACACCAGAATGTGTGCGTGATCGTCCATGCCGCCGACTGCCAACGCCTTCATGCTGTGGTCGCGTGCGATGCCCCCCATGTATGCCCACACGCGAGGACGCAGAGCAGAGGTGAGCAGCGGTTCGCGACCTTTGGTGCTGAACACGTAGTGGAGGTAGGCGCTGGTGTAGGTGTGCGACATGGTTGCGCTCCGAATCATTCGTCCCTAACGGGACTCGTTGTACAATTCGCGCCGTTGGCCCGCCAATGAATTGGCGGGCTATTGTCTGTCGGAGGTTGTCCCGTTCACAGTTGAAAGTGTACAAGCGACGGCGGCGCTCCGAGGGAGGTTAGGCAGCGAGCTTGTCCGGGTGGACCACCTCCTTGCGACGATGGAGCGCGACTTCAAGCA
>Ga0247727_10005904_pt1 | contig 24387 bp, 24 predicted proteins | sample WisWelCaveWW1625_FD_202498 | JGI IMG/M metagenome (GOLD analysis project Ga0247727, IMG submission 202498) | Biofilm microbial communities from Wishing Well Cave, Virginia, United States - WW16-25 | ecosystem: Environmental > Aquatic > Deep subsurface > Groundwater > Cave microbial mat | place... | reverse complement strand
CGGAACCAGCAACTTGCGACACTCTTTGAATCTATCGCGGACTCGCTGACAGAGCAGGACGCGAATCCGCACCGGATTCGAGCCTACCGGCGCGCGGCGACGTCCGTTCTCAATCTGCACGAGGATATTGCCGCCGTCGCCAAGCGGGGAGCGCTGCAAAAGATTCCCGGCATCGGCCGGGAACTCTCGGCCAAGATCGAGGAGTTTCTTGCGACTGGTACGGTCCAGCCACGCGATGCCCCGGCCGCGCCGCTCCCGCCCGACATCGCCTCGTGGACGAGCCTGCCGGGACTGTCGGAGGGCCTGGTCCGGCACCTCTACGGGCGGTTGGGCATCCGCACGCTGGATGATTTGGAGGCGCTGGTCCGCTCGCATCTCCTCCGAACGCTGCCCGGCGCCACGATCCCGGAAGACGAGTTGCTCGCAGCGATTCAAGTGCGCCGGCAAGGGAACTGACCGTTCAGGAAGAAACTGCGCTGGTTGTCGGGCGCAGCTCCTTGAAGATCTTCCACGTTTTAAGCAGCTCGATGGCCTTTTGCAGCTGGACATCCTCTTCGAGCGGCACGTCGCCGAAGTCGGGGCCTGCTCCGTTGCTCTTCGGCGTTGCCTCCGTCCCGGGCTTGGCGGCAGGCGGCGCTTCCTTGGAGCCCGGCTTCACCTTCGCCTCGCCTTCCTTGCCGTCTTTGTCGCCCGCCTTGGCGGCGACCTGCGGCTGCGCTTTGACGGTGATGTCCGGCACGATGCCGGTGGATTGAATGGACCGCCCCTTAGGCGTGTAGTATTTCGCCGTTGTCAGCCGCAAGCCGGAGCCGTCCGACAGCGGCAGGATCGTCTGCACGGACCCCTTGCCGAAGGTCGTCGCGCCGAGCACCACCGCGCGCCCCCAGTCCTGCACGGCGCCGGCCACGATCTCCGACGCGCTGGCCGATCCTTCATTGACCAGCACGATCATCGGATAATCCTCCAGCTGCTCCTTGGTCTTGGAGAAGTACTCGTCCTTGCGCCCGTCCCGTCCTTTGATATAGACGATGAGCTTCCCTCCGCCGATGAACTGCTCCGAGACCTCCACTGCCGACGTCAGAAGGCCGCCGGGGTTGTTCCGAAGATCTAGGACCAGCGCCTGGAGCTTTTGCTCGTGGAACTGCTTGAGCGCGCGGCTGAGATCCTTGGCCGACGATTCCTGGAACTGCGTGAGGCGGACGTAGCCGACGGCCTTCTCGATCGTCTTGAAGCGGACGCTTTCGATCTTGATGATGTCCCGGACCAGCGTGAACACGAGCGGATCCAGCGTGCCCTCCCGCTGAATCGTCAGGCTGACTTTCGTCCCCTTCGGCCCCCGCATGCGCTGGACGGCGTCCAACAGCGTCAGATCCTTGGTCGGCTCGTCGTCCACCTTGATGATAAAATCGCCGGCCTTGATGCCGGCCTTGTAGGCCGGCGTGCCTTCGATCGGTGCGATCACCGCGAGGCGGTTGTCCTTGACCCCGATCTGGATGCCCACCCCGCCGAACTCCCCTTTGGTCTCGACCTGAATTTCCTTGTACATCTCCGGCGTCATGTAGGCGGAATGGGGGTCCAGCGTCGCCAGCATGCCGCGCATGGCGCCCTGCACCAGATTCTTGACCTTCACCTCATCCACGTAGTGCTTCTGAATCTGGCTCAGCACCTCGGCGAAAGTTTTCAGCTCTTCATAGGTCTCGGTCGCGTGCCCGGTCCGCTCCCATCCCTTCCCGATAAGGACGCCGAGGCACAGCGTCATGACCGCGATCAAGTACCAGATTCGGCGATGCTGTCCCTGTTCCATAGCAGCTGGTTCCTTTCCGTCAACGTTCACTTGCGCTTGAAGAGTCAGATTAATGGGTCAACAGGCTCCGCGTCTTCCCCTAGCTCAAAGTCAATATATGTCCTTCGTCATCGCGCAATGCTCTTCATTCCCAGCAGCGACTGAAGGCCTTCCGTTCATCCTACTTGCGCTTGGCGAGCCAGATCAGCGGGTTCACCGGCTCTGCTCCCTCACCTAGCTCAAAATCAATATGTGGTCCTTCGTCATCTCGTAATACTCAATTCTAGCAGCAACTGCGGGGTCTTCCATTCATCCTACCTGCGCTTGGCGAGCCAAATTAATGGGTCCACCGGCTCCGCTCCCTCACGCAATTCGAAATACAGCGTGTGGTCCTTCGTCATGCCCGTATCGCCGGTCGCGCCGATGGTCTGCCCCGCCTGCACGTGCTCCCCGGTCTTGACGACCAGCGCGGACGCATGCGCGTAGAGCGAGAAAAATCCGTTGGCATGGTCCAGGATCGCGACCAGCCCGTAGCCTTTCAGCCAGTCGGCATAGGCCACCGTGCCGGCCATCACAGCACGGATGCTGCTGCCCTCGGCCGCCTGGATATCGATCCCCTTGCGATGGACGTAGGTGTTGAACTGGGGATGCTTCCGTCGGCCGAAATGGGCGACGACCTCCCCTTCCGTCGGCCAGAGGAACTGCCCGAGCAGCGTGTGCGTCTTGCCGCCCCGCTGCTTGATCTGAGCCGTCGCGAGCTTCGTCCGCTGTTCGAGCAATTCCTTGAGCAGCGTGTCCACGCGGCCGGCGGACCGTTCCAATTCCGCCACCATGCGGTCGTACGAGTCCTTCTCCTCCGTGACCTTGGCCAGGAAGAGATTTTTCCTCCGCTTGCCCTCCTGGATTTCACCCAGCTTGTGCTCGGTCTCTCCCTTCAACGACAGCATGGCGTCGCGGGCCACCGCGCGCTGCCGTTCAACCTGCTCCAGCCGGCCCACGTCGTTCTGATAATCCCGCAGCAGATCGTACTCCCGACGGGACATCGCCGAGAGGTATTGATACCGCCGGTGGAGGTCGGCATAACTGTCCGCCGCCAGCAGAACTTTCAGCCCGCCTATCCGGCCTTCGATATACTGGATGCGCAGCCGGGCGAGGATCGATTTTCGCCGCTCGCCGACACGTCCCCGCAGCGAAGCCAGCTGCGCATTGATCTCTTCCAGCTCGTGGTCCTTGTGTTTGAGCTTGCGGCCGATCTCCTGCCGCTCCAGGCGGCTTTGCATCAAATTGGCATCCAGCTCCTGAATGGACTCGAGCACCGACTCCATCTTTTTTTCTGCCTGCTCGGAGGATTTCTTCTTCTCTTTGATCTCGTCCTGAATTTTTTCGAGGGCCTGCCGCTGGCGCTCGATCTTCTGGGCCAGGGGATCGTTCTTCTCTTTCTTCCCCGCCGCCCAAGCCGGCGAGACCACGAGCGCGCAGGCCACGAGCCCTCCCGCCAGCACCGCGACGGCCCTCACGGCTTGGCCCTCCCCAGATCGAGCACCGACAGGACGCTGCCGATGAAACCGAGCAACAGCCCTGCCGCCACAATCAGCGTCGCCATCTGGCCCGAAAAGAAGTAGAACCCCGAATCGATGCCCAGAAACCGGCCGGGGAAGCCGAGACGGATCTTGAACAGCTCGAATCCCCCCTTCAGCATCACCAGCGACAGGACGCTCCCCATGGCTCCCAGCATCGCGCCCTCGATCAAATACGGGATTTTGATGAACCCTCCCGTGGCGCCGATCAGCCGCATGATTTCGATCTCGTCCCGCCTGGCATAGAGCGTCAGCCGGATCGTGCTGGCGATGATCGTCACCGACGCCGCCGACAGCACCGTTCCGATTCCCACTGCCGCGAGCTCCAGAAAGCCGACGATCGTTGTCAGGTTGTCGATCCAGTCGCGGCTGTATTGGACCTGATCCACGCCGGGCGCCGACTTGAGCCGCTCGGCCCAGCGCCGGACCGCGTCCGGCGAGCGCAGCGCCGGCGCCAGCGTGACGACGAACGACGCCGGCAGCGGGTTCTCGCCGAGTCCCTGCAAAAGATGATACTCCGTCGGGAACTGCGCGCGAAAGTCGGTCAGCGCCTGTTCTTTCGAGACATACGTGAGGGCCTGCACCCCCGGATCGGTCTTGAGCGAGGCGTGCAGCTCGGACAGGCCCTGCGGCGGCACGCCGTCCTGGACATACACAACGACCTTGAAATCGCTCTGGAGCGACGTGGCTACGGCGCGCAGATTCAGATAGAGGAGCAGAAACACGCCGAAGCAGGCCAGCGTGAAGGCGGTCGTCGCCACCGCAATGATCGTCGTCGTCCGGTTCAGGCGGATGTTCGCCACGGCTTCCCGCACGAAATGCACCAACCGCTTCATTGTCCCCGCCCCTCGTCCGACACCACTTTCCCCTGATCCAGCGTCACGATCCGCCGGCCGACCTGCTCGATCACCTGCCGGTTGTGCGTGGCGACCAGCACCGTCGTCCCCCGCGCGTTGATCGTCCTGAACAGTTCCACGATCTCGCAGGCCAGCTCCGCATCCATGTTGCCCGTCGGCTCGTCCGCCAGCAGGATGATCGGGCTGTTGACGATCGCGCGGGCGATGCACACGCGCTGCTGCTCGCCCGCCGACAGCATGGCCGGCCGGCTCTCCTTGCGGTGATCGACGCCGACGGCCTTCAGCGCTTCCATCACCTTGCGGCGCGTCTCGAACGCCGACAGCCCCTGCACCAGCAGCGGCAGCGCGACGTTGTCGTACACGCTTTTTTTCGGCAGCAGCTTGAAGTCCTGAAACACGACGCCCATGGTCCGCCGGAGGTACGGCACCGCGGACGGCCTAATCCGGGCCACGTTGCGGCCCTGGATGAGAATCTGTCCCTCGTCCAGGGACGTCGCGCAGTACAGCAGCTTGAGCAGGGTGGTCTTTCCCGCCCCGCTGGGCCCCATGAGCAGCACGAACTCGCCCTTGTCGATCTGCAGCGTGACATCCGTCAGCGCCGGACGCCGGTCGTAATATTTGGTGGCGTGAAACAGCTGGATCATTCTTGACGTTCAGCCTTCAGCAATCAGCGGTCAGCACATTAGGATCTGCCCTGAAATCTGTTTGGTCCGTTGGGTCGGTTGGGTCCGTTCAGTCTGCTACGGACTCAACGGACTAAACTGACTCAACACTCTTCGCAGAACGCCAGGGCTGAGAGCTGACTGCTTACCATCGCAGATCGTCTCCCGGCACCTCGAACGCGTGTTCGATGTGCTCGATCACGGCCGGGGCGTCGGTCCCTCCCCCGCACAGCATCACGTCGAACCGGCACGGCTGGTTCCGCAGGCGGTGCCGGGCGAGATACTGCGACGCCAGCTTGACCAGCCGCATCCGTTTGCGCCCGTTCACCGCCCCGACCGCGCCGCCATAGTCGGAGGAGCGGCGCGCTTTGACTTCGATGAACACCAGCACGGAGCCGGACCGCGCCACCAGATCGAGCTCTCCGGAGGGCGTGCGCGCGTTGCGTGCCAGGATGCGATAGCCCTTGCGCCGGAGATACCGTTCCGCTTCCGACTCCGCCGCCTGCCCGAAGAGACGCCCGGCGACGCTCATTCCGCCGCCTGTTGCGCCGCCGCCGCCGTCTCCCCGACGGGACGGAAGCTGCGCCGGTGGATCGCGCAGGGGCCGTGCGCCGCCAGCAGCCGCAGATGCTCGGCCGTGCCGTACCCCTTGTGCGCCTGGAAATTGTATTGCGGGTACTGCCGGTGATAGTCGTTCATCAGGCGGTCGCGGGTAACTTTTGCGACAATCGACGCCGCTGCAATGGACACGGACAACGTGTCGCCTTTGATGATGGCGCGCTGCGGGATCGGGACGGCGTGCAGCTCGATCGCGTCCAACAGCAGATAATCCGGCGCGGACGGCAGCGACTGGACTGCCCGGCTCATCGCCAGTCGCGTCGCTTCCAGAATGTTCATCGCGTCAATCTCGCGCTCGGTGGAAAGGCCTACTCCGATGCCCACGGCCCGCTGCCGGATTTCGTCGTAGAGCCGCTCCCGCTCCGCTTCCGTCAGTTGCTTGGAATCGTTGAGGCCGGCGAGCTGGCAGCGCCGCGGCAGGATGACCGCCGCCGCCACGACGGGGCCCGCCAGCGGGCCGCGTCCGGCTTCATCCAGGCCCGCGACCAGACGGTACCCGCACCGCCGCGCTTCCGTCTCGAAGAGGTCCGTCGGCTCCACTCAGGCCCTCTACGCTCGGGAAGGAACGAACTACTTTTTCTTCGCAGGCGCAGCCTTCGCCGGTTTGGCCTCGGCCTTTGCGCCCGCCTTGGCTTTCGCTGCGGCCGGCTCGGCCTTTTTCTCCGCCGTCGGGGCCGCCGTGCCGGAAGCCGGCGCACCAGCTTCGGCCGGTTGCGCCGCCGCAACCGGCGCGGCTTCGCCCTGGACGAACTCGCGATCCTCGAGCTTGGCCGTCCGGCCCTTCTTCGCCCGCAGGTAGTAGAGCTTGGCGCGCCGCACCTTGCCCTGCCGCACCACGTCGACTCGGGTGACGATCGGTGAATGGACCGGGAAAATCCGCTCCACCCCCACGCCGTACGAGATCTTCCGGACGGTAAACGTCTCGCTGTTCCGCGCGCCCTTGCGGGCGATGACGACGCCTTCAAAGACCTGGATGCGCTCCTTGTCGCCTTCGACGACCTTCGCGTGGACCCGCACGGTATCGCCGATTTCAAACGCCGGCATGGTTTTCTTCACCAGCGACCGCTGGATCCGTTCTAACTGATTCATGACCGATCCTCCTCCCTCACTCCACCGATGCTTCCCGTGTGTCCTCTTGCACAATTTCCTCAAGCAGCCGCCGGTCCTCGTCGGACAACGTCACGTCGCGCAGCAGGTCCGGACGCTTGCGATAGGTGCTCCGCAGCGCTTCCTTCCTCCGCCACAGCCGGATCGCGTCATGGTTGCCGGACAGCAGCACTTCCGGCACCGACAAGCCGCGCAGATCCGCCGGCCTGGTATAGTGCGGATAGTCCAGCAGCGACTCCGCAAACGAGTCACGCTCCGCGGACTCCGGATCGCCGAGCACGCCCGGAATGAGCCGCACCGCGGCGTCGATCATCACGAGCGCCGGCAGCTCGCCGCCGGTGAGCACGTAGTCGCCGATCGAGATTTCCTCTGGCTCGAGCCCGAGCCGCACCCGTTCGTCGATTCCTTCGTAATGGCCGCAGACGAACACCAGCCGTCGCCGTTCGTCGCGGAACTCCTCGGCCAGCCGCTGCGTGAACGGTCGCCCTTGCGGCGACGGCAGCAGCAGACGCAACGACGATCCGGCCGCGAACTCCCCGTACTGGCGGCGCAGCGCCTCGACTGCGCGGAACACCGGCTCGGCCTTCATCACCATGCCCGCCCCGCCGCCGTAGGGCGCATCGTCCGCCACCTGATGGCGTCCTTCGGTATAGTCCCGCAGGTTGTGGACGCGGACTTCCAGCAGACCCTCCTCCTGCGCCCGCTTGAGCATGCTCTGCCCCAGCACCGGCTGCACCAGGTCGGGAAACAGCGTAATCACGTCACAGCGCAGCACGGGCAGGCTCCTTCGCAACGACGTTCTTGTCCCGTCGAATCGTCATCGTTTTTCGCGACAGATCCACGGCAGCCACGGCATCCTTCGTCGCCGGGATGAGCACTTCGCCGTCCTCTCCACGGACGACGAAGACGTGGTTGCCGGGCGTCTCCAGGATCTCCGCCAGCGTCCCCATCACATGCCCGGCTTCATCGCACACCGACAGGCCGATCAGCTCGTATTCGTAATACTGTCCCTGCGGCAAGGGCGGCGCCGAGCCCTGCGGAATTTTCACGGCCCAGCCCCGGAACATTGCTGCGGCTTCCGGCGTCGAGCAGGCTTCGATGCCCAGCACGTAGGACCCGTGCATGGCGCGCACGCTCCGGACCGCCGCCTCTCTCGTGGTTCCGGACGGCGCCTCGAGTGTCACGGTCGTCAATCCTTCGAATCGGCCTGGCACGTCGCTGAGTGAACGGACGCGCACTTCGCCGCGCACGCCGAACGGTTTTTCAATCATGCCGATGGTCACAAGCTCGTCTGCCACGGAAACTCCAAATGAAAAATGAAAACTATGGCTGGCCGCCAACAATTTTGCATGTGCAACTTTAAATTTTTCATTACTTCTTGATGACGCCGGCCCGCTTCAGGAGCGTCCGCACCGTCACCGACGGCTGCGCGCCCTTCTTCAGCCAATCCAGAATCCGCTCCTGATTGAGCTCCGTCACCGGCGGATTCTTCGTCGGAATGTGCGTCCCAAGTATTTCCAAATACCGGCCGTCCCGGGGCTTGCGGGAATCCGCCGCCACCAGCCGGTAAAATACCAGATTTTTTCGTCCGCCTCTCGATAACCGTAAATGAACCGCCACTGTATCCTCCTCAAAAATCAGGTTTAGGTCGAGGTTAAGGTTGAGGAACAACCCGACCTAAAAATTTCCTTGCCCTTAACCTCAACCTTAGCCTTAACCTCTCAGCAATTGTGCCAGCTGCCGCTTTCCGCCGCCGCCGCTCGACAGCGCCTTCATCATCGTCCGCGCGGACAGGAACTGTTTGATCAACCGGTTCACGTCCTGCACGCTGGTGCCGCTGCCGCGCGCGATACGCTTCTTCCGGCTGCCGCTGATGATCGTATGGTCCCGACGCTCCCGCGGCGTCATCGAGCTGATGATCGCCACGGTCCGCGCGATCTCCTTCTCCGGCACACCGCCGTCGTCGGCCAGCTCCTTGAGCCGCTGCCCGCCGGGCAGCATGTCGAGAATCTGCTCCATCGAACCAACCCGGTTCACCTGCCCGATCTGCTCGCGGAAATCCTCCAGCGTGAAGGTCTTCGACGTCAGCGTCTTCTGCAGCGCCTGGGCCTGCTCGCTCGAATAGGCCTCCTGCGCCTTCTCGATGAGCGACAGCACGTCGCCCATGCCCAGGATGCGCGACGCCATCCGGTCGGGATGGAACGGTTCCAGCGCATCCAGCTTTTCGCCGACTCCCAGAAACTTCACGGGCTTGCCGGTCGCGGCCCGACTTGACAGCACCGCGCCGCCGCGCGCGTCGCCTTCCACTTTGGTCAGGATCAAGCCGGTGAGGCCGACCTTCTGCTCGAACTGCTCCGCCATCGTGACGGCGTCCTGCCCCGTCATGGCATCGGCCACAAGCAGCACTTCGTGCGGGGCGACGGCCTGTTTGACCATCGCGAGCTCCGCCATCAGTTCCTCGTCAATGTGCAGGCGGCCGCCCGTATCCAGCACGACCACGTCGAAACCCTGTTCGCGGCCGCGCGTCACGCCGTCGCGACAGGCCTCCACAACATCCGCCTGCGACGCCCGATGCACCGGCACATCCAGCGTGGTCCCCAGGCTCGCCAACTGCTCGGCCGCCGCCGGCCGGCGCGGATCGGCCGCCACCAGCAGGACGCGCTTCCCCTGACCCTTGAACAGCTTCGCCAGCTTGCCGCACGTCGTCGTCTTGCCGGCGCCCTGCAGGCCGACCATCATGATCACCGTGGGCGGCTCGGACGCGAGCTTCACGCCCGCCTGGTCGCGCCCCATTAGCTCGCGCAGCTCGTCCCAGACGATCTTGATGACCTGTTGCCCCGGCGCGAGGCTCTGCAGGACGTTCTGCCCGACCGCCTTGACCCGGACGCGCTCGATGAAGTCCTTGACGATCTTGAAGTTGACGTCGGCCTCGAGCAGCGCGAGGCGCACGTCCTTCAAGGCATCGGCAACGTGCTGCTCCGTCAAAACCCCGTGCCCACGAAGTTTTTTCAGGATTTGGTCAAACTTCTGGCTGAGCGTATCGAGCATCGTGAAACGCTCCAAATTCCTCAAAAAGACTGAAAAAATTTATCTGGCAGTGTACTGTCCGATAGACGTTTAAGTCAAGGTAATAAAAGGTGAATTCTGATGGCTGGACGGTCAGTTTTTGCAGGTGGACGAGACGGCGGCGCCCTTCGGCGACGAGGGTTGTGCGGCAGTGGCAGCCCGGTCAGCCGCATCGGCCGACTCTCCAAACAACAGGACCATGATCGTTCTGATTTCCTCGGATGAAATCCGGTAGGCCGGAGCCAGGTAGCGTTTCTGCGCGAGCGTGCGTTCCTGCTGATCTTCCGGCTCGTAGTAGCCGACAAGAATGCCGTCGTGGTCGGCCTTCTTCAAGCGTTTCAGCCATCCCTCGGTGACAAGACCGGGCTTGCCGCGCGACGCAATCAACTCGAGCTTCGTCCAAATCGCCCATCCGACGAAAACGCCCCAAGTCTCGTGCTGCGTTTCCCAGGCTTCCCGCTCCGACAGGTACCGCACTTCGGTGGCGGTCCGCCGCTGCAGGATCGGAGTAATTTTCACTTCGGTATAGCGGCACTTCTGCAACTCCCGCGCCGCGGCCAGCAGGCGCCCGCCGTCCGTGTTCGGATCGGGCGGCGTCGATTCGAGATAATCCATGTAGGCGTGATACAGCTCGTGATACAGGTTGCGGACTTCAAGGGCCGTCATCTTCGTGAGGGGCCGCAACGAACCGGCCGCCTGGTTGAAGGACAAGGCCTGGCTCAGGATCATGTGGTGCTCTTCCGGATGGTACTCCGCCGCCCAGCGATGGAGATCCTCGAAGGTCACGGTCACAAAATCCGGCGGCAGTTCCCTGAGAAACTTGGTAGGCAGGCCCAATTCTTCGGACTGGCTGATGAGCGCGGCCAGAGGTAGCCGCGTCAAGTCGGCCGCCGGCTGCGGCGATTCCGCCCGGACCGGCACGGACGCCGCCACGATGATGCACGCCGCTGCCAATCGATTAATCCAGGACACGAGGTTATCCCTCACCAAAATTCACGCGTATACGTTGCGGGATTGCTTACGCCGAGGCAGCGAGGGGGGTTCAACCCGAACAGTCTATGAATCCCAATTGTGGTACCCGCCTTCCTCAATTAATGCCCATGTATCTAACATAGAAGATGGCACGGCGTCGAGGAATCGCGAAGGTTTCGACAGAACCGATCCCGTCGCCTTGTCGTAGATGTTGATTGGATAAGTGAGATAGAGATACTTTTTCGCGCGCGTCACGGCCACATAGAACAGTCGCCGCTCCTCTTCCAGTTCCTCCTCGGTCACAAACGAGTAGGCCGACGGGAACCGCCCGTCCACGACCCAGATCACGAACACGCACTGCCACTCCAGTCCCTTGGCGGAGTGAATGGTGGACAGCACCAGCCGCTCCTCGTCCCGATCGCCCGCCTCCATATCGGCCACGCTTTCGTCCGGCGGCTCGAGCGCCAGGTCGGCCAGAAAGTCGTTCAGCCCGGCATACCGCTCGGCCATCGTATAGAGATGCTCCAGATCCCGCATTCGCTTCGGGTAGTCGTCGTAATGCTCCTTGAGGATCGGCAGATAATAGCGATAGACCTCGTTCACCTGCTCTGCCGGCGTGAGCGATGTCGAACGCGCCGCTTCTTCCAGCATAATCGCCAGATCCTTGAGCGGACGCGACGACCGCCCGCTCACCTCCCGCAGCACCGCCAGCGGTTGCTCGCTCCTCACAAACGACGCGATCAGGTCCTGCGCCTTCTTGGGCCCGACGCCGTCCACCAGCAGCAACAGCCGGTTCCAACTGACCACGTCCAGCGGATTCTCCACCACGCGCAGGTGCGCGAGAAGATCCTTCACGTGCGACGTCTCGATGAACTTGAATCCGCCGCGCTTCACGAACGGCAGGTTCCGCCGCGACAGCTCGATTTCCAGATCGAAGGAATGGAAGCTGGAGCGGAAGAGCACGGCGATCTCATCCAGCGGGATCCCTTCTTCGCGCAATTCGAGAATCCGCTGCGCGATGAACCGCGACTGCGCGTTCTCCCCCGCCGCCTGGACCAGCGCCGGCAGCGGCCCGTCGAGCTTCCTCGTAAAGAGATGCTTCGTGTATTTCTCCGCCGCGCTCTGGATGATTTCGTTGGCGAGGTTCAGAATCGGCTGGGTGCTCCGGTAGTTTTCTTCCAGCTTGTAGATCGCGGCTCCGGGAAACAGCGTCGGAAAATCCATGATGTTCCGGAACGTGGCGCCGCGAAACCCGTAGATGCTCTGCGCGTCGTCTCCGACGGCCATCACGTTGTCGTGGGTCGCCGCTAGCTTCCGGACCAGATCCGCCTGCAGGCGATTGGTGTCCTGATATTCGTCCACCAGGATGTACCGGAAGTTTCTGGAGATGGTCTCGCGCGTCGGCTCGTGTCCGGTCAGCAGCTCTCGCAGCTTCACCAGCAAGTCGTCGTAATCCAGCAGTTGCCGCTGCCGCTTGGCCGCCGCGTAGGCCTGCTTCAATTTCTCGAGGTCGTCCAGATGTTCCGCGAAGTGCGCGAACTCGCCGAGCAGCACGTCTTCCAGGCTGGCCAGCGTGTTCTCGCACTTGCTGAAGATTTCGGCGATCGTCGCCTTGCGGGGGAACCGTTTGTCTTTTTCGTTCAAGCCACGCTGGTTGCGGAGCAGCGCGATCAGGTCCTCCGCATCGCCGCGGTCCAGAATCGTGAACCCCGGCTCCAGTTCGATCGGCCGCCCGTACCGGCGCAGGAGCGTGTTCGCCACGGAGTGGAAGGTGCCGCCGGCGACGTTCTCGCTGCGCGCGCCGATCAGCAGCCCGGCCCGCTGCAACATTTCCTGCGCGGCCTTGCGCGTGAACGTCAGCAGCAGAATGGCGGTCGGATCAATCCCCTTGTCGATGAGATACGCGACACGATAGATGAGCGTGCGCGTCTTACCGCTGCCGGCGCCGGCAATCACGAGCGAGGGACCGTCGGCCGCCGTGACCGCCACCAATTGCTGCGGGTTCAGCACGGCCCCATAATCCAACGACAGCTTGGCCGGCTGAGAGCCCTCCGCCGGTCGCTTCAGGATGTACGGTTTGATCTCCCGATCCATGCACTCCTCCCAGGCCGAGGCTGTATAACACACCCATCCCCTTGGTGCAACGGCCGGAGCCCCCTACTATGTGTTGCGTATTCGGTGGAAGCCTGGAACAGACTTGTATATAATGAGCGCCGTTTCGGAGGAATGCCGATGTCCGCTTCGCAAGGTCCCTACAGCGCCATTCTGCGCGATCTGGCCTCGCTCATGGTCGCCGTGTCGGGCGAGTCCGTCACGATGGTCAAGCGCAGCGCGCCGCAGCAGGCGATGAAGCTCAAGCAATCCTCCGAATGGGAGATCTATCTGGAATTTCTCAAGCTGCTGTTCAACCTCGCCGACCGGCTGTCGGCGCACTATATCCCGCTGAAGGACCAGCCTGTCTTCATGGACAGCCTGGCCGACACAGTCACCCAGCAGCTCAAGAACGTCCTGGCGCCGGCGCTGGGGCCCGATACCGATGAAATGGAAGTCGTGCTCACGATCGGCCAGACCGTGACGCAAAGCCGCGAGCGCTACGAGCGATTCAAATTCCTCGCGACCGAGGACAGCAAACAGAAGGATGAATACTTCCAGTACTTCGGCGAGACGATCGCGCACATGATCGGCGCATCGGGCAACGGGATGGTGATCTCGGCCGCCACGCTCTGCGGAAACGCGGTCATCCCGGCCGTGCAATCCCTGCTCGAATCGGCGGCATTAGAGACTGCGCCGGCTCAGACCGCGGCCGCCGCGGCAACTCCGGCCACGGCCGCTCCAGACCCGGGGGGCAAGACCGGCAACGAGATCAAATTGATCAGCGTCATGTCCACCATCCAGGGAGAAGAGATCGAAACCCGCTGGGGCCTGCATCCCCGCTTCCGGCAGGATCTGAAGCCGGAACAGGCGCAGGAGCTGAACAAGCTGATGAATCGCATCGCGCAAATCCTGGGAACCCGTTATGCCTCCGTGGCCTTCTCCCCCAAGTGGACGTCCTGGCACCAGCAGGCGGGCAATGCGTAAGCAAGTCAAAAGTAAAAAGGCAAAAGTCAAGATGGAACTACTCCTTACTTTTAACTTTTTACTTTTACCTTTTCACTTCAGCACGGAGGCGCCGTGAGCGACGGACAGCCCGCAGGCCAGCTCCCAGGCGAGCTCGTACGCCTGCACGAGCTCGCGTACAATTTGTGGTGGAGCTGGAAACCCGACGCGCGCCGGCTGTTCGAGACGATCGATCCGACGCTCTGGCGCCTGTCGCACCATAACCCGGTCAAGCTGCTCCACGACCTGAAGCCGGAGCGGCTGGCGGCGCTCAACGAAGATCCCGTCTTCAGCCGCCTCTACTCGTCCGTGCTCAAAGCCTACGACGAGTACATGGGCGCGACGTCCACGTGGTTTGCCGGCCGCTATCCGCACCTGGCCCAAAGCACGGTCGCCTACTTTTCAGCCGAATTCGGGCTGCACAATTCGATTCCGATTTACAGCGGCGGCCTCGGCGTCCTGGCCGGCGACCACTGCAAGGAAGCCAGCGACCTCGGCATCCCGCTCGTCGGCCTCGGCTTCATGTACCCGCAAGGCTACTTTCACCAGCGGATGTCCGCCGACGGCTGGCAGGAAGCGGAATACGAGCCCTTCAGCCGCCTCGAGTCACCCATCCAGCGGGCCCTGACGCCGGAAGGCGCTCCGTGCCAGATTGCCGTCCAGATCGACCACAGCACGATCGTGGCCATCGTGTGGCGGGTCCGCGTCGGGCGCGTGACGTTGTACCTCATGGATACCGACGTCCCGGACAACCAGCCGTGGGACCGGGATCTGTCCGCCCGGCTGTACGGCGGAGATCACAATGTCCGCCTGCGGCAGGAAATCCTGCTCGGCGTCGGCGGCGTGCGGGTCTTCCGCGCGCTCGGCCTGTCGCCCGCCGTCTGGCACGTGAACGAGGGACACTCGGCCTTCCTGATGTTCGAGCGGATGCGCGAATTGGTGCAGGCCGGGCGCTCCCAGGCCGAAGCCGCGGACATCGTGCGCCAGAGCACCGTATTCACCACGCACACGCCGGTGCCCGCCGGCCACGACGTCTTTTCCTTCCCGCAAATCGAGCAGCACTTCGCCGGTTACTGGGAGCAGCTCGGCCTGACGCGCGAGGCGTTTTTACAGCTGGGCGCGCACCCCGACAATCCGGGCGCCGGCTTCAACATGACGGCGCTCGCGATGCGGCTGGCCGGGCACGTGAACGGCGTGAGCCGCGAGCACGGCTGCGTGTCCCGCGCCATGTGGCGATCCCTCTGGCCCGGCCTGGAGGACGACCGCATCCCGATCCGGAGCATCACGAACGGGGTCCACGCGCCGACGTGGATCTCGCCCGAGATGAACCAGCTCTACGCCAAACACCTCGCCCCCGACTGGGCCGAGCGGGCGGACGACCAGGCCATCTGGCATCGCGTCACCGACATTCCCGACGGCGAGCTCTGGGCGGCCCGCCAGGCGCTGAAGCGGAGACTGATGGGATTCATCCGCGAGCGGGCGCGGGCCGCCTGGATGCAGGGGCGGATGCAGCCGCATCAGGTCCTGGCCAGCGGCACCCTGCTCGATCCGGAAGCCCTAACGATCGGCTTCGCGCGGCGCTTCGCCACGTACAAGCGGGCCACGCTCATCTTCAGCGCGCTGGGCCGGCTCCAGCAGATGATGCAGAACCACTGGCGCCCCGTCCAGATCGTGTTCGCCGGGAAAGCCCATCCGGCCGATGAACCGGGCCGTCAGTTCATCCAGCAGATCTATGCCTTCTGCAAAGACCACGACATCGGCGGGCACGTCGCGTTCGTGGAGGATTACGACATACACACGGCGAAATATCTGGTGTGGGGTGTGGACGTCTGGCTGAACACGCCGCGCCCGCCGATGGAAGCCAGCGGCACCAGCGGCCAGAAAGCCGCGCTCAACGGCGTGCCGCACCTGAGCGTGCTGGACGGCTGGTGGAAGGAAGGCTATGACGGCGCGAACGGATGGGCGATCCCCTCGTCCGGCCACCTCGGCGACTCCCACAGCCAGGACGCTCACGATGCGGAACATCTCTACCGCCTGCTCGAGCACGACATCGTGCCGCTCTACTACGACCGGGACCGCGACGGCATCCCGCGCGGCTGGCTGCAGATTGTCAAAGACGCCATCCGCACGGTCGCTCCGCGGTTTTGCACCCGCCGGATGGTGAAGGAATACATGGATCTCCTCTACGCGCCGGCCGCGTCCGGAACGACGTCCCGCCGGTAACTCCCCATGCGCATCCCGGGCCCACTGGCCGTTGCCGTCGGATGTGGAATCGGCCTGTGGGGGTTGATCGGCCCCGCGCCCGCAGTCTCCGCCCCGGCGGGAGCCAAACCGGATTCGATCGAGCGGGATGTCCGCAAGGCCTTCGCAGAGGGCCATCACGACGACGTGCTCCGCCTGCTGGAAGGAACCCCGAATGACCGGTCTCTGTCGCCCGACGTCTTGCGCGCTGGCGTCCGCAGCGCCCTGCGCGTCGGCCGGACCGACGCGGCGATCACCCTCTACACGCGTCTCGTGCCGCCGGGAAAGCCGGACGACACCGCATTGCTCCGCGATCTGGCGCGGGCGGTCATCACCGGCCACGTGCGCGATCCCCAGGAGCATCTCCGCATCGCCGCCTACGTGACGCTGGTCGAGACCGCCGATCGCAGCACGATCCCGCTCTTCGAAGACGGCCTGCTCGATACGTCGGTCATGGTCCGCGCCCGGGCCGCCGAGGGGCTGGCACGGACCGGGGCCGCCGCCCAGGCGCTCGCGCGCGCGCTGGACGATCCCGCTCCGTCCGTCCGCATCGCCGCGCTGAACGCGCTGGGAACCCGCGTGGATCCGGGCCTGCGGCCCGTCATCACGCGCCTGTCGAAATCCGAGGACGGGGTCCTCCATATCTTTGCGCTGGCGGCGCTCGTCCGCCTGGGACAGACGGACGCGTTCGACGACATCGCCGGCGAAGCGACCCTGCCCGACGCGGAGCTGCGCATGGCGGTGCTGGGCGCGCTCGGACAACTGAAGCGTCCCGCCGGCTTGCCGATCCTGAACCAATCCGTGTACGATCCCGATCCGTCCGTGCGCGCGTTCGCGGCCGGTGCCCTCGGCGAGTTCGGCAGCCCGAAGGGGGAACCGGCACTGCTCCACGCGCTGGAGGACGAGAGCCCCCGCGTCCGTGGCGTGGCGGCGGCCAGCCTCGGACGGCTCAAGCTGGCGCAGAACCTGCCGGTGCTCAGGCAGGCGGCCCGCGATCCGGTGGAGCTGGTGCGGGTCGGCGCGGTGGAAGGGCTGCTGCGGCTGGGCGACAACGAAGCGGTGTTGCTCGCGGCCGATCTGGCGAAACACCCGGACCCGTCGGTTCGCGGCGCCACGGCGCAGGCTGTAGCCCTAGCCGGCAATCGAAAGGCCCTGCTGGTCGTCGAGTCGCTGCTGAAAGATCAACAACCGCAGCCCCGCCTGATGGCGGCCAGGGCGCTGGGCAAACTCGGCGGACGCGAGGGGCCGTTTCTGCTGAAACAGGCCCTGAGCGATTCCGATCCGGCGATCCGGATCGCCGCGGCCGGCAGTCTGATCAAGCTGTTGACCGCCAAGTGACGGGATGCCATGGAAAGGAAATCTATGCTGAAAATACTCGGCATCACAGTGCTGCTGGGCGGCGTGTTCTTGCTGGGCTACTACACCGGACAGCGTCCGGCGGAAGTCAGAAAAGCCGTCAAGGAACTCTCGTCCGAGGTCGTGGACACGACCAAGGATCTCTCGCGCAACGTCATCGACACGACGCAGGGGCTCGAGCGCACGCTGCGCTACCGGCAGGGACTGGTGGACGCGAAGGAGCGCCTGCTCGAGGCCAAATCCGATCTCCACGACAAAAACTTCGGGGATGCGACCAAGGAGCTGGCCGAGGCCGTCGCGTATCTGGAGCAGGCCGGCTTGACCGGCGAAGAAGGCGGCAAGGCCGCCAAGGCCAAGGCGCTGGCTGCGAAGATCAAAGACGTTGAGGGAGAGCTGTCGAAGGGAAAGACGGTGTCAAAAGCGAAGATGGACGAGATTCAGAAGGAGCTGGATTCGCTGCTGCAGAAGTAACGATGTAGGTGAACCCGCCTTTTTCATGGCGGTTCGCCGCGAAACTGCGAGATCGCGTAGCGAGACTGGCGCGTGGAGCCGCGAGGGAAGGAGGCGTCCTCACTGCAGGGCGTTGACTGACCGAGCGGCGAGCCCGCCATACCAAGCTTCGCTTGAGCCGTCGCGTTCGATCACATCGCGGTGGAGAGGTTTTGGGCCACCGCCTTTACAGGCTTGTCGCAGCCGCGAATCCGCAGTTGCAGCAGAAGCGTTCATGAATAAGGCGGGTTAAGCGTTCGCCGTTTCCTTGTTCTTTTTCCACGCCGCCAGAATCCGCTCGACCCGCATCCGCACGACCATGTCCGGATCCTTCAGCAGCGGCTTGATGGCCAGGCGGCCGCGCTCGTCGCCGATCTTTTCCAGCGCAGCGGCGGCAGTCAGGCGGGCAAGCCAGTTTGGGTCTTGCAGCATCTCGATCAGGGGATCAAGGGCGGTCGGATCCTTGATCCGCCCCAGCGCGATGATCGCCTGCTGGCGGACCATTTCATCCTTGTCTTTGAGCGCCCCCACCAGCCGCTCCACAGCCGGCGCCCCCAGCTCGACCAGGGCCTCGGTGGCGTCGTCCTTGAATTCATCGTGGTGCATCTGCTGCATGAGGGGATCGAGCACCCGTTCGTCCTTGATCTTGCCGAGTGCGCGGATCGCGGACTTGCGGATGTCCCAGTCCCGCAGCCTCTTGATGAGATGCTCGACCGCGGGCGAGCCGACCTGCCCCAGCGCCTCGACGACCGCTTCGCGGACCTGCCAGTCGCCGTCCTGCAGCGCGTGCACAAGCGGCGCCACGCACCGCTCATCGCCCATCTCGCCGAGGGTCACCACTGCTTCGCGGCGGACGGTCCAATCGGGGTCTTTCATGAGATCGATCTGGATATCGATCTCGTCCTTGACCTTTTCTTCTTCGAAGACGGCCTCTCCCGCGGGCGCGTCGGCAGGGGACGGCTCCGCCGCCGAAGCCTCCGGAGAGCTGGCGAGCGTGTCCGACATCCGGTCGGCCAGTGCGTCGGTCGCCTCGGGCGCGTCGGACATGGAGAATTCGTCTGGCTGTTCTGGCTTCTCGGTCATGAGGAAATCCCGTCGGGTGGCGAGCTAGGCGGCCGGGGCCTCGGTCTTCGCGGCGGCATCGGCTTTTTTCTTCCCCATCGCGTGCTGCTTCCGTAGCGCGAGCCGGCGCCGCTTGCGCTGGTTGCGCTTCAGACGCTTATGCAGTTTACGAAACGGTGCGTCGCCCTCCGGATTCTCCAGCTTGGCGCGCTTCTCCGACACTTTCTTCTTCAGCCGCGCTTCGTCATCCGCCAGCAAGACTTTTGCCTTCTTAGCCATTACACATGCTCCTCGAGTTGGGACTGCACATACATCAGCCGCGCAAGCGTGATGCCCGCACGGGAGGCTCAGTGTAGTTGAGACTCCTCCAGCCTGTCAATTGGAGGAGGTCGAAAGTCGTAAAGTCCGAATGTCTGAAAGTCCTTCGCCTTGGGGACTTTACGACTTTATGACGTGATGACTTTCGGACGGCTGGTCAGGGAATCTGGAGGGAGGCGACTGAATAGGCGCGGCGCTCCGCAGCCTGGAAATCCGCCGCACGGCGGACGCGCCGCTGGCGCCTGAGATCGTTGGGCAGCATCCGCACGGCACGTACCTTGCGTGGTTGCGCCAGAGATAGCGCATCCTCCGCCGCACCGGCGACCGTCAGTGCACGAGGAAGCGGCATCAGGTCGACAAGAGACACGAGTCCCGTACGCTGCCCTCCCACGACTTCGATCTGGACGGCGGCGACACCGCTGTCCACCATGCCCAGCTCGCGCGCGGCGGCCAGCGAGAGATCAAGCACACGTCCATAGAGGTAGGGGCCGCGGTCGTTGATCCGAACGTGAACCTGTCTCCCGTTCTCGGCGTTGGTCACCCGGACCTCCGTGCCGAGCGGCAGGGTGCGATGCGCGGCCGTCAGCGCCTCCATGTCGTAGATTTCGCCGTTGGCGGTCACCCATCCGTGAAAATCCTCGCCATACCACGAGGCCATGCCTCGCTCCTTCAGGCTGACATCCAGATCGGCCTGCCCCTTGGGCAGAACCGTACAGGCGCTGACGGCAAAGCCGCACGCGAGTAGCAAGACCCACACTCTGCTCGACCATCGTCGTCTGCTCACAACAGCTCTCCCTTTATGTGTATCGCGCACCGCATACACCCTATAGCTAGTCCTATACAGATTAGCTAACCCTACATCTTGTGGTTCACTGAATCTAGGAACCGCGAGCTGAGGATACTGCCGAAGATGAACGAAGTGGTCCAACTATACGGTGACACGACCCGGGAAGTCAAGCCCCTATCCGGCTGGAGGGTGGTCAGTCGGGCTTCAAAAACACTACTGCGAGCGGCGGGAGCGTCAACGAGACCGAGTACGAACAGCCGTGCCAGGGAACTAGTTCGGCCTCCACGCCGCCGAGATTGCCGACGTTGCTGCCGCCGTAGATCCCGGCGTCGCTGTTCAGCAGCTCCCGGTACCGGCCCGGCGCCGGCACGCCGATGCGGTAGCCGTGCCGCGGCACCGGCGTGAAGTTGCAGGCGCAGACGACGAAGTCCTCCTCATGCCTTGCCCGGCGGATGAAGGCCACCACTGATTGCTCCCAGTCGTAGAAGTCGATCCACTGGAAGCCGGTCCATTCAAAGTCCGCCTCGTAGAGCGCCGGCTCGGCACGGTAGAGCCGGTTGAGATCGCGGACCCACCGCTGGAGCCCCTGATGCGACTCGTGCTGAAGCAGGTGCCACTCGAGGCTGGCGTCGTGGTTCCACTCGCCCCACTGGCCGAATTCGCCGCCCATGAAGAGCATCTTTTTGCCCGGATGCCCGTACATGTAGCCGTACAGCGCGCGGAGGTTGGCGAACTTCTGCCAGAGATCGCCCGGCATCTTGTCAAGCAGCGCGCGCTTGCCATAGACCACTTCGTCGTGCGAGAGCACGAGCACGAAATTTTCGGTGAAGGCGTAGAGCAGCCCGAACGTGATGTGGTTATGCTCGTGCTTCCGGTAGACCGGGTCGAGGCTGAAATAGCGCAGCATGTCGTGCATCCACCCCATGTTCCATTTCAGGCCGAACCCCAGCCCGCCCGCATAAGTCGGCCGCGAGACGCCGGTCCAGGCCGTGGACTCTTCGGCGATGGTGAGCGCGCCCGGGTATTCCCGGTGCACGACGATGTTGAACTCCTTGAGGAACTCGATCGCCTCCAGGTTCTCGTGGCTGCCGAACTGGTTGGGAATCCACTCGCCGGGCTGCCGGGAATAATCGAGGTAGAGCATGGACGCCACCGCATCCACGCGCAGCCCGTCCACGTGATACCGGTCCAGCCAGTACAGGGCGCTGTTGAGCAGGAAATTGCGCACCTCCACGCGCCCGAAATTAAAAATGCGGCTGCGCCACTCCGGATGGTAGCCGAGGCGCGGGTCGTGATGATCGTAGAGCTGCGTGCCGTCGAACCACGCCAGGCCGTGGGGGTCGTCCGGGAAATGCGACGGCACCCAGTCGAGGATCACACCGAGACCCGCCTGATGGCAGGCATCCACGAACGCCATGAACTCCTCGGGCGCCCCGTGCCGGCTGGTGGGCGCGAAGTAGCCGGTCGTCTGATAGCCCCAGGACGCGTCGAACGGATGTTCGGTGACCGGCATCAGCTCGATGTGGGTATAACCCAGGTCCTGCACATAGGGAATCAGCTTGTCCGCCAGCTCGCGATAGGTCAGCCAGCGATTGCCGTCTTCAGGCACGCGCGCCCACGAGCCGAGGTGGACTTCATAGACCGCCACCGGCGCATTCAGCGCATCGCGCCGCGGGCGGGCCTCCATCCAGGCCTGATCGCTCCAGTGGTACCGGAGATCGCGCACGACCGACGCCGTCTTGGGCCGGAGCTCCGCGGCAAAGGCATAGGGATCCGCCTTGAGAAAGGCCGCGTCGGCACCCTTCGGCCGGATCTCGTATTTATAAATGGTGCCGTCGGGCAGGCCCGGAATAAACAGCTCCCACAGGCCCGTCGCGCCCCGGCTGCGCATCGCGTGGCGCCGACCGTCCCAGCCATTGAAATCGCCGACGATGCTGACGCGCAACGCATTGGGCGCCCAGACGGCGAAGTGCACGCCGAGCACCCCGTCCACCGTGCGCGCGTGCGCGCCCAGCCGATCGTACGCGCGGTACAGCCGGCCTTCGATAAACAGATGCAAATCGAAATCGGACAGGAGCGGAGGGAAGGCATAGGGATCGTGCCGTTCCGACACATTCCCCCACCGGTCGGCTATGCGGAGCCGGTACTGAGGCGAGGAGCCGGGCGGCAGCGCGGCTTCGTACAGGCCGGCGTCATGCACCATCTTCATCGGGATCGCCCGCCCGCGCGCGCCGTCCGGCAAGAGCGAGACCTCCACGGCCTCCGGCACAAACACGCGCACGACCGTTGCGTCGGACCCCTCGCCGGCCGGGTGAGGCCCCAGGATCGCGAAGGGATCCCAGTGCTCCGCCAGGACCAGCCGTTCGATGTCGCCGGAAAAGACCGCCATGACGCCCACTCTATCGCGAGGTCGCGGAAAAGGCAACGCGCAAGCGGCTTGACACGTTTTCGAGCCCGCCCCTAAGATACGTCCGCATGAACGATCTCTCCCCGCGGGATCCGGACCAGGCGGCGCGGCTGGCGCGGCTCGCGCTCGTCGCCGGCATCGCCTATCTCCTCTTCCAGACCTTCAGCCCGTTTTTTACCCCCATCGCCCTGGCCGCCGTGCTGGCCTACAGCCTCCATCCCCTCCAGCGGCGCTTCGTCCGTGCCATGAAGGGCAATAAGACGTTCAGCGCGCTGCTGATGTGCGGCGCCGTGACCGTCGTCATCATCCTGCCTCTGCTCTACCTGTCCGCCTTGATCGGGGAAGAGCTGGCCCGGACCTATCAGACCCTCCTGGCGCTGGTCGAACGGGGAGGCCTGCTGGACAGCGTGCGCCGGGAATATCCCTGGTTCGGCTCGGTGGTGGACCGCCTGCAGGAATACGAACGGCTCAGCGGCACCAGCCTGCGCACGGCGGTCGCGGGCCAGCTGCACGACATGGGCAGATGGCTGTTCGAAGAAGCAACCCTCGTGGCTACCAACGTCCTGCTCGGCCTGTTTCAGGCGACCGTCATGCTGGTCTGCATCTTTTATTTTTTCCGCGACGGCGACCGCGTCGTCCACTGGCTCGAGAACGCGCTGCCGCTCACGCATCAGCAACAACGCATCGTCTTCCAGCGGTTCGACGAGGTCGTCCGGGCCTCGATCGAAGGCAGCACCGTCGTGGCGATCCTGGAAGGGCTGATCGGCGGGCTGGCGTTCTGGCTGGCCGGGCTCTCCACGCCGGTGCTGTGGGGTGTGCTCATGGGCGTGCTCGCCTACGTGCCGGCCGTCGGTGCATCGCTCATCTGGATTCCGGGCGCCCTCTACCTGTGGTTCATCGGCGCCTACGGCAAAATGGCGGTCGTATGTATCGCCGGAGGCATCATCGCGCTGCTCGACCACGTGCTGCGGACGATTCTGGTGGGCGACCGGTCGAAGCTGCATCCGGCCCTGGTGTTCCTCAGCGTCCTGGGCGGGATCAAGGTGTTCGGGATTATCGGCATCGTTGCCGGCCCGTTGGTCGTGGCGATCGGCCGGGCGATGCTGGACATTTACCGGCTTGAGAAAACCGGCTCGCTCGACATGCCCTCCGCGGCGAAGCGGTGACGCGCGCTACTTCAAGCGCAGCATCTTCTTCTCGATCTTGGTGTCCGTCACGAACTTCTCGAGACTTTCCGACAGGGCCCCGCTCAATAGGTCTTCCGCGTCCTCCGGATCGAACATCACGACGGTCTGCGTGCCGGAGCCGCTCAGGGTCATCCGGACAATGCTCCCGTCTTCCGCGTTCAACGCCTCGATGACGGTCTTTGACTTCGCCGTGATGGTCGTCGAGCCGAACGTGCTCTTGGCGTCGGCGGACAGCTCCAGTATCTTGCCCGACAGCGTAACGTGCGGCCCGCCGTCCGGGGCGGTCCCCGCCGACGGCCTGGCCGATTCCACGCGCCAGCCGCGCTTCTTCAGATAGTCGGTCACCACCTGGACCACGGCCGCGCCGGCTTTGCCGCCGGGCACGTTGAACAGGGACTCGCCGCCGCCCCGGTGGGAACGGACGCCCAGCCTTTCTTTGTTGGGCCGTGCATCGTCGAAATCCGCCACGACGATAATGGTGTCGTTCGCCGGCTGAACCTTCGGCGCGTCGGCCGGCGCAATCGCGTGCAGGTTCAGCGCCACGACCTCGCCCTTGCCGGCGCAGCCGGTCAGGGTCACCATCCAGATTCCCGCCAAGACCATCCACGTGCGTTTATTCACGAGCCCCTCCTTCGAACAACCGGCTGTCATTGATCATAACAACAACGATGAACGCTCGCCGCCGGAAGCGCGGTGACTATACCAGATTCGCCGGACCCATCAAAGCCTCCGCCGATGGAACGCGCGGCGCCCGTTCGTTCATCCCTTGACTGGCCGCGCTCCCCTGGTTAATATCCAGCCG
>Ga0247727_10005903_pt1 | contig 24388 bp, 20 predicted proteins | sample WisWelCaveWW1625_FD_202498 | JGI IMG/M metagenome (GOLD analysis project Ga0247727, IMG submission 202498) | Biofilm microbial communities from Wishing Well Cave, Virginia, United States - WW16-25 | ecosystem: Environmental > Aquatic > Deep subsurface > Groundwater > Cave microbial mat | place... | reverse complement strand
GCGCGCCGCACTCCAAAGCCGAGCTAAGCGCGGCCGCGGGACTGCGGTGCGTCGGTCAAAGCGTGCGTCGCCGAGTTTTTGGAGTGCGGTGCGAAGCACCGCTTTGGTTCGCCCCGCGAATCGCCTTCCCCTTTGAACAGTCTGCCCTCCGCTTCGTGCACGAACCAAAGCGGCGCTCCCGCGCCGCACTCCAAAGCCGCGCTGCGCGCGCGGCCGAGGCGCTCGCTACGACGTAGGCGCTGTGCGCGGCCGCAGGAGTGCGGTACGTCGGTCGAAGCGGGCGTCGCCGGCCTTTTGGAGTGCGGTGCGACAGCACCGCTTTGGTTCGCGAACGCACCACCCGAACGCCTGTCCCTCTGAGCATCCTGCCCGCTGCAACGTCCGCGAACCAAGGCTCGTAAACCTGCCACTTCGTGCATCCCGCCCGCTCCTTCGTGCGCGAACGAAAGCGGCGCTGGCGCGCCGCACTCCAAAGCCGCGCTGTGCGCGGCAGAAGCGCTCGCTTCTACGTTCGCGCTGCGCGTGGCAGAAGCGCTCGCTACGACGTAGGCGCTGTGCGCGGCCGCAGGAGTGCGGTACGTCGGTCGAAGCGGGCGTCGCCGGCCTTTTGGAGTGCGGTGCGACAGCACCGCTTTGGTTCGCGAACGCACCACCCGAACGCCTGTCCCTCTGAGCATCCTGCCCGCTGCAACGTCCGCGAACCAAGGCTCGTAAACCTGCCACTTCGTGCATCCCGCCCGCTGCTTCGGGCGCGAACGAAAGCGGCGCTGGCGCGCCGCACTCCAAAAGCTCCCTCGCACTGGCTGCACCGCAGGCCCGCGTACTCCGTGTGAAGCGCGATGGACGGGTCGAGCTGTTTACGTCACGCCATCGCCGGGGCGGGACGCGAGTCGCGGTCGCGGGAGTCCGGCAACGGCTCGATGATCATCGGCGGCGGTGCGCCGCTCAAGCCGAGCGGGCTCGCCACCGCCTGGTGCGCGCGCCGGAACACCAGGCCCGAGCCGTCGCGGCGCGCGTCGAGCTGGATGACGTCGCCCTCGCACACCTGCCCCGAGCCGATCAAGTTGGCGATCGCGTACAGCGCCTCGGTCTCGAGCAGGTTGCGCAGCGGGCGCGCCCCGTAGCGCGGGTTGGTGCCGTTGGTGAGGAGATAGCGGCGCGCTGCGGAGGTGCAGCGCAGGTCGATGTTGAGGCGCGTCTGCACCCGCTTCCGGATGTAACCGAGCTCGAGATCGAGGATCCTGCGGTAGTCCTCGGCACTGAGGTTGTTGAACACCAGGCGCCGGTCGATGCGGTTCAGGAACTCGGGCGAGAACACCCGGCGCGTCGCCTCCAGGACCGACTCCTGGACGTTCTCCACATCGCCGCCACTGACCTCATAGTGCGTGTGGAAACCGAAGGGCTTGTCGTGCAGGCGGTCGAACTGGTCGGCGCCGACGTTGCTCGTCATGAACACCACGCACCGGGTCAGGTCGACGGCCTCGTTCGTGCCCAGCGTGAGCTGGCCCTTGTCGAGAATGCCCAGCAGGAGCATCCACAGCGCGTCGTTGGCCTTCTCGATCTCGTCAAACAGGACCAGGGTCAGCGGATACTCCCGCGTCTGATAGCGGTCGATGTTCTCCTGGGACAGGAACGGCGGAGTGTCCCGGTGTCCGAGATAGCCCGGCGGCGATCCGATCAGGCGCGCGATCTCATGGCTGTGGCTGAACTCGGCGCAGTCGATCTTGAGCATCGACTTGACGTCGCTGAAAAACGTCTCGGCCAGCGCTTCGACCATCCGCGTCTTGCCGGTCCCGGTCGGGCCCAGGAACAGGAAGCTGCCGATCGGACGACGCGGATCGGAGAGACCCGACAGCCAGATCTGATGAAACGTCGTCAACGAATCGATCGCTTCCTGCTGGCCGATCACCCGGGCTTCGAGACTCTGCTTGAGGCGCCTCGCCACCGGACTCATTCGCGTCGGGTCCAACTCGCGCCACCGGACCGCAGAAATCTTCCTCGAGCTCGACACGCTTCCCCCCGGTTCCACGCTTTTTGAAGAGCGCCTCACAGAACGGGCACCTGCGCTCCTACGCTGGTCGTCACTCCACCGCTAAGCTGTCCAGACCATGAATCCTTCGGACAGCGGGATGAACGTCCTGAAGATCTCGTGGAGCCGTGATCGCTCATTTTTCCCGGATCGATCGAGCGCGACGAGATGAGAAAAGGTTCGCACCTTCACGACTGGATCCTGGCACTGACTTTCTTTTCCTGCTCGAATGATGAAGGGACGAATTCTTCTCCTTCGTCCAAGTCGTCCGACTTCCTGAAAGGGACCGTTCCCTCCCTCGAGGATCCAGGTCTTGTGTTCGAGGACGCGAGCGAGCGCCTCGGATTGTTGTTTTCCCACTTCAGCGGCGCGCGCGGCGACTTCAACTACCCCGAAACGATGGGCCCGGGCGGCGGCTTCCTCGACTATGACCGGGACTCTCACCTCGACGTCCTGCTGGTCAACGGATGTTCGTTTCCCGCAAGGCCCCAGGATCCCACCCTCAAGCTCTTGCGCAACACGGGCGGCGGACAACTGGTCGACGTGACTCTGGATGCCGGTCTTGCGATCCCCTGCTACGGCATGGGCTGCGTCGCGGGGGACGTCGACAACGACGGCGACCTCGACCTGTTCGTCACCGGCGTCGGTCGCAACCTTTTTTTCCTCAACCGGGGCGACGGCACGTTTCTGGATCAGAGCGACCAGGCCGGAGTGCAGACCGGACGGTGGGCCAGCGCCGCCGCGTTCCTCGACTATGACCGCGACCGGAGCCTCGACCTCGTGATCGGCCACTACGTGCGCTGGAGCGTTGAGATCGAGCGAGCCCTTCACGGCGAGACCCGTTGCGTCTACCAGGCGGGGAATCGCGACTATTGTCCGGTCGCCCTGTACGGCGCCGAGGAGCTGGTGCTGATGAAGGGCCTGGGAGACGGCCGCTTCGCCGACGTCACCGAGGCCGCCGGCCTCAAGGGCCGACCGTGCAAAGCCCTGGGGATCGCGGTCGTCGACTTCGACGAGGACGGTCTCGCGGATTTCTTCGTCGCCAACGACACCGAGCCATCGCAGCTGTTCCACAACCAGGGCGACGGATCGTTCGTCGACCTGGGCTACGAATCCGGCCTTGCTCTCGACCAGTGGGGCAACTCGTACGCCGGGATGGGCGTTGATTTCACCTACGAGGACAATGGCTCGCGGCTGGTGCTGTCGGTGGGCAACTTCACCGGCGAACCGGTGACCTGGTTGCGCCAGCAGAGCGACGCCCGAGGTGGTCTGCTCCACGACCAATTCAGGGACTGCTCGGCCGCGGTGGGGATCGCGCAGCCGACGCTGCGCAGCGTCACCTTCGGATTGGTCCTGCTCGACTACGACCTCGACCAGGACGACGACCTGTTCATCGTCAACGGCCACCTGGGCGACCTGCAGATTCTCGAGGGAATCCCCCACCGCCAGCGTGCCCAGTGGTTCCGTCGCGACGGGGACAAGCTGATCGAACTCAGCTGCTCTCCGCCCTCGCCGTTCGCGGAGCCCTGGATTGGAAGAGGCGCCGCCGCGGGTGACGTCGATGGCGACGGCGACCTCGACCTCCTGGTCACGGAGAACAAGGGCAAGGCGCGCCTGTTGATCAACCACTGCGAGCGCCGCGGCTCCTTCCTGCGGGTCGAGCTCGAGGGCACGGTCTCCAACCGCGACGGCATCGGCGCGGAGGTGATCGTCGAGGCCGGCGGCCGGCGGGTGCGCGACGCCCTGGTCGCGGGCACCAGCTACCTGTCGATGCACGAGCTCGCTCTGCACCTCAGCCTGGGATCGTCGAAGGAGGCGTCCTTGGTCGAGGTGCGCTGGCCTTCGGGGATCCGCGACGAGTACCGCAATGTCCCCGGCGACCGGACCCTCAATTGCAAGGAAGGTGAGACCGAGGCGGGCACGGTCTCGCGGGCACCCTCGCGCAGCGCACGCCGCTATGCCGATCTCTCGCTCGACCAGCTCGAGCATCTGAGCACGGAGCAGCCGTCGGACTCCCAGCTCCACAAGATCGTCGGCATTCGCGCTCTGGACCAGGGCAACGTGGAGCTGTCTTCAAGGCACCTCTCGGAGGCATGCAGGATCGACCCGCGCGATGAGATCGCGCAGATGCAGAGATTGCGCGTGCGCTGGCTGCGCGGCGAGATGGAAGAGCTGAGGCGCGACGTCGATTCGCTGCTGAAGATCTTCGGCGAGGACTGGGTGGCGCTGCGGGCGTTTCACTATCTGCGCGAGATCGGCGAGCTGCGCATCGCCGAGCTCCTGCTCGAGGAGTGCCTGCGCCGCAATCCCGGCTCGGCGACCTGGCATTACCGCAAGGGCAATCTGAAGCTCGATTCCAAGGAAGCGGCCGGGGCGATCTTGAGCTTTCAGGAAGCCGCGAGGCTCGACCCCGGCTACTGGCGGGCCTACGTCGCGATCGCTTCCCTGCACCTTCAGCACGAGCGCTTCAAGGAATGTGAAGAAGCGGCGCTGAATGCGCTGAAGAAGGAGCCCGGCTCGACCGAGGCGCTCGATCTGCTCTCCCGGAGCCTCTACCGCCAGGGGCGCGCCGCGGAGACGGGCGAGCACTACTCGCGCGCGGTCGCCTCGAGGCCCACGGACTTCGGCCTGCGTCTCAAAGAGCTCGAGGTGCTGGCCGCGCTCGGAGACAAGAATGGTCGCGCCGAAGCGGCGCTCGCCCTGGCGCGCGATTTTTCCGATCCTCCGGCCTACGAGGCGGCACTGCGTAACCTCCTCGCAACCCGCCCGGCGGAGGCGGCACGGCTCGCCCCCAGGGCCCTCGAGGCTTTTCCCGGGGTGCCGGCGCTGCTCGTCCTGTCCGCCATCATCGACTCGAGCATCCACAAGCAGCCCGAGGCAGCGCTCGAGAAGCTCGACGCAGCGCTCGACCGAGCGCCGAGCAACCAGGAGGCCCTCCGAGCCAGGGCGCGTCTGCTCGGAGCGCTGAAGAGAAAGGCGGAGGCGCGCGCGGCCTGGCAGAAGCTGCTCGAGATCGCACCCTCCGACAAGGAGGCAACCACCGAGATCGAGAAGCTCGAGGATCCGTCGCCCTGACCGCGCCGGCTCGGCTAGAAGAGGAAACGACAAAGGCCGCTGAAGGAGGATTTCGGAACGAGCGCGGGCGCCTTCTCGAACGGCGCAGGGGTTCGGGACACGGGGACTTGGGTAAAGTTCCGGCGTCCGGTCCGAACTTGAGGGTTTGCGGCGACGTGGAGCAGATGAGCGACCTAGGCAAGCAGATCTACGATCGCGTCGCGTTTCTCCTCGACGAGGTCGATATGCGCCTCGACGAGGGGGAGCCCGACGACGGACTGCAGCTCGCGGTCCAGGCGCACCGGCTTCTCGAGCGCTACCCCGAGCATGCCACGGTCGACCTCAAGATCGACACGCACTACCTCCTCGCCGCCTGCAACTTCGAGATGGGGCTGGTCGCCGACGCCCTCGGTCACTACGACGTCGTGCGCACGCTCGATCCCAAGGACCCGGAGATCGACTACTGGCAGGCGCGCGCGCTGTTCCATTCCTGGCGCTTCGACGACGCGGAACGCCTGCTGCGCAAGTACCAGGGAGAGCACGCCGCCCATCCAGGAACTCTCTACTACCGGGCGTTGCTGGCCGACTTCCGCGGTCAGGAAAAAGAGGCCGAGAGCCTGTTCGATCGCGCCGCCGCGGAGAATCCGGAGGAGTTTGCGCGCCCCATCCGCCTGCCCGCCGGCGACGTCCAGCACATGCTGGAGGACGTTCTGGCCAGCCTTCCCGTGCACGTCCGTGGCGCGCTCGAGAACGTCGACGTGCGCCTGGTGCGCCTGCCCGATCCCAAGATCCATGCGAGCCCCGACGTCGATCCCCTGATCCTGGGTCTGTACCGCGGCTCCTCGCTCCTGGGATCCGACGCGTTCAGCCAGCCGACCGACCTCGACCGCATCGAGGTGTTCCAGCGCAACGTCGAGCGCGTCGTCGCCGATTCCGACGAGCTGCGCGAAGAGCTGCGCATCACTCTCCTGCACGAGATCGGCCATCATCTGGGCTGGGACGAGGACGACCTCACCCAGCGCGGGCTCAACTGACCGCACGCTCGGCGACAGCTCTCGGCCGCACACGGACCACCCGCTGCAATCAGCTGCGGATCGCCGCACCGCTGCGATCCGTCTGCTGCATTGCAGCACTCTTTCGCAACACTGAGGCCTATTCGATCGGCTCCTCGATCACGTGGTAGCGGCACGAGGCGAGACCTTGGTGCTCGCTGTTCCTTCCGGAGGGCCAGCGGATGCGCGCCGTGCACGGAAGGCCCTTGTCGCCCGGACCGAACCCGAAGTAAAGCCGCAGATCGAGCCAGCACAGGTAGGACGTCGAGCCGCGGACCTCGTCGACGCGCCTTCGATCTCCCTGTTGAACTTCGAGGCGCGCACCGATGGCGTCGCGCGCGCTCTTGCGTCCGACCAGCCTGAATCCGATCCAGACGTCGCCGGGAGAGGACTCGCTGGCGAGGTTCTGCAGGACCGAGGGCGCTTCGTCGTTGTTGCTGACCAGGAGATCGAGGTCACCGTCGTCGTCGACGTCGCCGACGCACAGGCCCCGCGCCACGTGCCGCTCCCCGAAGAACGGATGGATCGAGGCGCCCTTCTCGTCGAACACGCCGTCGCCCCGGTTGACGTACAGGTGCGCCTCCTGCGCGAAGGTCTGGGTGCTGTCGAGCTGCTCGACGATGTCGATGATGTGGCCGTTGACGACGACGAGGTCGAGGTCCGCGTCGCGGTCAAAGTCGAGGAACTCCGCTCCGAACCCGGTGAACTTGTAAGAGGCCTCCCCCAGGCCCCGCGGGTAGATCCGGTCCTCGTAGAAGTCCTCGATGCGCTCGTACAGGACGTTGGGCTCCTTGGCGAAGTTGGCCGAGAAGATGTCGAAGTCGAGGTCGTTGTCGATGTCCGCGATGTCGGTGCCCATGCAGGACTGCGAGGAGCCCTTGCCGCTCAGAGCGGCTCCGCAGAGGCCCGCGACCTCCTCGAACTGAAGGCCTCCGGCGGCCTCCCCTCGGTTGAGCCACAGAAAGTTGGGGTCGGCGTCGTTGGCGATGAACAGGTCGATCCAGCCGTCGCCGTCGTGATCGAACGGCACGACCGCGAGCCCCTTGCCGAACGGATCGACGATTCCCGCCTCCACGGTGATGTCCGTGAAGTGCAGACCGTCGTCGTTGCGAAACAGGCGGTCGGGCTGGGATTCCAGAGTGTCCGGGTGGCAGTAGCTGATGAGCTTTCCTTGCGAGCAGACTTTGTAGTGCTCGAAGTCGCAGACTGCGTAGTTGCACAGGTACAGGTCGAGGTCGCCGTCGCGATCGAAGTCGACCCAGCCGGCAGCAGTGCTCCACGAAGGGTCGTCGATCCCCGAACCACCGGAGACATTCTCGAAGGTGCCGTCGCCGTTGTTGTGATAGAGCACGTTGGGCCCGAGGTTGGCGACGTAGATCTCCGGAAAGCCGTCGTTGTCGAGGTCGGGACAGGTCACTCCCATCCCGTAGCTGAGGTCTCCCAGGCCCGCGGACCGGGTGACGTCGGCGAATCGAAAGCCGCCATCGTTGCGATACAGCCGGTCGGGCTCCGCCGCCTGCGTACCCTGGTAGCCAGGCAAGGGACAGCATTGCACGAAGTACAGGTCGAGGTCGCCGTCCCGGTCGTAGTCGAGCATCGCCATTCCCGAGCCCGCGGTCTCTGGAAGGTACTTGATGCTCTCGGTCTGGTAGCGACGATGAACGAAATCGATCCCGAGCTGCTCGGGATCGTGATGCAGGAAGGCCTTGGTGCGGCGCTCCTTTGCCGGCTTGGATCCGATCGCGGCGGGAGGCGGATCCTTGAGGCTCGTGTCGGAAGAAAGCCGGTCGGGCTCATTCTCCGAGCAGGACAGGAGCAGGAGCGCGTATCCGAGACTTGCCGCCCCCCACGTCCGGCGCTCTACGGACACGAGTCACCGTCCTTGTCCGCGTCCTCGCCTGGTTCACTTTCCTCCTCGCCCTCCTCCTCATCGGGCCCCGCCCCCGACTCGACCTGAGCCCTGAGCAGACGCGCGCCCTGGTGGATCGGCGCGATCTTCAGGATCTCGTCGATCTCCTTCAAAGCGGCCGGTGACTCCCCGCGGCGCCACAGGACGACCGCGAGCTGCATGCGGTGCTCGAAGTCGGTCGGGTTTTTGACGGCGAGCTTCCTCAAGATCTCGAAGCGCTCCTCCTCCTTGGGGGCATTGGTCAGCGCCACGCTGTCGACCAGACGGTTGAGCAGAGTCAGGATCTCGTAGTGCAGCTTGACCTTCTCCGGGTCCTTCTTGTGGCGGTAGCAGGTGACCAGCAGGCTGTGAACGCGCTTCTGGCCCGGGCTGATGGCGACGGCGGCCTCGAGCTCGACCCTGGCTTCCTCGTAGCGCTGCTCGTGGATGTGAAGCTCCGCCGACGAGATGAGAACGCCGACGTTGCGCGGACTGAGCGTTCGCGCGAGCTCCAGATCTTCGGCGGCCTTCTTCAGGGCCTGTGGGTCGAGCGCGCCCTGCCGCTGGTGGACGGTGGCGCGCATCGTCAAGAGCTCCGCGGTCGTCTCGGGCGCGGAACGGATCGCAGGATGCGGCAGCAGCTCCTCGACCAGGGCGAGCACCTCGTCGAACTTGCTCTGGCGCAACTTGGTCTTCACCAGGACCAGCAACACGGGAGGCTCCCGCCCCTTCAAAAGCACGCACTGCTCCGCGGCCTCTTCGGCACGCTGGTCGTTGCGCAGCGGCCATTCCTGGATGTGACAATGCGCGAGCGCCATCCACGCCAGGAACTCATTCTTGAACCTGCGAACCAGCCGCTCCGCGGCGCGCGCGGCCTCCGCATATCGAGACTGTGCAAGCAGACCCTCGACCTTCTTCAGCTCGCTCGCAAGGCGCGCCTGCACCTTGGCTCCCCCCTGCGAGGTGAGGCCGGCCGCCGCGGTGCCGGCGAGGCCGATCAACACAACAAGGCACAGACACCACCGCATCATCGTGAGGGTTCCCGGAGACCTTTTCAGTTTCGAGTGCCGCCGCGACCGCCGCTGGGTCGCGGTCCATTCTCCCCACCGGGTCGACGGCGCCCAAGCGGCTGCTCGTGCATCCTCGGCGGATACGATCGTGCCTGATCGAGAACCGTTCGACAACAAGCCGGGTACTCGAGCGGCAACGATTGCCCATCGAAGCCGCGACACTTCGGGCTGCCCGGTCGCTCTGCTCCCAGCCCGGAAACACCCGGGCCATTCACGACAGAGGCTGGTGCAAGATGAGGGCTACGGAGAACTCGTTCCGATGAAGGCCGTGCTCGGAGCCGCCCTGTGGGTGGCGATCGTCTTCTTCTGTTCAAGCGCTTCCCGGCACCTTCCGGAACGGGACCTGCGCAGCCTCAGGCACCTGCGCGCGGAGATCCACCGGGCCCTGTTCGTCGCCGAGCCGCGCTGGCAGGTCCGGTTTCCCGGCAGGACCGGCCTCGGCCGCGGAAGCGGCGTGTACCTCGCGCGCACCGAAGCCGGCCATCCGGAGCTCATAAGGGTCGGCGAGGTGGTCGAGCTGCACGAGGAGACCGGCGACACGCTGGCGACGATGGTGTTCGACACGGCGCGCGTGGTCACGTTCCGGGAGGGATACCAGGTCGTTCACCGCTCGGTGGGAGCTTCGCTGCTGTTCAGCATGCAGATGCTGCTTCCCAGGCATCGGGTCGACCAGATCCGCGAGGAATGGGAGAAGTTCGAGCGCAAGCACGCCGACGACGTGTGGAATCACCTCGCCCCGGTCTGGCAGCCCCTGCTCAAGGACGTCCTCAGGTTCCTGTGGGAAGCAGTCGAGTCGTCTCTGAAGGATCAGGAGCCGCGCCTCCAGCAGCTCGTCACCCGCTACCGGGAGGAGCTCGTCGAGAAACGCGTGGTCCCCGTCCTGGTGCACGAAGTGTGGCCGATCATCACCGACAAGGGCGCGGATCCGATGCGCGTCATCGGTCGGGAGCTGTGGGACGAGGTGCCCCTCTTCAGCCTTGCCTGGCGCTCGATGTGGGACAGCGCGTTCTCCGACGGTCCCGGAAAGCTCGAGGCCGCATTCAACGAGTTCGTGCAGATGCACGCCATCCCGATCCTCCTCGAGCATCGCGAGACCATCCAGCAGACAGTCGTGACGGTCCTGCGCGAGGTGGCCGACAGCCCCGAGGTGACCGCGACGCTGCGCGAGATCGCCGCCCTGATCGCGGCGGACCAGGAGCTGCGCACGTTCGCCTCGCAGCTCGTGATCGACGTCGCGCAGAGCCAGAAGATCCGCGACTACATCAAGGCGAGCCTGAAGGACGGGCTGGTGCAGGCGCGTCTGCTCGCAGCCAATGATCTGCTGCAGGATTTCTTCACCGAGGTCGGCAACCTGATGCTCCTCGACGAGACCAAGAAGGGCATCAACCAGGATCTCGCCAAGCTGCTGCGCATCCTGGTCCTGCATCGCGACCGCCAGTACATCTTCGTCGAGCCCGGCGACGGTGAGCCGCTGCCCGAGGATCGGCTTCTTCTGGGCACTTATGAGCTCTAAGCCGGGCCCCCTCCTCGAGGCGAGCGGCGTCACCGTCCGCGTCAGCGGCCGGCCGCTCCTGGTCGACTCCAGCTTTCATCTGGAACGCGGCGAGATCGTGCTCCTGTGCGGGCCCAGCGGCACCGGGAAGACCGTCCTTCTCAAGATCCTGTGCGGCATCCTCCGGCCTTCCTCCACCCTGATCGAAGCCAGCGGCTCGATCCGCTTCCAGGGGATCGACCTGATCAAGCGGCGCCCGCCCCGGGGCCGGATCGGGATCCTGTTCCAGGACCATGCATTGTTCGACGAGCTCGACCCCAGGGAGAACGTGCTGTTCGCCCTGCGCCATCGCTCGCTCGCCGCCCGGCGCGCGAGCAAGGAGAGCGAGGTGGAGGAGAGCGCGCGACTCCTCAGAACTCTGGGGCTTCGCGGCGACGAATCGGTGCGCACGATGAGCGGCGGCCAGCTCCAGCGCCTCGCGCTCGCGCGCACGCTCGCGCAGAACCCCGATCTTCTGCTGTTCGACGAGCCGACGACCGGGCTCGACCCGACCAACGCTCGCCGCGCGGCCGAGCTGATCGCCGCCGTGCACCAGCAGGGCGCGCGATCCTCGCTGGTGGTCACCCACGATGCGCGCCTGATGGCGCCGCTGGCTCGGCGCGCCTACCTCCTCGACCCTGCGTCCCATCGCCTCGAGGAGGTGCCGCTCGCCTCGCTCGAAGAGCGGCTCCACCACCTCGAGGTCGACAAGGTCGCGACCGGCGCGGCGATCCGGAGAGACTCTTTTTTCCTGGTCCGGTTTCTCGAGGGCACCTGGTCGACCGCCTTGGGACTGCTGCTCGCGGTTCTCCATCTTCTCCCGTGCCAGCCGCGACTGCGCTACGCGCTGTCCTACCTCAGGCGCTGTCTGTCGCTGACGGCGTCGATCGGCGCGTTCGCCTACGTCGCCGTCGCCGCCGTCCTCCTGGGTCATGTGACGACGTACTTCACCTTCAAGTACCTGCCGCGGCGATCCTTCACCGAGCCTCTGTTCGTCGACGACGTCCTGTATGCGCTGGGATTCCTGCTGTACCGCGTGCTGTGTCCCGTGATGCTGACCGTGCTGCTGGCGGCGCGCAGCGGCGCGGCGATCGCCTCCTACATCGGGGGCAAGGTCTACGCCCGCCAGTTCGACGCGCTGCGATCGTTCGGAGTGGCTCCCTCCCGCTATCTCCTCAGCGGCTCACTGTGGGCCTTCCTTCTGTCGACGCCCCTGCTGTACGCGCTGATGTTCAGCCTGGTCGCCCTGGTCAACATGATGGTGTTCATCGCCACCCACGAGGACAAGACCATCTTCTTCTGGCGGCAGAATTACCTCGATTCGCTGATCATCCCCGGGAATCTGTGGCCGCGCGGCAGCCTGTGGCTGCTGTTCAAGCTCGAGACCTGCGCGTTCGGCACCGCGGCGATCGCCTATTTCCAGGGCGCCCGCGACAAGTCCTCGGCCGATGACGTCAGCCGCGCCGTCACCCGCACCATCATCTGCGCGTGCCTGTACGTCCTGTTCGTGCACTTCCTGTTCGCGTTCTTCGAGTTCAGGAAAATCCCGGTCTAGCCGCCATGCCGTTCACTTTGCGCGCGCCTGCCGTCCATGAAACTGGATTCCCGCTTTCGCGGGAATGACGACTAGGAGGCGCCCGCGGCGCGGCGGCGGGCGGGAGCCTCGCGCGAGAAGATCCACGATCGGATCTCGGGGAGGAGTTTCTCGTCGAAGGACTTGCCCAGGCGCTCTCCCAGGAATCGCTCGAACAGCCGATCGATGATGGCGGATAGATCGAACAACCTCCCGCACCTCTCCTCGAGCGAGAAGTTCCTCTCGCCGCCCTCCGGTTCCGCGGCGTCGGCGACGACCCGCACCGAGCAGAGATCGAAGCGGTCGGCATCGAGCGTGACCTCGAGCGTGTCCGGGCCGTGCGCGACGAGCAGGCGAGCACATCGTGGAAGGCGTCCGCTCCGCAGCGAAGCCGCCGCCTCCGGCCTCCTTGTCGGCGCATCGCCGCGCAGGAGGATCCGGCCCGGTTCCGCGTCCGACGAAAGCTCGAGGATCGAGTCGAGCGCGACCGAGACCTTTCCGAATCCCTCGATCTCGTGCACTCCGCCCGCGGTCTCGAAGCGATACCAAAGCCACAGGAGGAACTCCCTTCCAAGGGTGGTCTCAGTAGTGCTCCGACGTTCATCAGCCACGGGATGCGCTGCCTCGTCGAAAGAAGCCTCGATGCGCCCGATCTTCACACGTAACCCGCGGGGGCCATCGCCTCGATCCTCTGCACCCATTCCTCGCGGCCAACGCGCTGCGCGATCGCGACCTTTGTCAGTACCTGCGGCGTGCACTCGAAGGTGTCGCGGAACAGGCCGCGCATCGACGCGTTGGCGCTCTCCGACGTCGAGGCGAGCAGAATCTCAGAGGTCTCGAGGTTCCAGAGAAACAAGCTCACCTGGGTGCCCGGGACACAGCGTCCCAGGAGATCCTGCTCGATCGCTTCGCGCAGCTCGCGACGGCGCGCAGGGGCAAGTTCGCTCTTCACAGAGAATCGCTCCGCCCGCTCCGACTCGAGCCGGCGCACGCGCAACGCTCCCGCGGGGATCCGCCGCTCGTCGATCCTCAGCCCCACGGCGAGGATGGAGCCGACAAAGGGTTCCCAGCGCTTGGGGTCGGCCGGCACCAGGCCTTCCGTGTCCGTCCAGCCGACGCCGCGGATCGTACTTTGAGACCGATCGATCGATCGGAACCGATGCTCGAAAAGACGATCGAGAATGCGGGTGCGATCCTTCGTCGGGTGGCGACCCTCGCGCGGCACGCAGTAGCGCCGGAAGGAACTCGAGAGCTTGAGCTTCATCGTGGTCGTCGGATCGTCGCCTCGGGAACCGGCCCGCAGGAGCTTCCCCTCTGGCCCACCGAGGAATGACCGCCATCGCCCATTCCTCGGCAGACTGTAGAAGCATGATCCACCCCTTCGGCCAGGAGTAGGCCTTCTTTTTTCCAAACCTCGGCACTCGTTCACCACAAATCCACGGGCAGCTCTTCCAGTCGCACGAAGGCTTGCGGAGCCCGGGCTGCCGGCTCGGGCAAGGATTCGCGACGGTGTTCCTGGACATCAAAGATCTCGGAACACTCGTGCGCATCAAAGATCGACGTGTCAAAGAACGCGAACAAGACCGGCACGACCTCAGCACGATGCACGCATCGAGCCCGGGGCGGGCCGTCATTCCCGCGAAAGCGGGAATCCAGTTTCATGGACGGCGGGAGCGCGCAAAGTGAATGGCATTGGGGTCTCGGCCAAAAGTCGAGCCCGGCCGCGCAGCGGCCACAGGTGTGTAGCCGCCCGATTCAGTTGCGAACACGTTGGAGGCAACCGATGACCGCCAAGAAAACTGTGGTGCTGTTCTCGGATGGTTTCGAGGAGATCGAGTTCGTCACGATCGTCGACGTCCTGCGGCGCGCGGGAGTGGAAGTGACCACGGCGGCGCCGCGAGCCGGAATGGTGCGGGGCTCCCGAGGGATCTCGATGCAGGCGGACCGATCCGTCGAGGGACTCCGCGCCGTCGACTTCGACGCCGTGGTCCTGCCCGGGGGCGCGGCCAACGCCCGGACTCTGGCCGAGGATCTCGACTGCCAGCGCCTGATCAAGGAGGCGCGCGCCGCGGACTTGTGGCTGGGCGCGATCTGCGCCGCGCCCATCGCTCTCAAGAATGTGGGACTCGATGCTTCCGTCCGCCTGACCAGTCATCCGTCCGTGCGCCAAGAGCTGCAGTCCTTCACCTACGTCGAGGACCGCGTCGTTCGCGACGGCCGGCTCCTCACCAGCCGCGGCCCGGGAACGGCGATGGAGTTCGCTCTGGCGCTCGTCGAGCAGCTGCTTTCCAAGGAGAAGTCGCAGGAGGTCGCAAGGCCGATGCTGGTGAATCAATACGCCTCGCAAGACTTGTGAACGAACAAGGATCGGATGTCCCGGATCTGCGGCGTAGATCAATCCTTCAAGGCTCAATCAGGCCCGATCATGCTCCGGCCAGGACGAAAACGGTCGGGCGCGGCGGCGCTCGGTGAATCGGCGGTAGTGTTTGCGCGATGAGCTACCTCTGCGCGAAATGCGGCAAGTCGCTCGGCAAAGGGCGGGCCCGCCAAGGGTTGTCCCTTCACCCCAGTTGCCGCACCGTGCCTGCCCGGGCCGAGCTCGACCAGTTGATCGAGCAGGCCCGATCGATGCTCGACAAGGTCGAACGCGCCGGAGCACAGGGAGACGAGGAGTTCCAGAAAATGTTCGCGGCCGCCGCCGCGCAGGCGAAGACCGTGATCCACGACCTCAAGACCCTGCGCGGATCCCTCGGCTCGCGCAAGCATTGAAAGATGCCTGGGTTGGGCGTTGCTCCGCCGCCACACGGAACCCGGGCAAGATTGGATCAGGAGGCAGTCAGTTTCGATTCAGTGACGCATCGATCACACGCGCCGCAGGTCGCCGGAGGCTCGGGCAGACCGAAGTAGCGGTGCAGGAATCGGCGGCGGCACTCCTGAGTTCTCACGTACTCGACCAGTGACCACAGTCGCTTGAGATCGGCCGTCTTCTTCTCCGCGGTGAATGACGCCGGGATCAGCGCAGGATCGAGCTCGCCCAGCACGCGCAGGTCCCGGTCCACGAAGCTGCCCTCGATCAATCCCAGGGCCTCGAGCCACTTGAGGCAGGTCTCGACCCTGCCGTCGAATCCGCCGCGGGCGTGCACCTTGTCCTTGAGATCCTGGAGGTCGTAGTGGGGAAGGTCGCTCCCCCATTCCTGAAGCGTGCGCAGCACGGCGAGCAGCATTGACCGGTCGGGGTTCGCCCAGTCGATGAAACGCGTCTGGATGGTGAGGTCCGACTCCTGGTACAGGAGCTCGCAGCGGGAGGAATGGCCGTCGCGCCCGGCGCGGCCCGCTTCCTGGTAAAGGGCCTCGACGCTCCCTGGAATCTGGAAGTGGAGCACGGCGCGGATGTCCGGCTTGTCGACGCCAAGGCCGAAGGCATTGGTCGCCAGCACGACCCGCACTTCACCTTTCATGAAGCGCTCCTGCACTCTCCTGCGCTCGTCCCTCTGGAGCTCGCCGTGGTAGAGCTCCGAGTCCCTCGCGTCCGTTCCGAGCCGTTCGCGCAGGCCCTGGAGGTCACGGATCAACGCGCCATAGACGACGATGGAACCCTGGATCTCGCGCAGACGACTGCGCAGCAGCTCGACCTTCTCGTCCTCGTCGACCACGGTCGTGACTGCCAGAAAAAGATTCGGGCGCTCGATCCCCGCGAGGAACAAGCGCGCACTCCTGATGCCGAGCGAGGCGAGGATCTCCTGCTGGACGCGCGGCGTCGCGGTCGCCGTCAGCGCCATCGTCGGCGGACGGCGCAGCACGTCGCGCGCGACCTCGAGCCGGCTGTAGTCCGGCCGGAAGTCGTGACCCCACTGGGAGACGCAGTGCGCCTCGTCGATGGCGAGCAATCCGACGCGGGCCCGGTCGATGACGGAGAGAAAGCTTTCGGAGCGAAAGCGTTCCGGCGTGACGTACAGCAGGCGCAGCCGGCCGGCCACGAACGCGCGCGCCCGCTGCTCCCGTTCCTCGCGCGAGATCGAGGAGTTGACGAACGCGGCGGCGATGCCGCGCCGAGCGAGCGCGTCCACCTGATCTTTCATCAAGGCGATCAGCGGCGAGATCACAAGCACCGGTGCCTCGAGAACGCAGGCCGGAAGCTGGTAAAGCAGCGACTTCCCGCCTCCGGTCGGCATCACCACCAGGGCGTCGCCACCCGAGAGCACGTGGTCGATCACGGCCCGCTGCAGCGGGCGGAATTCCTCGAGTCCAAAGCGCCGCCGCAGCGTGTCGAGCAGGGAATCCATCCGCTGTCCTCAGAGGGGCACCTCGAGCCGGAAAAACCGGCATCATCTCCTGCGCTGGACACGAGCCCGGGCGAGCAGAACGGTGTCCAACGAATGTTCAAGCGAGCACGCCTCTTGCGGCGAAGGAGCAGGCAGGCGCCCGCGGGACCCACGACCGCCGCAATCATCCCCGAACCGAATGAGCACGACCACCTACACCGTACGGCAGTACCGGCCGGGCGACGAGCACGGAATCCTGCGTCTGTTCAACCAGGTCTTCGGCGAGGACGATCCTTCGTTCCGGCCGCGCACTCTCGAGCAGTGGCACTGGGAGTTCCGCGACAATCCCGCCGGCATGCAGATCATCGTCGCGGAGGACGCCGGCGGGCGGATCGTCGCGCACTACGCCTGCCTTCCCGCGCGCACGCAGCTCAAGGACGAGCAGGTCCTGACCGGTCAGGGCGTCGACTCGATGGTGCACCCGGATTCTCGGCGCGGGCTCAAGAAAGAAGGTCCTTTCCTGCAGGTGGCGCGCGCCTACCTCGAGACGTTCGGCAACGAACGGGTGTGCGCCTTCGGCTTCGGCTTTCCCAACGAGAAGGCGTTCCGCGTCGGCGTGCGCCGGATCGGCTACGTGCCGGTGGTCCCGTCGCTGCCGACGTTGTTCCGCAACTTCTTCTCCGACAGCGACGACGAGACCGTCGGCAGGAAGTTCCAAGGCGCGCGCGAGGTTCGTGAGGTCACGGCCTTCGAAGCATCGGCCGACCAGCTCTGGAAAAGGGTCAGGGCCGCCTTCCCGGTCGCTCTGCTGCGCGACTCCCTCTATCTCAACTGGCGCTACGCGCGCTGCGCGCGGGGAAGGTATCGGCTGTTCGAGGTTTGCGACGACGGCAGGCTCGCGGCGGTGTTCGTGACCCGGGCGCTCTGGCAGGGTCTGCCGATCCTGGCGCTGGCCGACTACCTGGGTGATCCTCGGGACGAGGCCTCTTTCGCGCTCGCGCTGCGCCAGGCGCTTCGGTGCGCGCGCGACGAGAAGCAGGTGCGGGTCGAGGCCTGGTTTCCCAGGTCGCATCCGTTCTTCGAGCAGGCGCTCGAAGCCGGCTTCAAGACCGAGCCGTCCCAGGCCAATCTGTGCGTGATGCTGTTCCGCAAGGACCTCGAGCTCGACTGGCTGGCGCGCAACTGGTTCTTCACCATCGGGGACAGCGATCTGTTTTGAGAAAACCTGGAAGGAGCTCGACACCATGGACAAGGCAAATCTGTTCACCCGGCGGGCATTCATCAATGGTCTGGGCGCCGCCGCCGGCACCCTGCATCCGTGGATTCGCCCGCTTGCGCTCGGCGCCGTCGGCTGTGCCGCGGAGCGGGCGAGCAAGGACCCTGAGATCGCGGCGCGCGACGAGGATTTCTGGCGGCCGGTCCAGGAGGCGTACCGTGCCGACCGCGCCCTGCTCAACCTCAACAACGGAGGCGTCAGTCCGTTCCCGCGGATGGTGGAAGAGGCGCTCTTTGACTACACGCGAGAGGCGCTGCGCTGTCCCTCGCGGTTCCTCCTGCGGGATCCGGACCCGCCTCTCGAGGCGGTGAGGCGAGAGCTCGCCTCGATGTTCGGCAGCGAACCGGACGAGATCGCGATCGTCCGCAACTCGACCGAGGCCCTCGAGACCGTGACCTTCGGCCTCGACTTGAGGAAGGGCGACGAGATCCTGTCGAGCAACCAGGACTACCCGCGGATGGTCAACGCCTGGAAACAGCGCGCCATGCGCGACGGCGTCGTGTTCCGGCAGATCTCGTTGCCCGCTCCGCCCCGGGACCTCTCCGAGATCGTCGCGGCCTTCGAGCGCGCGATCACGCCGCGCACCCGCGTCCTGCACTTCTGCCACGTGATCAACCTGACCGGCCAGATCCTTCCGGTCAGGGAGCTGTGCGAGCTTGCCCGCTCGCGCGGGATCCTCAGCCTGGTCGACGGCGCACACTCGTTTGCACACTTCCCGTTCCAGTGGAAGGACCTTGGCTGTGACTTCTTCGGGACGAGCCTGCACAAGTGGCTGTCGGCCCCGTTCGGCTCGGGAATGCTGTTCGTGAAGAAGAGCCGCATCAGGAGCCTGTGGCCCCTGTTCGCGCACAGCGAGCCAAGGAGCGGCGACATCCGCAAGTTCGAGCAGATCGGCACCCACCCCACGCCGATCTATCACGCGATCGCGCACGCCATCGACTTCAATCGCAGCATCGGCCTCGAGCGCAAGGCGGCGCGCCTGCGCTACCTCAAGAGCTACTGGGCGGACCTCCTTCCCGAGGACGACCGGGTGAAGTTCCACACCTCGTTCGAGCCCGAGCAGTCATGCGCGATCGCGCTGCTCCATCTGCAGGGCGTCCCTTCCAAGCGACTGGCGGATCATCTGCGGGACGACCACGCCATCATCGTCGCGCCGATCCAGCACCAGGAGCTGCGAGGCATCCGGGTCAGCCCGCACGTGTACACGACGCTCGCCGAGCTCAACCGGTTCGCCGGGGCGATCCACGAGGTGCTGGACCATGGGCTGCCCGAGCCGCGCCGAAAGCGGGGACCGATCTAGGCGTCACGGGAGAGTTCTACTGCGGCGACGGATCAAAAGGCGGCTGCTTCACCGGTGGTTTCCAGGTCGTCATTCCCGCGAAGGCGGGAATCCAGATTCTTCATGGCTGGCGGGCGAAAAAGCCCTGGATCCCCGCTTTCGCGGGGATGACGCCGAAAGCCTTCACGGCGCTTGAACGAGCCGCGTTCCTCGTCCAACATGTTCGCCCGCGCCCCGAGAGGACCTTCACGCGCGAACGCCCGTGGAGGCGAGGGCCGGATTCGAGGAGACCGCTCGTGACATACGTCGTTCAAGCACCTTGTGTCGGCTGCAAGTACGGCGACTGCGTCGAGGTCTGTCCGGTCGAATGCTTCTACGAAGGGGACGACATGCTGTACATCAACCCCGACGAGTGCATTGACTGCACGGCCTGCGAGCCGGTCTGCCCGGTCCAGGCCATCGTCGCGGGCGACCAGTCGACCGCGGAGTGGATCGACAAGAACAAGAACTTCGTGTTCTCCGACGACAAGAGGCGCAGCAAGAAGGCCGACGTCAAGCACGGCCCTTCCTGGGATCCCAAGGTCGCGGGCGAGTGAGCCTTCGATTGCGGCCGGTCCGCGTTCAGGGATCCCACCGGGCGAGCAGCCGGAGGAGCTCGGTCGTCAGGGGATGGGGAAAGTGCGCCTCGAGCTCGCGGGCGACGCTGCGGTAGTAGTCGAGGGTCATCTCGCGGGGCTTGGTGAACACTTGCCAGGCTCTTTCGCCGCGCTCGTCCTCGAGGCGCGCGATGTCGCCCACGTTGTGGACCTTGTCGGCGGCGGTGATGGCGAGGGCGCCGCGGCTCATGCGCACGATCGAGTCGATCGTGTGGCGCTTGCGCTCCACCCAGGGTCGCGACTTGTCCTCGCTCACCTCGAGCAGGTAGCCGAGCACCTCCTCGCCGAACTCGCTTTTTAACTCGTCCCGGGTGACCCTGGTGTCCTCGAGGACGTCGTGCAGGAGCCCGCCGATGACCACGGTTTCGGCAAACTCGTGACGCAGCAGCAGCATCCCCACGTGAATCGGGTGCACGAGGTAGGGAACCCCTGCCTGGCCCTTGCGCTCCTGGCCCGCGTGCGCGGCGATCGCGAACCGGATGGCCTGGTCCATTGCGGGGCTGTAGGCCACGACGGAGAGCACTCCTAGGCCGAAGAGTTCATGAGGCTCGGAGCGCGCATGAGCCGCGATCTTTGCCCGTCATTCCCGCGAACGCGGGAATAACGACCACTGATTCTCACCTGCATCGAGACTCTCGGGGTGTTGCACTAGTGGTCTGATGCAGAGATAAGGTGCCTTTTCCGCCGAGAGATTCGGACCGCAGGCGAGGCGCGCTGCCGATGCAGGTTGAAGAGAAACCTGCTGAGAAGGCGCAACGAAGCCTGCGGTTCGAAGATCCGGCGCAAAAGGTGCCGTATCTCTGCATCAGACCACTAGAACGTCACTCCGAAGAGCCCCTTGAGGAGGAAGGCGGCGACCATCGAGATCACCAGGAACAGGACGCCCATCCCCCACTCCGCTCCGAAGCTCCAGTCGAAGCCCAGAAGCGTGAGCGGCCGCACCGGATAGTGGAAGCTCACTTGCGCGAAACTCGAATCCTTCGGAAAGCCCGGCTCGGTCGGAAACATGAACAAGTCGGCAAGGCTCGATCCGCGCAACTGGGCGAGGGCCACGAGCGGACCTTCCTGGTCCGCGATCACGCACGATTTGGTCGCAGTCTCGGACGCGAGGCGCAGGCGCAGGTCGCCGTCCACCCTGCGCGTCGAAGTGAGCTCGTAGATCGCCCGCCTCTGCTCGGGAATGCGCACCCGGTGCACGAGGCTCAGGCCCTCGGGCAGGTCGAGCTCGAGGTTCATCGCCTGTGCCGGCTCGACGTCGCCCTTGAGCCTGACTTCCACCTTGAACTTCTCGCCGACCTCGAGGGGCCGGTACGCCAGGTGCATCTGCATCTGCGCGAACAGCAGCATCATCGGAACGAGCAGCACCAGCATCGGCCGCAGGTTGTGGCCGAGGTATGCGAGCACGTATCGGAGGGTGCGGCCGAGCGAGCGCATCACGATGACGATGTCGTCCCGGTACAACCGGATCGCCAGCAAATGCCCCTTGTACTTGTCCTTGACCTCGGCGATGCGCTTCTGGTTCGAGCAGTACTTGAAGCACACGAGCGCGAGAACTCCGACGACGACGGACAGGAGAGTGAGCCCCACCCACGGGCTCAGCGCCACGAACGGGCGCCACACCATGCCGAACAGAGAGTTGCAGAGCGCGTTGATCGAGCCCATCCGTGTCCTGTCCTGCCTAGCTGATGTAGCCCAGGCCCTTCAGCTTCTCGCGCATCGCCTCGGGGTCCTGGCCGCCGGAGGGGTCGATCTCGCTCAGCTCGCGCTCGATGATGTGAGTCACGAACTCCTCGACCGACGAGTAGCCCGCCAGCTCGGTGACGCTCTTCAGGCGCTCGTACAGGGCCTTGTCGATCTTGATCTTGGGTCCGCCGAACATCGGGAGGTCTCCTTGCGTCGGCTGCGCGCACGCGGCCGCAGGTCTTGATCCTTTGTTACTCGAACAGGGGCCGGCCGATCATGTCCCTCTGCACCGCGACGCCGAAGTGCCTGAGGATCGTGACCGTGAGGTCGCACAGACCGGGGTCCCTGAGCGCCACCTGGCGATTGCTGAGCAGGATTCCGGGGACGACCTCGGGGGCCATCAGGTGATTGCCGCTCCAGTAGGAGGTGTTGTCCTCGAGGGCGTAGTCGCCGTGCGCGAGCTCGCCGAGAGCCGCAGGGTCGGACGCCCCGTAGTGCCGCTCGTAGCCGACGACGAGGTCGGGGCCGTCCTTGGTGAACGGTCCCTGGTAGAGCTCGGCGCCTCGGTCGACGCGGCGCACGACCTTCTTGTTCTGGCGCGAAGGGTCCTCGATCGCGAGCAGCTTCTGCGAGATCTCGGTGAGCAGCGCGTCGGCCTCCCTCGCCTTGACGATGCCGTTCTTCTCGCGTCCCTCGAGGTTCAGGTAGATCGAGTTGAAGCCCTTGGCGTAGGCCCTGGTCTTCGTCCAGTCGATCGCGCGCGATTTGTCGCCGCCGCTCGCTTCCACGTCGGCATAGCCGATGTTCTCCAGCATCTCCTGCTCGTCCGCCGAGGTCGCAGCCCCTTCGGTGCCGACGTCGCTCGCCGCCAGATAGTCCTCGTTCAGCAGCCAGTTGTTGAGGTGGACCTTGCGGGTGAACGGGGCAAAGCCGTGGTCGGACATCACCAGGATCGGCGTGTCCTCGCCGACGCGCTCGCGAACGAAGCCCAGGGCCTGGTCCATGCGCACGTAGGAGTCGCGGATCGAGGTCGCGTAGAGCTGCGCGAGCTTCTCCTCGCGCGCCGGGTGAGAGGGCTCGATGTGCCGCCACATCATGTGGCAGCGCAGGTCGATCGCCGAGAAGTAGAAGAACAGCACTCCATCGTCGAAGCGGTCGAGAGCGTAGTCGAGCATGCGCATGCGCTCGTCGGTGACGAAGTCGGCCTGCTCCAGGAACTCCTCGTCGTCGATCACCTTCTCCATCAGCGCCCGGGTCTCCTCGGCGAGGCCCTGGGTGTAGTGCGGGCCGATGACCCGGGTCACCTCGATCACGGCATCGTCGTCCGGGGTCGAGATCGGCACGAACGGGTCGGAAGGGTCGATGTTGAGCGGCGAGCAGTACAGCTTGAACGGCCGCACGTCCTGCAGGAGGAAGTGGCAGATCCCGGACACCGTCGTCAGCAGGTCGACCTCGAACTCGACGGTGATCCAGTCGCTCCACTGGCCCTTCTCGAGCACGATGCTGTCACCGCCTTCGACCTCGAGATAGGCCAGAGGCTCCTCGGGGTCGAGCGCGCAGGTGAACGGCACGCGCACCATCTGACCTTCCGAGTCCTTGGGTCCGTACAGGAATTCCCGGACGATGCCGTTCTCGCTCGTCACCTTGAATGCGCGACCACTCTTGACCATTTCGAAGTCGAAACTCGCCTCCTCGGTGAAGAAGAAGTACGTGCCGTCGATGCCGCCCTGCAGGTCCGGAGCTCCCATGTCGGGAAAGGTCGTCTGGTCGCTCACGCGCGGGGGATAGTTGGCCGGGATGTGGTAGATGTCGGCGCGGATGCCCTCGTCCTCGAGGTATTCCCAGAAGGCCTTGGCGGCGTGGCTCTTGCCGTCCGGCGGCGTGAAGCTCTTGACCGGGTAACCGTCCCTCGTGGGGTCGCGATGGACGAAGTCGAACACGCCGTGGCCGCCGGAGTTCCTGCCGGTGATGAAGTTCGACCAGGCGACCGGAGACTGCGGCGGGTTGCTGGTTTGAAGCTCCTCTCGGTCCCCCTGTTCCCCGAGTTTCTGGAAGTTTTGCATGTGCCCCGAGGCGATGAACTGCTCGAGGAGCCTTGGGTCCATGCCGTCGATGCCGATGATGACGAGCTTCTTGCCGGTCTTGTGGAACGAGGGGCCGCATCCAAAGGTCGCGGCGACGACCACCAGGGCGACCGCGGAACAGAGCGCCGATCGATTCGTCCGCGGACCTCGGCGATGGAAGGTCTTGCTCATCCGCGCGCCTCGACCATCTCGGGCACGCGTTCCCTCGGAGCCGCGGTAGGCGAGGCAGGCCGGAACAGCGCCCGACCCTGCATGTAGGCCGGGATCCTGACTCCGAACAGGTCGAGGACCGACGGCGCGAGATCCAGGATCGACGGAGTCTCGGTCGCGATCCTGCGATTGGCGAGGAACACTCCGGGCACGATCCGCGGGTCCATGCAGTGATCGCCGCTCCAGCTCTTGGTGTTGTCGCTGAACACGTTCTCCGATGTGCAGCCGACGGCGCAGTCCCAGGAGTGCCGGTAGCCCGCCTCGTAGCCGATCAGCAGGTCCGGGGCCTCGTAGTTGTAGGGACCGGGGCAGTGCGAGGCGGTGTCGAAAACCTCGCGGATCGCATTCACCTTGCGCGCGGGGTCGACGAGGCTCTGGAGCTTCTGCTTGATCTCCGCCTTGATTTTCGAGAGCTCCTCGCCTTCGGAGACGATTCCCTTCTTCTCACGACCCTTGCGGTTGATGAACAGTCCGGTCAGTCCCATGCAGAAGGCCTTCGTCCGGTCCCAGTCGACGTCGCCGAACCAGTCGCCGCCGGTGCGCTTGCCGTTCTTGAGGGTGAGATAGCCCTCGTCGCGCAGCCAGGCGTTGAGGTTGACGCCGCGCTGGAACTGCTTGAAGCCGTGATCGGACATCACGACCAGGACCGTGCTCCTGTCCTTCTTGAGCCTCTCCTGGACCTTGCCGAGCAGCGCGTCCATCCGCACGTACAGGTCCTCGATCACGTTCTTGAACTTCTCG
>Ga0247727_10005902_pt1 | contig 24393 bp, 15 predicted proteins | sample WisWelCaveWW1625_FD_202498 | JGI IMG/M metagenome (GOLD analysis project Ga0247727, IMG submission 202498) | Biofilm microbial communities from Wishing Well Cave, Virginia, United States - WW16-25 | ecosystem: Environmental > Aquatic > Deep subsurface > Groundwater > Cave microbial mat | place... | reverse complement strand
CCTAGGAAATTGCGAATTCGCGGCGGCGAGAATCTACTACTCTCCTACTCACCCCATACCAGACCGGCCCCCGGAAGAGGGACGCGCAGCGGACCGACTTCCGGGCAGGTCTGACCCATCATGGAAACCCACGTCATCGGCATTACCAACCAGAAAGGCGGAGTCGGAAAAACGACCACGGCGGTCAATCTCGCCCAAGCTCTCGCGCTGAGGGAGGCAAGCGTACTCCTCATCGATCTAGATCCACAGGGGAACGCCTCTCAGGGGATGGGAGTTCCCCTTGACGCTATCAGAATGTCGGTCGGCGATCTGATCCGGGATCGGGAACTGCCGACCGATAAAGTCATCTACCGGGGAGAGGGAATCGATCTGATTCCGGCCACTCCATTGCTCTCACGGGTAGAGCGGGAGATGGTTGGCCTCACCAACAGCGAACTCAGACTCGCGCAACGCGTCGAGCAACTCCGTTCACGGTACTCCTTCATCATCATTGATACACCGCCCACGTTCGGTCCGCTGATGAACTCGGCACTGAATGCCGCGGGCCAGCTGATCCTGCCGGTCGATTCCGGATTCTTCGCGATGATGGGGATCAAGGAATTGTTGGCCGAGGTCGAGGAGATCCAGCACGGCACGAATCCCGCGCTCAAAGTGCTCGGGTGCCTCATCACGCTCTTCGATCAGACGAAGATCGCATCCGAGACGTGGGACGGCCTTGTCGCCGCGTTCGGGGACCAGGTGTTCGAGACGAGAATTCGCAGGAACGTAAAGCTCAAGGAGGCACCGGTACTGGGGCGGACCGTCTTCCACCACGCCCCTGAGAGTTACGGGGCCGAGGATTATCTGGCGCTGGCCGATGAGGTGATGGATCGGCTGGGGCTTCGCACGGTCGCTCGGCGGGGTGACTCGGCACCGGCCGGCGAAGCGGTCGCCGGGGGTGCGCGATGAGCGGCACGAAGCGGGATTCACTAAAAGATGCGCTGCGCGCGCTTGAGGTCAACAAGCCCCTTCGTCTTTCTCGAAGCGGGCTCGGACTGAGGCCACCCTCCCACTCTAATGTAGCGGAACCGGTGGTGCCTCCCACCGAGGCGCCTCGGCCCGAGCGTTCTCCTAAGGAGGTTGCCCAACTTCAGCGCCCCGCCACGGAGGCGGGTCAATTCGAGCCACCTCGAAACGAGGTGACCCGGTCGCTTGCCGCCGTTTTCTCGCCGCCTCCCGGCCGTGCGAACGATCATCGATCGGAGGCGCCCCGATTGGAGGAGCCTCATGCCGAGGCGGCACCGGCTGAGGCACCCGATTACGGGCATGCTCAAGTCGAGGCGGCTCAGGAACGGCCGACTCAGTTCGAGCTACCTCCGTCGGAACCTGATGCCCGCGCCGGGGATGCGTCGGCCACCCCGTGGGCGGGCTTTTTCAAACTGTCCCACCGAGTTTTCGCGGAGCCGGCACTCCGCCAGATCCCCGGTGACTGCTTCCGGCTTTTTCTCTGGTTTTCGAGCCGCGCGTGGCGGTACCCGACGTCGACGGGAATCCTTCGGGCCTCCGTGCGGTTTATCGAGACAGAGACCGGGATGTCACATGCCAACATCTCCCGCAGCCTCAAGCTCCTCAAGGACTCTGGTCTCGTCAAAATCGTCGAGAAAGACTTCAAGCGCGGCAATATCTGGCGAGTATCCGAGACGGCCACCGGTCGAGGCCCCGATCTTCCGCCGCCTCGTAAAGAGCTGCCTCAAAGTGAGCGACCTGAAAAAATAGATGAGGCTGCCTCAGAGAGAGCATCTGGCGCACTCATTTCGAGGGCGAAGCTGCCTCGGAATGAGTGCGATCTTAAGAAGATTAAGAACTCTAAGAATCTCTCTCAAGAACTTCCGGAAGAAATTGTGCGGGAACTGGAACGAACAGGACCCGTACAGAAGCGGGCGAGCGAGGCGGAGCAACTACGAAAGCTCCTCGCGTTCTACACGCCGGAAAAGATCAACGCCGCGGTTGCTTTCGTGAACACGCGCGGCGCTCTCGTCACGGGCGAGCGCTGCCACAGCCCCTTTCGCTACTTGGCCACGGCAATCGATGATGTGCTCAAGGCGGTGGAGCGGTGTGGAACCGCTTCCCCTCCCCACGCCTTCTCGCAGAATGAGAAACAGATCGAAGCCGCGTCCTTGGAAGAAGACAAGCTCAAGGCGATCGCCCTCGCCCGTTTCAACAGCGAGCTTTCATCTGAGACAAGGACGGACTTTCTCGAACAGTTCAAGCAGCGCGAATACCCTCACGGCTTTTCGCCGCCGGACCGGGTGGTTTTTTCACTCGCGGCGCGCGACTGGTTGTCCCGCCAGACGCCCTTTTCAAGCCCGTTCTTGCGGGCGGGATGACGACGGCGTGGCGAAGCCGGCCGGTTCGTCCCCGCAAGTCGCTAATTTTACTTGCCGATTCACCCGTATCGAAGTAGGTTTTAGACTACTTTAACCTGGTTTTCTTATGGCAAGCACGAGACCGCCCCCAGAGACGATTAGGGACGACCGTTGGCTCTCCGTCGAGCAAATTTCGGAACATCTCGGAGTCACCAAGGACTCTATTTACCGGTGGATCGAACAGAAAGCGCTCCCCGCGCATAAGGTGGGCAAGCTCTGGAAGTTTCGAAAAGGCGAAGTAGATGAGTGGGTGCTATCGGGGCAGGCGCGGGACGGCCACCAGGAAGGGAAATGACGTTGCCCCTCACGGAAAGAAACAGGACTAGCGAGAAAAGCGCTTCGCTCGGAAGTAGTGTCGAGCGCGAAGTCGTCACCGCGCCCGCGCTCAACGTAGGTGAGCCATACGTCTCACGGCTGTCGAGCCGGGCGAGCCTCTATGCGGATCTAAGGCGCCTCGTTGATGCGGTGCCTCGCCCTTTGTCGCGCTCCGAATACCGGCGACTCGTCGTTGAGGAAAACCTGCTCGTCCGGCGGACCTTTTCCGCCCGCGAAATGGCATGGAAGTATGTGGCGGCCCGCTATGGGATGGATGCGTCTTCGCCTTTGTTTGCGATATTCGTCGATGAGTACCGGAGGGCGACTTCCGAAAACGACCGTTCTTTGACCGCCTATCTCCTGTTCGCGCTCCGCGATCGCCTTGTTTGCGATCTGGGAACCGACTGGCTCTGCCAATATCTTCAGACCGCTCCGGCGGAATTACGATCTCGAGACGTATTTTCCTTTCTGAAGGCGCGGGAGGCCGTCCATCCGGAAGTACTTAAATGGTCGGCCTCGTCCCGTGAGAATCTTGTCAGTCACTATTTTTCGGCATTGAAGGAGTTCGGTCTTGCTCGCGGCTCAATGAGAAAACTTACCGTTCGGCCGGCACCTGGGGCGGCCCCGGTTCGCTTCCTTCTTCGCGTATTGGTTTCTTCCGGCGTGGGAAGTCTCGGTGCCGTTCAGTCGCCTCTCTTCAAGCTGCTCGGTCTTACCCTCGAAGAGACGGTTACCGTGCTCTTCCGGCTAAGTGCCGAGGGGTCACTTCGATGCCGGATACAAGGAGACGTCGTGGATCTCGACCTGGGGGTGGAACTTGAATCTTGAGACCAAAATGCAATCCCTTCGGGAGATCTTACAGACCCCTCTCGATTCCAGCGTCCGGACGGATTCGAGTATCCTCGTCGTCTATCCGCCAGAGGAGGAACACGAGTATCGCGAACGGTTGGCGAAGCTCCTCCATTTTCTCAAGGAGCAACGCGCGTCGTTTCGTCACATCGATCTGACAACGCTCCCCTTTGAAGTGATCGAGGCGCGAGGACTCTCGCCTGAGATCTTCTCTCAGGAGATTGAAGACGCTTCCTCCGTTAAGAGGGGACTCGCCCGCGCAATCAGGGAAGCTCTTATCGAAAAGATTTCGAATGCGGCACGGGAGGTGCCCGGCGGCAGCATCATTTTGAGCGGAACTTCGGCCCTCTATCCGGTAATCAAGTTCGCGGACATTTTGACCGAGCTGCGCCACCTATCTTGCCGCATCGTGCTTGGCTTCCCCGGACACGAAGAGGGCGGAAAGCTTTATTTCATGAACCAGCGGGAAGGCTACAACTACCTGGCGGTCAAACTCACTTAAGGGACAATGCGATGCCGATTCGAGATCTTTTTGTACGTGATTTAGGCCGCCGGATCGAAGGCGTCGTCAAGGTCTACGATCTGTCCGCTCTCGCCCAGGAGATCCGCGAGTTCGTGCTCACGGACTGGACGGAAGGAAAGCTCAAGAATATCCTCGACACCTTCACGGAGAGCCTTGACGCCCGAAGGAAGCGCGGTCCTCTCATGGACGACATGGGGATCTGGATCTCCGGCTTCTTCGGTAGCGGTAAATCGCTCTTCGCGAAGCTCATCGGATACCTGTTGCAGAACGACGTCACTGATCCCGAGACAGGAGAGAGGGCGATCGATCTCTTCGAGCAACACCTGCACGACGGCCCGCACGCGCGCGACATCAAGCGGCGCCTCGCAGAGATAAGACTCGGCGCCTCCGTGAAAACGGTGGCCTTCGAGATCAAGTCGAAGCAGACCCTGAACAACCCCAACTCCGTGGCCGAGATTCTCCTCTCGACCTTCTATGAGTCGCTGGGTTTTTCCGATTCCATTTATCTCGCGCGAATCGAAAAGGGGCTTCAGGCCCGTGGCCGTTACTCCGAGTTCAAGGCGGACTACGAGAAAGCCTTCGGTCAACGTTGGGAAGAGGGGCGCAAGGAACATGAGTTCAACAGAGCGCGTATCGCGAAGGTCATGGCGCGTATCCATCCCGAGGAGTACCCGAACGAGCAAGCCGCCCAAGAGGGACTGAAAGACGCCTACAAGACGGTCAAGGTCACCGCGGAGTCAGTGGCCAAGGAGCTCGTGGAATGGGTGGACGGACAACCCGCCAACGGCAAGGCCGGCCATCTCATCTTCGTTATCGACGAAATGGGACAGTTCATCGGTGACGACCGCGGGAAGATCGAGGAGCTACGCGCTCTCGTCGAGCAGCTCGGCAACCAGGGAAAGGGCCGGATTTGGCTTATCGTTACCTCCCAACAGGCGCTCGAACAGGTCTGTGACCGCGCCAACCTTCAGCTTCCGTTAGTGGGTAAGCTCGACGCCCGCTTCTGCGTGAAGGCGGGTCTCATCTCCGACGAAATCAACAAGGTCGTGGGGGAGAGAATACTGAAGAAGCGCGAGGGGAAAGTGGCGGAACTCACCGCCCTCTATGCAAGACACGAGGGCTATCTCTCCCAGATCGCGGATCTCAAGAGTACTCGCAACCTGGGAAAGCTTGACCGGGATACGTTCGCCGCGAGCTATCCTTTCCTGCCCCAGACCATCAAGCTTGCTCAAGACATCTTCGAGGCCCTCTCGGGCTTTCGCATTTCGGGCGGGGTGCGCAGCATGATCACCGTGGCCCAAGACGTCGCGCGAGAGGTTGCCGACAAGGAGCTGGGAGCTATCGCGAGCTTCGACATGGTTTTCAACTCTATCGAAAAGGATCTCTACTCCCAGGAATACCTGGGGGCGAGTGGTATTCAAGCGATCCGGGAGAGTGCCCATATGGTACCCGGTACGCCCGAAAAGCCTCCGCGCGTACTGAAGGTGCTCTGGCTGCTTCAACGGATCCCTTTCGTTCCCCGAACACCCGAGGTGATCGCGAAACTCCTGGTTTCCGAGTTGGGGCAGGACATTTCCGTTCTAAGAGCCGATGTCGAGAAGACGCTGGTCGCGCTTCAGAGCGCCGGCTATGTCGCGAAAGACGAGGCAAGCGGCGAGTACAAGTACCTGAACGAAAAGGAACGGACCATCGAGCAGGAGGTCCAGCGCTTCATTCGTGACATGGGGTTAGGCCCCGCTGTTCGCCAGGGTAAGGAGCTTCTCAAGAACAAGGTCCTGACCAAGGGGAAGCTCGATCAGTTTCAAATCCGATTCGGCAAGTCGCAAACCCTCTTCTCTTACAACGTACAGCTCGAAGGGGAGGATCTCACTTCCGGCAACGAGATCAGCGTATCCTTCATCGGTCCGCTCTCCGCCAAGAAAAGGGAGCGGGCGGAGATCGAGCGCGAAAACCGGGCGCAGGGAACTAAGGGACGGGTAATTCACTGGATCGCGACCACGCCGGAAACACTCGAAGGACGCCTCAAGCGATACGAGGCGCTTCGCAAGGTAATCGAGGACGAGCGTTTCACCCGCGACACCGCCAAATCGACCCAGGACGCCTTGGCCGAAAGACGGCGGGAGCTTTCCGAGCTTGAGGAATCACTGGCCCGCGACCTGGACCGCGCCTTTCGCGAGGGTAAGGTCTATGTCAGTGGGGAGGAGCGCGACCTTGATGGAGGTCAGGACATCAAGGCGGTGCTCCAGGACGCGGGAAAAACGCTTGTTGGAAGCCTCTATACGCGGTTCGCCGATGCGGACAAGCGCTACGATTTTCGCGGCGTCGCGAGGCTCTTGAGCCCCGCCGAGAAGAATCTCCATCAGGTGGAGCCGGAGCTAGATCTCTTTGACTCTCGGGGAATGTTGCAGCGGGAGAGACCGCTTCCCGCTCTGATTCTGGAAGCGATCAAGGACTTCGAGGATGAGAATAAGGCTACCGATGGTTCTTCACTAGGCGCCTTCTTTTCGCGGATTCCTTTTGGTTGGCCCTCGGAAATCGTGCGAATGACGCTCGCGGCGGCGCTTCGTGGCGGCGCTGTGTACTTGGAGATCCCGTCAGCCCAGGGTAAGCGAGAACTCTACGACTATACCGAAACAGGTACAGCCGACCTTTTCGCGAAGGCCAACACGTTCAAGAACGTCACCTTTCGTATCGCGCAGACCGGATTGTCTGTGGAGGATCTCAAGTCCGCCACTAAGCTCCTTGCTCGCCTTGGCATTACCGACGTTCCCGAGGCGGGAAATCTCATTGCGGCATGCGTTCGTGAGGTCGGGACGCGTCTACTTGATGCCGCGGAGCGAGCGCACACCTATGCGAATTTCGGCTTACCGATTCCGGACCACTACAAGAACACGGAGAGCGTATGTAAGGCCGCCACGACGGTAAGAGATCCCACCGTGGCGGTTAAAGACTTTCTGGCGCGCGGCGAGGAATGGGTAGTACTTCACCAGTTCGCTGCAAGTCTCACGACATTTCTCCATGACGGCCGTGAAAAGACCTTCGAGATATCGCGGCGCTGTCTGGAGCTTTGCAGCCGGCAACCGCTTCCCTCGGACTCACCCGAAGTGAAGGAGATCTTGAAGAGCCTCGAAGACGCCGAGGCTGTCGTGCGCGAGCACGGCATCTTCGAGAAGTGGGCGCCGTATCACGACGCGTACCAGAAGGGGTTTGCGGCTTACCGTAAAGGGTACCAGCGACTTTATGGCGCGGCGGTGGAAGCGGTGGAGACGCTCCGCGAGGGACTGAAGAAGGCGCCCTCGTACCTCGAAGCTCCGGAGGTCGAAGCGAAACGCATCATGGAACGCTATTTCGGCGCCGGTGGGCCGCTCAATCTTCCCAAGATAGAAATCGGTTCCGCCGAAGGGCTTCTTTCGGCGTCGGCGAGACATACGGTAAGCGCCTTGCAGGCACTTCTCGTGGGACTTTCCGGCTGGAGAAGCACTATTGAGGCAGAGCTGTCGAATTCGAGAAAGACTCCGCCTCCGCCGGAACCTACCCCGCAAAAGACGTATGAGTGGCGCCCGCTCGTGGAGCTTGGGGGAAGGCGTTTCAGTCCAGGCGAAAGCCGCGAGCTTGAAGAGCAGCTCGACCAGCTCAAGGAGAAGCTGAAACGAAAGCTCGGTGAAGGCTTCACCGTGGTGGTGAAATGATGTTTCGCGGAGAGGGCAAGAAGGCGACGTGACCGACAACGAGACTACACAACCAGCTTCCCGTTCGCTCGATAACGCGACGAAGGAGAAGATCAAGAGCTGGGTTTTGGCTACGCGCAAGACTCTTGAGGATGATTTCGTTCGCGGTCTGAAGCGTCTCGGCGTCGAGCGGACGGCTTCCACGCCGCTTTCGAAGCTCGATTACCTCACCGAGGAAGAGCGAGCCACCAGAAAACACCTGGATGCGCTTCTTTCGCGAGAAACAAAAACCGAGGGTGCTCGCGAGCTTGCTTTTGACGCGATTCGCAGGGAGATGGCCTACACCTTCCTCAATCGGCTCGTGGGACTGAGGTGCATGGAAGCTCGCGGGCTACTCGTCGTGAATGAGGAGACGACGGAGGTCGTGACGACACGGCCGGAGTACGGTGGCCTCTCAAGATTACTGCGCGACCTGCGTGCCGCGGGGGGCTCCAAGTATAAGAGGGGCGAGGATGCCGAGGCGGAGCTACTGCGGGACGGGCTCACGGCGGCTTTCGCCGCGGTCACCGCGGACATACGGGTCCTGTTCGACCCCGATCATGAATACAGCCGCCTTTGGCCGAGCTTCCCGACGTTGAAAAAGGTAATCCGCGACATCAACGAAGGGTTGGCCCCGGAAGTCTTCGCTTCTCCCGATTTTCTGGGCTGGGTTTACCAGTTCTTCAACGTTGAGGAAAAGAAGCGCATTCGCGATAAGACGAAGGGCAAGCCCACGACCCCCTACGAGCTTGCGGTAATAAATCAATTCTATACGCCGGACTGGATCGTGAAGTTTCTCGTCGATAACACGCTGGGGCGGGTGTGGCGGGAGATGCACCCGGATACGAGGCTTTTGAAGAAGCGCCCGGGGAACGAAACGAGAACGGTGGCGGACTATCTCGTCCCGCGCACGGGCGACGATCGGAGGCAGCCGGTACGGCTCGCACGGGATCTGAAGCTTCTCGACCCTGCCTGCGGGACGATGCATTTCGGTCAGTATGCGCTGGGGCTTCTCTACGAGATGTACCTGGAGGAGCTGGAGCGGGCCGGCGCCGAAGGGTGGCCGCCGACGGCTTCGGTTTCGAGCCCCGAGGAGATTTCGGCCGCCATTCTCGAGAACAATCTTTACGGTATCGATATCGACGCCCGCGCCATCCAGATCGCCTCTCTCTCCCTGCTTCTCACGGCAAAGGAAACCGCCAGAACGCACGGTCTTCCACCCACCTCGGTTCACGTAAGAAAGATGAATCTCATCGCCGCCGACGCGGTGAACCTCGGTGAGGAGGAGCTGACGAAGTTTCTACAGCGGGCGAACGGCAAGGTGGCGACGCCTACTCTTCGGCGGAAGCTCATCGAGGTGCTGTGGGAGAACCTGCAATTCGTTCCTCAGCTGGGAAGCCTCGTAAAAATCGGGGAGGACATAGACGCCACCGCAAGGCACTACCTCGAAGGCGGAACGTTACTTCGCGAAGAGGATGAGGCCCGGGTAACGGAAGCAAAGGACGCCCTGATCCGTTCGCTGCACACATACGCCGACAAAAATCGCAACGACGACAGCATGCAGCGCCTTTTCGCGGAAGATACCGCACGGGGTTTTGAGCTCTATCACTTACTCGCTCTGCGCTATGACGCGGTGGTGATGAACCCGCCCTATGGCGAATGCATCCCGGCGGTAAAGAAGTTCATTGAGGCAGCCTATCCTCTGACGAAAAACGACCTGTATGCCACTTTCGTCGATCGGGGAACGCAGCTTCTTCTGCCCACTGGGTACTTGGGTGCGCTCGTTAGTTCTACGTTCATTAATCTCGCCTCCTTCGAAAAACTGCGCACGCACATCCTTCTCAAACGCAACCCGCTCGTTACGATGCTGGATCTTGGGATGGGCATCCTCGACGCTACTGTGATGACGGCCGCTTTGGTTTGCCGAGGGGAGCCAGTCGCATGAAGTGGCGGTGGCATTGGAAGGATTTCGGCTTTCGCTTCTCGACGGGGGGAAGTACCGCGACGGATTTCTATGAGGCTAGCGCCGACGGCCTCTACTACGCTGTCCCGAAGCGGCATCGAAAGGTATCGAAGGATGTCATCGCGCTTTATTACAGTACCGCCAAGGCCCCGGTGGGGTTCCAGACGGCGGAGTGTCCCTGGCTGAATTACGACCGTCATTGGGATGAGATCGTCGATCGTGACGGCTGGCCGCTAAATTACGCCGGTTGCCTGGATCACGAAGAGATACAGGAGCGAGAGCATGTGGGCGTGGGGCGGGCCCTCGAATACCTCTCGGAGCTTCGTTACGATACGCCCGTTACGGTGCAACTTGTCAGAGATGTGCATCGCGAGCTGATGGGGGAGATTTACCCGTTTGCAGGGGAATGGCGCACGGTGCGGCTTGCGAAAGGAAACGCAGCGTGGCCACTACCGCCGAATGGGATCGCTCCGCACGTGGAGCGGCTGGAGGCCAGTTGTTTTTCCCGAACTCCTTTCATTTCAAACGATCGAGACATCCTCTGCGGGTTCGTCGCAGAACTAATCAACGAAATTTTGGCTGTTCATCCGTTTCGCGAAGGTAACGGACGAGTTGCCCGGTTAGTAGGCGGTTTCGTGTTCTTGCAGAATGATTTTCCCCCAGTCGCGGAATGGGATCGCGAAACGGATGGAACCGCCTACATCGCCGCTTGTGAGGCCGGCAGGCAGAGAGCCGACCATGCACCGCTTGCGGCGGTTCTCCGGCGATGGCTCGACTCCGCTATCGAACGAGGAGGCCGAACTTGAGTAAGAGACTCGTGGACAAGAACCCGTACCTGCGCGATCCGGAGAAAAAGAAGAAAGTCATGTCGCGTGCCATAGCCACGGCACAACGACAGGAGGGAATCGAGATTTCGGATGAGCGGGCGGAGGAGGTATACAAGGTTGTTTTTGAGGAACCGCCAATTTCGTTCTTTCGGCTGACTTCCAGTATCGCTGGAAAACACGAGAGATTCTTGGAAGCTCTTGATGCAAACGAAGATGTCAGCAATTTCAGAGTTTCGCGGCGGGATCTCCTCGGCCTAGACGGCGCGCCGTTGGCATATTGGGTACCGACCGAAATTCTTCAGCTCTTTCGAGCCTTGCCGCAACTTGAAGGTGCATATGCGGAGGCTCGCCGCGGAGGATGCACCGGAGACGATGAAAGATTGGTCCGATTTCACTGGGAGGTTATTTCTCCTAGCGGTGAGAGCCAGTTCATGTGGGAACCATTCGCCAAGGGAGGTGATTTTTCCCGTTTCTACTATGATATCGATCTTCGAGTGGCCTGGGATCCTGCCAGACGAACCTTCCGCGATTTCCATGGCCGAAAAGGACGAGAGACAGCCAGACCAGAGGCATTAGACTACTATTTTCGAGGTGGCTTGACGTGGCCTCGACGAACGCAGCGCGGATTCAATTCACGCATATTGCCGCAGGGGTGTGTATTTGCCGATAAGGGACCCGCAATTTTTCCACGAGATAGCAGTGACACCTTTTTTCTGCTAGGCGTTCTCAACAGCTCTATAGCGGAATACTTGTGTCGCGGCCTAATGTCGTTTGGAAGCTACGAGGTCGGAGTCGTTCAGAAGCTTCCGATTCCACGGCCAGGGAAAGAGCTGAAAGAGAGAATCGCTACTTCGGCACGTCATTTGTTTGATGCGAAACGCAGTTGGGACGAGGGAAATGAAGTATCAACCACTTTTCGAAAGCCCTGGGTCGTGGAGCCATCCCGCGGCCAGACAGCTGGCTCGCTCGCAGCTGCGCTCGACGCTATCCTAGCGCGGGAAGTCGAGCTAGATGTCGAAAACAAGACTCGGTACTCAACGCTAAATACCTCCGTTTTTCTCGCCTATGACCTTTCCATCGATGCTCAAGAAGTGATCTTGACCGACCTCGGCCCCCGCCCTCCGGAGTTGATCTGGCCACAGATGGAGGGAAAGAGTAACGACCAGAAGCGCATGGACCACGTCGCGCGCCTCCTCTCCTTCTGCGTAAAGCGCATCCTCGAAAAAGAAGAAAGCATTGTCCCTCTCGTTCCCTGCAACAACGAGCCTTCTCTCGCGGATCGCGTTATCACCGAGCTTTCCACGTTATTCGGCGAAGAGCGCGTTCATCAGCTCGAGGGCGAGATCGCGTCCGAGCTTCGTAAACGCGTGCCGGGTTATCGCCGCGCGGAATCCATCGGCGAATATCTGGCCAACGGCTATTTCGAACACCATGTTCGCCTCTACAAGAGTCGCCCAATCTTCTGGCACCTCGCTTCGACTCAGGAACCAGGACACACACCGGCATTCAGCGTCCTCGTCCACTACCACCGCTTTCACAAGGACAGCCTGCGCAAGTTACGCGGCACATACGTCCGTTCGTTTCTGGAGCGCCGCGAGCGCGAGCTCGCCCAAGCGCGGAAAGACAACCGCGCCGACGACGTACTCGAGTTTCAGCGGCAAATCGAGGAGACGCGGGAGTTCGACAAGAAACTTCAGGCTCTCGAAGAGGGCAAGTTCCCGATTCGAGTCCCGTGGAAGGACGCCGGCAAGCAGCCGAAGGGCTGGGACCCCGATATCGACGACGGCGTGAAAGTGAACATTTTGCCGTTACAGACCGCGGGACTCCTTCGCATTGCAAAGGTGGTCTCGACCAAGGCCGATGAGGCGGACGAATGATCCTGAACGCTCTTAAGGAAGAGTTCCGCCTTCTTTTCAATCGGCAGGCGCATGCCCGCATCGCTTTGTGGTTCGACGAGAAGCGTGAGTTCGAACGTCTGCTTCCGGTCTTCGCGCGTCATCTCGGCAGTCGATCCCCTTTACCGTTCACGTTCCTGCGCTACGACGAGAAGGCCGGCCAGGGGCAGCTCTGGCTGAAAGCTCAGGTCCATTGGATGAATCGAAACCTTCCGGTAGCCGAGCGGGAGGCTCAACGTTACGTCATTTATCTGCCCTTTTCCGCGGATCGCCTCGAGACCGTCGATGAGGAGACCGGATTTTGCGCCGAGTTTCTTCTTGAATACCGTTATCTCGGGGTTACCTGGCGCGTGGATGGGAAGCTTCCGACGCTCTTCAGTTTCCTGAGGAAAGCTGACGTAAGTCTTCCAGTCCAACAGCAAGACCAGCGCCTTCTATGGGACGGTGGTCCTAACTCTCTCCTCGCCAAGTTCGCGGCCCGTTTCGCGGACCGCGACGATCGCTATTGGCGACATGAGATCACCCCCGCTTGGGCGAGACAGCAGGTGGTGGGGGACGTCGAGCAGACGGTGATGGACTTGGCGACCGATCCGTCGGACACGGTCACCCGTCTTATCGAGGACGTTCTTCTCGAAGATTGTCTTCCGCAGGTGCGTGAGGCATTCGGCTACTGCCCGTCAGTAATGCTAACGGAAGCCACGGTCGAGAAATGGCTATGCGACCTCGTTGCTCACCTCGCGTTGACCGAGACTTACGTCGCCTACGGGGAGGCCGCCGACTTTCCGTTTCTTCCGATGGTTCTCGCACAACCGCACCACGCTCGTGCCATTTCGTTTCTCAAGCGCTGGCTCAAGGACGGCGTCGCGGCCGAAAGCTACCACCGCATTATCCGGCTGGTGGAGTCCGATCACGATCTGACCGGCTGGGCCAAGGGAAAAGCAGGCTCGTCATTCGCCTTCCCTCACCTTACCCGGCTCCGCTGGAGCGGTGTCTACGATCAGTTTCGATCTGTCTCGAAACAGAAGACTTTGTACGAACCGTTCCTCATCGCACGTATCAAAGAGCTAAAAACAGAAGCGGACTATGTACGGCAAAGCCCCGATCCGGTTCGCGGCTTTGAGCTTCTAGCGAGACTCGGCGACCTCGTGATTGCCAAGAACGAGGCGTTGGAAATGGCGCGGTCCGCGGGGACGGCGGAAGCCGCCGTGGAGCTGTACGTCACGTTCGCGGGCAGAGTCGATCGCATGCACTGGCGCTTGTTGGCCGATGCCATGAAAGAGGCGGGCCTGGAGGAGTTGAGTGCCGTCGCCAATCGCGTCTATGGTGAGTATTTGACGTTCGCGAATACCACTTTCTTCAATGGGCTTAAGGATCGGGCGGAATGGAAAGTCGCGAACCTTCCCGAGATCTCCCAGGTCATGCGCGGTGTTTGGAACGGAGAGCGTCCGCTCGCCGTCGTCATCGTCGATGCGCTTCGCTATGACGGCGCGATCGAGATTGCGGAGAGGCTTGGAATTTCGGAATCAGCGGTCAGCGCAACATTGGCCTGCATCCCCTCCCGAACCTGGGTGGGGATGACGGCGCTCCTCGGGCTGGAGAATGAAAGTTTGCGCTACGAGTCGGCCGGTGGAGAGGGCCGGCTACGCCTGTCCCCCTCCGGTAGCGATCTTTCAGCCCGGGCAAACCGTCTTCAATTCCTCCGGGATCGGCGGGGAGCCCACTGCGTGGAGATCGAGGAGATCGAAAGCTCGGAGAAAACACTGAGCCCGTTCCCGGACCTTCTATGTGTTTTCGGCCACGAGACGATTGATAGCTTGGGGCACGACAACGCGGGTGATCTCATTCGGCACCTTGAGGTTGAAGTGGACCGTCTCGTCCAGTTGGTGAGAAAGCTTCATAGCTGGGGCTACGTCGAAGTTCATGTCGTCACCGATCACGGGTTCATTATCACCAGCGACGGCATCGACATTCCCGTCGTTCCACTTCCAGCGGATCGGGTTCTTACGATGAAATCGCGATACGCAATGGTGTCCGAGGACGCTGTCTTGGAAGCCAAGACGTTTCCGTTTCCGCTGGCTTCGGGAGTGCGGGTCGCCGTGCCCGCCGGTGTCGCGTGCTTCAAGAGCGAAAAGTCGTTCGATCATGGTGGCGCAACGCTCCAGGAGGTCGTGATCCCTCACCTCGTGTCCCGAAAGGAGACGGGGCCGACGCGAGTGGAAGTGCGAGTCTGGCCGGCTTCCTTCGAGATCAAGACTCACGCCGTCAAAATCGTCCTGGAGGCGATCGTACCCGAGGGAACCGACTCGAAAAGGCGCTTGATGGGACGCACGGTGGAGGTCGATCTTCTTCGCGACGGCGCGAGCGTCCTGGCGCGGCACGATCGCAAGGAGATTCCGCCTGTCTCGGGGACAAAAGTGTCAGTCGTATTGATGCTGGATGACCAGATGAAAATCAACGAGGGGGAGTCGCTGGACCTCGTCGTCCGCGATGCCGAGAACCAGGAAACCCTTTCCCCGGCGGGCATGAAGCTCTCCGTGAAGTGTAATCTTTGAGGTGACTATGTCCGATAACGCAGCACTCGATGATCTCGACGAAGCCGCCGTGGAATATTTTTCTGGCCTCGTAGTACGAAAGGATCTTCTCCGCAGGATGAGAAGCTCCTTCGGGGTTCCGGCTTTCGTCATCGAATTCTTGCTCGGGAAATACTGCTCATCGGCCGATGACGAGGTGATTCGGGAAGGACTTGAGTTTGTTCGGCAGACGCTCTCTGAAAAGTTCGTCAAACCGGACGAACGAGAGAGAGTTAAGAGCGCCATCAAACAGCATTCGACCTATGAGATCATCGACAAGGTCAGCGTGAGCCTGGTCGAGACCCAGGACAAGTATTGGGCGAGCCTTGCCAATCTCAGCATCGATTACGTCAATATCGATCAGTCGGAAATCCGAAAGCACGATCGCCTCCTGATGGGTGGAATCTGGGCCGAGGTGACGCTTCGATACGACGACAGCTTCGTTTTTCGAGGTCAGAATCGGCCCTTTTTCATCGAGAAACTACGACCGATTCAGCTCTCCAACCGGGATATTTCCAGCTTCGTCGATGGACGAAAGCGCATTTCCAGCCGAGAGCAATGGATCGACCTTCTCATCCGGAGCCTCGGTTACGAGGCAAGCGACCCTTACTTCACGCACCGTCGAAAGCTTCTCTACCTCTCGCGGCTCTTGCCGCTAGTCGAGCGGAACTTCAACCTCGTGGAGTTAGGACCGCGCGGCACGGGTAAGAGCTTCGTCTACCAGCAGGTTAGCCCATACTGTCATCTTGTCTCGGGCGGACAGACGACGGTCGCGCAGATGTTCGTGAACCTGGCCACGGGTCAACGAGGCTTGGTTTGTCTTTGGGACACGGTCGCCTTCGACGAGGCCGCCGGAGTCAGTTTCAAGGACAAGAACGGCATCAACATCATGAAGGGGTACATGGAAGACGGCGCCTTCAGCCGCGGAAGCGACATCATTCATGGTGAGGGCTCGATCGTTTTCGTAGGTAACCTTGATGGCGACATCAGTACTATCGTGAAAACGTCACACCTCTTCTACCCGATGCCCAAGGAGATGGACGCTGCATTTTACGACCGCATTCACTTTTATCTTCCGGGTTGGGAGCTTCAAAAAACCCGGGATGAGACGTACACGAACCACTTCGGGCTCGTAACGGACTACCTGGCGGAAGTATTCCGCGAGCTGCGCAAGAAAAGCTTCACCGACTACGCCGAGCGCGACATCAGGTTCGGAAGCCACCTTTCAGGACGTGACCAGAAGGCGGTCAGGAAGACGGTATCGGGAATGGTGAAGCTGCTTCACCCGGACGGCGAAGTCACCCGCGATGAGCTTCGCGAGTACGTGGAGTTCGGAATGGAGATGCGCCGGCGGGTCAAGGAGCAATTGCGGAAGATGGCCGGCCTGGAATATTGGGACACGTCGTTCTCTTACACGGAGCGCGACTCGGGTCAGGAGCGATTTGTCGCCGTTCCCGAAACCGGTGGCGGTTCGATTATCGTCGAAGGCCCTCTTCCTCCCGGTTCCATCTACACCATAGGGACGGATACCGCCGATCATCGCTTTGCGTTTTTTCTGATTCAAACCCAGACGAATCGCGGCTCCGGGCGAATTGTGCCCCTCGGAAACCTGTCCGCCACGATGAAAGAAGCGATCAAGACCGCCGACGCCTACCTGAAGGCGAACCTGAAGAACCTGGGTATCGAGCGAAACCCGAAGGAGTACGACTTTTCGATCCAGGCCATCAACCTTAACCAGGCCAGGGAGGGAAGCGAAACGGCCGTCGCCTTTTTCGTGTCGATGGTGTCGGCCATGCTCGAAAAACCGATACTCGATCAGACGGTCGTCCTCGGCGAAATGAGCGTCCAGGGCATGCTGCTCAAAGTAAACGGCCTTCCCGAGCGCATGCAGCTCGCCGTTGAGGCGGGCGCGAAACGTATCTTGATTCCCAGCGAAAACAAGCGCGATGTCGCCGACGTTCCGGACGCCGTGCTGACGAAAATTCAGTGGCAGTTCTATGACTCCCCGACCCGGGCGGTCATCATGGCGATGGGGTTGAATTGATGGATTTTAGCGGAGATAAACAAGTGCGACTTTCGATTCCCCACATACCGGTCCTGAAGAGTTACCCGAAAGGCAACGATCCGGCCGCTGCCTATCCCGACGTTGGGCTGACGCTGACCTATTGGGATCTTTGGTGCCTGCTCACCGCTCAAGAGCGGTTCGGCGGCGACCTTTCCGCGCTCCGCGACGCGCTTGTCGATAAGCGGCGGAACGGCCGGCTTCATTCCTATCAGGAGACAATCATCGAGGATCTGATCGCGCTGCTCCATGACCTCATCGCCAGGCTTCACGGCGCGCCCTCGGTCGACGAGATCCTCCGTGACTTTCCGGAACGGCTTCTCAAAAAGGAAGCACAGAAGGCGATTCGAAATATCCTGGAGGTACGAGGCTATTACCCGCCATCGGAACCCATGCTTCGCTCGCCCCGAAGACTCCTGTTGAAGGAAGCAATGAGGGGCATGTGGGCCGAGCTTCCCATCGATCCGACCCCTATCGCCGACCGGCTCCTTCCCTTGTTCATCCCCAAGAAGGACGTCGGGTATTTCCCCAAGGGGGCCTCGTTCGCCCTAACCCGCCGCTTGGAGAAGGCCGTGGCGAAAGAGCTGGCAATGGCGGAGACCGTCCTGAATCATCGGGCTTACCGCTACGCCGTCTACCGCGCGGCGCTGACGCTTTATCACGAGAAGAATAACTGGGACGACTCCTACGGGGAAATGGGCCATCTCGGCCAGGAGTGGGTGACGGAATGCCTCACGATGACCGCCGATGACATCAACGTCGGAACTGATATCTTTCTCAAAGACCTTCTGATGTTTCTTTGCTGGGAGGATTACGGCCTCTCGGATACCGAGGATGTCATCGATTACATCCGGCGGCTCGACGCCTCGGACCGCGAGCTGGCCGCGGCGATCCTGAACGATGTGAAGACCCGCGCCGATGAGGGCTTTCAGAAGTACAAGACCGAAACAGCCGGGAGGTTTCTGGCGGGAATCGAAGTGAAATTGACACCGCGATTGGAGCTTGTGCGCTCTCCGACGCCCGCCCCGTAACGCATAGAGTAGTTTCCGCCATGACTTCCACGCAAGACAATCTCCAAGGCTCAGTTGAGCGGGTGACGTTTCACAGCGCCGACACCGGTTATTGCGTCCTGCGCGTCAAAGCGAAGGGCCGGAAGGATCCGGTCACCCTGGTCGGCCACCTGGCCTCGGTTTCCGCCGGGGAGTACGTGGAGGCCGCGGGAAGCTGGGCGCAGCACCGCGACTTCGGCCTTCAGTTCAAAGCGAACCACATCAAGACGGTGCATCCCTCGACAATAGAGGGCATCGAAAAGTACCTGGGCTCGGGAATGATCAAGGGGATCGGTCCTCACTTCGCGAAGAAGCTAGTCAAAGCCTTCGGTGTCGAGGTCTTCGACGTCATCGACAAGACGCCCGAGACGCTTCGCACGGTGCCGGGCATCGGGCCGGTTCGCGTTCGCAAAATCACCACCGCCTGGAAGGACCAGAAGGTCGTGCGCGACATCATGGTTTTCCTCCAGTCGCACGGGGTTAGCACCTCGAAAGCGGTCCGCATCTACAAGACCTACGGAGACGCGGCGATCACGAGGGTGAGCGCCAACCCCTATCAGCTCGCACGCGACATTCACGGCATCGGCTTCAAGAGCGCCGATCTCATCGCGGGCCATCTCGGCATCGACAAGAATTCCGTGGTGCGCGCCCGGGCCGGCGTCAACCACGTCCTCATGGAGCGGGTCTCGGACGGCCACTGCGCGTACCCCGAGGAGGAGCTCCTGGAGCAATCGGCGGCGCTCCTCGAAATCGATCCCGTGATTCTTAAAGAAGCGATCGCGCTTGAGGTTGGCGACGGCTATCTCGTGCGGGAGGAGATCGAGCAAAGAAGCTGTCTTTACACGGCTGGGATCTTCAAGCACGAGTACGAGGTGGCGGAGCGGCTCTCCCGGCTTCTTCCCGGAGATCCCCCCTGGGGCGCGATCGCGGCCGAGAAGGCCGTCGAGTGGGTGGAGAAGAAGCTCTCGATGGAGCTTGCGCCCCTTCAGAAGGAAGCGGTCGCGCGGGCCCTCGCCTCGAAGCTCCTCATCGTCACGGGCGGGCCCGGCACGGGAAAGACGACCCTGACCCGGGCAATTCTTACGATCCTCGCCGCGAAGGGCGTTTCGATGGCGCTCTGCTCGCCGACGGGGCGCGCCGCGAAGCGGCTCTCCGAGTGCGCCGGAATGGAGGCGAAAACCATCCACCGCCTCCTCGGATTCGATCCGAAAAAGGGCGGCTTTCTTCACAATGAGGAAAATCCCTTCAGCTTCGATTTTCTACTCATCGACGAAGCCTCCATGGTCGACGTGTCGCTCATGTACCATCTTCTTAGGGCCGTCCCCAGGCGTGCCGCCATCGTTGTCGTGGGCGACGTCGATCAAATTCCATCGGTGGGGCCGGGCGCGGTGCTGGGGAGCCTCATCGAGTCGGGGCGCCTTCCGACCGTGAGACTCACGCAGATCTTCCGGCAGGCGGCCCAAAGCGCCATCATCGTGAGCGCGCACCGGATCAACGGCGGCACTATTCCCGATCTCCGCTCCCAGCCCAAGGAATCGGACTTTCATTTCATCGAGAGCAACGAGCCGGAGCCCACCATCGCGAAGATCCTGGATCTCGTGAAGACGCGTATTCCGAGGCACCTGGGAATCGACGCGATCCGTGACATTCAGGTGCTCTGCCCCATGAGCCGCGGGGCCCTGGGTGCCAGGGCCTTGAACCTCGAGCTTCAAAAGGCGCTGAACCCCGCGCCTTCGGTTACCGTCGAGCGGTACGGCACGGTCTTCGCGCCGGGGGACAAGGTCATGGTGACCGTGAACGACTACGACAAGGAGGTCTTCAACGGGGACATCGGCTTCATTACGAAGCTCGATCCCATAGAGCACGAGGCGTCCATCGACTTCGACGGCAGGGAGGTCATTTTCGATTTTTCGGAGCTCGACATCGTCTCTCTCGCCTACGCGACCACGGTGCACAAATCGCAAGGTTCCGAGTATCCGGCCGTCGTGATGCCCGTCGCGATGCAGCACTTCATGATGCTCAAGCGCAATCTTCTTTACACCGGCGTCACGCGCGGGAAAAAGCTCGTCGTTCTTGTCGGGCAGAAAAAGGCGATGGCGATTGCCATCAAGAGCGCGAACCAGGGGAAGCGCTGGAATAATCTGGCCGCGCGTCTCGTGGGCGAATCGCGCCGGGGCTCGGCGCCGGGAGGATGCCCCAAGTGACGGACCGGATCCTTCTATCGCTCGTGCTCTCGCCTCACGGAAAGCTGTACGTGGAGCGCGCGGGTACGGAGGAGGCTCTGCGGAAAAGCGAGCTGTCGCTCCGCCTGGAGGAGGCGTTCGCGGCGGGCTCCGCGCGCGGCCTCTTCGCCCTCGCGGGTGCAGAGGCGACCGCTGACCTTCCGTCCCCTTTTCCGTACTGGCGGGATCTCGGCCGGCTTTTTCTGACCCGGGTGTGCGGGCTCCCCGACGGCGAGGATTCCGTCGCCACGCTTCCTCCCATCCCCCCACCCGGCGAGGAGCTTCAGGCGCTCGCTTTGGCCGCTCCCGCCATGAAGGGCGGCGAGTATCTGACGGTGGAAGTTCTCGGAGTTCTGTGGCGGGAAATGGATTCCTGGCTGCGAAGCGACTTGAAGGGTTTCAGGAACAACCTCAAAGCTTACATCGCTGAGGAATTCCCTACCTGGCACACGGTGGGTCGGGTCTGCTTTCATCTCGCGGAGAACAAGAGGAGCGAGGAGACGCCCTTCGCGTTTCTCGCGACCTACACGACCCGCCTCTCCGACAAGCTCAAGGCGCAGCACCTGCCTCTCGGGCGCGCGCTCGAAATCTACGGCGGCGAGAAGGACAAGTCGGCGCTCTTGAATCTACTCATCCCCATCCGTTCGGCGGCCGAGAAAAGCGATCTTGTGAAGGAGCTTCTCGAATCGGGCGATCTCTATCACCCGTTGGTATGGACTCCCTCCGAAGCCTACCGGTTTCTGAAAGACATTCCGGTTTTCGAGGCGAGCGGGGTCATGATCCGCGTGCCCGACTGGTGGAACGCGAGAAAGCCGCCGCGCCCGGAGGTTTCGGTCCGCATCGGCGATAAGTCGCCCGCCGCGCTCGGCGCCGACGCGATGCTCGATTTTTCGATAGGGCTGACTCTCGGAGGCGAGCCCCTTTCCGCGCGCGAGTACGAGGAGCTTCTTTCCGCGAACGAGGGCCTGGCCTTTATTCGCGGGAAGTGGGTTGAGATCGACGCGCCGAAGCTGAAAGAGGTTCTCGCGCACTGGAAGACGGTTCAAAAAGCGGCGAGCCGCGAAGGGGTGTCGTTTCTCGAAGGGATGCGGCTGCTCTCCGGGGTGGGCGGGGCGGCGGGCGACGGCGCGGCCATCGGCGCCGACTGGTCGAGCGTCGCCGCGGGACGCTGGCTATCCGAATGCCTGGAGCGGCTGAAGAATCCGGAGACTCTGGAGGCCATGGATCTCGACGACGTGCTGAAAGCCCGCCTCCGTCCGTATCAGGAAGAGGGCGTGAAGTGGCTCCGCTTCCTGAAGAGTCTCGGCCTCGGCGCCTGTCTCGCCGACGACATGGGCCTTGGAAAGACGATTCAGGTGATTGCGCTGTTTCTCATTCTCAAGAAGGAGAAAAGCCACGGGAAGGGAGCGAAGCGGGCTCCCCATCTTCTCGTCGTCCCGGCGTCCCTTGTCGCCAACTGGAAGTCCGAAGTCGAGCGGTTCGCCCCCTCGCTCTCCGTTTTCATCGCGCACCAGTCGGTGACTCCGGCCGCGGAGCTGAAGGCATTTGCGCCGGATTCACTCGCCGGGAACCACGACGTCGCTCTGACGACCTATGGCAGTCTCGCGCGGTTCCCGTGGATCGCGGCGACCGCGTGGGACGTGGTCGTGCTCGATGAGGCACAGGCGATCAAAAATCCGAACGCGAAGCAGACGCGCGCGGTGAAACAGCTGAAAAGCACCCACAGGATCGCACTCACGGGGACTCCAGTGGAAAACCGGCTCTCCGATCTGTGGTCGCTTTTCGATTTTCTCTCTCCGGGCCTTCTCGGATCGGCCAAGGCGTTTACCGACTTCTCGAAAAAGCTGTCGGGAGAGGGCGGCAATGCGTACCTGCCGCTCAGGGCTCTCGTTCGTCCCTATATCTTGAGGCGCCTCAAGACCGATCGTCACATCATCTCCGATCTGCCGGAAAAAACCGAGGTCCGCGCCTTCTGCGCGTTGACGAAGCTCCAGGCGGCGCTGTACCAGAAGTCGGTCGAGTCGCTGGCAAAGGAGCTGAAACAGGCCGAGGGAATCAAGCGGCGCGGGCTCATCCTTTCCTATCTCATGCGCTTCAAGCAGATCTGCAATCATCCGTCGCAGTGGCTCGGGGACGGCGCCTATGTGCCCTCCGGCAGCGGGAAGTTCGCGCGCCTTGCCGAGATCTGCGAGGAGATCGCGGCGCGCCAGGAGAAGGTCCTCGTTTTCACGCAGTTCCGCGGGATCACCGACGTCCTCTCCCGTTTTCTCGAAGGCGTCTTCGGACAGCCGGGGCTGGTCCTTCACGGCGAGACCGCGGTCGCGAAGAGAAAACCGCTCGTCGACAGGTTTCAGGAGGAGCTTGGACCGCCCTTTTTCATACTTTCGCTCAAGGCGGGCGGGACGGGGCTTAACCTCACCCAGGCGTCGCACGTCATCCATTTCGACCGGTGGTGGAACCCGGCGGTCGAGAATCAGGCAACCGATCGGGCGTTTCGCATCGGGCAGAAAAAGAACGTCCTCGTCCACAAGTTCGTCTGCCGCGGCACTATCGAGGATCGAATAGACGAGATGATCGAATCGAAGAGGGCGCTATCGCGGGGCGTGCTGGAGGGTGGCTCCGAGAGGCTTCTCACCGAGATGAGCAATGACGAGCTGATAGATCTCGTCTCTCTTGACATGAACCGGGCGCTGGAGGAAGCATAGGTGAAATTTTTCTGGAATTTCGAGGCATTGGGGGAACATGGCCCGCTACAACTACTACGGTGACTACGGATACGGCGGATGGGCTCCTTACGTGTCCGTCGCCGAAAAACGCAGACGGGCACAGGCCAAGATCGCGGGCTTGCGGAAAAAGGGGAAGAACTTGAGCCCCGTCAGCACCAGCGGGCGCGCCATCGCGAACACGTTCTGGGGAATAGCCTGGTGCGAGAACCTCGAAAGCTACAGCGACTACTCGAACCGGCTCCCGCGCGGGCGCAGCTACATTCGTAACGGCTACGTCATCGATTTGCAGATTGCGGAGGGGAAGGTCACCGCTCTCGTGCAGGGCTCCTCCCTCTACACGGTGGAGATCAAGATCCGCCCCGTCGAGGCGGAGAAGTGGCGGGCCATCGTCGCCGAGTGCTCCGGAAAGATAGACTCCCTGGTCGAGCTGATTCAGGGACGACTCTCGACGGCCGTCATGTCCGCGATGACGAACCAGAAGTCGGGCCTTTTCCCGGTGCCGAAGCAGATCTCGCTCAAGTGCTCCTGCCCCGACTGGGCGTCAATGTGTAAGCACGTGGCCGCCGCGTTGTACGGCGTCGGAGCGAGGCTCGACGAGAAGCCCGAGCTTTTGTTCCTTCTGCGCAAGGCCGATCACCTGGATCTCATCGCCGGCGCCAAGGTGCCCCGGACGAAAGCCGGTTCCGCTAGGGCGAAGGTTATCGAGGAGGCGAGCCTTTCGGACGTTTTCGGAATCGAGCTGGATTCGCGCGATGCCCCGGCGAAGCGCGCGCCCACTCCCGATAAGAGGCGCGGCATTCGCGGAAAGACCGCGAAGCGGGCGAAGGCGAAACCGAGGAAGCTTGCCCGACGCTGACCTGCGTTACTCTATCGCGACATTGGGAACGATCCTGAAGAAAGCTGTTGCATGACGTCAGGCACGAATAGCTCAACGAGCAAGGGAGCGAAAAACGACCGGCTGAAGAAAGCTAAGGGTCTCGTTAAGAGGAATCTTGGGAACAAAAGGGAACATTTTTTCAAAAATCAGTCAGAAATTGTAAAAAATACCCAGTGACGCGAATCCCGCTCAAATTGTTATTATCGTTTGAAATAGTCTCTGTTTTCGGAGCGTTACGACTCAGCACAGAAACTGGCGGTTTTGGATTCCCAAGCTGAGGGTCGCGAGTTCGAGCCTCGTCGCCCGCTCCATTTTCCGGAAGCCCTTTTGGTTCAAAAACAGCTAAAACACTGAAATCACTGGACGAGGTTTCCAGCACTTAGGTCAGTTCCGGCGGCTTCTT
>Ga0247727_10005901_pt1 | contig 24400 bp, 22 predicted proteins | sample WisWelCaveWW1625_FD_202498 | JGI IMG/M metagenome (GOLD analysis project Ga0247727, IMG submission 202498) | Biofilm microbial communities from Wishing Well Cave, Virginia, United States - WW16-25 | ecosystem: Environmental > Aquatic > Deep subsurface > Groundwater > Cave microbial mat | place... | reverse complement strand
CTTCGATTATCTCGGCCTCGGCCTGCTGGTGGCGGTGATGTATTTTTTGATCGGATTTCCTTTCGTGCGCCTGGCAAGCTGGGCCGAAAGATATTTTTCGTTTGACAAACGTCTGCCGGCGAATAGCAAAGAGCAAAAGGCAAAAAGAAAAAAGAGCCTGGCGCGCGCGTAATTGTCTTTTTATCTTTATTTTCATTTTTTCTTTATTAAAAATATGGCTGCTTTCATCATCATTGCGCTTGCCGCCGTTTTGCTGATGATTTTGCTCTGGCGCTGGATCGGCCTGCATCGCCAAAGCCGGCAGGATGGTGAATCATTCGCCGGACGGTCGACGATGGCGGAGCTGTTTTCAAAAGATAAACGAAAAAAACGGAAATCTTAACATGTCATTCCGAAGGGATCTTTTTAGTTTTCGAGCACAGCGCTTATGCGAAAAAAGATTCTTCCAGAATGACAACAAAGTAGTGGGAATCATTTATGGACAGCACCGCCGCCTTTACCGAAAGAGTGGCGCTGGAGCTGATCAAAAATCTGCCGGCGATACTCTGGTTTATTGTGTCATGCATCATCATCATTTTGCTCTACGGGCCGATTCGCCATGAATTGCTGCCGAACATCACAGGCTTTAAAGCGCTGGGCGTGGAATTCTCTTTTGTAAAAAGCTCGATCAACACCGCCATCGAGCTGGCGGAAAAATCGCCGCAGTGGAAAGTGATCATTCCCGAAGAAGATCGGCAGCGCGTGCTCAATCGCGTCAAAAAACATCTGGCGCTGTTTCAGGATGTGCGCATTTTGTGGATTGACGACGTGCCGGACAGTCTGCGCAACGAACGCACGATGCTGCGGCGCTTGCAAACCGATATTGACCTGGCGACGAGCGCGGCGGAAGCAAAAAAACTTCTGCAAGCCGGAGAATATGATCTTATTCTTTCCGATATCGCCCGCGAAGACGACCCGATTGGCGGCCTGAAATTTTTGCAAGAGTATGGCAAAAAAACTCAGCGCCTGCCGGTCATATTTTATGTAGGAACGTTCCTGCCGGAAAAAGGCGTGCCGCCCTATGCGTTCGGCATCACCAATCGCCCGGACGAATTGCTGCATTTGATCATGGATGCGCTGGAGAGAATAAAGACAGGATGAACGATACCGATCAAAAAATTCCCACAAATATCGACTGGGAGCCTCTGCTGTTCAATCTCAAGAAACAGAAGCTGGTGCCGTTTTTGGGCGCGGGCGCTGCGCTGGGATTTGACGGCTCGCCGGGTTTGCCAGGCAGCAGCAAATTGGCCGAAGCGCTCGCGCAAGAATGCGGCTATCCCGGCAGCGATACCAAAGATCTGCTGCGCGTGACGCAATATTACGCGCTGAAATTCGGCGAGCTGCGGCTGCGCGAATCGATTTGCGAAAAACTCAGCCCGGCGGAAATGAGGCCGGGCGAAGTGCATCAAATCCTCGCGAGCTGGCCGATCAAAGTCGTGTTGACCACCAATTATGACAACCTGATGGAACGCGCCTTCAGCAAGAAAGACAAAGATCCCGCCAGAGCGCTTTACAAACGCCGCGGCGATCAGGAGCAAATCAAAGTGCCGCCGAGCGCGGATAAGCCGCTGGTCTACAAGCTGCACGGCTCGCTGGAAGAGGTCGATTCGATGGTGATCACCGAAGACAATTACATCGATTTTCTGATCAGCCTGATCGAAGGCAATCCGAAGTTGCCGGATGCCATCGGCGCGATTTTTCGCAGCGACAGCATTCTTTTTATCGGCTACGGCTTGAAGGATTGGAACATCCGCGTGCTGCTGCGTTATTTCCGGAAAGACGAGGACATTCGCTCGTTTGCGGTGCAGCGCAATTTGCGCGTCGCCGGCAACGAGGCCGCCGGCCGCGAATGGGAAAGCATGGTGCTGTATTGGGAGCGCAAAAATATCTCCGTTTACAACTGCGATGCGCTGGCGTTTTTGCGCGAGCTGGATCGCCGTTATCGGGAGGGCCACGCCAATGGCTAACGGACTGTGGGCATTTCCGGGACTCCATTATTTCGAGGATAATGAAATCGATCGCGCGCTTTTCTTCGGCCGGGAAAAAGAAATTCAACAGCTCATCGAGCGCATCATTGCCGAGGATTTCACGGTGTTGTTCGGCAAATCCGGCGACGGCAAAACCTCGCTCATCAACGCCGGTTTGAAGCCGGCTTTTCGTGAGTTGGGTTATCTGCCGGTGCGCGCCCGCATTTTTAATCTCCCCGAAGAAAAGACGCCGATTGCCGCGCTTTATCAGACGATTGAAGAAGAGGCAGCGGCGAATCAGACGATATTGCCGCCGCGCTGGCAAGGCGAGACGCTGTGGGAAAGTTTTCTGGCGCTGCGGCCAACCGGACAAAACGGCCTCAAGCCGATCGTGCTCATTCTCGATCAGTTCGAAGAATTATTCACGCTGATGGCGGGACGCTCGCCGGAGCAGGAAGATTTTGTGGCGCAGCTCGCCGATCTGGCGCGCGGCAGAATGCCCGAGACCGTGCGCGAGAAATATCGCGCCGAATTGGCCGGGCTCGCTCTCGAAAGCGAAGAAGCGCACAAATTGGAGCAACTGTTGTACGGCTCGGTCGCCACGGTGAGAATTCTCCTGTCGCTGCGCGAAGATTATCTCGCCTTCTTGAATAACCTCGGCAAACGCATTCCCAAAGTTTTTGCAAGCCGTTATCGTTTGTCCTCACTGACCATCGAGCAGGCGCGCGCCGCCATTGCCAATCCGCCGCAACAAGACGTGCTCACCGATCAAAAATTTCGTATCGAAGCTGAAGCCATTGAAGCGCTGCTCAAATTTCTCACCGTGCAAAGCAGCGTTTCCGGCGTCAACGAAGAAGTGATCGGACCGCCGCAATTGCAAGTGTTGTGTCGCCAGTTGGAAGAGCAAATGCGGCAGCGCGGCAGAAACAGCGTCAGCGTGGCCGATCTCGGCGGCGAGGCCGGCATGCGCCAATTGCTCTCGCGTTATTATCGCGTCATTTTGGAAAAATTTCCGGCGGTGCGCTTCGGGCCGGGGCCGAGGCGCCTGTCCGGATTATCGGGCATTCTGCGCGGCCTGCAGCCGTTGCACTCGCCGCGACTCGCCGTGCGCCGTTTGTGCGAGGAGCGATTGATTACCGCCGGCGGCAATCGCAACAGCCGCCATGAAGATGAAATCATTCGCGAGATCGGCGTGGCGCCGCCGGACTTGCAGGAATTGGTGGAAAGCCGCTTGCTGCGCCGCGAGCCGCGCTTGCAGGAAGCGTTTTATGAATTGAGCCACGACAGCCTCGTGCCCTCGCTGCAATTAGCCGGCGGCATGCGGCAAACATTGGTGACAGGCTTGAAAATCGCGACGATTGCCGCGATTATTTTTAGCGTGGCGTATTGGCTATTGCCGTATGTGCAGGGCGTCTATGAAATGCGCCGCCTCGAAGCGGAATTTGCAGCGATGACAAAGGGAGAAGTGAAAGTCGACGCGGCTTACGCCTCTTATTATCGCACGAGACTATGGCGCGCCTACACGGTCGTGAGCGATTCGACGAAGGTGGATAGCCTCAAAAGTGAATTCGACCTCTGGCGAAAACGGAGCTTGCAATCCGCTTTTCTGCAGGCGGATTTGGCGCCGGCCGATACGCTATTGCAGATTTTGGCGGAGGAATATCCGAGCGATAAAATTTTATTAACGGCGTTAGCAGACTCGCTCCGCGAGCGCCAAATTCGCGCCATTCAAAAAAGATACTTTAACCTCATGACAATTGCCAGCGGGTCTCGCACAGGTGGTTTTCTTAAAAAGATAGGGTTCGCGGCCGCGAGGCCTGCTGCCGAAGAGTTATTTATAAAAGCCGACGCTTTCCTCGACTCTGCTTACACGGCATTAAATGCCGATACCAATATTATCAAATTGCAAAATGATCTGGCCGAAAGGAGCGGCAACATTCAAGAAGCGCAGCAATTGGCTAATGAGCTCGAAGTAAAAAGAGAGAGCACGCGCAAACAGTTGGAGGGGGCGATTCAAATCGAAAAGCCGCGCAACCTGATCGTCAAAGGGGATTCATCCGGCAAAGCTTCGCAGTTTGAAATTGTTTTGCGATACAATCCTCTTTTAATAAACGCCGTTGTTTTGTTAAACGGCCAACCAATGTCCGGGGAAAAAATAAGCAGTGATAAAGAAAACAAGCTCCAATCCTCGATTCGCCAAAAAGCGGTATCCACGCGGACAGACAAATTTCTTTCCGGCATGGTGACCATTCCCGCCGGCGCGCGCCAGGTGCCGGTTCGAATCACCGCGATAAGTCGGGACAGTGTCCAGGCCTCGCAGGAATTTATTTTTACCGTTGATCGCGAGCCGCCGCAAGTGAAGACGTTCAAAGTTTTGTATAAAGACACGGAGAAAAATGAGTGGAAAAATATGCCGCCGAATGAATGGCGTGGGAATTACTGGCGGATTGAGGCGAGAATCTCTGAATCCTTAGTAGAAGCCTCACTGGATGTAATGGTGCAAGACTCTGAGCTAGCGGCAAATTTTGACGTACCTGGAATATTTTTACCAAATCGCAGTGAAGTGTATTTCGATAGGACGGGGAAGGACATTAAAATTATTCATAATGATCTTCCCCAAGAAATCAAATGTACTTTAAAAATAGAAGATTTAGTAGGTTGGCAAAGTTTAATTAACTTGGGGAAATGGAAGATAGCAAAAACGCAAGCCGCTCAGGTCGTTCAAGAGATTAAACAAACCAGCCAACAATCTGTGATCCGTCTGCGCAGCACGCCAGATGAAAATTTAACAGCAGATGAAGTGCGGGAGATGCTCAGGAAGTATGATTTTTATTGTATAGGTGGGTACAGTTGGAGTAACCCCAAAGGCAAAGGCATCGCCAATGACTTTATCTTACAGCCAAATGGACAAGCTATTTTAGATCGCGCCACCGGTTTGATGTGGGAACAGTCGAGTTCACCAAATTATATGCTATTTGAAGAGGCGCAAAAGTATGTCGATGAATTGAACCGTCGGGAATTTGCCGGTTTTAGCGACTGGCGCTTGCCGACGCTCGAAGAGGCGATGTCGTTAATGGAACCGAAGCAGATTAGTGAATTATATTTTGATGCGAAGTTTGGCATTAAACAGCTTTGGATTTGGACAGCGGACGCGTACAGCGCGGGAGAGGCGTGGGTGGCGAGTTTCGAAAAAGGTTATTGCGCTCACGGCCCAGTCATCGTCTACGGCCTCTGCGTGCGTGCGGTGCGTTCGGCACAATAGACTTTCAAATGAAATCTACAAGGTTTTGAGTCATGCGTCATCGAAAGTCCGGCTGCCACTATGCCTTATTAACGCCCTTTCTTTGAAGGGCGCTTTGTTCTCAAAAATCGAATTTTTTATGAAAATATTTTGAGAGAAATATGAAAAATTTCTTGTCTATAATGTGCTATGTAGAGGATTTATTTTGGGCATGAGGCCTCCTGTCAACCTATCGTTATTTGCCTGATTTTTTTAAAAATTAAGGAGGCAACATGGCCAACCTCGCCAGACTAAACGAAATTGCCGACGGCATGGTGAAAAGCAATGAAAAAATCGAGCAAAGAGTGGCCGGCAATTATACCGTCCAAAGTGACATCGGCAATTATGAAATTGTCAAAGGCCTTTTGGCGGCGACCAATCATCGCGTTCTGGTGGTGCTCAATAAGCCTTTGATGGGGGTGAATAAAGACAGTTTCACCTACGCTCAGATCAATACGGTTTCCCTGGCGCCGGACGCGGATGAGATTTCTCTAATCATGCCGGATGAGGTGATCAAGCTCTCCGATCTTTCCAGCGTCGATCCGTGCCAGGAACCGGAAAAATTTTACAAATATATCCTCGACAAAAAAACGCCGCCGCCCAAGACGACGATCACGGCGCGCGATGTCGAAGTTGTCCAGCCGCCGCCCAGGAAGTAAAATTAATTATAGATTGATCCAAAAATTGTTTCATCAAAATCAAAGGAGACTGCCATGCTCAAAAAAGCCTTTTTAGTCGGAATCAACGCGTATCCGGATTATCCGCTGCGGGGATGCGTGAATGACGTGAACGCCATGAAGGAGTTGTTGAAGAGTTTGTACGATTTCAAAGAAGACAATATCCGTTTGATTACGGATAAGGAAGCCACTACCCAGGGCATCGTTGATGGCCTGCGGTGGCTGGCGCAGGACGGCGATGAAAAGTCCGTGAGAGTTTTTCATTATGCCGGCCACGGCCATTTTGTGCCGGACAAAAACGGCGACGAGCCGGACGGCAAAGACGAGGCGCTGGTGCCTTATGACCACAAAAATGGCTATTTGATCGACGACAAACTCAAAGAACTCTATAGCCGCTTTCCGGCCAAAAGCAATCTGACGCTGATTATGGATTGTTGCCATTCCGGCTCGGTTCAGCGCGGACCGGAGGAACTCGACCTTTATTTTCGGTTTATTCCCCACACCTACGCCGAGCGCAAAGCCATCGCCGCCGCGAAGCGAAAATTTAATGAAGAGCAACAGCAGTACGTCATGTCTGAAGTGCAGGGCTTTGCCAAAATCCGAGGACGCGATGAGGAGTTTGAGCAGCGTATTGCAGACGCCATGCGAAAATTCGAGAAGCAGCGCTTCGGCGACGTGCGGGTGCGCGAGGGCAATATTCTGCTCGCGGCCTGCCAGAGCGATCAACAGGCCGCTGATGCGAAAATGGACGGGACTTACCACGGCGCGTTCACGTTTTATCTGGTCAAATTTCTCCGCGAAGCGAACGGGAAAATCACCTATCGCGAGCTGATCGAAAAAGTCGGCACGGTGCTGGATGATCACGAGTTTGCGCAGGCGCCGCAGCTCGAATGCATGACCGGCCGCGACAAGGCGGAGGCCCTGGCATTATTTCAATAAAAAATTTTCTTTTTTCGAAAAAAAGTGAGAGAAAATCGGCGTTTTTCTTGTCTATATATATTGGAAGTGAGAGGTTTCGATTCGACTGGCGGACGAATTTGAAGTTTTATATGGGAGAATAGAGCCAAATGGTGGGAAAGAGTTGGAATATTCAGCAACACCTCTCGGCACCAAATGTCGTTTCCGATAACCCCAGGGAATTTAACTCCCGGTTTTTTTAACAGGGGGGACTCTTCCCTCGAGAGATTAGCCACCCCGTCAGAAGGACGCGCTTGACGGGGTGGCGCTCTCACTTGAAACACGAGTTTCCGGCCTGTTATATCTTTATCATGAGGGGCATAATAATTTATCGAGGGGATCGCAAGACAGATGCCATCTCGTCAGCGGAAAAACGGCGAGATGGCTTCTTTTATTTCTTTCTAAAAAGTTCTTCCAGCTTTTTTCTTGCCGCCGCCGCACGATCCGCCGATTGATCAACGAGACGTCGTGCCGCCTCAAAATAATCGCAAAAATTTCCCATCGCTTTGTCCGGCACGAACTCCGCCTGCGGCTCGCGGCATTGATGATGCGCTTTCTCGTCGTAGAAACGGCAGTTCAAACAGCAATGCAAATAAGACGCGCACTCAGGACAGGTATCGCCGCGGCCGGGCCGGCCTGATAATTTGATTTCGGCGCCACAAGAATAGCAGAACATGGTCAACCTCGCCAATTCGATAGCTTTCCAGCAATTTGCTGCACCCGTTTTAAATAAATTTCATCACATTTCGTTTCACCGTTTCCGGAAAAGGCGTCATGAATTCCTGCAGGCGTTGGCGATCAACATGCTCCCAATTCCATTCGTCCAATACCGGCTCGAATCCGTTTTGCCTTTGCAGATAAATAAAATCCAATGCGGCTTTTTCCGGCTCCGCCAGCAACATCCGATCTTGCGCGCTATAGCCGAAGAATAAATCCGCTTGAATATGAAAATAAGCCATCTCGCCGAGCGCCGTTGAAAAAGACTTGGTCTTGTTGAGCGTGACCGCATGAATAACGTGCGGCGCCTGGTCGATGACGCCGTGCATGAACAATGCCGATTCCAGAGAAATGTATGCCGGCGGATAAAGCAAACCGGCGATTTCCTCCAGTGTTGGCGTATGGAAAATGTTGGCATAGAGGTTTTTGCCGAGACTGGTGAGAAGTTTATATTTTCCGAGTCGTGTCAGAGCGCGGCGTAAGGCCGGTTCGGAAAGGCCGGTCAGCCGCATTAACTCAGCATACGAATAAATCGACTTGCCCTGTCGCAACAGCGCCATCCATTTTGCCTGGGTAAAACTTTCGGTCATCTTAACTTAAATTCGGAATAACTTCGTCTAAAATCTGATTCGCGCTCGCCCGAATGGCGCCATAGCCGTTTTTTTCCAAAAGGCGGCGGTAGCGCATGGGAAGGAAACGCTTCATCTCGTTAGTCAACTGCTCCGGCGAATAATCGGCGAGTTTTTGTTTCACCATTGCCGCCGTCATCAGCACTTGATAATCATGAAATTTTTTTCGAACCAGCTCAATATCGATTGTCGTTCGCAGAATCTCACGGAAATACCAAAGATCGAAAAGATCTCGGCCTTTTACATAAGGCCGCCCGGCGACGGCAGTGATTTTTTCCGCCATCAATTCAATTGGCGGCAGTCCATTAACCAGCAGTTGCCGCTGCAAAACATCAAACTCTGAACGAACGGCGAAGGGCTGGGCTTGATAGACGGGATAGTGGGCAAATTCTATTTTAACACGAAACTTTTGTTTTTGCCCTTGCGGAAGAAACATATACCAGGCAACATAAATTCGACGCGGTTGTTTCGACGCCGGCAACTTCCATTCGTGTCGGCCAACACCGAGCAACTGGGTTACCATTTTTTCGATATCGGCTTGCGCTTTCGTGACAAGCTTTTCGGCGGCTTGCCAGGTCAATTCACTGCCGGCAAAGTCAAGATCTTCGGAGTAACGATAGCCGCCGTGCAGCAAATGAATCGAAGTGCCGCCCTGGAAATTCAAGATTGCGCTTTCCGGACGATTAAACAACCCTTCAAGAATGGGAACATGCAGCGCTTCAAAAGCAACCGTCGTCAATGGAATTTGCTCTTTAGCCGCCTTGTTTTTCAGCAATTGCCAGGACATGATATTTACAATAGAAGACAGATTTGTCTCTTTTGGGAAATATAACTCCTTCAAGATTGATTGTCAATCCTTTTTTGCAAACGCGTCATTTCGCTTCCTTACATTCATAAAACTTGCGATTTCACTTTAAATGACGTAAATTTGACTTAATTACGAAGCATAACTGAAATCGCTGAGTGGTTTCAAAATTCCTGTGAATAACCAAAACCTGATTTATATGCCGCCTCAACTCGTATTCTCGTTCAAGCGTTGGCTGATGGTTGCGGGCATTGTCATTCTTCCATTTCTTTTTGCCGCCTCGACACAACTTTCCCACAAAAAATTTATCGTTCGCCGCGGCGATACGGCGAGTTATCTGGCGATTCGCTACTACGGCTTCTTCAATGATTCATTGTTTGCGGTTTTGAAGCAAGCGAATTCGCACCTCAAAGATTTAAATTTGATTTTTCCCGGCGACTCCCTGCTGTTGCCGCTGCGTTCGGCGCCGGAGCCGAAATTTGAGCAACTGCGCACCTCCGCCTCGCAGGCCGTGCTTACCTTTTATGAAGGTCCAGTCAAATATCGGCGCGGCGGCAAAGGCGATTTTTTGCCGGCTCAACCGAATTTGTTGTTGAATTCCAACGATGAAATTCAAACCCGCGAGAAAGCGCGCGCCGAATTGGTGCTGGATAATCGCAGCGTCATTCGCCTCGCCGCCAACTCGCAATTGAAAATTACCAGACTCGTGCGCGTCGAAAAACCGGCAGCCCCGACGCAGCCGATGCAAGCGCAGTTTGATCTTTCATTGGGCTCGCTGTGGACGCGCGTCAATAAATTGTTTAATCGCCAACCCAGAGTCGACGTCAAATTTCCGACGGCCATCGCCGGCGTGCAAGGCACGGTTTATCGCGCCACCGTGGCCACCGATAGCATCACGAATGTGCGCGTTTATCAAGGAAGCGTGGAAGTGCGCGGCGGCGGAGATTTATTCCGTCGGCAACAAGCCGGTCCACCCACGCAAGTGCAAGGGCCGACACAGGTGCCGGGGCCGCAGCAGATCACCCTGGAATCCTGGACGAAATTAGTGCAAGCGCAGCAACAAGTATTGATCGGCAAGGATGGCCGGCCTTCGGAGCCGAACCGTTTCACCGACCCCCGAGCGGATCTGAGCTGGGTGCGGTGGAATCAACAACGCGATCTCGATCTCGATGCCGAACGTTAGCGCGAATCAACTTCCGGCGGCGTCTTCCGCCGCGAAACTTGCCGAGTGGCAGCGGCGACGCGCGCAGCAACTCCGGCGCGGAAAATTGCCGCTGCTGATTGGCAGCGCCGTGCTCGTACTCGCCGCGCTGATGCATTTGCATCTGCTGCCGTTCTCAGGAATTTTTGAGCGCCTCGAACGCGCCAATCTTGATTTTTTTTTCCAATTGCGCGGCGCGCTGAAACCGGACGGCCGCATTCATCTCGTTGTCATCGATGATTCCAGCTTGCAAAAAGCCGGCGGCTGGCCGTGGCCGCATGCGAAGCTGGCGGAATTAATCACGCGCCTCCTCGCGGGCAATCCGCAGCTCGTCGTTTGCGATTTTGTGCTCCCGGCCAAACCGGCGGAAGCGGCCGGCACCAAAGCGCTCGCTGCTGTCGTTGCTTCTTCTCGAAAAGTTATTTTCCCCTATTATTTTTCCGATTTAGGCCAACCGGCGGACAGCGCCAGTTTGCCGGAGACGATTGCCGCCGGCGCTTATTTGCTGTTTGATTTTCGCGAAAAACTTTTGATCGCTCCGCCGGTCGTTGCCGGAGCGATCAACCATGCAGCGGCGGAACTGGTGGCCGCAAGTTTGCCGAGCGGCCACATCAATCTTTTTCCGGAAGAGCAGTGGGGCGAATCGACCGTGCGCTGGGAGGCGCAGATCGTGCGTTATGGCGATTCATATTTTCCTTCGCTGCCGGTGCAAGCTGCCGCGCAGTTTTTGCAGCTTACACGCGGGCAAGTGCAAGTGAACGTCGGCGACGGCATTCAGCTCGGCGAAATTTTCGTGCCGGCCGATCGCCGCGGCTGGACGTTGATAAATTATTACGGCGGCGCCGGAACTTTCCCGCAAACCTCAGCCGCGACTATTTTGCAACCGGGCGCTCCCGCCGAATTGTCGGGCAAACTCGTTTTCGTCGGCGTCACGGCCGCCGGCACGCAGGATATCGTCGCAACGCCAACGTCATCGCGTCTGCCTGGCGTCGAAAAACTCGCCACCTCGAGTTCAAATATTTTGCAGGGAAACGCGCTGATTCGCAACCGCGTTATTGAGAATTTCGAATTTATCGCGCTGGTGGTGAGCGGCCTGGCCGCTTTGTTCGTTGCCGCGCGCTCGCCGCGATTATATGCCGGCGTTATCTTGTTGGGGCTGGTCTTGTTTGCGTGGGTTGGCGCCTTCGGATTTTTTACGCTCGGCCGATTTTGGGTTAAAAGCGTGACGACGATTTTTGCGATTGTCGCGACCGGCGGTGTGACCGCATTTTTGCGCCAACGATTCGGGGTGGCGCCTCAAATCACGGCCTTGAGCCCGGCGGCAAATGCAATGACGGATGCCAAAGGCGAGCTCGTTCGTCTCGGAAGATTTGAGATCATCGGCGAAATCGGCGCCGGCGCGATGGGAAAAATTTATGAAGGCTTCGATCCGACCATCAATCGCCGCGTCGCGATTAAAACCATTCGCACCGATTTGCTGGTGGGCAACAGCGAGCGGGTGCGCCAGCGTTTTCTCCGCGAAGCGCAGGCGGCCGGCACGCTCAATCATCCGCACATCGTCACGATTTATCAAGCCGACGAGGCCGGGCCGTATTCGTTCATTGCCATGGAATTTTTGGAAGGCAAGACGCTCGAGCAAATCATTAAAAAACGCGCGCCGCTGCCGTTGGAAGAAATTTGCCGTATCGTCGCGCCGATTTGCGCCGCGCTTGATTACGCGCATCGCAACGGCGTCGTGCATCGCGACATCAAACCGGCGAATATCATGCTCACCGATAACGGCATTGTGAAAGTAATGGATTTCGGCATCGCGCACCTCGATTACTCGACGTTGACGCAGGACGGCGCGGTGTTGGGCACGCCGAGTTACATGTCGCCCGAGCAAATCAGCGGCGGCAAAGTCGACGGCCAGTCCGATATTTTTTCGCTCGGCGTCATCGTCTACGAAATGGCGGCCGGCCAGCGCCCGTTCCTCGGCGAATCGCTCGCGACCATTTCCAATCGCATTCTTTCGCATAAGCCGCCGCGCGTTTCCGAGGTCAATCCCCAATTGTCTCCGGCGCTCGATGCGGCGCTAGTGCAAGCGATGGCCAAAGATAAAGCCAAACGTTTTGCCACCGCCGAAGAATTTGCCGAGGCGTTGAAGGCCGTAAGTGAATTGAAGGAGCGACAACGTTAAAAATTCCCTTGACAAAGTTCGTCATTTTCGTTATCATAGACGAACATCAAGGGTTTACTTTCCAGTGAAACTTACAGGATCATAGCGAAGCGAAAATCTTGCATCAAAGATCGCTAAATTTTGCTGTTTTATCTGTAATTAACAGCGGCGGAAAATGCATTTTCTGTCGCTGAATAATGTTAGCCGCGTATAGCGATCCAACAAAAAATTCATTCAAACTAAGGAGAGAGATCATCATGGGAAAGCAGACTCATCTATTCGCAGCCCTTCTTTTAGGGCTTATTCTTCTTACTGGTTGCAGCAAAATAGAAGATCCTTCAGCCCCAGAAAAAACCCCAGCGGAGGTACTTAACCCTTCACTTCAGAAGTCGGGTTCCACCATTGATCCTGGTGTTGTGAGCTGGTGGCCAGGAGATGGGAATGCCAATGATATAATTGATGGCAATCCTGGAACATTGAAAGGTGGTGCAACCTTTGTTGTTGGAAAAGTAGAGCAAGCATTTAGTGTGGATGGAAATGCAGGTAGCTTCGTGGAGGTGCCGGATGCTCCAAACCTGAATTTTGGTTCCACCTCGCCAATAACAGTTGACCTGTGGGCGTTCAGAATAAGTACTGCTCCAGCTCAGCACATTATGGGAAAACGCAACGATTGCGGTTTTTCTGGTCTGGATATCAACTACCAGATGGGCTTTGATTCTCGTGAAGGTGCGGGTTTATTCTTCGGTGCTTATCAAGGCAGTGTCAGCACTGGAGTGGACCTACCGCTTAACACATGGACGCACCTGGCTGCAACATTTGATGGAAGCACATTTAGGTTCTACATTAATGGTCAACTCGCTGGTACTGGAACAGGTACTTTAGGACAAACATTCGCAGTACCCTTAACCATAGGCACCTCTGGGACTTGCCATCAATTTGGTCAAGGATTTGGTGGTTTAATTGATGAAGTTGAAATCTACAACCGTGCCCTTTCTGCTTCAGAAATACAAGCCATTTACGAGGCGGGCAACGCAGGCAATAAGCCTACAAAGCTGGTCACAATCTGCCATAAACCCGGCACTCCAGCGCAGAAGACTTTGGTGATTCCATTTCAGGCTCTCGCAGGCCATTTAGGTCACGGCGACACAATAGGCTCATGTCAGTAGAGTGTAAGTTTAGCTAGATTTGGGCGCGGGAAATTGCAAACCTGATGGTAAATTTGGACAAAGATTCGTGCTGGCTTTGAGACACGCATCCTGCCCGCGTCCCTCCCTGTACATCCTGTACGCGCGAAGCAGAGCAAGTGGGCAACTTTGTCTCATGGAAGAAAGTAAGGTAAGGCATGCAAAGTTTGATCATGAAGACCAAAAAGATAACTTCCCTTAAAAAGCCAACGAAGAAAAATAAGGCAATGGAATATACTTACCTGAGAGAAATTGAGATCAAGTTCAAGAATAAAAAGGTTGCCAAGAAAGCGATAAACACGCCAGTTTACTGCCCCGAAGTCGTTGTTGAATTATTTCGGGATTTACAAAATGAAACAAAAGAGAAGCTCATAGCCGTTAATTTGGATGCTAAAAACAAGATCATCTGGTTTGAAGTTGTTGCGATTGGGTCGGTATCGACGATATTTGCACGTCCGATAGAAGTCTTTAGAATTTCTATTTTGGTAAATGCCAGCAGCATAATTTTGGTGCATAATCATCCATCTGGCGAACCAAGACCAAGTGGCGATGATATAGCCTTTACCAAAAAACTTAAAAGAATTTGTGACGATTGAAGACACAAAGATTTAATATGCGGCGCGATTGATCAGGGAGATGTTGCAAGCTAAGACGATGTGCGCCGCCGCATAATTCTTCGTTGAACTAAGCGCGGCCCGAGAAGCACATCCTTATTATTTGGAGTTTGTATCAGAAGTGCGATAGGGCAAATGGCCCGTTTTATTCTCATGGCCATCGCTGGGAAACATGGTTTTTCCCGATTCAAGGGAAAACCCGGGTCACAACGAACGTGACAGCAACCACCATCAATATCCAGCTTACGGAACCTCGATAAAAAAGTGATACTGCCCGCCGCGGCGCAGCACGGTGAGAATGACCACCTCGCCGGATTTTAATTTTTGCAGATTCACGAAAAAATCGTTTTTACCCGGCACGGCTTTCCGATCTATGGCGACAATAATATCATCGGCGCGCAAGCCGCTTTCGTCGGCGGGAGAAAATTTTTCCACGCGCGTGACCAACACGCCGCCTTCGCCGCTGTAATTCAAAGCGGCGGCATCAGCTTCTCTGATCGGTTCGATTTCGACGCCAAAATTTTTAAAACGCGCGCGATTCAACTGATTATTCGCGCCGCCCGCCGCCATTTGATCGGCCGGCAGCTCGCCAAGAATCATTGGCCTGTCGATTTCTTTTTCATTGCGAATCAAACGCAAGTTGATCGCGGCGTTGGGACTTTTTCCGGCAATCAAGGCTTGCAATTGATTGACGCGCTGCACGGCCACGCCGTCGATGGCGAGAATGACATCCATCGGCTGCAAGCCACCCGCCTGCGCCGGACTGCCGTCGTAAACATCATCCACTAAAACGCCGCGCGGCGCGCCGAGCTTCAACGCGCGGGCTTGCAATTCGGTGATTTCCTGCAAGGCGATGCCGAGATAACCGCGCGCCACTTTGCCATGGCGAATCAAATCTACCGCAATTTTGCGCGCCAGATTGATCGGAATCGCGAAGCCCAATCCCATCGCATAACCGGTTTCCGTGGCAATGGCCGTGTTGACGCCGATCACCTGTCCGGCGAGATTGACCAGAGCGCCGCCGCTGTTGCCGGGATTGATCGCCGCATCGGTTTGGATAAAATTTTCGACGCCGTAATCGCCGCGAATGATGTCAATATCGCGGCCTTCGGCGCTGATAATGCCAGCCGTCACGGTGGAACGCAAGTTGAGCGGATTGCCGACGGCGAGAACCCATTGGCCGATGGCGAGATGATCGGAATTTCCCAAAACCGCGGTGGGCAAATTTCGCGCTTCGATTTTGACGACGGCAACTTCGGTCAGCGGATCGACGCCAAAAATTTTTCCGGCAAACGAGCGATTGTCGTGCAGCGTCACCGTGACTTTCGCCGCATAATTGATGATATGAACGTTGGTGAGAATAAAACCATCCGGCGTGAGAATGATGCCCGAGCCCGAGCCTTGTTGGCGATACGTTCGCGGTTGAGAAAAACGCGAGCCGCGCGCGTCAAAAAAATTGCTGCGATCCATTCCTCCTTGCAGGCGATCCAAATCCGCGGCAGGAATCATTTTGTGAGTGGCGATGCTGACCACCGCCGGCGTCACTTTTTCCGCCACCTGCGAAAAAGCGCGGCTGGCCGGTTTAAGATCGGCAAGAGTTAACGTTTCATCTTTTGATTGATCCGGCGGCGGTTGCGGCAGTTGGAAATTTGGATTGAGATTCTTTGTCGAGGAATCGCCCGACTGTAACAGGGGCGCAGAAAAAATATCGGCAGGAAACTCAAAATAGGTTGCGGGCGGCAATCCCACTACCAGACTGCCTGCCGCAACCAAAACGGCGATCATCCATCGAGACGGAGGTGTTGACATGGAAGTACGTTCTGCTCGATATACTTATGTTGGCCAGGCTGCCGTTAGCCGGTTTTTAAACCGGCTAACCGCAAACTTCAATTAACCCAAATGCAAGCTTTCCAATTTTTCAATGCGCTTTTCCATGGGCGGATGCGTGCTGAACAAACCGGCGATGGCGCCGCCGCTCAATGGGCTGACGATGAACATGTGCGCGGTGGCGGGAGAAGCTTGCATCGGAATTTGCTGCGCGGCATTGTGCAGCTTGCGCAGCGCGTTGGAAAGATATCGGGGATTGCCGGCAATGCGCGCGCCGTCGGCGTCGGCAATATATTCGCGTGAGCGGCTGATCGCCATTTGAATCAGCAGCGCGGCAATCGGCGCGAGTATGATCATCAGCAAACCGGCAATGGGATTGGCGCCGCCTTCATCATCGTCGCTGCGGGCGCCGCCAAAGATCATCGCCCACTGCGCCATATTCGCCAGCATGCTGATCGCGCCGGCAATCGTCGCCGCAATCGTGCCGATGAGAATGTCCCGATTTTTGATATGCGCCAGCTCGTGACCGATCACGCCGGACAGTTCTTCGCGGCTGAGCGCGCGCATGATGCCTTCGGTGGCCGCCACTGCCGCATGATTGGGATCGCGCCCGGTGGCGAAGGCATTCGGTTGATCGCCGGGAATGAGGTAAACTTTCGGCATCGGCAAGCCGGCGCGCGTTGCCAGATTTCGCACGATGCTGTAAAGCTCGGGCGCATTTCTTTCATCAACTTCGCTGGCATTATACATTTTCAGCACGATTTTATCGCTAAACCAGTAGCTGAAAAAATTCATCGCCATCGCAATGGCAAACGCGATGAACATGCCATTCCTGCCGCCGACGGCGTTGCCGGCCCAAACCAGCAAGGCGGTTAGCGTTGCCATCAAAACGACCGTTCGTACGTTATTCATCTCTAGCGAATCTCCTTTTATCCTGTTTTGAATAGTGAGCCATATTCAATTTAAGATTTCTTTCTAAACTTTTCAAGTTTAGTTTTAATTTTTTCGATAAGCTGCTCGGCTTGATCCGGAAAAAGCAGCCACAGCGCCGCCAACACAAACACCCAGCCCTGCAAAATGGGAATAAAACCGCCGATAATGCCGATAGCCAAAAACAACAGGGCGAGCGGCAAACGCACGGCTAATGGCAGCCGATGCCGTATCGTGCGAATTTTTTCCAACCACGACGATCGGGCTTTGGGTTCGGCCGGCGCCTTTGCCTGTTCACTCGTTATATCAACGATGCTTTCATTTGCGATTGAGTTCTGAGACATGATTATAAAAATCCGTTGGCCGCTTTTGATCCGTTCGCATTTATCGTTTTGGAGTTCGAATCGCGATCATTTCAATCTTTTAACCATCACCAAACGATTTCCGTTCATCGCGTCGGGAAGATATTCGACGCTGTCCATGGCGCGACGGATGATGTGCAAGCCGAATCCGCCGCTGCGGCGTTTGTCGATGACTTCTTGTACGTCGTAATCTTTGGGCGGTTTCATCTCAAAACTCAAACCGTTATCCTGAATGACGATCATGAACCGTTCCGGCGAATAACGCACGCGCAAATCGATCCACTCGTCGGGACGGGAATGATAGGCGTGCTCGATAACATTGAGGCAGGCTTCGTACACCGCGATTTTCATTTTGGCAATTTCTTTTTCATTGATGCCGGCGGCAAACGCATGATTGGTGACAAAATCGCAGAGTTGATACAAGTTTGCGGTGCGGCTTTCGACGCGAAGCTGAAACTTTTTCTCCCCGTCGGCCTCGAGCGGCGCTTCGATTTTTTCGACAAGCTCTGCGATGAGCGGAGGTTCGGCAATGTCCGTCAAGCCGGAGACCTCATCTTCGATTAAAAAATTTTCACGCAGCGCGATCGGGTTGGGCGCACTTTGACTCGCCGGAGACGCTGAAAATTTTATGCCCGCCGCTTTGGCGCGGGCGGCCGTTGCGTTTAAATTTTGAATTTTCGCCGGGGGTTGCTTTATCGCCTCCATCAAGGGTTGGCTCGCCGGCTCCGATTCAATCGTTAAAAAGTTCAATGCGCTGAAGGTGGAAAAATTATTGCGCGCCGTGCCGGCAACATTGAGAAGCCTGACTTCGCCTTGCCGGCGGCGAACCCGAACGGTCAACGCGATTAAAAGAGCGATAAAACGCGTGGCGGGAAACGGAATATTTTCCAAATCGAGGTCGAAGCGCAAATACCCCCTGGCCAAATTGCGATTGACCAATTCCTCAAAAATCAGCAACGGCTCTGCGGTTGCGTCCCCGGCGTGGGGTGCGGCAAACGATTTTTCGAAGCGGATTTTCAGATAGCGGACCGGCGTTTCCACGGTCTCGGCCTGGAAAAATGTTCCGTTCATCTGTTGTCAGTTTTGCCCGGAGGTGAACGACAGCTTATGCCATTGTTTTGGCTCTTTCTTCTTCCATCAACACCCGGCGCAGCACCTTGCCGATCAAGCTCTTCGGCAGCTCTTTTCTAAATTCGATCAACCTGGGAATTTTATAACGCGCCATTTCCTGCTTGCAATATTCGATCATCTCCTCCTCGGTCGCCGCCTCGCCATTCCGTAAAACGATGAACGCCTTCACCGTTTCACCCCGATATGGATCCTGCACCCCGATCACCGCCGCTTCTTTGACTTTTGAATGTCTGTAAAGAACTTCTTCCACTTCGCGCGGGTAGATATTGAAGCCGCCCGCGATAATCATATCTTTCTTGCGATCGACGATATAAAAATAACCATCATCATCCATTCTCGCCATGTCGCCGGTGAACAGCCAGCCGTCCTGCAAAACTGTTTTGGTCTCGGTCTCCAGCCGCCAATAGCCCAGCATCACTTGCGGGCCGCGAACGGCCAGCTCGCCGATTTCGCCCGCCGGCAGCGGTTGGCGCGTCTCCGGGTCGACGATCATTGCGTCGGTGTTGGGCAGGGGCAATCCAATCGAGCCTTCCCGGCGCTCGCCAAAAATCGGATTCGAATGCGTGACCGGCGAGGTTTCTGAAAGCCCGTAGCCTTCAACCAATCGCCCGCCGGTGATCTGCTCGAATTTTTTCGCGACTTCGAGCGGCAGCGGCGCGCCGCCGCTATTGCACACGCGAATATTCTTGAGATTGAATTTCGGTGTGTCCGGATTGTTGTTGATCGCCACATACATCGTCGGCACGCCGGGAAAGCAAGTGACTTTGAATTTATCGACCGCCGGCAAAATCATGCTGAGATCGAAACGCGGCACCAACACCACCGTGCCGCCAATATAAACGCCTATATGCAAGCAGGTGGTCAAGCCGTAGCTGTGAAAAAACGGCAGCGCACCCATGATCACCTCTTTGCCTTCCCGCAAAGCGTAATTCCACGCGCGCAATTGCACGATGTTCGCAACGAGATTGCGATGCGTCAACACCGCGCCTTTGGAAACCCCGGTGGTGCCGCCGGTATAAAGAAAAATTGCAATGTCTTCCGGCTTCAATTCCACTCGCGGCGCGGCTGAAAACTCATTATTGGCGGCGCGCTTCATGAGGTCAGCGAACTGATACGTATCGCGCTGCGGCGACATCGTCACCCATTTGCCTTCGCGTTTGGCTTTGATCGGATAAAGCCATTGCAAGTATTTCGGCATATAATCGCAAACCCGCGTGTAAATCACCGCGCGCAGTTGCGTGTTTTTTCGCACCGCCTCGACACGACTGTAAATCAAATCCAACGCCACCGCCACTTCGGCGCCGCTATTGTTGAGCTGATGCTCCAGCTCGCGTTCGACATAAAGCGGGTTGGTCGGCACCACAATCGCGCCGAGCTTCATAATGGCATAATGCACGACCGGATACTGCGGCACATTTGGCAGAATAATCGCGACGCGGTCGCCTTTTTTAACTTCCAGATGCGTAAGAAAAGCGGCAAATTGACTGACCATCCGCTCCAGGTCAGCGTAAGAAAAACGGCGGCCAAAGAAAACATAAGCCGGGTGTTGAGGATTCAAACGTATAGCCGCGTCAAAAACCTCTGGAATTGTTTGATCGGAGATGGTGACGGTTTTCGGCACCTGCTCCTCATAATGCGCCAGCCACGGCTTTTCCATTCAGATCACATTATATAATTACGTTGCAATTTATTCATTTGCAGGCGGAGTTGCAACAAAAACTTTTTTCAAATTGCAATGATTTGATCAAACATGATTTGATTAAACAGCTCATCCGACACATTACCCCCGCTGATGATTAAAACCACGGGCATTCCATCAGATATTTTATTTTCAAGAATGGCCGCCGCGCCAACCGCTGCCGCGCCTTCGAGCCGCCAGCCTTGCCGAAAATAAAATTCCTGCATGGCAAAACGAATATTCTTTTCTTTGACGAGAATGACGTCATCGCAATATTTTTGTACAAAACGCAAAATATTTTCGCTGACCAAACGGCCGGCGAGGCCATCAGCAATTGTTTCTGCAATCGGCGTATCAACAACCTTTCCCGCTGCCAGCGCGGCCACCATCGCCGGCGAGGCTTCGCTTTGCACGCCGATAATTTTGCTCTGCGGCGATTTTGCTTTGATCGCGATGGTAAGGCCTGAAATCAAACCGCCGCCGCCAATCGGAACGACGACGCACATCGGCTGGTTTGATGGAGAAATTTCATCGAGCAATTCGAGGCCAATCGTGCCCTGTCCGGCGATCACTTCGGGTTGGTCGAAGGCGTGAATAAAATGAAGATTTTTTTCTTTGGAATAAGCTTGCGCGATGGCTTCGGAGTCGTCGTAGTCTTTGCCTTCCTGAAGCAGCGTCACACCGAATTGGCGGAGCTTACTGACTTTGAGTGAAGAGGCGGTGATTGGCACAAAAATGGTGGCAGGACAATCAAGCATTCGAGCTGCTTGCGCGACGCCAAGCCCGTGATTGCCGGCAGAGGCCGTAACGACTCCATTCTTTCTTGTGGCGGAATCAAGATTTAATAATGCATTCGCCGCCCCGCGAATTTTAAATGCGCCGGTGTGCTGGAGGTTTTCCAATTTAGCATAAACGGCAACGCCGGCTTTTTCTTCCAACCATGCGCAGCGCAGCAACGGCGTTGGAAAAATATATGGCTTGAGGCTGGCTCTGGCGCGTTCGATGGCGGTGAGAGAGATCATGCTCATTTTTTACAAAATGTACGGCAAAAGTCAAGGCAAATTTTATGAATTATGCTCAAAAATAATTATGCTCAAAAATAGAGCTTGCAATTTGCGGAGAGATTTCTAATTTATAAATGCAGGAATTTTTAGATCACCGATTTTAAAACTGGTACATACACTATTACCTTAGTTCTTATAGCTTTTGCAGCCAATGAATTCGCGGTTGCAAAGATGCCTCAGAAAAGAGAAGGTCTAAAAAATTAAGGTAACAGTGTACTAGCCAATTCAATTTTTCGAGAATAGTGTTATGAACAAGCCTTATGTTGAAAAGCGTGATGATACTTTTTGGGTTGGTCAAAGCCGTGTGTCGCTTGATTCAATTGCATATGCTTTTCTCAACGGCCAGTCGGCTGAAAGCATTGCGCAGTCTTTTCCGGTTTTGACATTGGAGCAGATTTACGGTGTGATCACTTACTATCTGGCTCATCGCGTTGAAATGGATGCTTATTTAAATACACGAAGAAGTGATTTCGCCGCCAAACGACAGGCCAGCCGCAATGCCGATCCTATGTTTTATCAAAAACTCGCTGATGCTAAACGTTCCCTTCAAAAGGTGGAAGTCGCTTGAAAATCAAATTGCAGGCTGACGCCGACTTCAATCAGATTATTCTGAATGCGACGATCCGCAGTGAACCGCTGCTCGACTTCCAATCCGCGGGAACCGCCGGCATTCATGGACTCGGCGATCCAGAGGTGCTCGCCCTTGCTGCAAAATGGGAACGCCTATTGATCACGCATGATCAAACCACCATGCCTACACATTTTGCCAACTTTATTTCTACTGCACAAAGCTCAGGAGTTTTGATAGTTCCGTATTGCGATTAATTATGTCGTGCCATCTTTTTGTTGCATCACCTGATTAACCGGCTAACAGACCAACTGGAAAACCGGCCAACCTTCTTATCTTCCCGGATTCAACCACCGCTGCCAATCCGGATCCTGCAGCTCATTGCGCGCGGTGGAATGCACCAGTTCCATCTCGCCGCCGCTGCGCAATTCCACAAAGATAAACTCGACGCCGCCTTCGATCTCAAAATAGCGCCAAATTTGATACGAGCGCGCGTCATTGCTGCTGGGAAAGCGCTCGATCTCATCGTGCTCGCCGTAAATCAACAACACGCGCCCCATATCGGTTTTCCAGCCCTCGCGGAAACCGGAAAAATTGTCGTTGGCAAATTTGACGCGCGCCAAATAATTTTCGCGAAACTCGTTGCGCGGCGTCTCCGGAGATTGATCGCGCTTTTGCCAGAACTTCGCTATAAAGTCGCGTTTACTTTCCGCTTTCAAAGAATTGTAGATCTTTTTCTCTTCGTTGGTTGAAATATAACGCGTCGTTTCGAATTCTTTATCCAGCTCTTTTTCCGTACGCTGGCGATAGTTTAGTGCGAGAAATTCGAGCGCGGATGCCGAAGCCGCTGTTGTTGTTTCCGCTTGATCTTTCTCGCGATAGACAAAAAATTTGTGGCGCCGCGAAGTTTCAGCGCCAGTGGCGTGATCGACCACGCGTATTTCAAAAAAATAACCCCCGCTCTTTAATGTCACGATATTAAAGCCGCCAACTTCCACCAATTTCGCGCCGGCAATCGGCCGCCGTTTTGATGGCAAAATTTTGGCTTCATTGCCCTCGCCATCATAAATGCGATAATGCACCGAGTAACTGCTGTCGCTGGGAAAACGCAAATTGTAAATCTCGGTGTAAAAATAAAGCATGGGCAATTCCAAGCCATACAAAGCGCCCGGATTGGGGAGCACGAGATAGTGATTTTTATAAAAAATAGAGCGCGTCGTGTCGCGTTCGAGGCGCGACGACAGCTCGATATCGCTCATCGCCAGTTGGTTGGCCGGAAACGGTTCAACGATAATCTGAAACGCGCGCACGCCGCCAAGTTGACTGTTCGGATCATGCACGCGCACGTAGAAACGGTAGGTTCCGACCGTCAACTGAAATCGTGCTTGTGTGAAAAGCAACTGGCCGCGTTTGATTTCCGATGAATCGCGCGCGATCGAATGCACCAGCCATTTATGATTGATCACCTCGACATCGTTTTTGTGAATGGAAGCCTCACATTCAAAATTCGCGATCAGCCGGCCTTCAGATCGAGCAAATCGCAGCGCGGTTCTCGGCACACCGAGATAAACTTCAACTTGCGCCGTGGTGTCATTGACACAAAAACGCGCGAAATCGAGATCGAAGCGCAGGGTTGAATCAGCCTGGCTATGTGGATGAGCAAAGGAGAGCGCGGCGAGAGTGAGTAATACGGCGAGAGCGCCAAATCTTTTGATGGAGTGTAATGCTGAATTCATGTGAAAATTAGATGGTGAGATTTTTACGCTGCCGTTTTGATCTGGACATCCTGTTGCAAATGCGCGTAATATTTCTCCCACACCCATTGCACGATTTCGGCCAGCGTCGCGTTTTTCACGCGCGGATCGCAAATCGGCGTAACTGTGTCGCTTTCGTCAACGGATTGTACGGAAAAGCGGCGCGAAATCGGTTTCTTATTTAGCCCTGCCAAAATCCGACAATAGAGTTTGGGAAAATTCAAACTCATAAAAGCGACGATTTTTCGACTTCGACTGTCACGCCCGACTTCGAGGCCGGGTTGTCCTTCATCATTGAACGCAATACGTTGGGAGGGACCGAAGATGAACTCAATCACCTCGCCGCACAGTCTTATTTCCATTTTCTCCATTTGAATCCACCTCGCAAATAAAGAAAATCACTTGCCGATATCCGGTTTTGTTTGAGGCCTTTGATATAATTTGCCTTGTGCATGGTCGCGATATATCTGATCTCGTTTTTCACGTTGACGGGTATCGCCAGAAGCAAGTTCCCTGGGAAAGATTTGTAAAAGATATGCGTGTCCAGGTCCTCATGATTTGCCGTTATCAAATCCGGATTGCTCAAGAGATAAGAAATATCATTTTTGTGTTTTGCAGCAATAAGATGCTTTTCGATGTGTTGAAGTCTTTGTTTCGAGACATGCGCTTGATAACCTAAAGGCGTCAAAATCGAGTACAAAATTTCATTTAGTTGGCCGTCGTAAGCAAATAATGTCTCACCAGCTCGCGAGAAATCCCTTGCCGCCAATGCCTGCTCGCGATTGAGCGGCTTCCATTTCCCTGCTCCGGATTGTTCGATGGCTTCCTCCTCCGATTCCAAAATTATGTTAGCATGAA
>Ga0247727_10005900_pt1 | contig 24401 bp, 18 predicted proteins | sample WisWelCaveWW1625_FD_202498 | JGI IMG/M metagenome (GOLD analysis project Ga0247727, IMG submission 202498) | Biofilm microbial communities from Wishing Well Cave, Virginia, United States - WW16-25 | ecosystem: Environmental > Aquatic > Deep subsurface > Groundwater > Cave microbial mat | place... | reverse complement strand
CATGGCCAAAACGGCTCGGGACGAGGGATTCGCTGAACTAGCTGAATGGTTCGAGACGCTCGCCAAGGCGGAGCGGTCCCATGCGAATCGCTTCACGAAGGGACTCGATAGCCTGAAGCAGCTCTAGCAGGCACGCGAGAACTTCAATGGTCCGCACGTGTGGCACAATAGGAGATGCAAATGTTGAATGTGTAGTGTTGAATGTTGAATTGGATTGCAGGAGAATAAAAACGACAGACGTTCCGTAGATTCAACATTGAACATTCAAAACTAAACATTATGTCTACCGTCTTACTGACGAAACGTATCGAATTTGCGGCGGGGCATCGCTATCTCAAGGCTGAATGGGATGAGGCCAAGAACCGTGCAGTGTTCGGCCCCTGTTACAATCCGCCGGCGCATGGACATAACTACATGGTCGAGGTGACGGTCTTAGGCGAGGTGGACCCGAAGACCGGCATGGTCGTGAATCTCTTCGATTTGAAGCGCATCCTGCTCAATGTGCTCGAAGAATTCGACCATAAGAATTTGAACCTGGATATGCCCTACTTCGAGGGCCGGATTCCCACGTCGGAAAACCTTGCACGTGTCCTCTGGACCAAGCTGGATACGCAAAAAGCCATCGGTACGCTCCACGCGATTCGGTTGTATGAGGATGAAGATCTCTATGCCGAGGTGACGGCGGCGGCCGGGCTCGACGTCGCCAGCGTCACGCGTCGCTACTCGTTCACAGGGGTGCAGGATGGCAGGCAAGGCCCCGAGTGGGACTGCTTCGTGACGGTCCATGGCACCATTGATCCCGTGACCGGGATGGTGACGGATATCGGTGCCCTCGACCGTTTAGTCCAGGAAAGGGTGGTGCAGACGTTCGACCATCATGACCTTCGTCAGACCTTCGGGACTCAGCCCGTGACCGGCGAGCAGCTAGTCGAACATATTTGGAAACAACTGGTCTCTTCTCTCTCATCGGGAAGACTATTGAATGTTCGTCTCGTTCAGTCTCGGGACCTGTCTTTTGAATACGCAGGCTGACGCGTCTAACAGGATGCTGAAAAAGTTCGCCAGCGGCGTTCTCGCATCGCTCAGATCCTCAACGTACCCCAGAGGGTACGCCTCCGGATCTTCGCTCGCTGCGGCCTTGCTGGACGGCCTTTTTGAGCATCCTGTGGGGGGGCGTTCTCCTCGATCCCCAGATGTGAAGGTAATCGAAGATCTGCAGTGCCATAATATTTTTCCCGCAGCCTGTTAGGTATGTTCATTCCAGGCGTTCTATGACCACACGTCTGACTGTTGCGCTGCTGATGGTGTGCCTCTTGTGGACTACGGTGGCCTGGTCTGCCGAGGAAGGGGAGGCGATCGAGAGGACCGTCAAGGAAGCCGCCATGGCAGCCGCGACCTTCTCCGAAACCAGAGACAAACAAGCCGTGTTGAAGCTGTACACCAAGGACTATGTCGGTATTCAGGATGGCGAGACGGAGACGCGGGATGCAATCGAGAAGTGGCTATCCGACTATGAATCTGAACTCAACAAGGGAAGCACCCTGCGCTTTATCAGCGTCGTGTCGAACCTACGTGTACGGATGCCGGGCCCAACGGCTTGGGCTACCTACGACTACGTGTTTCAGGCGGTCAGGAAAGGCGAACTCGAAGCGCAAGACTCCGGGCAATGTACCACCATCCTGCGCAAGGAAAGTTCAACCTGGCTGATTCAGCATGAGCATTGCTCCAAGACGCGGCCGATGAAATAAAGCCAGGCATCTAGCCGGTGTTGAAAAACTATTTTTGCGGCGAAGAAACATAGGCCTGAGGGAAGTCATGCACGGCTCCAGCACAACCAGCAGGCTGTTCAAAAAGGCCGTCCAGCAAGGCCGCAACGAGCGAAGAGGCGAGGCGTACGCTTCGGTACGTTGAGCCTCTGAGCGATGCGAGAACGCCGCTGGCGGACTTTTTCAACAGCCTGCTAGAGCTTAGTGCGTGCTGTAACTATACTCATCCGGGTCATTCACTTCTCGTGACATCCGCCATCAGCTCTCTACTTCCCTTCTCGCCCGTCGCCTCCCCCTCCCCCATATTCTTGTAATTACTCAGAAAGGCGGGGTGATTTATCAATAGGAAAGGGGTATTCTGCGGCGGCAGAGTACTTGGAAAGACCATTGAATGAGCCAGACCGTCATCGAAAACCCCGTCATCAATTCGCCTTTCACAGAACCCGCTCGCCACTTTCGCTTTACAGACGAAGGCATTACCGACGAAATCCTTGAAGAGCGCCGAACCAGTTCGTACTTCATTCCGATTGCGCGCCCCAAGAAAAAAGGCAAGCAACTCGCCTTTGATACGGACTGGACCCAAGATCGAATTGAGGAAAACCGCTTCGTTAACCGCGTCCGTGAACGAGTGAGGCAATGGCGATTGGGTAGATATGTCGGTACCACGGCCACGACCCGACATCTTCTGGAATACTGGAACGACGAGGAACAAGAGCGGAAACTCTTCTTCTGTCAGATCGAAGCATTGGAAACGGCCGTCTACCTTACCGAGGTGGCAGGGAAGTATGGCGATGCCTGGATCGAGAATGCGCTCCGTGAGGCAAATGATTCCTCAAACCCTGGACTCCCGCGCATGGCATTCAAGATGGCAACGGGGTCCGGCAAGACCGTTGTCATGGCGATGCTCATTGCCTGGCACACACTTAATAAATTGGTTAATCCACAGGACGCGAGATTCACCGACACCTTTCTGATGATCACGCCTGGCATCACGATCCGAGACCGATTGCGCGTCTTATTGCCCAACGATCCTGAAAATTACTACCGTCAACGTGACATCGTGTCGCCGGAGTTGCTTGAACGGCTCCAGCAAGCCAAAATCCTCATCACCAACTTCCATGCGTTTCAACTCCGCGAAAAGATCTCAGCGGGAAAACTCACAAAATCCATCTTGGCCGACGGCAATACTAGTGCCTTTACCGAGACGCCGGATGAAATGGTGCGCCGTGTCCTCCGCGAACTGGGAAATAAAAAGAACATTATCGTCATCAACGACGAAGCACATCACTGTTACCGTCGCAAGCCGGATGGTGACGACGAGAAACTTGTTGGCGATGAGCGACGTGAGGCTGAGAAGCGGGAGGAAGAAGCGCGAGTTTGGATTTCCGGCATTGAAGCAGTGAAGGCCAAGATCGGCATCAAAGCCATCTACGACCTGTCGGCGACACCGTTTTTTCTGCGAGGCTCCGGCTGGCCGGAAGCCACGCTCTTTCCCTGGGTGGTGTCAGACTTCTCGCTCATTGACGCCATCGAAGCCGGTATTGTGAAAGTGCCGCGCGTGCCGGTCGCCGACGACTCGATGCAGGGCGAACAACCAACCTACCGCGATCTATGGCTACGCATTCGTGAAGATCTTCCAAAGAAAGGTCGCGGCACAGACGCAGTCGGTGGTGAGCCAAAGCTCCCTGCCGAGCTACAAGGCGCATTGCTTAGCTTGTACGGCAACTATGAAAAGTATCACCGCCTCTGGGAGCAGAGTGCTGAGGCTCGTGCCAAGGGGATCACGCCCCCGGTGTTTATCGTGGTCTGCAATAACACAAACGTGTCCAAGCTCGTATTCGACTTCATTGCTGGATGGGAGAAGAAGATCGGCGAGCGCACCATCGTTCAGGCCGGCGCCTTGCCCCTCTTCCGGAACGACGACGGATACGGCGGATGGGTACACCGTCCCAAAACCATACTCGTGGATAGTGAACAGCTCGAATCGGGCGAGGGAATGAGCGACGATTTTAAGAAGATCGCTGCCCGCGAGATTGAGGAGTTCAAGGCCGAATACCGCGCCCGTTTCCCTGGTCGTGATGCCGAGGATCTCACAGACGAAGACCTGCTGCGAGAGGTTATGAACACAGTAGGAAAGGCAGGCCGGTTAGGCGAACAGGTCAAGTGCGTGGTCAGTGTGTCCATGCTCACTGAGGGATGGGATGCCAACACCGTCACCCATGTCCTCGGTGTTCGTGCTTTCGGCACGCAGTTGCTGTGCGAGCAGGTAGTAGGGCGGGCGCTGCGGCGCATGAGCTATGCCGTCAATGCAGAAGGACTTTTCAACGCGGAATATGCAGAAGTCTATGGCGTGCCCTTTTCCTTTATTCCGACTAGCGGGAGCACTGCCGACCCCAAGCCGGGGCCGATCCCGACTCGTGTACGGGCACTGGATGAACGTATGGCCTGCGAGATTACCTTTCCCCGCCTCGTCGGTTATCGCTACGATCTCCCCGATGAACGTCTCAACGTGAGATTCACCAAAGATTCGATGCTGGCGCTTTCGACAGCTGATATTCCAACAAAGGTCGACAACGCCCCGATCGTGGGCGAGACCAGTGTTCATACACTCGATGAGCTCAAGCGCCGACGCCCAAACGAAGTCGCATTTCTGCTGGCCAAGCTCACGTTAGAAAAATATTTCCGTCAGGACGGAGAAACACGAACCGAACGTCCTACCAAACACCGTTTCGATGCAGAGGTGAAGACCTGGTTGTTCCCGCAATTGCTGGTCATCGCAAAGCGCTGGCTCGATGAATGCGTGACACTCAAGGACAATACGTTTCCGCAACTGCTGCTGCTCATCGAATTTGCCCACGATGCCGCCGACCGCATCTACAAAGCCATTGTGGGGGCCGAGGCAGGAAGCCCGAGTTTGAAACCGATTCTTCGCCCCTACGACACGGTCGGCTCCACTCGCTATGTAGACTTCGACACCATACGCTCGGTCTATCCCACACGCACCGACCGATGCCATGTCTCCCATGTCGTGGCCGACACAGGCTCCTGGGAGCAGAAGATGGCGCAGGCATTGGAAGACATGGACGAAGTGCTGCGCTACGTGAAGAACCACAGTTTGGGCTTCACCATTCCCTACACGATCAATGGCGAGGAGCACCAGTACACACCGGACTTCATCGTTGCGCTGAAGAACGGAGACGATCAGGAACATCCGCTCAACCTGATCGTTGAGGTGACGGGAGAAAAGAAGAAGGACAAGGAAGCCAAGGTGAGCACGGCGCGAACGCTATGGGTGCCCGCCGTCAACAATCATAGAGGCTTCGGGCACTGGGCCTTCATCGAGATTACTGATCCGTGGGACGCTCAGAACACCATTCGGAGATTCCTGGCGTCTGCGGCGGCCGCTCCGCAACCGGTTGACGATATGTCACATATGACATATACTCTTCGGCAAGAGCGGACGGCATAGGGTGGGCAAGACCGAGACCGGCAAGCCGCTCGTCTGGCTGAAGGGCGAGGTCAAGACCCCGCCGTTTTCAGCGGAAGCTCGAATAGAAGCCGGGTACCTGCTGCGGCTGGTGCAGCGGGGCGACACGTTGACGCTGCCGCACTCCCGGCCGATGCCGGCCATCGGAACTCGGTGCCATGAACTGCGGATCAACGATGCGGCCGGGACGTTCCGCATCCTGTATCGTGTCGATCCCGATGCTGTCGTCATTCTGGAGGTGTTCAGCAAGAAAACGCAACGCACGCCGGGGACAGTCATCGAGGCGTGCAAGCGGCGGCTCCGCGACTACGACCGATTGACGAGCGAAGAGGGGAGCACGCGATGAAACAGAGTAAACGCAAGAAACTCGAAGCGTCCGGCTGGGCCGTCGGGTCGGCGCAGGAGTTTCTGGGCCTGTCGGACGCCGACGCCGCGCTCATCGAGTTGAAACTCGCCCTGAGCCGCAGCCTTCGCGACCGGCGGCAACGGCGCGGGGTGTCGCAAGTCGAACTCGCCAAGCGCCTCCAGTCCAGCCAGTCCCGCGTCGCCAAAATGGAGGCAGGCGACCCGTCCGTCTCAATGGATCTGCTGGTCAGTTCCCTGCTTGTGCTCGGCGCCAGCGAGGCCGACCTGGCCAAGGCCATTCGCGGCGAAGGCAGGAAAGGCCGCCATGCCGCCGCGTAAGCACGCGAAGACCTCCACACCCGTCCAATCCATCAAGCACAAGGATAAGCGGGCAAACATTCCCACGGAGGAACTGCGAGACTTCGTGGTTGACGAGGAGAAAACCCCCAAGACGTTGCTCTATCCGCGCGACCCGTCGCTCGATCCCCAACTGGTCTGGAAAGGGAAAGACGAGCAGGATCAGCAAGACCTGGCCGTGCCGGTGGTGCCGATCTATATTCAGGAGAAGATTCAACCGCAAGCGATCATCGAAGACCTGCGCGCCCATGCCCCGGCAAAGAATGACTGTGTCGCAGAAGAATTGGCTGCCTATCAGACGAAGCTCTTCGCTGACTTCAACGGCTTGCCGGAAGACTTCGATGAGCGGGTGGACTTTTACCACCATGAAGGGCACTGGTCGAACCGGATGATCCTGGGCGACTCCTTGCTGGTGATGACTTCACTGGCCGAGAAAGAAGGGCTCAAAGGCAAAGTGCAGTGCATATACCTCGATCCGCCTTACGGCATTAAGTTTGGCTCCAATTGGCAGGTGAGCACGCGCAAGCGTGACGTGAAGGATGGCAAGGCTGAAGACGCCACCCGCCAACCGGAACAGATTCGCGCCTTCCGCGACACCTGGAAGCTGGGCATCCATTCCTACCTCACCTACTTGCGTGATCGCCTGACTGTTGCTCGCGAACTACTTACCGAAACCGGCAGCATCTTCGTGCAGATTGGCGATGAGAATGTGCATCTGGTTCGGAGCTTGCTGGATGAAGCGTTTGGAAGTGAAAATTTCGTTTCACAAATTGCATTTGCAAAGACGACTGGGTTTGCAGCGGAATTCGTGAATAACATCTGCGATGAAATACTGTGGTACTCAAAATCAAAAGATGTCTGTAAGTTTCGGAATATTTACACGGAAAAACGTGAGGGCGAAACTGGGGCGAGCAAATACCGGCCAGTAGAAACCATCAAGGCTGCGCTAACCCTCGGGCATAATTCGTCCCGGCTAGCTGTATCAGACCAGTTGACATCACAAGGGCCTGCGAATTCAGACCAGGGCTTTCACTTTCAAGGGAGGATTTGGAGCCCACCGGAAGGGATGCATTGGAAGACAACTGTAGAAGGCCTGAATCGCCTCTGCACAGCCAGTCGCATTTTTGTTGAGGGAAATTCAATACGCTATCTGCGGTTCATGGACGACTTCTCTGCATCTCCGTTGTCAAATGTATGGACTGACATTGGGGGTATCCAAAGTCGGACAGATCCAAAAGTTTATGTAGTTCAAACGGCAACTGAGGCTGTGAAACGCTGCCTCTTGATGACCACCGACCCTGGCGACCTGGTACTCGATCCCACCTGCGGCAGCGGCACAACAGCCTACGTGGCCGAGCAATGGGGCCGACGCTGGATTACCTGCGATACGTCGCGTGTCGCGCTGGCTCTTGCCCGCACTCGGCTCATGGCCGCGAAGTATCCCTACTACTTGCTGGCTGATTCCCCTGAGGGTCTGCAAAAAGAAGCCGAGATTACTGGAAAGATCCCACCAGCCTACAAAACGGAAGGTGACATCAAGAAAGGTTTTGTATGTAGGCGTGTACCTCACGTCACACTCAAGTCCATCGCGAATAATCCAGAAATCAAGGATGGCATGAGCCGCCAAGCTATCGACGCAGCTATTGCCAAACATGCTGAAACGGAAACACTCTGCGACCAACCGTACGAGGACAACAAACGCGTTCGCGTCAGCGGACCGTTTACGGTGGAGAGCCTATCGCCTCATCGTGTATTGGCAACGGGGGACGAGAATTTAGACGGTACGGTGTCTGAGCAAGAGGCCCACCGCCAGCAAGATTTCGGTTCTATGATCCTGGAGAACCTCAAGAAGGCTGGGGTGCAGAATACGCGGAAGAAGGAGCGGTTGGTCTTCGACCAGTTGGAAATCTATGCCGGAACTTGGATCAACGCGAAGGGGACATACACAGACAGCGACGGCAAGCAAAAGCGCGTGGCGGTTTCTATTGGTCCTGAGCACGGCACAGTCGGCCCGCAGCAAGTAAAGGAAGCGGCGAAAGAAGCAGTGCAGGGGCTCGGCTTCGATCTGCTCATCGTGTGCGGGTTTGCGTTCGACCCGCACGTGACCGAAGAAGTGAAACGCTATGGCAAGCTTACGGTACTACCGGCGCGTATGAATCCCGACCTGGCAATGGGCAACGAGTTGCTCAAGAAGACGGGGGCAGGCAATCTCTTCACCGTCTTTGGCGAGCCTGACATTGGGCCGCTTGATAAGAAAACCGGCAAGCTCAAGCCTCAAGCTGACGGACGGTATGAGATTGAGATCAAGGGCCTGGATATTTACGATCCGACAACGGGCGAAATCCGCAATTCTTCCACCGACGATATCGCCTGCTGGTTCATCGACACCGACTACAATGGCGAGAGCTTCTTTGTCCGTCACGCCTACTTCATCGGCGCCGACGAACCCTATGAGAAACTCAAGCGCGCGCTGCGCGCCGAGATCGACGAAGCGGCTTGGTCTAGCATCAACAGCACAAAGAGCCGCCCCTTTCCCAAACCTAAGACCGGCAAGATCGCCATCAAAGTTATCAACCACTACGGCGACGAAGTGCTGAAAGTGTTCGAGGTGTAAAAACAAAGAAAATATGCCGGGAGTCTTTACCGCGGCTCTGAGATAATCGCTCTATGCTCACTTGCTTTCACTCTCTTGGAAGGGCATCCATGTTGGTCTAGGTGCGGCCGTCGAACGAGGCCCGTCCGGTTCTCTATCCCCCTATTTTAAGGGAGTGGCCAAAGTTGCCCTTTACTGGCGCATCGAACGACATAATGCTCCCTCCAAGCTCGCTCGCCGTCTCTTCAGAGATGGGGGCTGAATGATCTTCCACTGCGCGCGACTTTCTCACCCGCCCACCCACTGGCACGCCGAGACGTGCGATTAGCCCGGGCGAGGGCCTTCCAATCCTCTTAATCTCACGTTAAGGGAGTGGCCAAGGCTGCCCTTTACTGCGCGCATCGAACGAGCACAGTTTCACCGTGCGCGTTCTGCGAGCAAGAAGGGCACCTGGCTGCTCCCTCCCCATCCTTCCCAGGCCGCGCGTTGCGCGAGCACAGAAGATCATCAGGCTCCATCCCCTGCTCTGTCCTGAAGCAAAGGGCCAATACTGGCGCCCTGCCGTTTCCTTTACTTGAGTAAATGATCCGAAATCAGGGCGGCGAGTTCGGCTGGCTCCACTACTCCTTCACGGGTCAGGAGCAGCTTGCCATTGGAAAAGAAGTGGGTTGTGGGGTAGGTCTCGAAGGTATGGCTCTTCTTAATCTCGCGGCAGCGGCCTGGGACATGCATCTTGGCCTTGCCGACTTTCACGTCGGGAAACTTGGCGGCGGTCTCTTCCAGGATCGGGTCGTAGGTTTTGCAGGGTTCGCAGGTGGCTAGGCCGTAGGCGACGATCGACGCCGACGCGTCTGTGAATTCCTTGTAGTTTTCGTCTCTGACGTCTTCGACGATCCCGGGCATGATTCAAAGTGCTGAGTGCTGAGACCAGAAAGTATCCTCCCCAACCTCAGCACTCAGTTCTCAGGACTGAATTAGCTTAATTTAGCGAGGGCCGCGAGGATGTCCTTGTCTTCCCGCGCCACCTTGATTTCCTGGACCTTCGCGTAGGCGACCTTGCCGTTCTTGTCGACGATGACGGTCGCGCGCTTCGAGCAGTTCAACGGCTCAAAGTAGAGGCCGTAGCCCTTTGCCGTGGTCCGATGCACGTCCGACAGCAGGCGGTGCTTGAGATCCATGGAATCAGCCCAAGCCTTGTGCGAAAAGAAGCTGTCGCAACTGATGCCAAACAGTTCCGCGTCGGCCGATTGGAATTTGGGGAAGTCGTCGCTCAAACATTTGTTCTCGCCTTGACAGACGGGGCTCCAGTCCAGCGGGTAGAAACAGAGCACTACATTGTTCTTGCCGCGATAGTCGCTCAGCTTCACGTCCTTCTGATCCTGATCCTTTAAGTTAAAATCCGGTGCGGTATCGCCCACCTTGATTTCTGCTGCTACGTCGCTCATCTGCATGCCTCCTTTTACTGGGTTTAGTTCGGCCTCTGACACAATTGTCTGTGTTTTTGTACCGTGCGGCTTGAAACCTTGTCAACGGTCCTGAAGGCCTAGAAGAGGCCTGACTGGCCCATAAGTGGCTGATAAGAATTGAAAACTATGGGAACGGCCGAATTTCTCGAAAACTCAACATGCGCCCGGCTGGTGCAGCGGTGCGGTGGTTGGCAATCTCAACGCTCTGACCCAAGAGTCCTACGCGGATGTGGCTTCCGACTTTTGGCGACTGTCCGGTCCTCGTCAATTCGTCTGCTGTTTCTCTGAGTGTATCGCGCGCAGGCTGGTCAGGGAGACCAGGGGGGAGAAACATTTCGAGTTCATCCACCCCGAACTTGCTGAGGCCGAGGGTGTAGCACCAAGTCCTATGGCTCAGTTCATCGTCGCCCTGCATGATAGGGATGTGATCGACGGCAACGAAGTGGGTGAGGGGACGATCCTGCCAATCCGAGGGGTTCACGTACTGGTTGGTGACGATGTCATGGGCTGTGCCTTGCGTGAGGAATGTGAGGCCTCGCGCGAGTCGCGCGGCAAAGAGAATGGTGTCCGGCATATCGCGCGGAGGCATAATGGATGGAGCGACAGCACCGACATGCTCATGTTCCCACGCAAGTTGTTCCTTCAGGCCTGCACTATGGGTGGCCGGGAGCGGCATCACGATGTGAGCCGTCCATGGCCCATGCGAGGCCTGCCACGATTCATGCGCGTCGGCTTCTGGACGCAGTTTCAGGGGGCCGCCGTACTCCCGGTCATACCAGGTGGTCAGCTCATCGAGGGCGGGCGCTGTGCCGCGATAGCCGACAAAGTAGAGGGGGGGACGGCGGGCGGAAGGTTTGGGGGTTTTCTTCCTGATCCTCATCGCTGCAGGGGAGGCTATTTCCCGGATTTGCGGGCCTTGCGGCGGTCATCCGGGTTGAGGAGCCGTTTGCGGATACGCAGACTCTTCGGCGTGACCTCAACCAGCTCATCCGGGCCGATATACTCGAGTGCGAACTCCAAGCCCATTTCCCGTGGCGGTGTGAGGACCAACGCTTCATCTGTGCCCGACGCCCGCATGTTGGACAGGTGCTTTTCTTTACAGACGTTGACGTCCATGTCTTCGTCCCGGCTGTTCTCGCCGACGACCATCCCGCGATAGACCTCCACGACAGGGCCGATAAACATGGTACCCCGTTCTTGGGTCATGAAGATGGCATAGCCGGTGCTGGTTCCGTCTTCGTGTGCGACGAGGGACCCGTGTGTCGCCATCACGAGGTCGCGCTCTTCCACCGGTTCGTACGCGACAAAGACATGGTGCATGATGATGGTGCCACGAGTTTTGGCGACCAGTAGATTTTTGAGTCCCATGATGCCTCGGGTGGGGATATGGTACTCCAGGTGCATTTCGCTCGGTCCGGCATCGGAATGGATGAGTCGCATGTGGCGCAATTCTCCGCGGCGTTTGCCGAGTTCTTCAATCACGGTGCCCTGATAAGTTTCCGGCACCTGGATGCTCAGTTCCTCATAGGGTTCGAGGACTTTGTCCCCCTCCCGGTGGACAATCACTTCCGGTTGCGAGACTTGCAGCTCGTATCCCTCACGGCGCATTTGTTCGATCAAGACGCCGAGATGCAGCTCGCCGCGGCCGGCCACGAGAAACTTATCCGCACTATCCGTCTCGCTCGCGCGCAACGACACGTTGGTTTCGAGTTCTTTGAAGAGTCGATCGCGCAAATGCCGCGAGGTCAGGTACTTGCCTTCCCGTCCGGCGAACGGGCTATTGTTCACGGAGAAGGTCATTTGGACGGTCGGCTCGTCGACCGTGACTCGGGTCAGTGCGACTGGATGTTCCGCGTCAGCAATCGTATCGCCGATGCTCACCTCGCCCAGGCCGGCCACCGCGACAATTTCTCCTGCCTCGGCCCGTTCCATATCCGTCCGTTCAAGGCCGGAGTAGACCGCGAGGTCTGACACTTTTCCAGGGAACTGTACGCCATCCTTTCCGAGCACGATCACATTCTGTCTGCGGGCGATCGAACCGGACTGAATCTTACCCACGCCCATTTTCCCTTTGTAGAGGTCCTGAATCAGGGAGAGGACCAGGATCTGGAGCGGCGCGTCGGCGTTGATGGCCGGTGCGGGAATCTTGTCCAGCACGGTGTCGAGGAGCGGCGTAATGTCCGTGCCGGGCTTATTCACGTCGAGCGTCGCGGTGCCCTTGATCGCCGCCGTGTAGACGATCGGGAAATCGAGCTGCTCGTCCGTCGCGCCGAGATGGACAAACAAGTCGAAGGTCCGATTCACCACGTCATCGATCACCGCGTCCGCCCGGTCGATCTTGTTGATGACCACGATGGCCTTGTGGCCGAGCGCTAAGGCCTTCCTCAACACGAAGGTCGTTTGCGGCATGGGGCCTTCTTTCGCGTCGATCAAGATGAGGACGCCGTCCACCATGCGCAGGGTTCGTTCGACTTCACCACCGAAGTCGGCGTGGCCCGGCGTATCGACGATATTGATCTTCACGCCCTTGTAATTCACGCTGGCGTTCTTGGCCCGGATTGTGATCCCTCGCTCACGTTCCTGGTCCATCGAGTCCATGATCCGCTCGCCCATATCGTCGATCTTGCGATGGACATGGGTCTGTCTGAGCACGGCGTCGACCAGTGTCGTCTTGCCATGGTCGACGTGGGCGATGATCGCAATATTCCGAATATCGCTCCGGCGCTCGTAGGGCTCGAGTTGCGTTGTGACGGGAGATTCTGATGCGGCTGTCTGATCCATAGCTATTGCTGCATGTTCCAAAAAAAAGACGCCCAGGAGTCCAGGCGTCGTACGGCAGTATACCCGAAGCATGATGTCCGTACAAGCGATGCCAGCAGGAAGATGCGGGGGGCTAGCTTGCCGATACCGGCATGAGTCTTGAGTTTTGATGGCCTCCACGATATGGTGACCTTGGTATTCTTCTCAGGAAGCCAGGCCTCCTTCAAGAGTAACCCCGCGTAACCATGATGGATCGGCCGATACATCTACAGGACCCGCTTCGTCAAGCACCACCTCGTCGCCCATGGCGCTGGTGGCAGATCTCACTCCTAGGCCTAGGGGTGGCGGTCTTGATAGGGGTGCTGACAGTGGGCGGGTTGCTTTGGCACTTCTCGAAAGACCTTCCCGCGTTGGAGCAGTTGGGGACGTATCAGCCAAGCCTTGTGACTCAGGTCTATTCGATTGATCAGCAGCTCATCGGTCAATTTTTCATCGAGCGTCGCATCCTGACCCCGGGGGCGGAAATTCCTGAACGCTTGCGGCGTGCGGTCATCGCGGTCGAGGATGTCCGGTTCTTCGAGCATCCCGGCCTCGACTACATCGGCATGCTCCGTGCGGCCTGGACAAATGTGCGCCGAGGGGGCAAGGTCGAAGGGGCCAGCACCATTACCCAGCAGTTAGCTCGGTCGCTGTTCCTCTCGTCCGAACGCACCTTTGACCGCAAAGTCCGCGAGTTAATTCTGGCCTACAAGATGGAATTGGTCCTGACGAAAGAGCAAATTCTCGAACTGTATTTGAATCAGATTTACTTCGGGCAAGGCGCCTATGGTGTCGCCTCGGCGGCTCAAACGTACTTTGGAAAAGACCTCTCCGCTCTCACGATTGGCGAATCAGCATTTTTGGCAGGTCTCCCGAAATCGCCGAACCATTATTCGCCCTTCAAGGCCTATGATCGTGCAAAAAATCGACAGGAGCATGTATTGACGCGCATGGAAGAGGCTAGGTTCCTCACGACGGCAGAACGCGAACAGGCTGCAGCGGAAATACTCAATTTTCGTCGTCCTGGTAGTGAACAGGCTGCGCCCTACTTTGTGGAGTATATTCGACAGTTGCTGGTCGCTAAGTATGGCGAAGCGATGGTGTACAAGGGCGGGCTCAAGGTCGTTACGACATTGAACATGGAGATGCAGAAAGCTGCTGAGGCGGCCTTTGCGGCCGGCCTGCGCGAATTGGATAAGCGCCAAGGGTGGCGTGGCCCGCTCCGAACGGTCGATGTGACTGCGCCGACCCCGCCCATTGTTGCAGCAGCGACTGATCAGGCGGTGAAGGTGGGAGACTATCGAGAGGGGTTCGTTACCAAAGTGGCGAAGGACCATTATCTGGTGCAGATCGGCACGACGGTGGCCAAACTTGCCTTTGACGATATGGCATGGGCAAAGCGCCGTCTTACCGGGCCGGATATGGCGAAAGATGTCGTCGTCAATCTGAATCTCAAGCAAGTGCTGAAGCCCGGTGATGTCATCGAGGTGATGGTGAAGAAGCTGGATCGTGGCATCGTCCATGCGCAACTGGAACAGACTCCCCTCATTGAGGGAGGCTTGATAGCGCTGGAGCCAGGCAAGGGTGCCATTCGGGCCATGGTCGGAGGCTACGATTTCAGCCGCAGCGAGTACAATCGGGCCGTACAGGCTCACCGTCAGCCCGGGTCCGCCTTCAAGCCGATCATCTACGCGACGGCCGTGAGTCAGGGGATGAGCCCCGCGTCGGTGATCCTCGATGCGCCGGTTGTCTACGAGCAGGAGCAGGATGAGAAAACGTGGAAGCCGGAGAACTATGGAAGGAAAATCCATGGCATGGTGAGTTTGCGGGATGCTCTGGCCCACTCGCACAACCTGGCGACGATCCGGTTGCTGGATAAGGTTGGCGTAAAGAATGTCATTGAGTTTGCGAAAACGGTCGGGATCACCAGTCCGCTGGCGGCAGATCTGTCGCTGGGGCTGGGTTCATCCTCCGTCGGGCTGATGGAACTGACCTCCGTCTATGGCGTGTTACTCAACCAGGGGAGCCGTGCGGAACCGTATGCGATCCTGTTCGTGAAGGACAACGCGGGAAAAGTGCTTGAACAGGCGGAACCGCAAGCACTGCCGGTGATCTCCAAAGAAACGGCGTACTTGATCACGAACATGATGGAAGATGTGATCCAAAAGGGGACCGGTCAGGCGGCCAAAGTGATCGGGCGGCCGATTGCGGGGAAAACCGGAACCACGGACGAGTTTATCAATGCGTGGTTTATCGGCGGTGCTCCGAACTTGGTCACGGGCATCTACGTCGGGTTTGACGATCGACGTTCACTCGGCGAGACGGAATCGGGGGCGCATGCCGCGCTGCCTATTTGGATCAATTTCATGCAGGAAGCGCTCAAGCCGCTACCGGTCATGGCCTTTACCATTCCGGAAGGCGTCACGTTCGTCAAGGTCGATCCGGCGACGGGGTTGCTTGAAGGCGAGCAGGAGGGACAGGCTAGTACTGTCGAACTCTTTACCAAGGGCAGCGAGCCGACTCAAGCAACTCAGCGCCGAGTGGACCCGATCGATTTCTATAAGTTAGATCAAATCCCCGAGGGGGCGCTTTAGCAGGATGCTGAAAAAGTCCGCCAGCGGCGTTCTCGCATCGCTCAGAGGCTCAACGTACCGAAGCGTACGCCTCACCTCTTCGCTCGCTGCGGCCTTGCTGAACGACCTTTTTGAGCATCCTGCGTAAATATTCTTCGTTGTGCCACTTGGACGGAACATCGACGTTCTGGCGTGCCAACATAGTTTTTCCGCAGCCTACATTAATCATGAGTACTTCTGCTGCAATCGCCGATGTTTGGGCGAGAGGCGCTAGGCCAGAGGCTAGGGGCGACCAGAAGGAATGTCTTTCCTCTCGCCTCGTGCCATTTGCCCCTCGCCTGGCTTGGTAGTGGGTCAATTTCAAATTTTCGCGTCGGTTTCCTTTCCGGCTGCCCTGTAAACCTCCCCTGCTGCGCCCGCATTGATGATAACGATCACGAGTCCGACGAGCAGATCAGGCCAGACCGAGAGCGTATAGCCTGTGACAAGCCCGGCCAGAATAATGGCTGCGTTGGCTAGCACGTCATTCCGTGCCGATAGGAAGGCGGCAAGACTGAGGCTCCCCCCGTGATGGCGAACGCGGACCAGGGTCAGGGCGCATACGAAATTGACAAGCAGCGCCCCCGCCCCGGTGAGCGAGAGCGGAAGTGGCGCAGGCGGCATCGGGGCTCCGAACTTCTGCCAAGCCATCCAGACTGTGGCAAGGCTGGGAATCAGGATGATGCCAGCGAGTACCTTGCCGGCTACGGCACGGCGCGGTGCGCTCCACGCCAGCGCCAGAAGGATCAGGGCATTGATAGACGCATCTTCAAGAAAGTCGATCGAGTCTGCGAAGAGTGAAACCGACCCGATCAGAAGGGCGACGCTAAATTCGACGCAAAAATAGGCGAGGTTAAGCAGGGCCACGACTCGAACGGCATGACGCAATGCGTCCCTCATTCTGTCGCCATTCTAAGCTCCCGTTGTTCCAGAACCGCAACCGTTTCGACGGCCTTACCATGCCCGTGATGGCCACCCGGAGACATACTGACCCACTACCTGAAATAGAAGTACCGTTGACAGTCGGGATGGAAGAGAGATAGAGTGACGCCATGCGAATACGTTCTCATCGCTCCATTTCGGTTCTAGCCTGCGCGCTCGTCGTGCTCTTTTTTGCGTTGAGCTTCAATGCCTATGCCTGCCTTCTGCCGGTGAATGGCGTCACGGCCGCTGCAATGGACAATGGCTGTTCGACTCCCGATGAACAACCTGTCTCTCAGTACTGCGATGCGTTTATGCCGCTCGGCGTGCAGTCTGTCGATAAGCTCCACCTCAACGGTTACTGTCAGGCCTTCTGTCCAGAAGACACTGCCTCGTTAGCACTTCTTGACATTCTCACCTCACCCAGCAGCCGCTTGTCCGATCATCCCACAGTCGGTGCTCCCCAGGATCTCCTGCTCAAGATATCCGTGCTTCGCATCTGATCTTCCCCCCCCCATACCTCGCAATCGCTTCTTTGCCGTAACTGCGTAAGATGCGGTCAACTCGCGCGACCAACACGTATGCCGTTCTACGCTTGGTCTTAGCGATCCAGTTCATTGCCTATTTGTTCCTGGCGTTGAGGATCAGAGCGGAGACCGTGCTTCGAACGTGCGGGAACTCCGGGAGGTCATTTTTATGAGACAGAATAGCCAAGTTTGGTGTGCGACTGTCGCTTCAGCACTAATTTTCTTCAGCAGCGGGCTGTCCTGGGCACAGGAGACCGATTCCATGCTGCGTGGCACGCTGGTGCTGCCGGAATTGATCCAGGAGGTCCTGGTTCGGAATCCCGAGCTGGTAGCGGCACGTAAGCAATGGGAAGCCGCCGCGAATCGGATTGCGCAGGTGCGGTCATTGGATGACCCAATTCTGTCCCTCCAATTGTGGAATGTCCCCCAGCCTTTCAATGTCGCACGGACGGAGAACCATATCTTCGGTCTCTCGCAAAATCTCCCCTTCCCCGGCAAACTCGGACTCAAAGGCGAAGTCGCCAGCCGTTCTGCCGAGATGACCGAGCAAGCGGTCCACGCGAAGGAACGGGAACTGGTCGCTCGCCTGAAGCAAGCCTACTACGACCTGTTTCTTACGCAGAAGACGATCCAGATTCATCATGAACAGGTGGAGCTGCTCAGACAGTTTTTTGAGATCGCGAACGCGAAGTTTCGTGCAGGGAAAGGAAGCCAGGCCGATGTTCTCAAGGCCCAAGTCGAGCTGTCCCTGCTTCAGCAGCAGCTTCCCGTCCTGGAACAGCGTCGCAAGACTGCCGCAGCGATGCTGAATACGCTGCTTGATCGGGATCCTTCATCACCCTTGGGCATCGCGCAAGAACCCTCTCAACTGCCGATCGAAAAGCCCCTTGACGATCTGCATAGCCTCGCGCTGAACGACAGGCCGGAGCTCAAAGCCGCCGAGCTGGATGTGCAGCGGAGCGAGCAGTCCCGCGCGCTGGCCCAGCGTCAATACTACCCGGACTTCAACGTGGCGGTTCAGCGCTTCCAGAACTTTCAGGCCAATGACGGATTCGGCGCCTACGTGGCGATGAGCATCCCCTTCGCGTTTTGGACCAAACCGAAGTACGACGCGGGAGTACACGAAGCCGAGGCGGCGGTTTCGGTCGCGCAGGCGCAGCAACATACCTTAGAAAACCTGACCCGGTTTCAGGTCAACGACCTCCTGGCCAAGTTTCGGGCGACCGACCAGGTGGCCACGTTGTACCGCACCACAATCCTGCCACAGGCCGAGCAGAGCCTGGAATCGGCGAGGGTCGGATATCGTGTGGGTAAGGGGAGTTTCTTGGATCTCATTGACGCACAACGGACCTGGCGAGGATTTCAGCATGAGTATTTCAAGGCGATCGTGGACCGCCAGTATCGACTGGCTGAACTTGAACAGGTCGTCGGTATCCCGCTCGATCGGCAGAGCTAACTTGGACAGGAAGGAGAAACAGCGATGAACCAGCAATCATACAGGAAAAATTTTGTGATCGGCGTCGTGGCGATCGGTGCGATCGCCGGAGTCGCCGTCGGCTTTTTTGCCGCCCACGGAATGATGGGTGTAGGGGGCGTCTCGGCTTCTCCAGCGCAGGTGGGTGAGACGGGAACAGGGGGCGCCTTGGCGCCCACGGGCCACGGGGAAAACGGCCTGTCTGAGCAGGCCGGGGGCGGGAGGGTGAAAACATCGGGTGAGATGGGGGGGATGAAGGATATGTCCATGGCACAGATGGACATGAAGGAGATGGCTCCGGCAGGCGAAGAATCCATGAAAGGAATGGCAGGTATGCCAGGCATATCCGCAGCGCCGCTAGGAGCTGTGGCAATTCCGGCTGTGGCAAGACAATTGATCGGAGTGCGGAGCGCCTCAGCTGCCTACACGATGTTAGCGCAAGAGATTCGCACGGTCGGCACGGTCGGCTACGACGAACGTGGCTTGACTCAGGTCACCCTGAAAATACCCGGCTGGGTCCGTGAGGTCTTCGTCAATTCGATCGGCAGCCCCGTACGCAAAGGTGAAGCGCTCTTTACGTTCTACTCGCCGGACCTTCTCGCCACGCAGGACGAGTATCTCCTCGCCTTGAAAACGCAGGCCCAACTGGCCACGAGCCCGCTCGATGAAGCCAAAGCTAACGCAGCCTCTCTCGTGGCCAGCGCGCGGGAGCGGTTGCGACTGTGGGATCTGACCGATGTGCAAATCACGGCTCTGGAGCATCGAGGCAAAGCGGAACCGGTGCTCAAGGTCTATGCCCCCTCTTCTGGGATCGTCCTCAAGCGAGAAGCCTTGCCGGGGAAATATGTGGAACCGGGCACGACACTGTATGAAGTCGCGGATCTTTCCAGGGTCTGGATCTCTGCAGACATCTATGAGTCCGAGGTCGCAGCGGTGAAACTCGACCAACCGATTTCAGTCGCATTCGCCTCCTATCCAGGGGAAACCTTTCGCGGAAACATGGCGTACATCTACCCATCGTTGAACACGGAGGCCCGCACGGTGCGGGTGCGGTTTGAATTGCCGAATCCTGGGATGAAGCTGAAGCCAGGCATGTATGGGGACGTGACCCTGCAAACGGATGCGGTCAAAGCCTTGGTCGTGCCCAAGGAGGCCGTGCTGGAGACCGGACTTCGTCAACTCGTATTCATGGATCGTGGCGAAGGAGCCTACGTGCAGTATCCGGTCAAGCTTGGCCGCAGGAGCCAGGATTCCGTTGAAGTGCTGGAGGGACTCAAGGAAGGGGATCGGATCGTGACCTCGGCCAATTTCCTGTTGGACGCCGAAAGCAAGTTGACATCGGCTTCGAGCATGCAGGCCATGATGGGTCGGATCGGCATGGGCGATTGGCAGATGCGTGGCGCGCACGAGGGCAAGATGGAAGGGATGGACATGGGCAGCATGAAAGGGATGGAGGGAATGCAGGGCATGAAGGGGATGGAAGGCATGCCGGGCATGGACCCGGGAAAGGGGGGCGTCTCGGCGCCCCCAGGGCGGGCGGGTGAAATGGTGAGCAAGAAAGAGATGACAGGAGCTGAGATCCGTCAGGCCGCCGGATTATCCCTCACATTGAATACGGTACCGGAAAACCCAAAGGCCGGTGACGTGCTGTTCAAACTCAAGCTGAACGATCAGACCGGCAAGCCAGTGGCCAATGCGCAAGTTGTATTCGTCTATACGATGCCGATGCCTGGGATGACCGATTCCAAGGTGCCGGCTCGCCACACCAAGGATGGCCTCTACGAAGGTACGGTGCTGTTCGGCATGGGCGGCACCTGGGTGGTGACGGTCAATGTGACGGTACAAGGGCGACCGCCCATTGCCGAAAAGTATCAGTTCTCGGTCGCCGGGGGAGGCATGTAATCCATCATGATCGCGCGACTCATTGAAGGAAGCGCCCGCAATCCGATTCTGGTGATCCTCTTTGTTTTGCTGTTGGCAGCCTGGGGCCTGTGGGCGGGATTTCAGGTTCCGCTGGATGCGATCCCGGATCTGTCTGATGCCCAGGTGGTCATCTACACCGAGTGGCAGGGGCGAAGCCCCACGTTGATTGAAGACCAGGTCACATACCCAATCGTCACGTCCCTTCTTGCTGGGCCGAGAGTCAAACGAGTGAGGGGGGTTTCTGAATACGGGGTCTCCTATGTGTATGTGATCTTCGAAGACCGGACTGACTTGTACTGGGCAAGAAGTCGTGTGCTGGAATACCTGCAGAAGCTGACCGGGAAGTTGCCCTCCGGAGTCGCACCGACGCTAGGTCCTGACGCGACCGGTGTCGGATGGGTGTATCAGTATGCATTGGTCGATGAGTCTGGCGCCCACGACCTGGCGCAGCTCCGCAGTCTCCAGGACTGGTACTTGCGCTACCAACTAGAAAGTGTGCCAGGCGTAGCAGAAGTGTCGGCGGTCGGTGGGTTCGTCAAGCAGTATCAAATCGAAGTGGACCCGAACACGTTGGCCGCCTACCGGTTACCGATCAAGACGATCATCGAAGCGGTCCAGAGCAGCAATGCGGAGGTGAGCGGCCGTGTCTTAGAAATGGCCGGCACGGAATACGTGATTCGCGGGAGAGGCTACCTGCGCTCGGTTGATGATATTGAGCTGATCCCCGTCGGGACGGATGGACGCGGCACGCCCATCTTGATCCGGGATATTGCCCATGTCCAAGTCGGGCCGGACCAGCGGCGGGGCATCGCCGAATTGGATGGCAAGGGCCAGACCGTGGGAGGCATCGTGATCATGCGAGCCGGAGAGAACGCGCTGGCCGTGATCGAGCGAATCAAAGCAAGGCTGGCAGAGATCACACCGGCCCTGCCGAAGGGTGTCCACATCGTTCCCACCTATGACCGGTCCGACCTTATTCATCGGGCCATTGCCGTGCTGCGTGAGAAGCTTGTGGAGGAGAGCGTCATCGTCAGCCTAGTCGCGGTCGTCTTTCTGTTTCATCTGCGCAGCGCCCTGGTGGCGATTCTCATCCTGCCCGTGGCTGTGCTGCTCGCCTTCATCCCGATGGCGTACTTACATATCACATCCAGCATCATGTCGCTTGGTGGGATCGCCATTGCCATCGGCGCGATGGTGGACGCGGCCATCGTCATGGTAGAGAACGCGCATAAGCGGTTGGAACAAGCTCCGAATGCAGACCGGATCGAGACCATCATCGCGTCGGCCAAAGAAGTTGGCCGTCCCTTGTTCTTCTCGCTGCTGGTGATTGCCGTGTCGTTCCTGCCGATCTTCGCGCTGGAATCGCAGGAGGGGCGGCTGTTCACGCCGCTGGCCTACACCAAGACGTTTGCCATGCTCTTTGCCACCGTGCTCTCTGTGACGCTGGCTCCCGTGCTGATGGTGATCCTGATCCGTGGCCGCATCCGAGCGGAAACCAAGAATCCATTGAATTGGTTGCTGATCGCTCTGTATCGACCCATCCTCTCGGGCGCGTTGCGCGTCCGGTGGCTGACGCTGGGGCTGGTGGTGGTAGTAGTGGGATTCACGGCGCCGACCTTTTCCCGCCTCGGCGCGGAATTCATGCCGCCGCTGAATGAGGGGACCATCCTCTACATGCCGACCACTGTCCCCGGTCTCTCGATTCCTGAATCGGCCAAGGTGTTGCAGGTCCAGGATCAGTTGCTCACGACCTTCCCGGAAGTGGAACGGGTATTCGGCAAGATGGGGAAAGCCCCGACTGCCACCGATCCGGCTTTTGTCGGAATGGCCGAAATTACGGTCACCCTCAAACCGGAAGCGCAATGGCGGCCTGGCATGACCTGGGACCGGCTATTGGATGAAATGGATGCCAAGCTGCGCATCCCAGGCTTCCCGAATATCTGGTGGATGCCGATCCAGACCCGCACTGAAATGATCACGACCGGCGTCCGGAGTCCGGTCGGGATCAAAGTCCTGGGGCAGGATCTGAAAATCATTGAGAAAATCGGCTTGGAGATCGAGCAAGTCTTGGCCAATGTGCCTGGCACCAAAAGCGCCTTTGCGGAACGGCTCAACGAAGGGTATTACCTGGATCTGATCGTCAATCGACGCGAGGCGGCCCGCTACGGCCTGACGGTGGGAGATGTGCAAGCGGTCATCACCTCGGCCATCGGGGGAGAAACCGTGACGACCACAGTCGAGGGGCGCGAGCGGTATCCGGTCAACGTCCGCTACCAGCGCGAATTGCGCGATGACCCAGACCGGCTCAAGAGGGTGCTGATCCCGACGCCAAGCGGCGCTCAGATTCCACTCGGACAAATCGCAGAGATGGTCATCACCCAGGGGCCGCCGTCGATTGCGGATGAGGCGGGAGCGCTGGCCGGTCTGGTGTCGGTCTCGGTCAGTGGACGAGACCTGCGCGGCTATGTGGAGGATGCTCAGCGGGCGGTTCGTCAACGGATTACGCTTCCGGCCGGTTACTCGTTGCAGTGGACGGGCCAGTACGAGCATCTCGTCCGGGCCGAGGAGCGGCTCAAACTGGTGGTACCCGTGACCCTCGGCTTGATCCTCCTATTGCTCTATCTAAATTTTCGCTCGCTGGTGAAATCACTGATCGTGCTGATGTCCGTCCCCTTCGCCGCAATCGGGGCGATCTGGTATCTGTCCTATCTCGGCTACAACCTGAGCGTGGCGGTCTGGGTGGGGATCATCGCGCTCGTCGGTGTGTCGGCCGAGATCGGCGTTGTCATGCTCGTCTATCTCGACGAGGCCTACGAGCGGCGCGTGCGTGCGGGACGGATGGCGACGGCTCAGGACCTGCGCGAGGCCATTCTGGAAGGTGCGGCCCAAAGAGTGCGGCCCGTGATGATGACCGTGGCGGCGATCATTGGGGGGTTATTGCCGATCATGTGGACCACTGGCACCGGCGCCGACGTCATGAAACGGATTGCTGCACCGATGGTCGGCGGCATGGTGAGTTCAACGATCCTGACGCTCCTGGTGATTCCAGTACTCTATGCCCTGTGGCGTGGTTGGTCTGGGCTCACTGGGACTCCGTCCGTACTCACCGGTACCAATCTTTCTCGGCAAGAGCAGGAAGGTGTCAGCGTTTCCGAGAGGCAAAACCCATGAAGCGCAGTGAACAGGATAGCGGATATGTTGAATCAGTAGTCGGCGTGAGGACACTCTCTCCAATATGTGGGAGATCACGGCCATTGAACCAAACACGAGTTGGGCGTAATAACAATTAATAACTATGGAGGGAGCCATGAAATTCTTGATTGGGATAGCAATGGTCAGCGCACTCTTGTCCGGCTGTTTTGCGACAGCAGGACGGACTAGCGGGGTGCACTATGGCATGTCCAAGCAAGAAGTCGTAGCCGTCATGGGCGCTCCGGTCAGCGCCAGCACACAGGGTAACTCCCAATATCTCAGCTACTCTGTGTGTGACACAGATAATCAGACACTTAACGGAATTATGCGCCCGTATGTTGTACGGCTCATAGATGGGCGGGTCGAGTCCTACGGGACAACCGGCGACGTTGGCAGCCCACAAACGCCAACTGCTCGCCACGAAAGCGATCAGATAGTGAAACAGGATGTTCGTACAAAGGAGCCCGTCGATCTCTACACCGAACTCATCAAATTGAAGGAGCTTAAAGACACCAGCGTCATCACGGAAGAAGAGTTCCGGTTTCAGAAGAGAAGGATTCTTGAGAAACGCTGATGCTCGAGAGCGGCATGATGGCCGTGATCCGTGTCAGCTGACGAGTTACCACAACATACAAGGAGAATCGACATGCGCAACACAATGCTCAAGTTTCGACGCAGCACCGCGCTGCTGGTGGCGCTCCTGACGGCACTCCTGTCCACCCAGGCTTTCGCTGCGCCGACGATTGTCACGCTCTACAAGAATCTGCAATGCACCTGCTGCGAGGACTATGCGAAATATCTCGAAGAGCAGGGTTTCAAGGTAGAGGTCAAACCGGTGCGCGATCTGCACTCGATCGACCAAAAGGCCGGCGTGCCCGACGCTCTGGAGGGCTGTCATACCTCATTCATTGGTGGCTATGTCGTGATCGGCCACGTACC
>Ga0247727_10005899_pt1 | contig 24402 bp, 19 predicted proteins | sample WisWelCaveWW1625_FD_202498 | JGI IMG/M metagenome (GOLD analysis project Ga0247727, IMG submission 202498) | Biofilm microbial communities from Wishing Well Cave, Virginia, United States - WW16-25 | ecosystem: Environmental > Aquatic > Deep subsurface > Groundwater > Cave microbial mat | place... | reverse complement strand
GGGACTTGCCATCTCTCCATCCCTTTCGTGAAACGCTGTCCCGCGCCCGCAACGCGGGCAGGAAATGTTTCATTTTCTTCTTGACAGCGCGTCCGGGCTGGGCATAATTATGCATTGCACTGCATAAATCTGTTCCCGGAGGGGAGTTGGAGAAGCAGCGGCGCCTGCGCCACGGCCTGATCCTCAAACTGATTGCCGGCGAGTCCCTGGCCAGCCAGGACGAGCTCCGCCGCCGGCTGCGCCATCTGGGGCACCGCGTCAACCAGGCCACGCTCTCCCGCGACCTCCACGAACTCCGCCTGGTCAAGACTGCCGAGGGCTATAAACCCGTCACCCCCGCGGAGGCAGTGCCCTCCCGGCCTGCTCTCTCCCGCGTCCTGCGCGAGTTTCTACTCGAGATGCGCCCCGCGCAGAACCTCCTGGTGCTCAAGACACCGCCGGGCGGCGCGCAGCCGCTGGCCGTGTCGCTGGAGGCCGAGAAGTGGAAGGAAATCCTGGGCTGCGTGGCCGGGGACGACACCATCCTGCTGATTCTGGGTTCCGGAAAATCCCGCGGCGCTGTCGCGCACCGCTTACAGGAGTTGGTGCGTTGAGCCCGGCTGCTTCCAACGGCCGCGCGCGCGTCGCCGTCGTCGGCGTGACGGGTTACACGGGCTACGAGCTGGCCCGGCTGCTGCTGCGCCATCCTGCCGTCTGCACCCCGGTCTTCTATCTCCGCGAGGGGCAGGCAGCCCGCTGCCTGACGGAAATTTTTCCGCAGCTTCGCGGCTGGGGCGAGGCGCCGTGCCGCCCGTATTCTCTCCAAGCCATCCGCGAGAACAGTCCCGCGTGCGTATTTCTTTCCACTCCGCACGAGGTTTCGCTGGAACTGGTCCCGGAGCTTTCCGCGGCTGGTCTGCGCGTGGTGGATTTGAGCGGCGCATTCCGCTTCCGCGAGCCGCAGACGTTTTCCGCCTGGTACTGCCTGCCTGCGCCGCCCCGGCCGCTGCTCGACACCGCCGTCTATGGCCTGCCCGAGCTATATGCCGGCGCACTGCCCGCCGCCCGGTTGGTGGCCAACCCCGGCTGCTACGCCACTTCGGTGATTCTCGCGCTGCGCCCGCTGGTGGCCGCCGGCTGGCTGGACACGCGGCGCGGCGTGGTTTGCGACTGCAAGTCCGGCGCCACCGGAGCTGGCAAAGAGCCGAAGCGCGAGTTGCAGTTTGCCGAGGTGGGCGAAAATTTCCGCGCCTACGGCCTGTTCACGCACCGCCACACCCCGGAGATTACCGAGCACGCGGGGCTGGACCCCCGCGACTTTATTTTTTCCACTCACCTGCTGCCGATTGCCCGCGGCATCCTCTCCACGATTTCCGTTTGGCTGGCCGAACCCCGCACGCCCGATGAAATCGATGCGCTCTACCGGCAGTTCTATGCCGGGCGGCCGATGGTGCGCCTGTGGCCGGCCCTGCGCCAGAACGGCGCCGCGCCATCCGCAAGGCTTCCGGAATTGCAGCACGTCGCCGGCACGAATTTCTGCGACATCGGCTTTGCCCTCGATGCTGCGGGCGAACGCCTGGTGGTCGTCAGTTGTCTCGACAATCTGGGCAAAGGCGCCGCCGGACAGGCGGTGCAGAATCTGAACGCCATGCTCGGAATCCCGGAGGCCACTGCATTGCTATGAGAATGGTCGTCAAGCTGGCAGGTGCGTTGCTGGAGGATGCAGGCGGCATGCGGGCCATCGCGGTGCAGATCGCCGCGCTGGCCGCAGGAGGACACCAGTTGCTGGTTGTTCACGGCGGCGGAAAAATTTTCACCGCTACGCTGGCGCGCATGGGCATCGAGAGCCGGTTCATCAACGGGTTGCGCGTCACCGACCGCGAAACTCGCGACGCCGCGGTGATGGTGCTGGGCGGACTGCTCAACAAACGTGTCGCCGCGGCCATCACCCAGGCCGGGCGTCCCGCCATCGGCCTATGCGCCTCCGACGCGGCCTGCTTCACCGCAGAGCCGATGGCCCTGTCTGAAGGCGGCGGCTCACTCGGTTTTGTGGGCTATCTCACGGCAGCGAATGTCCCGTTCCTCGAGTCCCTGTGGGCCGCGGGCGTGGTCCCCGTTGCCGCGTGCCTCGGCCTGGGGCCGGATGGAGAGCTTTACAACATCAATGCCGACCACATGGCCGCGGCCTGCGCGGAGTTCTGCTCCGCCGAGCGGCTGATCTACCTCACCGACGTTGCCGGTGTGCTCGAAGGCAAGCGCGTGCTCAAGTCCGTTCCCTGCGCGCGCATCGAAGAGCTGATCCGCAGCAACAGAGTTTCCGGCGGAATGGTGCTGAAGCTCGAGGCCTGCCGCCGCGCGCTCGACGGCGGGGTCTCCCAGGTGCACATCGTCGGCGGAACGCTGCCGCACAGCCTGGCCGCTGCGGCCAACGGCGGCCGGGGCCCCGGCACCCGCGTCCTCGCCGGGTTTGGCGCGGCGGCGGCATCCGCCACGGCGGTGCCGAGATGAAGCGAATTGCCATTGCAAAACTGAATGCTGCGGCGGTGCGCCGCGCCGAGGCGCGCCACCTGATGAACACCTACAAGCGCCCGCCCCAGGTGTTCACCCACGGCAAGGGCTGCTATCTCTACGACCATCGCGGCAAACGCTATCTGGATTTCCTCGGCGGCATCGCCGTTAACGCCCTGGGCCATGACCATCCGCGGCTGGTGCGCGTGATCCGCCGCGAAGCCGCGCGCGCCATTCATATCTCCAATCTGTTCCACAACCCGTTCCAGGGCCCGCTGGCGGCGAAGCTGGCTGCGTGGTCAGGGATGGACCGCGTCTTCTTCACCAACAGCGGCACCGAGGCCGTCGAAGGCGCGCTGAAACTGGCGCGGCTGTATGCCCGGCAGAACGCCCCTGCGGGCGCTGCGCCCCCCTGGCGCATCCTGGCGCTCGAGAATTCCTTCCACGGACGCACCTTTGGCTCCGTGTCCATCACCCACACGGCAAAGTACCGCGAGCCGTTTGCACCCCTGGTCCCCGGCGCGGACTTCGTGGCCTTCAACGACGTCGCCGACCTGGAATCGAAGTTCGACGCCTCAGTCTGCGCCATGGTCCTGGAAACCATCCAGGGTGAAGGCGGAATCCATCCCGTCAGCGAAGCCTTCTACCTCCGCGCGCGCGAACTGGCCACGCGGCACAACGCCCTGCTCATCGCCGACGAAATCCAGTGCGGCCTGGGACGCACGGGGCGCTATTTTGCCTGCCAGAAATTCTCCGCCCTGCCCGATGTTGCCGTGGTCGCCAAGCCGCTGGCCGCTGGACTCCCGCTCGGCGCCATCCTGGCCCGCGAAAAGTTCGCCGCGGCATTCACCCCCGGCGTCCACGGCACCACCTTCGGCGGCGGGCCGCTGGTCTGCGCCGCAGCGCTGGAATTCCTGCGCACGGTTGAGGAGGAGCAGATTCTGGAAAACGTCCGCGAGCGCGGCGGCGAGCTTTTTGCGGGTCTGGAATCGCTGGCCCGGAAGTTCGATTTTATCCGCGAAGTCCGCGGCGAAGGGCTGATAATCGGCGTCGAGCTGGCCGTCCCCGGCGCGCCCTACGTGGCCGCAGCGCTGCGCCGGGGCGTCATCCTGAACTGCACCCACGATTTCACTCTGCGCCTGCTGCCTCCGTTTGTGCTGCGCTCCGCGCAGGTGAAGGAATTTCTGGGGGCGTTCGAAACTATTTTGTCCAAAACCCCGCGACCCAGGACCACCGAGCAACCTGAACCACAAACTGCGGCCGCGCCGCGAGCGCTGGCTGCCGTGAGGTGAATATGACTGCCATGGCCGCAACGGCCACCCCCATCACCCTGACCCGCGACCTGGTCACCGGCGCGGAGTGGAATCCTGCGCAGGTCCGCGAGCTTTTCCAGCTCGCCGCGGACATCAAGGCCCGCCCCGACCGCTACCGCGGGGCTCTGGGCGGGCGGTTCCTGGCGCTGATTTTCGAAAAGCCGTCGCTGCGCACGCGCGTCACGTTTGAGATCGGCATCGCCTCGATGGGTGGCGGCGCGGTGTTCCTCGACCACCAGGAGCTGCGCCTCGGGCAACGGGAATCGGTCCGCGACGTCGCCAAAAACCTCGACCGCTGGGTGCATGCCATCGTGGCCCGCGTCTTTTCCCAGGACGCCATCGAGGAGCTGGCCGCGTTTTCCGACGTTCCGGTCATCAACGCCCTCTCCGACGCGTTCCACCCTTGCCAGGCGCTCTCGGATTTCTTCACGCTGGAGGAAAAATTGGGCGCGCTCAAGGGCCTGAAGCTGGCCTACGCCGGCGACGGCAACAACGTCTGCCACTCCCTGCTGCTGGCCGGGGCCCGCGTGGGCGCCCACATGCGGGTGGCCACGCCTGCCGGATATGATCCGAACCCGGAAGTAGTGGCCGAAGCCCGCCGGGCGGCGCGCGAAACCCGCGCAAAAATCGAATTCTTCCGCGAACCGGCCGAAGCCGTTGCCGGGGCGCAGGCCGTGTACACCGACGTCTGGGCCAGCATGGGCCAGGAAGGCGAAGCCGGCGTGCGCGAAGCAATCTTCGCTCCGTTTCAGGTGAACGATGCGCTGATGGCCCAGGCGGCGCCCGGCGCCGCCTTTCTGCACTGCCTGCCCGCGCATCGCGGCCTCGAGGTCACCGACTCGGTCCTCGATTCACCGCAGTCTATCGTGTATGACCAGGCGGAAAACCGCCTGCATGTGCAGAAGGCGATTTTGCTGATGCTGCTGGCATGAAAAAAACTTGGAACTCAGAAAGCCGAAATCAGAATCGAAGAGCGGAAACTGACAACTGAACACTAAATCGGCTCGATTTCTTGAGGAGAAAGCTTTGCCAAAGAAAGTCGTTCTCGCATACTCCGGCGGCCTGGACACCTCGATCATCATTCCCTGGCTGAAGGAAAACTATGCGGGCTGCGAAGTGGTGGCCATGATCGGCGACGTTGGCCAGCAGGATGACCTGGAGGCCGCGCGCAAGAAGGCCCTGGCCACCGGCGCCACTGCGGCTTACGTCGAAGATTTGCGCGAGGAGTTCGTGACCGGCTACATCTGGCCCACGCTGCGCGCCGGGGCCGTCTATGAGCACAAGTACCTGCTGGGCACTTCATTTGCCCGGCCGGTGCTGGCGAAACGCCAGGTAGAAATCGCCCGCAAAGTTGGAGCCGACGCGGTGGCCCACGGCTGCACAGGCAAAGGCAACGACCAGGTGCGCTTCGAAGTCACCTGCAAGGCGCTGGCGCCGGATTTGAAGATCATCGCCCCCTGGCGGGAGTGGAACATCTCCTCGCGCGAGCAGGCCATCGAGTATGCCCGCGCCCACAACGTCCCGGTTGAACAGACCGCCGCCAACATCTACAGCCGCGACCGCAACATCTGGCACCTCAGCCATGAAGGCGGGCGCCTGGAAGACCCCGCCAACGCTCCCGATGAAGCTATGTGGCAATGGGTGGTTTCTCCGCAGAAGGCTCCGGACGCACCCGCGGAGGTTGAAATTGGATTTGAAGGCGGCACGCCTGTCAGCCTCAACGGCAATCGCCCCGGTGCCGTGGCGCTGCTCGACCAATTGAACGCCATCGCCGCCGCGCACGGCGTCGGGCGCATTGACCTGGTCGAGAACCGCCTGGTGGGCATCAAGTCCCGCGGGGCATATGAAACTCCCGGTGGCACACTCCTGGTCGCGGCGCACCGCGAGCTCGAAGCCCTGTGCCTGGACCGCGAGACCTCGCACTTCCAGCAGATGCTGGCCCTGCGCTACGCCGAGCTGGTCTATTACGGACTGTGGTTCACGCCTCTGCGCGAGGCCCTGGATGCGTTCTTCGCAAAATCCCAGGAGCGCGTCATTGGCGTAGTCGGCCTGCGCCTGCACAAAGGCCATTTCCAGGTCACGAAACGCGTGTCGCCCTTTTCGCTCTACGATACCAGCCTGGCCAGCTTCACGATGACTGGCTATAACCCCAAAGACGCCGAAGGCTTCATCAACCTGTTTGCCCTGCCGGTCGTGATTCCCCAGCCAGGAAAGAAGGGCGCGGCCAAGTGACCTCGCCTTCCACGGACCGAATGTATTCCGGCCGCTTCGGGCGCGGGCCGGACGCCGGCTTCGATGCCTTCCAGCGTTCCTTCGGCTTCGACCGCCGCCTGCTGCCCTACGAGCTGGCGGTGGACCGTGCCTGGGCCAATGCCCTGGTGGGCGCAAACATTCTTACCGCCGACGACGCAAAAACAATCCACGTCGCGCTCGACGAAATCGGCCGCCGCGCGCAGTCTGAGCCTGCCTGGCTCGACGCCTCAGCGGCAGAAGACGTCCACCACTTTGTCGAAATGGAATTGATTGCGCGCCTCGGGCCTCTCGGCGCGCGGCTGCATACCGGTCGCAGCCGCAACGAGCTCATCGCCGCCGATTTCCGGATGTTTGTCCGCGACGCCGCGGGGGAAATGCGCCGCGCAGTTTCCGAGCTGGCCCGCGCCCTGGCGGCTCTTGCCGAGAGCCATCTCGGCCTCCCCATGCCCGGCCAGACGCACCTCCAGCGCGCGCAGCCCATCCTGCTCTCGCATTACCTGATGGCTCAGGTGGAAGCATTTCTGCGCGACACCGAACGCCTCGCTGCCGCGGCTTCCTCCGTCGGCGCCTGCCCTCTGGGCAGTGGAGCGCTGGCCGGCTGCGCCTTTCCCGTGGACCGCCAGGCCATCGCCCGCGAGCTGGGCTTTTCCTCGATCACCGCAAACAGCCTCGACGCTGTCAGCCAGCGCGATTTTGCGCTCGAATACCTGTTCGCACTTGCTGCGCTCGCTGTGCACCTCTCGCGTGTCGCGGAAGACTTTGCCCTGTTCGCTTCGCAGGAATTCGCGTTCATCGCGCTCCCGGAAGAATTCTCCACCGGCAGCAGCCTGATGCCCCAGAAGAAAAACCCGGATGCCTGGGAGCTGATCCGCGGCAAGACTGGCCGGGTGTTTGGCGCGCTCACTTCACTGCTCACCACGCTGAAGGGATTGCCCACCGGGTACCAGCGCGATTTGCAGGAGGACAAAGAGCCGCTATTCGCTGCGCACGATCAGGTGCTGGCGATGACGCGCGTGGCTGCGGGCGCTGTGGCTGCAACGCGCTTCCTGGAAGCCCGCCTGCTCGAGGCGGCCTCCGACCCTGCGCTGCTGGCCACTGAGGCCGCCGATTTCCTGGTCCTGCGCGGCGTGCCTTTCCGCCAGGCGCACGAAGCCGTCGCCGCGGCCGTGGCCGAAGCAGAACGCCTGGCCGTTCCCTGGACTTCGCTGCCGCTCGAGACCTTGAAGAAATTTTCGCCGCACTTCGACGCCGAGTTGCGCGCCTGGCTTACGGTGGATGCCGCGCTGGCGCGCCGTTCGGTCCCCGGCGGCACCGCGCCCGCCGCCGTGCGCGAGGCCATTGCCGCGTCGCGCGCGCGCCTCGGGGAAGCCGAATGAGGACACGCCGCGCACGCCCTCCCGACCTCCGCGCCATCCAAGCCCTGATTTCGCACTATGCCGCCCAGGGTCTGCTGCTGCCCCGAAGTGAAGACGACATCCGCGCACACCTCGGCGCTTTCCTGGTGCTCGCAGAGAAGGAAAAAGTTCTCGGCTGCGTAGCACTGGAAAATTACGGCGCCGGACTTGCCGAGATTCGCTCTCTGGCCGTGGCACCGAATGCCCAGGGGCGCTGGCTGGGGCCGCGCCTGGTGCGGTGCGCGCTCGCCGAAGCGCGTCGGCGCAAGATGGCGCGCGTCTTTGCCGTCACCCGCGCCCCGGCGCTGTTCCGTCGCGAAGGCTTTGCGCTCACCACGCGTTTTGCTGTGCCGGAAAAGATCGAGCGCGATTGCCGCGCCTGCCCGAAACACAGTCACTGCGACCTGGTGGCCCTGGTCGCCGTGGTGATCCCGGAGCGCATCGTCCTGCCCGTGCTCGATGCGGCAGCATCTCCCGCAGGCGCATGAAATCCCGCCTTACCCCTGCACGCATCCCCGGCGGCTTTCGCTTCGCCGCGATGGCGTGCGGACTGAAGAAATACGGCGGCCTGGACCTGGCACTGGTTGTCGCGGAGAAGCCCGCCACTGCCGCTGCTGTGTTCACCACCAATCTGGTGCAGGCTGCGCCGGTGCGCGTTTCACGGGAGAATCTGCGCCGCTCGCCTGGCAGCATCCGCGCCATCATCGTCAATTCCGGCAACGCCAATTGCTCGACGGGCCCGCAGGGCACGCATGCTTCACTGGCCACCATCCGCGAAGTCGCCCGCCAGCTTGGGTGCCGCCCGGAGCAGGTGCTGGTCTGCTCCACCGGCGTGATTGGAGTGCCGCTGCGCGTGGAAAAAATTCTGCACGCGGTTCCCGCGCTCACAGATGCCGTGGAATATTCGCCGCGTGCTTTTGCTCAATTCACCCGGGCCATTATGACCACCGACACGCGCCCGAAATGGGCCGCGGCATCGTGCCTCATCGGCAGCAAGACGGTCCGGCTGCTCGGGTGCGCCAAAGGGGCAGGGATGATTCATCCGCAGCTGGCCACTATGCTGGCCTTTGTGCTAACCGATGCGGCCATCTCTCCCGCGCTGCTGCGCCCCGCCCTGCGCGAGGTGGCCGGCCGCACGTTCAATTGCATCAGCGTGGATGGGGACACTTCGACAAACGACACGCTGGCTGTGCTTGCCAGCGGCGCGTCTGGCGCAAGCATCGCTGCGAGCGGGGTGTCGCGTAGTTACCGCTCGTTTCTCGCCGCGCTGGAGGAGGTCTGCAGGTCGCTGGCAATGCAGATTGTCGCCGATGGGGAAGGCGCGCGCCGTGTCGCGGAAATCGAAGTGCGCGGCGCATCCAATGCACAGTCCGCGCAGCGTATCGCGCGCACCATTGCCACTTCTCCGCTGGTGAAGACCGCCCTGGCCGGCGCCGACCCCAACTGGGGACGCATCCTCGCCGCTGCCGGTCGCGCGGGAGTGCGATTTGACCCTGACCGCGCGGAAATCTGGCTCGCGGGTATCAAAGTTTATTCCCGCGGGCGTGCACTGCCATTCGACGAGCGCGTCGCGCACAGGAAGTTGAGCGCGAAGCAGGTGCGGATTGTGCTGGATCTGAGGACCCCTGCGCGGAAAAAATCCAGATCAGATTCCGGGCGCGTCGGCCGCGCACGCGTATGGACCTGCGACTTCACACGCGGTTACGTGGACATCAACTCCAGCTACCGCACCTGACGGCGCCAACCTTGAGTGAATCCGGTATCGAGCTGTGCCAGGATGTTTTGTACCGCCGGCATCTTGCCGGCCTCTGTGGATGCCGGTGCTTGAAATTATTACCCGATGTAAATGCATGGATTGGCCGGGCCCGGCAAAACCCCTGCCGACTGGAAGCCGGCGGTACAAAGCAGGCGGGAAATCAGGGTCAGCGAGATTACGCCGTTGTCGCGCGAAGCGAAGCCACCTGTTCCACGCGCCCGCGGACGAGCTGGAAGCGCTCCACAGCCGCCGAGCGTACCCCGATCTCCACCAGCGCAGGGATGTCCAGCGCGCACTCGGCCTGAGTCAGCTCTTCCGGGGACGTAAACAGCGCCGGCGCTTTGGGCATGAACACGGGGCAGCAATCGTGAAAAGGCTCCGCGGAAATGGCATAGGTGCCGATTTTTTTGGCAATCTCGAGGATTTCTGTTTTGTCGTCGCCCGCCAGGGGGCGGAAGACAGGCATCCGCGCGGCGTGGCCCACAGCCACCATATTGTGCAGCGTCTGCGACGCCACCTGGCCCAGGCTGTCGCCGGTAACCAGCGCGCGGCACTTGTCGCGAAACCCCAGTTTTTCTGCAATGCGCAGCATCATCCGCCGGTACAGCAGGATGCGCATTTCCTCCGGCGCGCTGCGCACAATTTCCCGCTGGATGGGGTCCAGCGGCACGAGAAAGAGTTTCGAGGTGTGCTGGAAGCATGTCAGCCGCCGCGCCAGCTCCCGCGCCACGTGCACCGACGACTCCCCGGGCTGCGCTCCGCCTCCGTAGAAGTGTACAAACGTCAGGTGCGCCCCGCGTTTCATCATCTTGTATCCGGCCACGGCGGAATCGAATCCCCCGGAAAGGAGCAGAGCCATGCGTCCCGCGGTGTTCGCGGGCAGGCCGCCGGGGCCAGGGATGCGCCGCGCATAGACCAGCGCCGGTCCGGGCGTGATTTCGATCCGGCAGGTGATGTCGGGGTCTTTCAGTTTGACGCGCACGTTGCGCCCGGCCTCGCGCAGCCGGTCCAGCAGATAGGCGCCCACGCGGGGTTCCAGATCCGCCACTGCGACAGGAAACGATTTGTCGCTGCGCTTGGCGCGCACCGCAAACGTGGAAAACTCCAGCGGCTGCATTTCCTCCCACGCCGCTTCGCAGATAGCCTCCACGCTGCGCTCCACCGGGCGCGCAACGGCAACATAGGCCACGCCGAGCACTCGTTCGACCCGCTGCGTAGCTTCGGCCAGATTCGCACCTTCGCCCAGCTCCACCAGGAAGCGATCGCCCGGCTGGCGGATGCGCGCCACGGGCACGCCCTCCAATGCCCGCGCCAGAGCCTCCTTGAGTTTCGCGAGAAAGAACCTGCGGTTTCCGCGCTTCAGCCACAGCTCGTGGTAGTGGACGGCGATCACCGGTTGCGGCACGCGCAAGGTCTCCTGGAGAATTCAGCTTCGGCCATTATAACATCCGCCCGCGGACCCTCCCGCTGCGCGGCCGCGGTTAGTCCCGCCGGCCTAGTACCTTTTTCGCGAGAGTACTCTTGACCTTAAACCCGGTTCCTGTAAACTGCCCCGTTCGATGCAGGTGGGCCTGGCAATGCACGAGAACGGCGCACAGACGGATCTTGCTTTCCCGCAGCGCGAGGCAGCGTTTTTTTACGGCCTGTTTCTGCGCGGCCACAGCATCGAAAAGCTCCGCCGCGACATTGATGTGCCGCCGGACGTGCTCCTGAAGTGGCACCGCGAAGCTGAGCGCCAGCCGGCCGCCCGCGAGCAATTTACGCGCATCGTCGAGTACCGCCGCCATGTCCTGGCCATCTTTGACTCCCTCATCGGCACCGACTCCCAGTCGCAGCGCGTGCAGTGAACTCAATACTCAGTGCGCTGAACGCAGAACTCAAAATTCTTTTCCCATCTCCAAACTCAAACTTCCAACTTCCAACCTCCAGCTTCATTGACAGCCCGTGCACCGTCGTCTAGACTGGTTTTCGCCTGAGCACCAGCGGTTTTCCCATTCCTCCGCTCCCCGGTAGCTCAATGGTAGAGCATTCGGCTGTTAACCGAAGGGTTGCAAGTTCGAGTCTTGCCCGGGGAGCCAAACTTTCAATCACTTACAATGATTCAGGGAAGCACTGGAATGCGACTGTAGGGACTTTCTCACCAAAACGGCTTGAAATATGGGTTCTTGGTGAATTGCGGAACGAAAAAAACTCAGTTTTGGATTATAGGGGGCTTGGATTAAGGATAATCCGACCCCCCCGGCTGGGCGCAAAGGCCACCCCGGTTTGAACGAACGGAAGTATCTTCAGATTCCGCACACCACCGAAAATGAAAAAACTTCAACTCCCGCCTGAGCGCCTCCGCACTTACACTGACAGTGATACTCGGTAGCAGTCACAATGGCCGCCCCCGTAGGATCACCCCCCGGGCTGGCCGCATTGGGCCAACCCCCCTACGATGAATCCTTGGCGCGCGCATTATGCGACGCAAACCTAATTCGAAGGAAGGGGAGTGGACCCCCTCGGAATGCTTTTGAGCCTCTCCGGGGTCCTCGGCGAGTATTCCAGCAGACGCGCGCTCACACTGAGAAAGTTTTTTCACGGTAGGAGGCTCAGTGGGTGACCCCTAGGATCACCCCCCGCCCCCGGCAATTGGAAAATCTGGTTGTCACGTCTCTTCGTTCAAGCCCAATCAAAAGGCTGAAGGTTAACTTACTTGTAGCCGTCATTCTGTAGGGTTATGCTTCCCGCGCCTTTGTAGGCTTAGACTGCCGCTGTGACTTTCCTTGCAAACCGCGATCCCCGGCCCCTTACCTTGGCAGAATCGCGGGGGCTTCGGGCCATCGGCCTCTATCTGGGGCAGGGCACAAACGCGCTTGAGGTCGCGGTTGCAGAATCAGAAGCCGCGCCGAATGTAACGAACCTTCGCGCAGTCTGGAGGGCTCGGCTTGGCGGGCGCGCAACACCCTTGCTTCTCGTTGTACTGCACGATGGAAAAGCCTCCATTTGTGGTGCGATGGGAGATGATCCGCCCGTCCACACTGGCCTTTCCAGAGACACAATCGAGCGCGTCTGCAACGCAGCCCTAAACGAACCAGATCGGCACTTCGCACTGCGGTTTTTGAACACGGTTTTCCCTCAGTTTGAATCGGGCACGAAAGCGATGGGCCTTCGCAACGAGGGCCTCTTTGCCTCACATGAATTGAATGTCGGCGTGCCGCGTAGAGAGGATTGGACGGAAGCGGGTGAAAAGGCGAAAGCGGTTCTTCGAAATCGAGGGCGGACCCTAATCAAGAGCCTGGGCTATTCGATTGAGGCGCTCCCAGGAGCTGCATACGTCTTGCGAGCCGCAGATACGAAGCTGGCTGTCGCAGTTTTTCTGGACCGCAATGAATCCCCGGATTCGCCTCAAGCACGCTTCTCCAATCTCTCTGCGGTGTCCTATGCGCTCGATAAGGCTGCATCGGAGAACCTCGAATATGTCCTGGTAGCTGTAGGCCCGGCGCTCCGCCTATACACGACTCGCACAGACCTGGGGCCGGGGCGTCGAGGGCGAACGGAAACGTTTGTCGAAGTCCACTTGGATGTTCTCGACGAAACGAATGCTGGCTATCTCTGGCTTTTGTTCTCGGCCGATGGCTTGCGAAAGGGCGGAAGTGTCGCGCAGATTCTATCCGCTTCCTCGCGCTACGCAGTTGGGCTTGGCGCTCGACTTCGAGAGCGCGTGTACTTTGAAGTGGTTCCGCCTTTGGCGGAGTCGCTGATTCAAGCGCGGAAACTGAAAAACCCAACTGCTGAGGACCTCGCAGAAACCTACCGAATGGCCCTCGTGGTTCTCTTCCGCTTGCTCTTCATCGCGTATGCCGAAGACAAAGACCTGCTTCCGTACAAGACCAGTCAACTCTACAGAGATCACTCGCTCAAAAAGAAGGCGAACGACCTGATTAAGATATTCAAGGCTGGGCCGAAATTCAGCAAGGAAACCATCTATTGGGAAGAGTTGGATCACCTTTTCCGTGCCGTGGACCAAGGAAGGCCGGAATGGGGCGTTCCTGCGTACAACGGCGGCCTATTTTCTCAAAAGCTGGAGGTCTCAAAAGAAGGCGCGGCTCTTTCTGGAATCCGCCTGCCGGACTTCGTTTTTGGTCACGTTCTAAATGCCCTGCTGGTGGATAGCACTCCAGAAGGGCCGGGACCAGTGGACTTTCGCAGCCTGGGAGTACGCGAGTTTGGCACGATTTACGAAGGGCTACTGGAAAACGAGCTTTCGATTGCGGAAAGCGACCTTACAACCGAAAAGGTGAAAGAGCAGGAACGCTATCGCCCTGCAAAGGCGGACGAAGAGGTTCAAGTTCAACGGGGGCGAGCATATCTGCACAACCGCTCCGGTGCTCGCAAGGCCACAGGTTCCTACTTCACTAAACAATTTGCGGTGGAACACTTGCTCGACTACGCCCTCGAACCTGCTTTGAGGGATCACCTGGAGCGCCTCACCTCACTCTCAGACCGTGAGGCTGCGGAGGCGTTGTTTGACTTCCGGGTTGCCGATATCTCGATGGGCTCGGGCCACTTCCTTGTGGCGGCCGTGGACCGCATCGAGCGAGCGTTTTCGGGGTTCTTAGCCAAACGGGCTCTACCAGACGTGACGGATGAATTGCGTAGGCTCGCAAGCTCCGCCAAGGAAGCGCTGAAGCCCCGCGAAGACCAGGACGAAATTGATGACAACCAACTCCTTCGCAGGCAAATCGCCCGGCGCTGCATTTACGGCGTGGACCTGAATCCGATTGCCGTGGAACTAGCCCGACTTGGCCTTTGGGTGCATACATTTGTCCCCGGTCTTCCGCTTTCGTTCCTAGATCACAGCCTGGTGGTGGGAAACTCCCTGGTTGGCATTGCGACAATTGAAGAGGCGAATGACTGGCTGCATGAGATAGCCGGTCCTCTTTACGGGCACTCAGCGGGTGAGCTTGTCGGCAGTGCGTCCACGGCAATTCAGAAGCTTGCCCGGTTGTCAGACGCAAACGCGGCAGAAATTGACGCGGCCAGAGCAGCTTTCGAGGAAGAGAAGAAAGCCGTACAACCGGCTAGGGTTCTCTTTGACATTCTGGCTGCGGCCCGGATTGATGACACAGTGCGGGCCGCCGTTTTTCAGCACGCTTCTCACTGGAAAGAGAAGCTCGAATCTATCGCTGGTTCCGATGCACAAAAGCAAGCAAAGGAACGGATGAAAGAGATTCCACCTTTTCACTTTCCGATTGCCTTTCCAGAAGTGTTTCTGCGGGAGCGCTCAGGCTTTGACGTGATCGTTGGCAACCCGCCGTGGGAGGAAGCCACTCTGGAGGAGGACCGCTTCTGGACACGGCACATGCCGGGCTTCCATTCACTCTCTCAGCGGAAACAAGAAGCCACGAAGCGCCGATTGAGCAGAGATCGGCTCGATCTCGTTGCAAATTATGAGCGCGAATTGAAAGAAGCTGAAATGCTCCGCCTCGTGCTCACTAAAGGTCCGTTCCCGGGCATGGGTGAAGGGGACCCTGACCTATACAAAGCATTCTGCTGGAGGTTTTGGAACCTTATTCACAGAGATAGTGGGCGAATCGGGGTTGTACTTCCACGCTCCGCCTTCAGCGCACGCGGCAGCGAGAGTTTTAGGAGAGCAGCCTTTGCAGAGGGAAGATTTGAGGACATTACATTTCTCCTAAACAGAGACGGATGGGTTTTCGACGACGCGGAGCCAAGATACACAATCGTACTTGCTGCTTGCGCGAGAAGCTCATTCTCTGACGCCTCTGTGATTCCGATTCGCGGTCCGTATTCTACGGAGGCCAGATTCAGCGTTGGCGTGTCCAAACAACCTCTTCGATTCCGCGTTACTGAAGTGCTTGAGTGGACTGAAACAGCCGCACTGCCGCTCCTTCCCTCCGAGGAATCAGGCGAAGCATTCCTGCAATTGCGTAGAGCACCACGCCTCGATTTGGAAGAGGCAGATTCATGGCGCGCTCGGCCACATCGGGAGCTTGACGCGACGAATGACAAGAAATTGATGAAGTTTGCCACGGACCAGCCGGAAGGGTTCTGGCCTGTATTCAAAGGTGAATCCTTTGATATTTGGGAGCCAGACCGAGGCACATACTACGCCTGGGCCGATCCACAAACTGTGATGGAGGCGCTTCAGACGAAGCGTCTGCACGGTGCAAAACTGGCCCGTTCCGCATTCAACGAGTTTGCGAAGGTTTGGACAAAGGATGAAAGGACGCTCCCTTGTTGGAAAGCGCGAATTGCCTTCCGTGACGTTACCCGTGCAAACGACACCCGCACAGTACGAGCAGCGCTTCTCCCGCCGAAGATTTTCATTACAAACAAAGGACCCTACTTTCTTTTGCCGCGTGGCGATGAAAGAGATCAAGCCTACTTATTGGGCGTCTTGTGTTCGCTTCCGCTGGACTGGTATGCCCGTCGCTTTGTTGAAATCAGCATGAATTTTCATATTTTGAATGGCTTCCCAATTCCCAGGCCGTCGCGAGAAAGTCGATTGTGGAAGAGAGTTGTCATGCTCGCCGGTAGGCTTGCCTGCCCTGACAAGAGATTCAGAGAGTGGGCCGTTGCCGTTGGCGTAGAGTGTGGCAACCTCGAAGAAGATGAAAAGCAAGATATGATTCACGAGCTAGACGCGGTTGTAGCGCACCTGTACGGCCTGAGCGAAAAACAACTAACTCACATCTTCGAGACATTTCACGAGGGCTGGGATTACCAAGAGAGACTGCGGGAAACCCTGAAGCATTTTGTGAACTGGAAAAAGAAACTGTGAAGCCTGAATTTGTTGACAACCGCGAGTTGAAGTTAGTCGAGGCGCTCAATGCGCATTTGGACTGGCTGCATGAAACGTACCGGGAACCTGTCGAAATTTCAATAGCTACGGGGTACTTCAACCCTGAAGGCTTCGCCCTCGTTGCGGACAAACTCTCACGTTTGTCTCGTGTGCGTTTGCTTCTCGGCGCTGAACCTATTCCGCCGCCCGCAAAACCTCTGCGGATGCCCGGTGATCCCCCCCCGGACCGCTTCGAGACCACTATGGTGATAGAGGCGCTGAAAAAAAACGAAAAAGGTCTGGAAAGGGATCGGAACCTCCTAGACTTCAGCCCTGAGACGGACAAATCAATTCGACGCCTTCTGGACTTCTTGGCCTCTGGCAAGATCGAAGTTCGCCGCTACGAGAAAGCCTTCCTGCACGGCAAAGCATATTTATTCGATACGAACGAAGGCGTGATTGCAGGCTCTTCAAACTTTACGGCTGCGGGCCTGACGCGCAATCTGGAATTGAACCTAGGGCGCTACGACCCCACTCCGGTTAAGAAGGTTAAGGACTGGTTTGATTCGCTCTGGAGCGAAGCTTCGCCTTATGACCTGGCTGCGATCTACCGAGCCCGATATGAGCCTTTTGATCCATACTTGATTTATCTGCGCGTCCTCTGGGAGCGGTACAAGGACGAACTCGAAAAGGAAGGCGCGGGCAGGGCGGGGCTTCCGCTTACGGCATTTCAAAACGACGGAATCTTTCGGGCGCTCCGTATCCTGGAAAAGTACAACGGCGTGTTGATTGCCGATGGGGTCGGCCTGGGCAAGACCTTCGTTGGCGGAGAACTAATCCGACAGGCTGTTGTCGAGCGACGACAAAGAGCTTTGCTGATTGCCCCTGCTGCGTTGCGTGACGGCACATGGGAACGGTTCAAAGATCACTACCAGCTTTACATCGAGACCGTTTCCTATGAGGAGTTGGCGAACGACATTCAGCTTGGCGGTGTATTTCCCCATCTGAAGAACCGGCCAAATGAGTACGCGCTAGTGATCGTGGACGAAGGGCAAGCCTTCCGAAACCCCGATACGGACCGCGCCAAGGCTTTGCGTAAACTCTTGCAAGGCCGTCCGCCGAAGCAACTCGTTTTGCTATCCGCCACTCCAGTCAACAACTCACTTTGGGACCTCTACTACCTGCTGAACTATTTCATCAAACACGACGCGGAGTTTGCGGACCAAGGCATCCGGTCGCTAAAAGAGCGATTCAGCGATGCAATGAAGGAAGAGCCGGATGATCTGAAGCCGGATGCTCTTTTCGATGTACTTGACGCTACGACTGTGCGCCGGACACGTCACTTTGTTCGCCGCTACTACCCCAATGATCGCGTGATTGGACCGGGGGGGAAGGAAATTGCTGTTCGCTTTCCAGACCCGCACGTAGAAGCGGACACCTACTCATTTGACGCGCTGTTGCCGGGCTTCTTTGAGGAGATCGAGGACGCGCTCGCCCCCGAGAACGGTCCGCCGAAACTTACGATGGCGCGGTACTGCCATACCGAGTATTTGCCCGGTACCCCGCCAAGTGTGAGTGAAGAAGCACTAGTCGGCCTTCTGCGGTCTGGCCTTCTGAAACGCTTTGAATCCTCGGCCCACGCCTTCGCTGAGACTTGCGAACGAATGGTGAAAGCCTGCAACGCTTTTCTCGCCGGGCTAGACAAAGGCTACATCCTCACTGCCGAAGCAATCGAAGAATGGGGGCAAGTAGATAGCGATGAAGCCTTCGAGGAATTGATTCACGATTCGAGTTCGGTAAGCGCGGCAGGATACGATGTTGCCAAACTGCGCGTGGACGTAACAGCAGACCGAGACTTGCTCGCCAGTTTTGCCGGCAAAGCCAGACAAGTGAATCGTGGAAACGATCCAAAGTTGAAAGAACTTTCAGAATGCCTGGTCAAGATTTTACATGAGGCTGAAAAGGACGGCCTCGACGAAAGGGACAAACGGATCAAGCGGAAGGTGATCGTCTTTTCGTCTTTCGCTGACACGGTAAATTGGATACACGGCTACGTCGCAGACATATTGGAAACCGACAAACGGCTCGCTCCATATCGGGGGCGCTTTGTTGGAGTGACCGGAGGCGAATCGTTTCAGGGCGTAACGCGGCGAACGGCCATGTTTGGCTTTGCTCCCGAGACAACCGAAGCGCCCCCTGGCGAAGCAGAAGACCTCTTTGACATTTTGGTGACAACCGATGTGCTTGCTGAAGGCGTGAACCTTCAGCAATGCAGGAACGTTGTCAATTTTGATTTGCCGTGGAACCCGATGCGACTGGTGCAGAGGCACGGGCGGATAGATCGAATTGGAAGTCCACACAAGGATGTTTTCATCCGCTGCTTCTTCCCTGATAAAAAGCTCGATGCACTCTTGCAATTGGAGTCTCGAATTCGAGGAAAGCTTGCGCGTGCCGCTGCCTCAGTGGGCGTGGAGAATGAGGTAATCCCTGGTGCCGCTACGAGCGATATTGTGTTTGCGGAGACGCGGGAAGAGATTGAGCGACTTCGCAGAGAAGACCCCACCCTTTTTGAAAACGCGGGCGAAGACCCAGCGGCTCATTCGGGCGAAGAATATCGGCAGGAATTGCGAAAGGGCCTGGAACTCTACGGCGACAAGATTGCCGCGCTGCCGTGGGGCGCTGGCTCTGGATTCGCAGGCGGGCCGATGCCCGGCCACTTCTTCTGTGCGCGTGTGGGAGATCGACTGTTTCTTCGATTTGTGCCGTGGGAGAAGCTGCCGATCATTAAAGACACACTCGGTTGCCTCCGCTTGATTTCGTGCCGCGAGGATACTCCGCGTGCGCTCTCCAAAGAGGGTTCCGAGCGTTCCTTCTTCGCGTGGCAAGCAGCACGGAAGGACATATTCGACGAATGGACCTTTGCTACAGACCCCGCGAATCTTCAGCCGCGAGTCTCGCCGAGTTTGCGGGCGGCCGCTGAGCACCTTCGGAGATTCTCCCCGCCTGAAATGACCCAAGAGGATTTGGACAAAGTGATAGACGCAATTGAGGCCCCCTGGGGACCTCGCATCGTGCGGCAAATCCGGCTGGAGTTGGCATCGGCTGAGGGTGTGCAAACCTCAACGGCCATCGTCGAAACCGTGCGCAGCCTCGGGCTTGAACCGTTCAAAGCGCCGCCCCCTCTTCCACCAATCCAGGAAGAGGACGTAAGGCTTATCTGCTGGCTGGCTGTTGAAAGGGCATAAAAATGGATGAAACATTTCGGATGCACGTCGAGTCACTTCACCCATCTTTTGAACGGCTGCTTGGAATGTCCCCGGTCAAGATTGGTAGTCTGAAGAAGCCGCCTGCGAAGGGCATCTATCTCTTTAGCGAGAATGGTAAACATTTGTATGTGGGAAGAACTCGAAGGTTCCGGGATAGAGTGCGCGAGCAATCGACTCCTTCCGCAACGCACAACCAAGCGGTTTTCGCCTTCAAGTTGGCGCGAGAAGCGACCGGACGTATGGACGCGACATATTCCAAGAAGGGTTCTCGGGCCGAACTGCAAAACGACCCGCAGTTTGCTGAAGCGTTCAGCCGGGCTAAGGAGCGAGTCCGCAACATGGACTTGCGGTTTGTGGAAGAAACCGATCCGTTGCGCCAAGCCTTGCTAGAGATTTACGCTGCCGTGGCGCTCGGAACCCCATACAACGACTTCGAGACCCACTAAGAACGCTGGTTTTGCGTTCTAGAGGTATGGAATTGAGCGATGAACCCCATGCAAAGCGAGTTTGGATGTTAACAAAAGTTAAGGTTGGCAAAGCCGGACCCAAGGCGCATGGTTGGCTCAAGTACGGAAACCCACCGGGCAATCCGCAGACGGCCCCTCGCTGCGGGGCCAAGACCCGCAGAGGGACTCCTTGTCAGGCCCCGGCCATGAGGAACGGGCGCTGCCGGATGCATGGGGGAAAGAGCACTGGGCCTCGAACTCCGGAAGGGCTAGCGCGGTCGCGTCGGGCAAATTGGAAGGACGGGAGTTACTCTGCCGAAAGAAAGCGGGAATGGCGCGCAATGCGCCAGGAGGTTCGAATCCTGCGGCCCTTGGGTTTTTTTTGATCCCCAAGATTGTCACGCTTACCTGCTCTCTTCATAGAATCTCCTGATTTCTCTTCTAGAGTGTGGGGACGCAGCTACGCCACTTCGCACCAAACTTATTACTTCAGGGGAACACGCTTCTCTTCTGACTATTGCGCCAGCCTTTTCTGCTTGCTCCAGTTTTCCATTATCAGCGATTTCCGCCGCCCGGTAGTAAACACATGACGGCCTATCTATGAATGGGTGTTCTCCGATGCTTAGGACGACAGTTTGGTCTTGCCCGTCTCTTAGTGTGGTTAGGTTCACGACAAGAACGCGATTCTCCTCGTCGGGATCAGTTACGACTATCCAGAGGTGGGGTCTTTCGGTTGTAGTAGCACGCGCAGGACGGAGAAAGGTATCACCGGAATTCATCTAAGCTTTGAGGAATGTTTGCACCCAACCGAGGCTTTTCAATTCGGACTCTATCTGTTTCATTTCCTCGATTGATTTTCCGCCTGCAACCAAAATGTCGTGATATTCCAGTGTGGAACGCTCACCTCTTTCTACGGGCTTCCACTCAGGCAAAATCCCATGAAGATAATCCACAAAGCCGAACGGATCGAATCGGTACTGACTGTACTTTTCAAAAATCTCGACAAGCAGCGCATCGTCCGCCTCGCTTAGTTGTTCGTCTCCTGGATTGTTTGTCAACATAATGTCGTTGCCAGTCCGCTGAATGTGGCTGAACCAGAAGCCATCCTCTGCCGGAGAGGGCATTTCCGTAATCAAATCGTGGGTCCGACTAAGTACCGGACCGTAGTACATTGAAAAGTACCGATCCCCCGTTATTGGACTACCCCAACGGATGAGTGCTTCCCTATCGGCCAAGTAGAGGAACTTTATGAGCACCATGTAATTCATGGTGCCGCCTGCCATTTGTAGAAACCTCGCGGCTACCTGGGTTGCCCTCTTCTCATTGAATTGCAGCATTTCACTTAATCATACCACTACCCAACTCTTGTTGGCCCTAAAACGCGACGTTAGCAACGGCAAAGAGAGGATGACTTTGTACTCTGGACGTTTAGTTCGTTTTGATTTACTTGATTCTTCTCAAGCATCGCAACCGAGTCCAACTCATTTCGCGCAATTGAGTCACGCCCAATCCAAGGTTCGTTGTGTAAAGAAGAGTCTAAAACAGTCACAGACAATTACAGACAACCACGGGATTAGAGAACGCAAGCCTTTGCTAACTTCGCTCGGACTTCTAGCATGACTCTCTTCTGCTCCTCCTCAGAAAGAACAGGGTTCTCTTCGAGGAGAATGACTCTTTCCGAGCAATTTTTTGGAGAAGTGGGGATATTATCTCTCTCCCCCACATAATGCCCCTCAATTGAACCCCTTGGGTGCAAGTGCGTCACGCAAGAGGCGTCATCGTTGCGCGGGACGGGTGCCCCTGTGTCATCGGGTGGTGACACAGTGACACCCTCCTCGGCAAGTGGAGTGAGTCTTGTTCTTTCTTTCCTTGCAGGCTTCGGCGTTGCTGCAAGGCTCTGAATCCGCCCCCAATCCAAGTTGATAGAGGTCGTTTGCCCAGGCCATTCCTCGCAGACCGTTATCTGCTGCAAAGTAAGCCAGCGCAGGCTTCGTTGAACAGACCTCTCCGAGCAGCCCGCGTTCCTTCGCAAAGTCTCAACAGACGCAAAGCACAGACCCTTTTTCCGGCTCTCGTGTTTCGCAATGGCAATCAGGATGGACTTACAGACGCAGGTAAACGGTGGGCTGGGCAGTCTGTGAATCAAATCAATGCGCTGCCAAGGACGCTCCCAAGGTTCGCATCCGCTAATGTCTTCAAACTCTTTCACGGCAAGGAGCCTCTCACGTCCTTAGCTTGCCGTGCGGTTTCCATCCGGCTTTTTGGCGCTTAGGGACGGAAGGCCCTCGCGGACAATCCGGTCCAACTCGGCGCGGGTGATCAAAACCCGGCGGCCACACCGAACAGGCGTAATGCTCCCTTCGCGCATGTGGGCGCGTATGGTCCAGGGCGAAATGGACAACTCCTTGGCAGCCGCTACTATCGACAGCAGCTCAGTCATTGGCAGAGTGACCTCCTGGCAAAAGATTCCGCTTGACTACTCCTAGAGCATACTGTATATGTAAACTCTAGGAAAGTGCCAAATGAACTCGGTTCGCCGCATCCGGTTTTGCCTTCTAGGGGGCGTGGAGAACGTTAGGCTCGAAGAGAGCGCACCGGTCGATTGCATGAATAGTGGCGTGAAATTCAAAACTGTGGAAGGCGTGGATGTGGTGGGCCAGTGGAAAGGGAAAGTGATGAGGTTCACGCCCCCTGCGGGCGTTTGGGCGGCAGAGTTTGCGAATTGGGGAAGGGACGCCAAGTCCGTACAACATTTCACCCAAAGATTCGGCCCACTACTTAAACGGCCAAACCCCGGTAAGGAGTTCCGATTCCCACTATTCGAATGGATCGGCTCGCAAGAGCACTTCCGAACCATGTGGGACGCGATGATGCGCCACGGAGCGAAAGCGGCTAAGCATCTCGATTCTGCCGTCCGCCACCGGCTGATATTCAAGCACGGATGGCTTAACTACGAAACGGAATTGGTCTGGTATTTCCTGACGCTTGACCTGCATAGCTGCCCTCACGAGCGGCTTCGCAAGTGTCTGCGCCCGGATTGTGCAACCCCGTATTTCATCGCGGCCCATCTAGGGCAGCGATACTGCAATGAGATTTGTGCTCAGTGGGCACAACGCAAGTGGAAGCTCGAATGGTGGAACAGGAACAAGGGCAAGGGAAGGAAGCAAAACTCCAGAAGGAAAGCCAGAACAGGAAAGGGGTAGCTATATGGCGCTCGTAAAACGCGGGAAAGTCTATTGGGTCGATTTCTACTTTCGCGGGAAGCGGTACCAATTCTCGACGCGGCAAGAGAACAAGAAGGCGGCGGGGGACATTGAAACCGCGGCAAAGGCCCGGTTGCTCAAAGGCGAAATGGGCCTACGAGAGAAACAGCCTGTGCCGCTTCTCAAGGACTTCCTGAAGGACGAGTTTCTGCCGTGGGTGGAGTCCACGTTCACCGAGAAGCGCAACACCTACATTTGGTATCGAGGCGGCTGTGATCGCTTGAGTGAGTTCCTTCCCTTGGCAGAATCGCGCTTGGACGAAATAGATGGGGCGAAGATCGCGGCCTACGTTGCAAAGCGTCAAGCGGACAAATTGAACGTAACGTCTATCAACCGAGAACTGCAAATACTCCGAAGGATTCTGCATGTCGCACAGGAATGGGGCCGCGTTGACAGAATCGCAAAGGTGCGGATGTTGCCGGGCGAGCCTCGCAGGGAGCGAGTGCTCACGCGGGAAGAGGAATTGAGATACTTGGCCGCTTGTAGCCCTCTGGTGGCAGATGTTGTGACGATTCTGATTGATTCGGCTTTGAGGCCCGAAGAGTTAAACAGGCTCGAATGGCAAAACGTCTCTTTTGCGAATGGGAAGAACGGCTGCATCCGTGTGCTCAGGGGAAAAACTCGCAATGCAGCGCGTATCGTACCTATGACGGCGCGGGTGCGCATGATTCTCGAAAGCAGATTCGACGCTGCGGGTTGTCCTGAGTCGGGCTACGTGTTTCACGCACCCACGAAGAGCGGGCACATTGAACCGTCCACGATTCGCCTACAACATGCCAACGCCTTTGCCGTTCTTGCGAAAGATGCTCAGGAGAACAATCGCGCACCTATGCAGCCTTTTGTGCTTTACACGCTTCGTCACACGGCCTTGACTCGCTGGGCAGAAGTGGGGATGAGTCCATTCGTGCTGGCGCAGCTAGCCGGACACAGCAGCGTGAAGATTAGTCAGCGGTACGTCCACCCGACAGAGGATTCGATCTTCGCGGCAATTGAACGCGCCAGCGCATTACCGCAGGCTCAGGCGGCGCCGCTTGCGTTACCGCAGACAACAATTCAGTGAGCGCGTCAGAATACGGGAGAATCGCATTCCGGTGACTTAGGGCGCGATAACTCCGTTGCGAAGACTAAGAACACTCACTCCTCGCTCTAAATTGTGAACATTGCTGTAGGGACTTTCTCACTGGTATGTGCTGGCAGCGGGTAGGATGCGTGTGTTGAGTGAGAATAGCGTTCGCTCAATTCCCGCCACTTACCTATGCATCCCCGCACATGCAAAACGCAAAATTATGGCTGTTAACCGAAGGGTTGCAAGTTCGAGTCTTGCCCGGGGAGCCAGTTCCTTCGGCCCGTAGCACCTTCCCCCCGATGGGTTGCAATCCCGAAGCTTCGGGACGAGTCTTGCCCGGGGAGCCAGTTCCTTCGGCCCGTAGCACCTTC
>Ga0247727_10005898_pt1 | contig 24405 bp, 22 predicted proteins | sample WisWelCaveWW1625_FD_202498 | JGI IMG/M metagenome (GOLD analysis project Ga0247727, IMG submission 202498) | Biofilm microbial communities from Wishing Well Cave, Virginia, United States - WW16-25 | ecosystem: Environmental > Aquatic > Deep subsurface > Groundwater > Cave microbial mat | place... | reverse complement strand
CACAAACTTCCGCCGCATCGTCGTCCGCTACGACCGGTTGATCACGTGCTACAAGGGGTTCTTTCATCTCGCCTGTGCCATGCTCACGCTACGCAAGCTCGTGAGGTTTTGAAATGACTTCTAGGCTGCAATGATGAACGGGTCCGAATCACTCTTGCTCCAAGCGGGGCAGTGCTCGACCCTCTGGCAAACTGGGCCGGCAACTACGTATGCGAAGAGTACCTAGTTCTCCGCGCGCTTTGGGTTATCATTCGCCACCCCGACTGCGGGCTTTTGCCGCTAAACCGCTTCGATCTGAATCGACAACAAGGCTGGCGCGACTTGCTTCGGCCTCGAGAAGTTCCGACGTATGACCCTTGCGAAAACATGGGGCTGTAGGCGTGCGTAGCCCGCAGGCGATTCGAGACCTCAAGCTCCTCCTCGTTGCCTGCACACTTGCCTCTCTCTTCCCATCCTACCCAGCCGCAGGCCCGCCGGCCGATACGGCGCAGCGACTGGCGGGAAGAGTCCTCCTCTACAGTGTCTTCGTTCATGATGCAGGGGATGTGCAATGGGAGGCGGATAAGGTACTCGCAACGGAGCAGATGGCCAGGCAAGCAGCGGATCAGCTTCAGGGTTGGGCCAGCCAATACGGTGTTCCTCTGACGATCGAGACAGGGAGCACTCATGTGTGGACGGTGTTTGACATCAGAAACCCACCCCCGAACTTGGAGTCTTGGAAATGGGAACAGGGCTGGATTCGCGATGCATTTCGAAGTACCGGCGCTCTTCATGAGGGAGATGATGACCAGTTTGCTAGCGATGATCTGATTCTTTGGCTCCAACGCGTCCATGGGCCTGCCCCGATCTCAGTTGTAGTGGTTTTCCAATTCCCATTCGATGCAGACCCTTCGACGAGCGACGAAGCTGCGCAGCAGGAGGGAGGACCTTTCATCCGGATGTATCCAGACGGTCCTCATTGCTCGGTCTCTGGGTACGATTGGAGAGCGTATGCACATGAGTTCCTCCACGCATTCGGTGCATGTGACGAGTACGGGTGTCGATGCCAGTGCGAGAACGGGTACCTCGCCCCCTCATATCAAGACCGATCGCCCGGGGGCGAGACGAACTACAACTGTGAGGTGTGTGGTGGCCAGGCGGCGCTTCCCTGCTTGATGAAGAGCTGCGCCCTTGAACCCACGCTCTGCCTGTTGACGCGTCGCCAGATCGGCTGGGGCGACTGGAACAATAACGGGTCCCCTGATGCGATAGACTTCACAGATGGGCTTGAGACAAGAAGTCTGACCTCTACGGATGCATTCCGCCTCTGGGGGCCTGCCGGACAATTCCTAGTAGCAGATGCCGCTGGCGGCGAGTTGAAAATGGCCCCGCGCGCAGAAAGCCTTGGTGTTTATGCATTCGCCGACACCATGCCGTTTCCCGCTTCTAATCAGACACGACTCCTAGCTATACCTGGCCAGTTGTTGGCGATCGTGGCCGGGAAGGATTCCATCTATTCCTGTGGCTATCAGAACGGAGACATTCTTGGCGGTTGGCAGTTTGCCGGGATAGGAGCGCTTAGCGGATCGCTTCAGGCGGCAGTGAGCGGGAACTTTCTCTATGCAAAGGGCTGGGGGATTTCATTGATCCGTTTTGCGAGGATCGATCGGAGCGATGGGACGATCAGTTCATGGACAGGAATCGCGAATCCTCCGATGCCGAACCCCTCCAATGATGATGTCTCGGCGATCGCTGTTTCAGGTGGTTTTCTCTACGCCGCCATTTGGCACTGGCTCGGTCTCTATCAGGGAAACCAGATCTTCGTTGTGGGCGCCCCTCTCACTCCAAGCGGAGGCATCGGCGCGTGGGGGACTCTTCACCTGGTCACCGAGACGCCCTACCCCGTCCGCGAGGACATTCACGATCTTGTGGGTGATGAAGGAGGCCTATTCCTTGCGTCAATCGCCTACGATGGTATTAGTCTGGCGGAGTCAAGGATCCGGAGCACGCGGCTGACACCCGATGGAGACCCGGTGACGTGGACCGAGGGTCCGAACCTTCCCGTTCTTCGTGGCGGGGTTCGGCTCATAGCGGCCACGGGGAAGCTCTTCGCAGTCGGTGGAGAGTACTACGGCCCACGCAAGGAAGTCTGGATGACGACCATTGCGGGTGATAAGACCACCGAAGCATGGACGCCGCTCCGCGATCTCCCCTTTGCGACCGGAGCCTCACATCTGGGTGTCTGTGCTACGTCTGACGGCGATTCGAGTTTTCTTTGGGTTGGAGGGGGCTACAGTGGATCAGGTGACCACAACGACCTGTACTCAGCGCCGCTTCTGTCGGGAACGGAATACTCTCCAGAAGCGCGCGTATCACTTCGCGTTCCATTGAGCGGAGGAAAGCTGCTCAAGTCAATTGCGCTGCGTTCAACAAAGCCGGATAACACCGCACTTCGATACCGCTTCGCAGCGACCGGCACGGCCTCGTTTGGATCTTGGCTCGGGCCTGCTCCTGAGACCAACGGACGTATCGTGTTCCCGGGCGACGGAGAATCTGTCACCGACCTTGAACTCCAACTGATCGTGACTGGTGATACACGGGTTCACGACATAACGCTGGTCTACACCGACCCGAATCCTGGAAGCACCCCGGTGGGCTACGACGTTCTCACAACCCTCCCATCCTCTGCAGGCCAGTGCCGCTTCGAGTCTGTTGCTCAGGCCGGAATGACGACGGCCGATGCGACGCAAACTCCTCCAGCCGCACCGCCGGGCTTCGCCGCTCGGAGCGCCTTTGACGTCGGTACAAGTGCGACCTTCGATGGCCCCTTTGAGATCGGGGTTCGGTACGACCCTCTCACGGTTGGCTCTGAGGCAAAACTCCGGCTCTTCCACTGGAACGGGACCGCTTGGGACGACCTCACGACCTCGGTAGACCCGATCGGCCGGATGGTCCGCGGCCAAACAGTGGGATTCTCGACGTTCGCCGTCATGGAGGACACGAGCCGCTCGGATCTCGTGGGTGTGGCGCTGCCCGGGACGTCGCATCCACTCATCGGGCTCGACGTCGAGGCAAATGCGCCGAACCCCTTTGCGCAAAATACACGGATTCGCTTCAGCCTGTCGTCCCCAAGCCGAACGACCCTCCGCGTCTATGACGCGTCCGGTCGAGTCGTCCGGACACTCCTCGATGAGCTACGTCCTGGAGGTCGCAATGAGGTTACATGGGACGGCATCGACGGCGACGGGGCGCGTGTTCCGTCGGGCGTCTACTTCTTCCAACTCCAAGCCGGGGCGAGAAGCGAGACGAAGAAGGCCGTTCTCGTCCGGTAGTCGCGTGTCCTCGCGCCAACATTCACCGACGGGTTTACTGTCTGTTCGATGCGATGCCGGCAACTGTCGCCTGTGCCTCGACGACACGGCCAGCGGCGAGTTCGTCGAGTCTCTTTCTTACCGCGGCCTCTGGATCCAGAACCGGGTATCGTTCGAAGATGATGTTCGAAATCTCGCTGCCATCGATATACAGGAAATCGATTTCGCGCGCCGCGAGCGCTTGGGCGGCGGCGTCTCCGAACCGTGACGCTCCAATGACTCTCCCGGCTGTCGTGGTCGGGGCAAGGTCCTCGAACTTCAAGTAGGAGCGCTCTCCGCTGCGAACGACAACGTAGGAAAAGCGACCATCCTTGTCGAGACCCCAGCTGTGAAGTGGGCCCTTATAGAGAAGCCACCGATTGCCCTCGCTCACCTTGCTCAGGATGTACGCGTACGTGGGCGCGAACTGGCCCTTTTCGGGAGCTGCGAGTCCATACACCCACGCGTGCTCAAGAAGGAAGTTCAAGGGACCGCGCAACGCGTGCTTCGAAACGATGCAGCCGAGGCCAAAACCCCCGATCGAAGCAGACGCGAGATAGATGGGGATTGCGACCAGATGAGAGGAGATACTCTCGGCGAGTTCGGTGACCGTGGCCGCACCGACCGTGCCTGCCTGGAGCGCGCTCAGCACGAGGCGGAGATCTACGTGCGGCACGTAGGTCAGGTAGTGCGCGAGTAAGCGCACCGTCCAGATGAGAACCACATGAATGAAAACGGAAACGGAAACGATGAAGGCAAGCTGGCCGACTGCCGTGCGTGGAGTCGTGTCCCGACTGAATCGCTCTGCGCGCGTGAGACCCTTGAGCGAGAAAAAGCCGGGGAGGAGCAGGATGAGGATCGCGATGGCTGCCCATGCGATCGTCGCCACGGGTGTGCTCCTCCCTACTTTCTAAGGCGGCTACGCAGGCTCCGGATGTTTCTCGTGTTCCGGCACTTTCTCCCGCAGCTCATCAATACACCGGATCACATCCTCGATTGTCGTCTGGTCGCGCTTCTTCATTCGCGCCCGCACGAGCGCCTCTTCGAGAAGCCCGCTGCTTCCTGCATATTGGAGGAGCTTTTCAAGAAGACGTTCATGGCTTTCGCTTAGCGCCTTCATGCTCTCTGCCTCCTGGTCCAGGGAATGGCACCCTCCCACATCAAGAATGGCTAGATAGGGCGTTCTAGGTCAATGGATTGACGGCTCATGGCATTGCTGCGCCTTGCAAGCAACCGTTCGCATGGAGCATGCCGCAACTGTTCACGGCGCGGGAAGGATCAACCGGTGCGCGCCAGCTATTCTTTCAATGGGTGCAGGGAATACTCTAGCAGAAGTTGCCCGCTACAGTAGGACGACTCCCGCCATAGTAAACAGAAATCGGACTTCAAGGCTCTGCCGTTCGCGCCGAGCGGCGGAATGCCTGAGAGCGCAAAAAATCGCCGTCTGGAAAGCTCGCAACCGAAGGCCTGGCTACGGCAACGGCCACCGCCAACGCATCGAACATGTGCAGCCAGTACCGCTCTCCCGGCCGGAACCCGAGCGCTGCCCGCTTCGGCGGGTTCGGCAACTTCGATCGGAGCTCCGGAAACCCGTTCTCGACGAGCGCTCGCGCGACCGTGAGCTTCTTCGCCCAGGGATCGCCGACGACCGCCTTTCGCACCTCTTCCGGCGATAGCTCGACGACCTGAAGTGCAAGTTCCCGGCTCCGGCCTTTAAGTTCCTCCGTGATGACCGTCACGAGCGAAGCTCGCTTCGTCGCGATTCGTAGCGGCTTCTCGATCGCGACGACCTCGACTTGAAACTGACGGATCATGTCGAGCACGGCCTGCCGAGCTTGTCCGATGACGTCGTACGGCCGCTCGCCGTTACGAAGCGTCCGAACACCATACGCGATGAGCATCGGCCCTCGGATGACGGCGAGACCCATCTCGCGCGTGCCGGGATCGATTCCAAGAATCGTTAGGTTCATCGATGTTGTGGTTACGTTGAAGTAAAGAGGTGCCCTCCCGAGACTGCCGTCCGTGAAGCGTCTTGCTTCCGCTTCGATCTCGGGCAGCGGCGCTCAGGGCAAGGCGAGGCGCGCTTGCGCCACAGCAGTGGCGTCAGGAGGGCGGTTTCAGCGTCGCGTGGTGGATCGCGAGGGCCACGGCATCGAACATGTTCTGCCAGTAGCGGACCTTCCACTTGCGATCCTGGGTCAGGTAGACGCGGAGCGCCGGATACCGGAACCCGAGCGCGGTCGCGACATCATCCTTCGTCGCCCAACCGTTGCCGGTGAGCGTCTTCCGCACCGTCTGCGGTGCGTACGTCGCGACAGAGAGGCCCGCGCGCTCGGCGAGCACACCGACGGCCCGCGTGACGCGATGGAGTTCATTGAGCCACGGCACGGGATGGCGATACGTTCGCTCTAGGACGAGGGCGTTCGGTCGGTGCGCGACGAGCCAGTTCCGCACGAGACTGCGCGCTTCGGCGGAACGCCGTTCAGGCGGGAACAGCCGCAGCTGCCGGACGCCTGCCGTGATGATTTTCGAACCCTTGAGTACCGCGAAGCCGAGGTCGCGAAGACCGGGGTCGATGGCGAGGATTGATTCAGTTCGTCTTTTCATGGCGGTCGTGTTTAAGGAGGTAAAGGAAGAGGGCGGTTCGCGATCGTTTGATCTTCTCTTGCGGCACCGCGAGGGCACCGGCGAGCGCGCGCTGGATGGCGGCATCCGGATGGTGAGCGAGCGCGTCTTCGAGTGCATCATCGCTGCCGCGGCTGTGGAGGGCTTCCTTCAGCTTCCGGAGCGTGAAGAATCGTGGCGCAGCATCGCGCGATGCGGTAACGCGTTCATCGCGTCCGCGCTCTATAACCGTGATCCGAATGACGCCGTTCAGCCGCTTGACCCGGACGTAGCCCGATTTGCGGAGGTGTCCGATCCAGCTTCGGATCATGCCCTCCGGGAGCCCCATCGATCGGGCGAGCGCGGCCGGATCGACCTCGATCGTATCGGTGTCGGCTGAAAGCCGCGCGAGCAGGACGAGGTAGAGCCAGATCGCCGCGCGCATGCGCCGGATGTGAACGGCCTCGGGGTGTTCCAGAAGGCGTCGGGGAAGCGTGATCGTGATGGGTTCAGAGGTCGTTGACATCGAGTTCTTGGGAGAATTTGGCGAGGAGGAAACGAAAGAGCGCGGCTTTGGACTTGCGGATCCTTGACGCGGGCGTCTTCTCGACGCGGTCGAGCGTCTTTCGAAGGACGGCGTGCGGATAGCGAGTGAGGATCCTCTCGACCTCGGCACTCTCGGCATCGGGCAGGATTGCCCGGATCGCTGCGGCGAGCGCATCCCCTTCCCCCTGACCCCTATCCCCAGCATTGCTTGAAAGAGCTATAGCAGCTGCATTGCTATTGCTGCTGACAGGTACCTCTCTATGCGAAGACGCCGATTTGCTCGCTGATTGCTGGGGTTTTTCAACTACGGAGGCAGCATCGCCAGACCAGAAGAGGAGCTTGATCGCAAGATAGGGCGCGGGAGAGAGAAGTCGGACGAGATGTGCTTCTGAGAGACGCGCAAGCCACCGGTCGACGTCGTGTTCTGAAACCGTGAGCTCGCCGGCGAGCCGCATTCGAGTGCGGACGACGAGGCCGTGACTGTTCGCAGCGAGGACGAGCGCGAGGTAGAGGCGAAGAGCACGACCGAGCACGGCCGCAGGGCCGTCGGGCCGGACGGCAGCAAGCACTGCGCGAGCCTCAAGGGTCAGGACATCATTCATGCCTCCTGCGAGTTCGTGGGTGAGTCATCGTTTCGCTCGGGGGAATAGAGCCCATGGTAGAGGGCTTCGGCGAGGGTGCCGAGGGTCTTCGCGAGCCGGAACACATCGGGAAGCCGGGGCACAATCCGGCCGCACTCCCATTTCGAGATGACGCGTCGGCTGCGGCCGATGAGTTCGCCCAGCCTCTTCTGGGTCAAGCCGGCCCTCAGACGGTACTCGCGGATCGCGTTCGGGAAGCGAGCGGGCCTTGAGGATCGACGTGGGGTGAGTTGGAGCGTCATGCAGCCAGAATACCGACCCGAAGAAAAACCGAAAAGTGGGCGGAGGTGTACAAGCTGGCGACAGACTGTGGACAAGGAAGCGATGTACCCACAATTCGCCTGCGTGTTCCCGATCACCCACATACGAAATGCCTTCTCGAATCGGCACGCTGGAAGCGTAATCACGACCAAGCATGCCCCTCTCACGACAAGCCATCGAAGAACTGAAAACCATTCATCGGCGGAAGACCGGAGAAGAGCTGTCCGACGATGAAGCCTGGGCTATGGGCCATCGGCTCCTGCGGATCTTCGCGATTCTGACAACGCCGCCACCGTCTGAGGCTGACCCACAGAAAGTTCGCACTGCGTCTCATTTGACGGATCGGGCCCGGGCCGCCTAGGATGGGTTGATCGACCAAGTAATCCACACGTCCTTGCCTCGCTTCATCCTCTACGCCCGAAAATCCACGGAATCCGAAGACCGGCAGGTGCTCTCGATCGATTCGCAGATCCGCGAACTGACGGACCATGCGCGCGGACAGCACCTCGACGTCGTCTCCGTTCTCTCAGAGTCCCGCTCGGCGAAAGCGCCGGGCAGGCCGATTTTCGGGCAGATGCTGGCGCAGATCACGAAGGGCAAGGCAGACGGCATCCTCTGCTGGAAGCTCGACCGGCTTTCGAGAAACCCCGTAGATGGCGGGGCCCTCATCTGGGCGATCGACACGGGCCGGATCAAGGAGATCGCGACGCGCGAAAAGCGCTTCACGAACCGGGGCGACGAGAAGTTCTGGATGCAACTCGAGTTCGGGATCGCCAAGAAATACATCGACGACCTCTCGGACAATGTGAAGCGGGGCTTTCGAGCCAAGCTCGCGCGGGGGTGGCGGCCGGGTGTCGCGCCACTCGGGTACCTGAATGACCGCGCGACGAGAACAATCATGCCGGATCCCGAGCGCTTCCCGCTCGTCCGCAAGATCTGGGATCTCGCGCTCCGCGGGTACTCACCCGTGGAGATCCTCCGCATCGCCAACAAGGAGTGGGGATTTCGGACACCGCGCTTTCGACGTAGCGGCGATCGACCCCTGGCCAGGAGCACGCTCTACAAGCTCCTGACGAACCACTTCTACTATGGCCTCGTGGTCTACGGCGGCGAGTCGCACCCCGGCGCCCAGAAACCGATGATTAAGAAAGACGAGTTCGACGGCGTCCAGAAACTGCTCGGCCGGCCGAACCGGGAACCCTACCAGCGCTGGCCCTTCGCGTTCCGCGCGCTCATCCGGTGCGGTGAGTGCGGCATGACCGTGACGCCAGAAGAAAAGGTGAATCGTTATCGCACCCGTTACGTCTACTACCACTGTTCGAAACGCCGGCGCGATTACGACTGCTCGCAGCGGACGCTCCGGGCGGAAAAGCTTGAGGCGCAGATCGCCGACGTGCTCTCGAGAATCCAGGTCGAGGACGAGTATCGCGAGTGGGCCCTCGCCAACCTCCACGCGATCCACGACGACGAGACGAAATCACGACAAGCCGCGGCGCGATCGCTTCAGGACGCCTACCTGGACACCCAGAAGCAGATCGATTCGCTTCTTGAGCTCCGCCTGAAGCACTTCGTTTCGGACGAGGAATACGCTGGGAAGAAGCAGGCGCTTGTGACCGAGCAACTCCGGCTCAAAGAGCGACTCGGTGACTCTGACGGTCGCGCGGCCCGCTCGTTAGAACTTTCCCAGAAAGCGTTTCTCTTCGCGAATCAAGCCCCGAAACGCTTCGCGGCGGGGTCGATGGAGGAAAAACGCGAGATCGCGATTGCGCTCGGTTCGAACTTTCTTCTGAAGGACCGGATTCTGCGAATTGAACTGCAAAAGCCCTTCCGTCTCATCGAGGAAGGGCTTCAGAATCCACGTCATCGGGGCGTCGTGGACCGAATCGCAACTTTCTTCCGAGAGCATCCGGATGTGATCCGATGGCCAGCGTTCTGTGACGTCGACGGGCCCGCGCAACTGAATTCTTTCATGGACCCGCTGATGGCGCAAGCTGGCTGAGGCGCCCCAGGGAACACTTTCTGTGGATTGATCCCTGTTAGAGCGAATTCTCCTGCTCCTCTCGGCGGCTGGCCTTCAATCGAGATTCGGCTGCGTTAGCGAGGACTCCATAGAAGGTCGCCTCTTTGCTGCCGACCTCGTACTTGGCGGCGATCGTCCTTCCTTCATCCCGGAGCGCGACGTCAACCGGGTCCGGCTCACCTGGGTCGGTCATTCGAATGCCGTTGTACGCAATGAGGGCTATGTCAGATTCGACTGTCCTCAGACAGTCGGCACTACAGGTCCCCGCAGCCCTCAGCACTTCGACAATCAGGGCTTCCTCGGAAAGAAGAAAGCCCGGGGCCTCGCGGCGCATACTCTCGGCGGCGCGCACGACGAGCTTGGGTTCGGCCGACTGCACCCAAGAGCGGCGAAGCTCTCGGATCGGTGTCTTCTCCGCCACGCTCAACGTCGTCATGAATCCGTTCGCTGCCCAGACGACACGATAGTTCTGGTCGCCGAGGAGAACCCCGAGCGCGGCCAGCGCACGCTCGCGCTCGGCAACAGGGAGATTACGAAAAGGGTTCCCGCTGTCATGTTCCGGATGATCAATAAGTCGCGGCAATGCTCCCGCGCGACGGACCCGGGCGAGAAGCATATCGACGACGCCGGCGGGAGCGACATGGCAGAGATAGTCGAAGAGTTTCTCATTCGTGTAATCGAGAGTCGTCGCCACGCAAAGCTTATCGAGAATGACCACAATCTCGGCGTCCGTACAGAGGCGATAGAGTGCTTCATGTTCGAAGGCACCCGCCCACTCGTCCCCCGTCTCCGGTGCTCCGGCAAGGTCATACGCGAGAAGGAGGTCGAGGCGCTCGCGAGGCTCGAGCGTCTTCATCATCGCGACCGCTCGAAGGGCACCAACACGAACGCTCGAATCGTCGTGGTCCAGAAGAAAGCTCAAATGTCGGAGCACGACATCCTTGCCGAGGAGGGTCGTCCACTGCGGTCGCATGTAGTTCTGCGCAAGCACTCTGAGCGCTGATGCCGATCTCGAGGAGATGATTTCCTCCACAGACGCCCTCGCCCTGACGGGCTCACTCTCGAAGAGCCCGTTCAGTAACCCCCCGAGCGCGGGAAGCAAGACGTGGGAAGGGTCCGGAAGAAGAGCGGAAACCACTGCTTCGCCGAAATCCGGGCGCAGTCGAGCAATTTCCATAAGGAGGAACCACCCATCGGGGTTGACGCCGACGATCTTCAGTTCCTGCGCGACGACACTGACCCTAGCAAAGAGCGCCAGGGCGCTCTTCTCCGACTCCACGAGCGTCTTCGCGACCGTGCAGATCGCGAGAATATGCCCTTCGTGTTCCTCCTCACGAGCGCTCACGAAAAAGAGCTTGTGTTCGGGCATGAGCGCAACTGCGATCGATCCATCGAGAGTAATTCGGATCTCGGAAATGAACTTTGCCGCCTCTGCCTTGAGTTCTGGATTCGGGGAATGTCGTTCGACCCAGAGGAGTGTCGAGAGAATGCAGAGGTCGATCGAGCGCCTCCCGCCGCGATCGCGAATCTCCCGAAGGCGTCCGATGGTGGCTAGTTCCTCGGGGAACCACTTGGCGATCTCCTCGGTCGTCACCTGCCTGCCGAAGGTCCCACGCGGGGGACTGAGCGCGCGACCCATCGTTTCGATCGCCGCTGCTGCGCTCTTCGCGTCGTCGCTCTCGGCGATGGTTTGTAATAGGGAAAGCGCGCGTTCACGAATCGCGCGGACCTTCTCGTACGATATAGCGAACGACAGCATGCTGAGCTTCCATTCTTCGGACCACTGGTGTTCACCTTCCTTTTCGAGAAAGGGACTGAGGTACGCCGCGAGCCGATACGCCGGCACGGCGCCAGCGCCGATCGATCGACGTGCCGCCCAGTCAAGAAATGCCTCGTTTACAGCGCGTTGCTTGCGAAGACCATACTCAGCCGCCTCGCGGAGGAGTCGCTCGGGCGACTCGGGGTGCTGATTCGGCGGCCTCGTGTCGTCCTCGGCGAACATCCAGAGAAGATCGCATGCCTCCTGGACATGCTCTGGGTAGAGGAGCGGGCCGACCAGGAGTCGGGCAAGGCCGTCCTGAATCTCGCGAAGCTGAAATCGACCCCGGAGGACCGCCTCTGACTCCTCGGGCCCAAGTCCAGATGCGATGGCATCGCGAACAAACTTCAACACGGATGCGGGCTGCAGCCCCGAGACGTTTTCCAGCATTCTCAGCATGTCGAGGCGTTCGCTCGCGGGCAGCACCGCATATCGCTCGGCGAGGTCCCTCCAGACAGGGAAGAGGATATTGAGGGGCCGTCCTATTGTTTTCGCGTCCCACTCCGCGATGGCGAGATTTCGAAGGAGGTTCGTGGCGAAGGCCGGCCAGAGCTCTCGGAGAGCCCTCTCTGCATACCCCAGGGACTCGCCGTGTTTATTCACGCAGGCATCGAGAAGCTCCGACTCGGCGACCGCATCGACCGGAATACGTAGAAGCCCACCGATGCGGAGGAGAAGGCCGGCGTCTTCGAGGTCACTGAGGGCTTCCCCGAAGCGCTCTACTTTCCAGCCCAGGAAGGTCGCGAGCGCACCCATTTCAGCCAGATCCCCGGGCCTTACGGGCCCAGCGATGGCAACGAGCTTCAGGACGTCGCGATGTCGTTCTGCGGCACCGCCGGGCACGACTTGAAGGAGAGCATCTCGGAATGTCTGGAGCACGACCTTCACGAACTCGTCGCTTCGCTCGATCGAGGCGAGGTTCAGTTTCCCGCGCCGAAAGAGACGGGCAGCAACGACACCGGCGAGCGCGTTTCCTCGTGTCCGCGCGGCGATGATCGCCGCCTCTTCACAATCGCGGCCCAGGATCCCGACGACGAGCTCACGGTGTTCCGGGTCTGTTAGAGCGGTGACCTCAACAGTGCTCTCCTCCCCTTCGCTGAAGCCAGCGCCCCGCACGTGAGTCTGAAACTCACCCACGTGACTAGTCCGGGACGCGACGAGGAGCTTGACCTCTCCGCTGCATCGCTGGAGAAAGGCGAGGAGGGAGCGTAAGTCGTCCGGATCCTTTTTCTGTGCATCCTCGAGTACGAGGATACAGTGGTCCACACAGGAGATCGCGATGGCTTGGCGTGTGAACTCAGCCTCTTGCCGAATGAACCGGACGGGAAGGGTCGCTCTTCTCGCCCATTCGAGGAGTACCCGGCTTTTTCCGCGGCCCCAGGGTCCGTGAACTAGAAGAATGCGTGCGCTCGACTCCGCGAACGCCCCGATACGTTCGAGAACGGTGGCCTGTCCGGCGAGTGCATCTTGGTGGCCGAAGTCCTTGTCTCCTTCAAGCCAGGCCCTGAAGTAGTCCTCGACGTCTGTGGTCGCGCCTGCGACGGTCCGCGACTCCCATGCGCGGATCGCAGCGACGACTCTCTTCGCGAAATCGTCGGGGCCTACCACCTTCGCATAGACGACGTCCGCGGCGATTCGGCCCCGGAAGACTCTGATCGGCTCGACGGCGGTCGGGTTCTGCCCAGCGACGATCGCAGGGTCGCTCGCGTCGGTGAGGAACATGAGGCGATCGATGCCGACGCGCTTCGCCGTGTCGTACTCCTGTTCGGTGATCGAAGAGGAGGCACCTGCAGGAACGGTCCCGCGGTAGTGGCCGATGAGACCGACGAATAGGTCCGGGTTCGAAGCCGCGCGCCGGCTCCACCGAACGGGGGGGATGTCCTCGGGGTGCCCGTCCTCCATCAACTGAGCCCGGTAGCCGGGGAGCTCATCGATCGCAGCCTTCGCTGCTGGGTAGAAAGCCCCGAGGTCGCGGCGGGTCCCGCTGACAAAGACGATTCTGGCGCGTTGGGACATGGCGTCTATTGCCTCGGTTAGCGCTCGGCTTGCTTGACGTTTACGGGATCGATCACGACGTCCCAGTCCGAAATCCCGATCACGTCAGTCACTTCGTAGACGACCTCCACACGCGTGCCGACCATTTGATATTCGATAGGAAGGTCTTGAAACCGGAGCTTTCGAGGACGGAGCGGATCTCGCCAACTAAAGCTCGTCTCCAGTCCCCAAAAATCGTGGCCAGGTCGCATTTCATGAACCACGATGCCGGTTACCCGCCGCGAGTTGGGGCCAGATCTGTTCAGTTGTTTCGTGAGCGCGGCCACGAGCACAACGAGGAGAACGAGGCCCGCTGCGATAATCGCTTTTTTCATATGGCTGGTTTCCGGTCGTCGAGAATTAGTTCGGGGTGCCGAGCGCCGCCTCAGCGGTTCCCGACACCCCGGTTTCTTCAGGCCGCTCCACGGCCGTCGCCCCTTAATTGCTAGTACGCGAAGTAGACGAGGAACGGATAGCTCGCGTTGATCGGATTGCGATAGCCGTACGAGAAGTTTTTCGTGATCGTCACGAGCTGTGCCTCCGACTTCGAGCTATTGCTCATGTAGATCCCCCGGCCGACGGCGTTGTTGTTAAGATCCATCCTTTTCGCGTTTCCGTCCGCCGTCTCGGACTCGTGCGCCGTCGCATACGCCTGAGCCCACCCCACACTGAGGTACTTCGACATCAGTTCATTCCAGAACGCGTGTCGGAAGGCGTCAGCCTTCGTGTTACCCTGATTCCCGGGCCATTGCGTGTTCGCCTCGGATTGCGCCCTCCACGACGCCCACCCAGTCATCGCCGTGTAATACTTCCCGGCCGCGAGGAGGAGGAAGAATTCCGCGTTCGTCAGAGGCCCGATCATCGCGGTCTTGCCAGCAGCGACGTCCGACTTCAGGTCTTGCAGCTCCGCCCACATCGCTTCTTGCCACTCGCGAAGGTCCGCACCAGGGTGCTCGGCGTCGACCCTCCTGCTGATCTCTGTCATCACGTCGAGGCTCGGGATGACGATCTCGTCCATCCGCGCCTCAAAGCTTTCGGACGGCGCAGTCGAGATCTGGGGGTTCGTCGGAGATGCGTCCTTGCCGCAACCGGCGAGCAAGCCGGCGGTCGGCATGATCCCGACGAGGGCGACGAGCAGAAGACGGAGCGCTCGGCGGAGCCGAGAATGCTGGTTCACGGTGTACCTCCCTTTTCCGCGACCACCCATAAAACGACCCCGAGAGCGTCCGATCGTGTGCCGGCGCGCTCTCGGGGTTGGGTGACCGCGCCTGTAGATGAATCGCCAGGGGGAAAAGTACCGCGGTGCTGCAGGAGAACACAAGCGTTTTCTTCAAAAAAAGCAGGGGCCTCATCAATTCTGACGAGACCCCGCTCTCGGACAGCCCCACCGTACGAGGAAAATTTGGCGATTCACCTCAGGCAGGAGATCGAGCGCCGGCCTATTCCTCCATATACCGACGCCCTACCGATGGCTGTCCAAACTCGCTTGAAATGAACATGGGCGGCCGTAGCACTGGGCCGCCGCATCATGCTGTGCAAAACTTAGGGGGAAGACTAAGGGCACCCCTCACAAGTGTCAAGGTATTTTTCAAGTAACCCGATCGTAGCACGGATGCATTTCTGTTGACAATTCCCCGCTCTGGCTGAGTGTGGATCTCAGTAACCATATGAAAACAGATACCTTGGATCTCATGGCCGGAGCCACCGCACTCGTCGAGTGCTGAGAGTCGCGAACGCTCGCTACTCAAGGATGGCTGTCTCGGTCCGCAAGGTTGGATGGCGCGTTTTCAGTCGAAAGGAACGCAAGGCCATGCTCTGCTACGTGGTGAAGGCCCTGTCAAGAGGCCGCAGATTTGCCAGAAGGCACGGACGGCGAGCCGCGGAATCGGCATCAAACGGGCCGGTGCGTCGACTGCGAAAAAAAGGAGGGGGACGTGACCGCCGCGAGCAGCAGCTCGACCGTTCGATCGACGTCCCCGTAGCGGTATACCCCTCGCGCAGGAGCCGCCGAGGAGTACTCGGCGGCTCATCGCTCTAACTCCAACGGCTCTGGCGGTCACCCTGGCGTAACCGTCTTCACGCGCTCAACCCCGCGCGCTATGATGCCGCTCGATGAGTCTCTCCTCCGGCGCTCGCCTTGGCTCCTACGCGATCGTCGCGCCCCTCGACGCGGGCGGCATGGCCGCGCGCGCGATACGTGGCTCGATAGCGACGTCGCGATCAAGGCGCTACTCGCGGCTTTTCTCGGCTCAATGCCCGCGCAAGCGGGAGAAACACAATGGATGATCCGATCAAGCGTGCTCTCGACCACTTCGGCGGAACTCCGCCGTCACGATCATTTGAACTCCCGCCGATGTTGGAAAGCGAACAATGGCGCATCGCGGCCGGTGGATTCGCGGACAAATACTACGAGCGACTCGTCGGTCTCATAAGTGATTTCGAGAAAGGCCTCGATTCCGACCACGAGGTCGGCGCTCGGCTTGTTTCATTTGGTCAGGTCGTCAGTATTCATGTGACGAGCATCGGCTACTACAACCCCTATCTGATCGTCTTCGACGGCAAGTTCGACGACGGGACTGCAGTAACGCTTGTTCAGCACGTTTCACAGATCAGCTTCCTCCTTTTTGCCGTTCGAGCACTTGAACGTGGGAAGCCGCGTCGGGTCGGATTCAACACGGAGAAGGCGGATGATTGAACAGAGCGCCCGCCGGGCAAACTTGACATACGGCGAGACCGAAAAGGGCAGCGTAGTCCTGGAGTGCAACAAGTGCGGTCAGCGCTGGTACCCCGACATCAAGCCTCACTCGAATGGACGATTCTACTGTGGCTGGCGTCGTTGCCCGAACGGTTGTAACGCGGACCTTCTCCGAAACGGATAGGCGACTCCTCCAATGTCCTCGGATACTACCGAGTTTGCTCCCAGCGACAAGTCGTCTTCCGACGATCTCGACAAGCTCGTGGCCATCGCGTTCGGCGACATGAATGCGGCCAACGAAGACTTGCGCCAGGGCGACACGCCGTATCGTCGCCGAGCCCTCGTTAGGGCATCGGTGATCTACATTGAAGCCGTGACCGTTCTTCTCAGGCAAACGGTCTGTCGCACATTTGCGAACGACCATTGCCAGAAGTCCTACTCGGAAGAAGAGCGCAAGTTGCTGGAGGACCAGAAAGCTCTCGGCCGTATTCACCGAGACGTGGCAGACCGATTCAGGTTCTGTCTAGAGATGAGCGCCAAGCCGTTTCACAAGGCGACTCTGATTCAGCCAGGCGTTGAGCCGGGCTGGAAATCATTCAAGACTCTGATTCAGGTCAGGCGATGAATTACGCATCCGGATTCGCCGGCATCTCTGGAAGTCAGCATCCCGGAGCTCTACGACTCGCAGATCGCGGTCTACTGGACTGGCTGGAAAGGAGCGGAAAGCAACCTGCAGATGCTCCCCGCGATCAATGGGTCGACGGAGCAGCAGATTGAAGGTCTTAGAGAAATGTGTGACCGTATGAAACGGAACATGGACGACACTCTACATCGCAAGCACAATCGTCCCAGTTGATTGCAGCAGCAGTTCCAGGGTTCGAGTAACGTCCCCGTAGCGGTACCATTCGTGACAAAGGCCGTCGGAAGCGACTCCGGCGGCCTTCGTGTCTCTACTCGTACCTCAGAGCCTCGATCGGATTCAGCCGCGACGCCCGAATCGCCGGGAGCATGCCGAACGCGATCCCCACGGCCGAGCAGAACACGAGGCCGATCACGGCCCACTCCATCGGCACGCGGACGTCGAGCTTCGCGAAGAACGCGACGAGGTTGCCCAATCCGAAGCCGACCACGACTCCGATGACACCCCCGACGTTGCAGAGGAGGACAGCCTCGAGCAGGAACTGGCTCATGATGCTCGCACGCGGAGCGCCCAGAGCCTTGCGAATCCCGATCTCCCGGGTGCGCTCGGTGACGGCGACCAGCATGATGTTCATGATGCCGATGCCGGCCACGACGAGCGCAATGCCCCCGATGACGAAGGCCGCGAGCTTCACACCCATGCTCATCTTGTTGAACTCAGCGATCAGGCTCGCGCTATTGTAGAACTCGAAATTGTCCTCATCCCCGGGTCGCAAGCGGCGGTCGTGGCGCAGGACCTGGCGGGTTTCCCCGATGGCGTCGTCGATGAGCTCGGGGGTCTTGGCCCGAACAGTGATGTTGACCGAGCGCGCGAATCCATCGCGCCCAGTCAGCCCGTAGCTGTTCACGAACGTGGAGACCGGGATCAAGACGTAGTTGTCGAACGATCCTCCAAACGCGGACTTCTTCTCGTCGAATACGCCGATGACCTCGTACTCGCGTCCATCGACCCGAATCTCCTTCCCGAGCGGGTCCATGAACGGATAGAGCTTCTCCGCGATCGCCTGGCCGATGACCGCGACTTTGCGGGCGGCCATCACGTCCATCGGAGACAGGTTGCGTCCTAGCCCCACAAAGTGGGTGTTGTTGGGGGCGTATTCCGGTGTGCCCCCGCAGATCGAGATGTTCGGGTTCGTGGACTCGCCCTTGTATTGGGCGACGAATCCGAAGTCCCAGATCTCCGACCCGACGAGGTCGGCCGACTCCACGTGGTCTCGGATCGCTTTCGCGTTTTCGAGCGTGAGGGGCGGCCGCTTCATGGCCTTGCGCCGCTCCGTGTCCGAATTGAATCCGCCCGCAGGCCACTTCTGTACCTGGAACGTCTGAGCGCCGAGGACGCTCATCTCCTGCTCCAGAGTTGCCTGCACGACCGAGATTCCGGTCATGACGGCGATGATGGAGGCGACGCCGGCCACGATGCCGACGAGCGTCAGCACCGCCCGCAACTTGTTGCTGACGATCGCCCCCGCGCTCATCGAAAACAAGTCACGAGCGCGCATGCCGACTCCTATTCATGGCGCAGCGACTCGATCGGGTCGAGGCGCGCCGCACGATACGCTGGCGCCACTCCGGCGAGGACGCCCACCGTGATCGAGACCACGACGGCGATGACGAGAATCGGGATCGATAGGCTCGCCGGCATGACGGCTGCGTTGATGACCGCGGTCAGCCCTGTTGCCAGCGCGATCCCGATCAGCCCACCAAGAAGGCAGATCGCCGACGATTCGAACAGGAATTGCAGCACGATGCTCCGTCTCGTCGCGCCGACCGCCTTTCGAATCCCGATCTCACGGGTCCTCTCCGTCACCGAGACGAACATGACGTTCATCACGCCGACCGCGCCGACGAAGAGCGAAATGCTCGTGACGAAGAGCCCGACGAGGAGCACGACGCCCATGACGCTGTTGAAGTTCCCCACCAAGGTGTCCAACTTGTTGATCGAGAAGTTGTCGGTCTCGGTAGGGCGGAGCCTCCGGATCGCTCGCATGTCGCCGATGACCTCGAACTCGAGGTCCGAAAAGGCATCCTGGGTGGGCGCCTTTACCGCGATGTTCACCTCCTGGCGGCCGCGGGCTCCCCCGAACGCCTTCGCGTAGGAAGTGATCGGGACAAAGATCTGCCTGTCGAAGTTCGGCCCGCCGAGAAAGCTGCCGCCTTGCTTCTCCATGACGCCGATCACGCGAAAGGCCGTCCGGCCGATCATGATCGACTTGCCCAGAGGGCTCACGGTCTGAAACAGGCCCTGCTGCACGTCGGTCCCGATCACGCAGACATTCCTCTTCGAATGAATGTCGGAGGGAAGCAGGAAATGACCCGTCTGCGGCTGCGCGCTCGAGAGGCGCGTCTGCTTCTCGGTCGTGCCGATGACGGTCACGCCCTCGATGACTTCGTCCCGGTACTTCACGTCGATCTGGCTGCTTATGGTCGGGCTGACGATGGCCCGCCCTCGGAGCTTGTCTTCCAGCGCGCGGGCTTCGCGCAGATCGAGATTGGGCCGGTTCCGGAATGAGAAAAAGTCGTTCATGACGACCCAGGGCATTCGGGACACGTACAGAACGTCGGTCCCGACTGACGAGAAGCTCTCGCGGAATTTGTTCTGCAGGCCGTTGGCCGCCGTCATGGTGACCACCACCGCGACGATTCCGATGACGATGCCGAGCGTGGTCAGGATGCCGCGGGCTTTGTTGGCGCGCACAGCGCCGAGCGCAATCTGGAGAGAGTCTACGACACGGAGCGGCGGCTTCATGACGCGCGGGCGCCAATCCCCGAGGTCTGGCTTCGGCGATCGGCCGAACTACTCCGCGGCCGCATCCCCTTGGTCCGCTCCGGCGTCTTCTTGTTGCTTGATCGTGACGGCGGCGCCGTTATTGAGGTCCTTCGAGATGGCCCGGTAGCTGCCGGTGACGACCTCGTCGCCTTCCTTCAACCCGTCGAGGATTTCGATCAGCTCGTCGCTTTGGATGCCGGTCTTGACCTGTTTCGCGACAGCCTTGCCCTGCTCGATGCAGAACACAACCTCCACGAAACCGTCGCGGTCGGCCTTGTATCGGGCTTCGGCGTCCTTCCGTTTTTCTCCCTTCTTGGCGAGCTGGTCCACTGGACGGGCTACGACGCTCTGAAGCGGCACGCTCAACGCGGATGGGTTCGTGTTCGTGATGATGCCCGCGCTCGCCGTCATGCCGGGACGGAGCGTCGAAGGAGGGTCGGTCAGGGCGATCTTGACCTCGAACTCGGTTTTCTGCTCCGACGTGCCGGCGCCGGCGGACACGGCGCTGCTGCCGATCTCCGAGACGAGGCCCCCGAGCAGTTGATCCGGAAGGGCGTCCACCTCGATCTCCGCGGCTTGGCCCACGGTGATCGCGATCAGGTCGTTCTCGTCGATCTTCACTTGAGCTTCCATCGCGGAGAGATCTGCCACTGTGAGAATGACGTCCTTCTGGAATTGAGATCCGAGGGCGATCTCTCCTTCCTCCTTGTTGAGGGCGCTGATCGTGCCGGCCATGGGGGAGTAGATGGTGGTCTTGGAGAGGTCATCGCGCGCTTGCTTCAGGGCCGCCGTGGCCTGAGACACCTGATCCATGGCCGACCTGTGGCGAGCGACCTCGACCTGGTACTGGGCGCGCTTCGCCTCGAAGGAGGCTTGCGGTTCGAACCCGCCCTCGAGCAGCCGCTGGGAGCGCCTGAAGTCGTTCTCGGCCTGCACCATGTTCTCGTTCACGAGGGCCGCGTTCGATCGAGCGGAGCTCACGCTTGCCTCGGCGCTCTCCAGGGCCGCGAGATATCGCGCCTGGTCGAGCGTCACCATGAGGGCTCCCTTGGAGACCTGCTGACCCTCGACCACCGCGAGCTTCGTGATCTTCGCACTCACATCCGCGCTGATGTCGACCTTGGTCTTGGGCTGGATCTTTCCCGTGGCGTTGATCTTCTGAACGATCCTTTGACGCTCGACCTTGGCCGTCTGTACTTCCGGCACGTGTTTGCTACGGCCTCGAAGTACGGCGACCACAATCGTCGCGATGACGAGCGCGCCCGCGACGGCCAGCCATAGGCGCTTCCGTTTCATCATGAGCTCGCGCTCCAGGGCCCCGGGCTTGATTGTGGGGCGCCTTCAGAAAGGTCTCTTTCGATCTCTTGAGCCAAGTGGCGCGAAGGCGGTACGTCCAGAGCGGGACGCGTGTTTCGGCCAGAAAGGGGAATCATCAAGTGATCCGGGGTCGGAGTCGATGCGGGTTGTCTACCCTTCAGTACAGTTGGCGGACAGTCTACAGCCCGGATGGGGCCGGTTTCCAGGGCTTGAGAACGGGCAGGCCGAGGGCCATGATCCCGCGCCCGGAGGCGAAAGGCCCTTCGGGAGGCCGACGAGAGCCCTTCGATTGACACGTCGAAGGGCTCTCGAATTGACGGTGGTTTTCGTCGACCTTCCCCTGACGGCGCCGCCAATCAATCCCCCGCGATATCCAAGACCTTGCAGTGAACTTGAATGCTGTTGTTCGAGGCGCGGTATAGGAAGGTCGGACCGTCTCCGTATGCGAACGGGACGATCTCGATCGCTCCTTGAAAAATCGATCCGGCGGGAGCGGAACGACACCGATCGGCAAGACTCTCGTCCGTCATGTTCGATTCGGAGATCCCCACGAGATGATCCTCGGCCGTGTGAAACCGGAAGGTCAACTTCGGGTCCCCGCGGAATTGCGAAGCGACAATCAACTCGTTCTCGCTGCCGGGCGCGCGCGCGAACCAATTCAGAGAGTCGTTCCTCACGACGACCCCCGGCCGAAATCGCTCTTCCAGGATCCGGAACGCCTGCTTTCGGAAGTCTCTGGCGCAGACCGAGCAGGAGTCGGTCGTGCTCTTCGTCAAGAGTTCGAACGCCTCCGTCGGAAGGCCGTCGTCCCGATCGCCAGGCTGAATCAGGGATTGTTCGACGGGAGCAGCGTGCTGCCGGCTATCGGGGACCGGCTGCCGCGAGCCTCTCGAACTCGCGGAGCACGCCACGATCAGAAGAATCGCAACGGCGCAAAACGGCTTCGCCCTGTTCGCGCGCCGCCGCATTAGAAAAACGCATTCCAACGAATGATCGATTCCAGCCCGGAATCTTGATCGTCCCTGCTCCCCACGAGTTCTACCGAGAGACTCATGTCGGGAGAGATCCGCAGATTTTGCCCCAATCCGACCGTGATCAAGATGTCCGAATCCCCGAGTCCGTAGTAAACGTCTCCAGCAAACAAATGGATTTTCCAGGAGTCGGTCACGTTCTTCAAAATGCCGGCGGAGCCGCCGGCCCCGGCCGAATAATTTCCGTCGAGAGCCCCGCCCACGTGGAGTTCTGTTTCGAGCATCGCATAGCATAGCCCCAGAAACCGGTTCTCGTACGCGAGGCCGAAACCCGGATTGAGGCGATAGACGAGGTAGTCCTCGCCGTTCCTCATCGTCCTCCGATACAGGTCGGTCCTAATCTTCCACGAAGTGTGCTTGAAGAAATCGTCTCGCGGGGCGATCGAGACGATGTCGATCAGATTGAGCGCCTCCAGTTCCAGTTTTCCATCCTGCGAGTAGTAACGCAGAACGAAATCCGTGAACACGATCTGCGAGCCCGGCTTGTATCCCGCGTCGTTGTCCAAGAGGGTGTGGTAGGCGGGTCGGAGCCGGATCTCCTGGAAAGTTCTGTCCTCATCATCGACGCCGAATCCTAGACTGACCCGGTTGGAGTGATGTCCCTCGTCGGGCCGGATCGGAGCGGGAATCTGGCGAGCCCAATCGTCACCCGTTTCTCCCAGGGTGCTGCGGGCGTTCAACGTCTTCATGAATCGACCGACGTACGGCTCCTTCGCCAGTTCCCCTTTCGCGTGTTTGTACTGGAGGTGTTCGCTGGCCAGTTCGCAGACCGTGATCTTCTCCTCGTTCGCGGTCTCCCGCTTCAAGAACTCCTCGGGCTCCAGCGTTCCGTTGACGATGCGGAGGGCATCTCTCCGGCCGCTCTCTGTGAGCGCGGACGCCAGGTGCTTGATCTTCGTCGATCGGGAGGGCCTGTAAACGGCTTCGCGAACCAATCCGCTCTTCTTGACCTCGCGAATCGTATCGAGAGGGATCACCCACCACGCGCAGTGATCGGTCAGATTCAGATTCGGTCGCGCGGCGTCGAGCAGGAAGAGCAGATCGTAGGAGCAGTTCTCGTTGAAAAAAAGGTAGTCGGCGTAGATGTTCTGCATCTCGTAGACGTGCATCAGGAGCCTTCGGACCTCCTCGGCGTTCAGGTCGAGCGGGTACTCCCAGATGTCGCGGTCATTGACGTCGCTGTACTCCTGCAACTTCGCGTAGTACGGAAGAATTGAGAAGTAGCCCTTGTAGCTCCCGAGGAGTCCCTTGACGATGTAGAGCGGCCCGAAAGTCTCGTCGCTGATCGCGGAGTAGTTGACGGCGTAGGAGAGAAGGTCACTGTCGAAGACGGTTCGGATCGTCAGAAGCGTGTGCCCGTACATCGAAGCCGGACTGTTCATGTGCGACGCCGGAAAGATCAGGGTGACCGATTCCGGTTTGATCTGCTCGAGCAACTCTTCAAAGGGTCTGCAGCGCGACAGCGGGAGCCGCGACTCGTCGATCGTGAGCTTCGTCTTCAGCCAGTCGTAGCGGGCCACGAAGCGGCAGACGGGGTGCTCCTCATTCTCGACGACGGGCCTGAAGAAGGCGCGGATCGTTGCCTCGAGCTCGGCCTCGGGATCGCTCTTCCCGTCCACGACGAGAAAGAACTTCGGATCGTCCACGAGGCTCCGGAGTCCGAGGATACTGCCCTTATAGTGGAGGAGAGTGTGCCAGAACGGGTCTTCGGAAAGCTCAGCTCGGCGCGCGTCGTCCAGAAGCGTCTGAACGTACGGGTCTTCCGGCGGCTGAATCGGGCGGGCGTGGGCTGATGATGCCGCGAGGAGGAGAATTAAAAGAGGGAGCGCACAGATCGGAAGAACCGTCCGTACGCTCCCTCGACTGCAATTCAACCGACGAGAGCCTTAGCTCGCCGACAGGACCGCCTCGATGTTGTTCAGAACGTCGATGTGCGTGACGCTCTCGGAGGTGTAGATCTTCGAGAAGTTCGTCTGCAGCACGCTGTAGAGCTGGGCCCGCTTCTCCACGGGAACATCCAAGAGCACCGCGAGGGTCGAGAGATACTCCCCGCTCCCCTTCGACATGTCCATGGCCAGATTGTCCATGTTGTCGCCGACGAACTTATTCAGCTTCTCGTAGGCAACGAAGGACGATGCTTTCTTGCAGTTGACCGTCCCCGACGTGATGCCGAACGTCTGATTCCCGAAGGTGCCGTTGGTCGTCGCGGCGGAAATCTGGGAAAGGAGTCCATCCTTCCCTTCGAAAATCATGGTCCCGATACCACAACCCGTGTTGGACTGATCCGCGGAGATCGCCCCAACGGCGGCGAACGTGCACAGGATCGCGATCGCTAGAGCAGCGACTCTTCTCATAGATCCCTCATCCCTCCTCTTGGATTCTCGGCCAGACACCGATGATCGTAACGCGGACCGAAGTGTGCCCGATGGAGGCGAGTGCCGCAAGAGAAGAATGCGGGGGTTCTTCTATCGCAGGAGTACGACCTTCGCGCTTCTCGAGGCCTGCGAGCCGAGAGTGACCTTGCCCGGACTTGATGGACACCTCGAAGAGGTGGGATTCTCCCACCGGGGGGTGTTCGATGGCGAAGCGGACGTACACGAAGGAGTTCAAGGTCGAGGCGGTGCGACAGGTGGTGGAGGGGG
>Ga0247727_10005897_pt1 | contig 24406 bp, 19 predicted proteins | sample WisWelCaveWW1625_FD_202498 | JGI IMG/M metagenome (GOLD analysis project Ga0247727, IMG submission 202498) | Biofilm microbial communities from Wishing Well Cave, Virginia, United States - WW16-25 | ecosystem: Environmental > Aquatic > Deep subsurface > Groundwater > Cave microbial mat | place... | reverse complement strand
TCGGCGTGGCTCAGCGCCGCCGCGCCGGCTTCCTTGCGCCGTTCGATCGGTCGGGCTGCGCCAGCTCCTCCATCAAGTACGCCGAGGCCTCGATCCCGCGATAGAACTGGTCGAGGTCGAGCTTCTCGTTCGGCGCGTGCAGGTTATCGTCGTTGAGGCCGAAGCCCATCAGCACCGCGGGAACGCGCAACGTGCGCTCGAACGACGCGACGATGGGGATCGAGCCGCCCTCGCGCACGAACACCGGCGCGCGTCCGAACGCCCGGTGCATCGCCCGCCCCGCCGCCCGCATCGCCGAGTGGTCGGTCGGCGCGACCCATGCGGCCCCGCCGTGCAGCTCACGCACCGACAGGGTCACCGCCTTCGGCGCGATCTTCGCGAGGTACGCGGTCGCCTTGCGCGAGATCTCGGCAGCCGTCTGATCGGGGACGAGCCGCATCGATACCTTGGCGTGCGCCTCGGCCGGGATCACGGTCTTCGCGCCCTGCCCGGTGAAGCCGGCCCAGATGCCGTTGATGTCGAGCGTCGGGCGGACCCACATCCGCTCGAGCGCGCTGAACCCGGCCTCGCCGAACAGATCGGGCGCGCCGATCGACCGGCGGAAGCTGCGGTCCGAGTGCGGGAGCGCGCGAAACGCCTTCCGCTCGGCCGCGGTCAGCCGCCGCACCTTGTCGTAAAATCCGGGGATCGTCACGCGGCCCCGCGCGTCCTTCAGGCGCGCGAGCATGCCGACGAGTGCGTTCGCCGGGTTGATCACGGCGCCACCGAAGCTCCCCGAGTGCAGGTCGCGATCCGAGCCGCGGACCGTGATCTCGAGGTACGTGAGGCCGCGCAGGCCGTAGACGATCGACGGCAGCCCCTTCGCGAACATCGCGGTGTCGGACACGACGACCGCATCGCAGGCAAGCTCCGACGCGTGGGCCTTCAGGAACGCCTCGAGACTCTCCGAGCCGACCTCCTCCTCGCCTTCGAGAAGGAACTTCACGTTGACCGGGCAGGTCCCCGCGGTCGCGAGGTGGGCCTCGAGCGCGAGCACGTGCGTGATCACCTGGCCCTTGTCGTCCGACGATCCACGGGCGTAGATCCGTCCGTCGCGGATCGTCGGATCGAACGGTGGCGAGTGCCAGAGGTCGATCGGGTCGACCGGCTGCACGTCGTAGTGTCCGTACACCAGAATCGTCGGCCGGTTCTGCGCTCCGAGCCACTCGCCGTAGACGAGCGGATGGAGCGGGGTGGTGTGGGTGACGACGCGCGTGCAGCCCGCGCGCTCGAGGCGTCGATGGATCCACGCGGCGGCTCGCCGCACGTCGGCGACGCGGGACGGATCGGTGCTGACCGACGGGATGGCAAGGATGTCTTTCAGCTCGGAAACGTGACGGCCGCGTTGATTCTCGAGATACGTGCCCAGCGCGGCCATGCGGAACCTCCTCGGGCCAAGCGGTCGTTGCGGAAGCGGCGATTGTAGTGCATCCGGGGGGCCATCAGGGGGTCCCGCCGAGCGCGTGATGCGCGGCGAGCCGGTCGAGCGCGTCGAGGCCCGATCGGCCCGTGCCGGCACACGCCGCCCCGTTCCGCAGGCCGGCCGTCGCGAGATCGATCATCTCCCGGGCCGCATCGCGCATGGCCAGGTCGCCGAAGGAGCCGTCGAGACCGTCGCGCGCCGCCGACGCCAGCGCCGCGGTCCAGGCGTCGTGCCGCCCGACGCGGCGGGCGAGGTGGAGCGCCGCGTCGAGCGCGTCGTTCTGGTACAGGATCCCGGTCCACAACGCCGGGACCGCGAACGCCAGCTCGTCCGGCTGCAGATCCGCTCCGCGCACCTCGATGTACGTGTACGCGCGGGCCTCGGTGAAGATCGTCGACAGGTGCGTTTCCCAGTCGGCGAGCTGCGCCGCGCTGCACCCGGTCCGCGCGAGCAGCTCGGCGAACGGCACGCCCCCCGCTGGCACGAGCCCTCGCCCGCGATGGAGGAACATCGCCGGGACAGCCAGCACGTAGTCGAGCCAGGCCTCGAGCGCGAAGTCGGCTTCGAACAACGCCGCCGGCATCCCGCAGCGCGCCGGGTCGGTCTCGTTCCAGATCGCCTGCCGGTAGCTGCGGAGGCCGGTCGGACCGCCGTCGGCCCGAGCGGAGTTGGCGAACAATGCGACGGCGACCGGGTCGAGCAGCGCCGCGGCCTTGAACTTACGCCGGAAATCCTCGGGGCCGGCGAAGTCGAACGAGCTCTGGATACTCGCGGTCTGGCCCATCATCCGGGCGGCGAGCCGGCCGCGTGCGTTCAGATACGGCCGCATGATCCCGTACCGTGCCTTGGGCATCCAGCGCAGGGCCGTCACCGGGAGATCCGGGTCGACGCCGAACGGCACCCAGCGGACGCCCGCCGCCTCGCCGCACTCGGCGAGCGCGTCCAGATGGGCCTGCAGCTCGTCGGCAAGGAGGTCGAGTGTCGCGAGCGGTCGGGACGACCACTCGACCTGACCGCCGGGCTCGAGCGAGATCGTGCCCCATTCGCCGTTGATCCCGATCCGGTGGACGCCCTCGAGGATCGGCGATCCCCCGCGGCGCGCTTCGAGGCATTCGAGCACGCGCCGAACGCTCGGTCCGTCTCCGTCGTATGGCAGGACGTCGCCCGACCGCATGTCGTGGCCGATCGTCTCGATCTCCATCCCGACGCGCCAGTCCGCGCGCGGTGTCGCCGCTCGCAGGAAGTAGCCCAGGAGCTCGTCTCGGGTCAGATGGGCCGTATCACCGATTCGCACACGTACCTCCGCGGAGCCCGTATTGTAGTGTTCGCGAGCGCCCCGGGATCCCTCCCGGGGCCCCCGAGGGGCGGATGCAGGACTTCACGGACCGACGGCGCGGCGCCGAGTCGCGGACGCTCGCCATCGGAGCGTGGACCCTGCGTCTCGACGGGCTCGACGCGGCGCTCGCGGCCGGGCTCGACGAGCGCTGGGGGCCGTTCCTCGAGCGCGGTCCGGGCGGTGCGCCCACGGCCGAGGTGCACGTCGTCTCGGCGGGCCCGAACGAGGGGCTGCCCGCCCCGCGGCCGGGAGAGCCGTACCGGATCGAGCCGCGCGCATTGGGCGAGCCTCGGTCGATCGTGTCGTACGGTTTCGCCCTCGATCCCATCGGGGGCACGGCGGGTCGCTGGCGCCTCGCACTGGCCGACGCGAGCAGCGAGCCCGCGGAGCGGAGGGTCGAGAACGGCACCCGCTTCGTCGTGGCGGCCCTGGCGCTCGACGCCGGAGGGTTCGCGCTGCACGCCGCGGGTGTCCTCGTCCGTGGGTCCGCGTTCTTGTACGCCGGACCGTCGCGGGCCGGAAAATCGACCGCGGTCCGCTGCAGCCGTCCCGCCGTGAGCCTCGGCGACGACTTCGGGGTCGTGGTGCGAGCGCAGGACGGCTGGCGGGTCGCCGCCGTACCCTTCGACAACGCGGAACGGATCGGACCCGACGCGCCGCGTGGGACGTTCCCGCTCGTCCGGGTGCTGCGCGTGGTTCAGGCGGACCGCACACGGATCGAGCAGCCGCGCGCGATCCTCGCCGCGGCGTCGCTCCTCGGCACTGCCGCGTTCCCGTGGGCCGTCCCGGAACAGGCAGATGCGCTGGCGGATCGGGCAGCGCGGCTCGTCCAGGACGGACGGTTCGCGCACTTGCACTTCGCCCGAGACGCCGATCTGTGGAGCGTGCTCGTCGCGGCGTCGCCTTGACCTTGCCCCGTGGGCCTGCCTACCATCGGGCCGGTCCGCGGCGCCGTCCGCCTGCGGGAGGCCCTGCTGGCGCCGGCCGCGGCGAGCGACGATGTTTCGGCCACGGGGCTGCGACCGTCGGGGCCGGGCGGCGGTACCGGCGGCCCTGGGATGACCGAGCCCGATGATGCACGAGCCATTCGTCTCCGAGGCACCGGTGCGAACGTCGCGTATTCTCGGCCGCTGCGTCGGATCGGCGCCGGGCCCGACCGTTCTCGCCCTGGCCGCGGTCCACGGCAACGAGCCCGCCGGCGTACGCGCGGCGGAGCGTGTCCTGGCCGCGCTTCGGCAGCGCGCGAGAGACCTCCGCGGCGAGGTCGTGTTCGTCCTGGGGAATCTCACCGCCTTCGCTCGTCACGTCCGCTACGTCGACGCCGATCTGAATCGAGCCTGGACCCCCGAGCGTGTCGCGCGGGCGCGCGGCCCGGGCGTCGAGGCCGAAGCGCCGGTTGAGAGCCGGGAGCAGCGCGAGATCCTCGCCGCGATCGGCGAGGTCGTCGAGTCTGCGCGTGGGCCGTTGTACTTCGTCGACATGCACACGAGCTCGGCCGAGGGCCCGCCGTTCCTGACGGTCGGAGACACGCTGCGCAATCGGTCGTTCGCCCGGTCGTTCCCCGTCCCGGTGATCCTCGGCCTCGAGGAGCAGATCGACGGGTCGCTCCTCGAGTTCCTGAACGAGCGTGGGTTCGTCACGCTCGGCGTCGAAGCGGGCCAGCACGACGCTCCCCAGTCGGTCGAGCGACTCGAGGCCGTGCTGTGGCTCGCGCTCGTGACCACGGGAATCGTCGAAGCGGGCACGCTTTCCGAGCTCGGTCGCTTCCGCACGCTCCTGCGGGACGCGAGCCGCGGCGTGCCGACGGTCGTCGAGGTGCGCTACCGCCACCGCATCGACCCGGGTGACCAGTTCCGCATGGAGCCCGGGTTCGTCAACTTCCAGTGGGTGCAGAAGGGGCAGCTCTTGGCGCGGGACGAACACGGGCTCGTCCTGTCGCAGTACAGGGCGCGGATCCTGCTCCCGCTGTACCAGGGGCAGGGGGACGACGGGTTCTTCTTGACCCGCGACGTGCACCCGTTCTGGCTCGGTGTGTCGACGGTTGTGCGACGGTTGCGCTTGGCGGGACTGCTGCGCGCGCTCCCGGGAGTGCGTCGCGACCGCAGTCGGCAGGGGGCGCTGGTCGTCGACACCCGCGTCGCGCGCGCGTTTCCGCTCGAGGTGTTCCATCTCTTCGGGTATCGCAAGGTGCGCTGGACCGGGCGCGATCTCGTGGTCAGTCGGCGGCCGTTCGACCTCGCGGCGCCTCCGCGCGTCGAGGCCCCTTGACGAGTGGACATCTCCGTCCTCCACATCCTCGATCATTCGCTGCCCGTGCACAGCGGTTACTCGTTCCGCTCGCGCGCGATCCTGCGCGAGCAGCGACGGATGTCGATCGTCACGCACCACGTGACCGGGCCCAAGCAGGGCAGCCCCGCGGACTCGCTCGATCCGGTGGGGGATCTGAGCTTTTACCGCACGCGGGCCGGCCGCTGGTCGCGCGTTCCGATCGTCGGCCAGTGGGACGTCGTGCGACAGCTCGAACGACGGATCGGCGAGGTGATCGTCGAAACGCGCCCGACGCTCTTGCACGCCCACTCGCCGGTGCTGAACGGCTGGGCCGCGCTGCGCGCTGGGCGCCGGTTCGGGCTGCCGGTCGTGTACGAGGTGCGCGCGTTCTGGGAGGACGCGGCGGTCGACCACGGCACCACCGCCGAGGGCAGCGTGCGCTACCGCGCGTCGCGCGCGCTCGAGACCTACGTCCTGCGGGCGGCTCGGCACGTGACCTGTATCTGTGAGGGTTTGCGCGCGGACATCGTCGCGCGCGGTATTCCGGCGGATCGCGTCACGGTCATCCCCAACGCGGTCGATCTCGATCAGTTCGGGTGGATCGACCGGCGCGACGAGCCGCTCGCGAGTCGACTCGGGCTCACGGGTCGTACCGTTCTCGGTTTCGTCGGCTCGTTCTACGACTACGAAGGCTTGGATCTGCTGGTCGAGGCGCTCCCGCTCGTGCTCCGGCGGTTCCCGGATGCGCGCCTCTTGCTCGTGGGCGGAGGCCCGCAGGAGCGAGCGTTACGAGCGCGAATCGAGCGCGCGGGAATCGGCGACCGGATCGTGCTCACCGGGCGGGTGCCGCACGACGAGGTGGGGCGGCACTACAGCGTGATCGACGTGCTGTGCTATCCGCGCCGTGCCATGCGGCTCACCGAACTCGTGACCCCGCTGAAGCCCCTCGAGGCGATGGCGCAGGGCCGGCTCGTCCTGGCCTCCGACGTCGGGGGACATCGCGAGCTGATCCGTGACGGGCGCACCGGGTTCCTGTTCGGGGCGGGCTCGGTCGAGGCGCTGGCGTCGGGGGTCGAGCGGGTGTTCGACGCGCGAGCGCAGTGGCCGGAGATCCTGCGCGCCGGCCGGCGGTACGTCGAGGACGAGCGCAACTGGACCGTGAGCGTGGCTCGGTATCGAGCGGTCTACGGGCGTGCGCTCGCCGCTCCCGCGTAGTCCGTGCCGGGCTACGTCACTTCCCAGGTGTTGCCGGAGCGGATCGCCCGCGCGATATCTCCCGGGCCCCGCGCGGCAGTGAACTCGGCGATCCGATCGCGCATCTCGGCGTCGAATGCCGGAACCTCGACGCGACGAATCACGCCGATCGGCATCGGGCCATGCGGCGGCTGCAACTCGGCGAGCATCGCGGCGTAGGACATTGGCGCGGTCTCGTCGTGCACGAGAAGATCCTTCTCCGTCAGGCCGTTCCCGAGCGAGACGACCTCCGTCGCGAACGCGCCGCTCAGCCGGATGCCGCGGTCCTGGTTCTTGCCGAACACGAGCGGCTCGCCGTGCTTCAGATGCAGCAGGTTGTCCTCGCGCTGTCCCTTCTCGCGGATGTTCTCGAACGCGCCGTCGTTGTAGATGTTGCAGTTCTGGAAGATGTGGACGAACGCGGTGCCGCGATGGCCGTGGGCGTCGCGCAGTGTTTCCCGCAGGTGCGTCGTGTACACGTCGATGCTTCGCGCGACGAACGTCGCCCCCGCGCCGAGCGCCAACGCGACGGGATTGAGCGGGCGATCGATCGATCCGAACGGGGTCGACTTCGTGCGCTTGCCGATCTCCGACGTGGGCGAGTACTGGCCCTTCGTCAGCCCGTAGATTCGGTTGTCGAACAGCAGGACCTTCACGTCGACGTTGCGCCGGATCAGGTGGATGACGTGGTTGCCGCCGATCGACAGCGCGTCGCCGTCGCCGGTCACGATCCACACCGAGAGGTCGGGGTTGGCGACCTTGATTCCCGTGGCCACCGCGGGCGCGCGACCGTGGATCGTGTGGAACCCGAACGTGTTCATGTAGTACGGGAACCGGCTCGAGCAGCCGATGCCCGACACGATCACGAACTTCTCCTTGGGCACGCCCAGCTCGGCGAACGTCTGCTGCGCCGCGCTGAGGATCGCGTAGTCCCCGCACCCGGGGCACCAGCGGACCTCCTGGCTCGATACCAGGTCTTTCTTGGTCAACGCGGTCGGCGTGCTCATCGGGGTCGCTCCTCGATCTCGATGATCTTGTCCAGGATCTCGGCGGCCGTGAACGGGAGCCCGCGGACCCGGTTCAGGCGAATCACCGGCTTCAGGTAGCGCCCCTGCAGCAGCAGCGCGAGCTGCCCCAGGTTGATCTCCGGCACGAGCACCCGCTCGAAGCGGCCCAAGATCTCGCCGAGGTCGCGCGGCATCGGGTTCAGATGACGCAGGTGGAGCTGGCTGACCCGCAGCCCGCGCGTGCGGGCCCGGCGAACCGCGCTCGTGATCGAGCCCCACGTCGATCCCCAGCCGACGACGAGCAGGCCGCCCTGGGCCTCGCCGACGACCTCGGTCGGCGGAATGTCGTCGGCCACGCGGGCGACCTTCTCTGCGCGCAGGTGCACCATGCGCTCGTGGTTGTCCGGGTCGTAGGACACGTCGCCCGTCTCCTCGTGCTTCTCGAGCCCACCGATCCGGTGCTCGAGCCCGACCGTGCCGGGGATGGCCCAGGGCCGGGCCAGCGTGACCGGGTCGCGCAGGTAGGGCTTGAAGCCCTCGGGATCGGTGCGGTAGCGCACGTCGATCGGATCGAGGGCGTCGAGGTCGGGCAGCCGCCACGGCTCCGCGCCGTTGGCGATGAACCCGTCGGACAGGATGATCACCGGGGTCATGTGTCGCACGGCGAGCCGGCACGCCTCGTACGCCACTTCGAAGCAGTCGGCGGGGCTACGGGCGGCGAGCACGATGCACGGCGACTCGGAGAACCGCCCGTGGACCGCTAGCAGCAGGTCGCCTTGCTCGGTCTTCGTCGGCATGCCCGTCGACGGGCCGGCGCGCTGGATGTCGACGACGACGAGCGGCAGCTCGGTCATGATCGCGAGGGTCAGGAACTCGCTCTTGAGCGCCATCCCTGGGCCGCTCGTCGTGGTGATCCCGAGCGCGCCGGCGAACGAGGCGCCAATCACGGAGCCGATCGCCGCGATCTCGTCTTCGGCCTGGAACGTCACCACGCCAAAGTTCCGGTACGTCGACAGCTCGTGCAGCACGTCCGAGGCGGGCGTGATCGGGTACGAGCCCTGGAACAGCGTCAGCCCGCTCTTGCTCGCCGCTGTGACGAAGCCCAGCGCGAGCGCCTGGTTGCCGGAGATGTTGCGGTACGTTCCCGGGACGAGGCGCGCCGCCGGGACCTCGTACGCGCTGGGGAAAACCTCCGTCGCCTCGCAGTACGCGAAGCCGGCTTTCAGCGCGAGACGGTTTGCTTCGATAAGCTGCTCCTGGCCTGCGAACTTCTTCTCGATCCAGCGCAACGTGCCGTCCATCGGGCGGTTGAACAGGAAGTACGACATCCCGAGGGCGAAGAAGTTCTTGCTCCGGTCGGCCGTCTGCGCCGGGAGCGCGAGCTCCTTCAGCGCGGCCTTCGTCAACCGCGACATCTCGACGCGGATCACCTGGTAACCGTCGAGCGATCCATCCTCGAGCGGGTTCGTCGCGCATCCCGCCTTGCGCAGGTCGACTTCCTTGAAGGAGTCGAGGTTGAGGATCAGGATCCCACCGGGGCGCAGGTCGTGGATGTTGACCTTCAGCGCTGCGGGGTTCATCGCCACGAGGACGTCCGGGCGGTCGCCCGGCGTGTACACCGCCTCCGAGGCGAACTGGATCTGGAACCCCGAGACGCCGGCGAGAGTTCCGGCCGGCGCGCGGATCTCGGCAGGGAAGTCCGGGAACGTGGCCAGGTCGTTGCCCGCAGCCGCGGTCGCCGCGGTGAACCGATTGCCGGCGAGCTGCACGCCGTCGCCCGAGTCGCCGGCGAAGCGCACGACTGCGCGGTCGATCGATTCCCGAGCGGACGCCGTTCCGACCGGGCTGACTTCCGTGCTCATCAGACTCGCCGCCTTCGTATCGTCGCGGGCTCGCACCCGCACCGGCGCGCCGGAATGCGCCCTTGGCGCGAGCTCGATCCGCGGCCGTGGTGGTCGAGCATTATGCGATATCGCCCGAGCGGGTTCAAACCCGCCCGGCGCCAGGGCTCCCGGCTGTCAGTTGCAGTCGGAAAGCTGTCGGCGGAGCCAGGCCACGCGACCGCGCACCGTCTCGGCGTCGCGCGCATGCGGAGTTCGCTCGAGATAGGTCTCGAGGTCGGTGAGCGCCGCACCGGGGCGGCCGAGGTGCGCATGCAGGAAGCCGCGATCGCGCAGCTCGCCCGCGTCCTTCGGGTTCAGCAGGAGCAGCCGCTCGACGACCGCGAGGGCCCGCTGGTAGTCCTCGGCTTTCACGTAGATGTGCTTGAGGTTGAGCAGCATGCGCGCGATCATCGCGCGCTCGCCGGTGCCAGCGAGCATCTCGCGGCGAAACAGCGATGGCCGCCCGGTGGTGCGCGCGACAAGCTGGCGACAGTCGTCCTCGCTCAGCACGCTTCCGCCGTGGAACGCGTCGACGAACAGCGTCCGGCCGCCGTACTCCGCCCGGGCGACGAAGTGCCCGGGGAGCCCAACCCCGCGGGCCACGAACCCGGCGGCGCTTGCGACCTCGATCCACAGGATCGACAAGCTCAGCGGGTTTCCGAGGCGCCGATCGAGCACCTCGTTGAGGAAGCTGTTGCGCGGGTCGTTGAACTCTCCATCGTTCCCCCGGAAACGCAGCTCGTCGAAGACGTACGCCCGCAGAGCCTCGAGCCGCGCGAACGGGTTCCCGATGCCCTGCGCGCGGCGGGCGCCCTCGGCGGCGATGAGCCGGAATCGGCCCGCTTCGCGCTCGACGTCGAGGTGCGGGTACTCCTCGGCCGCGATCCACAGGGCGGCTTCGATCGGGTCGAAGCCGCCCGAGCCGGCGAGGAGGTCGGTGAGGCTTCGGCGGACCTCCACTCGTCGCTGCAGGCTCAACGGCGCACCACCCCTCCACTCCGACGCCTGGACAGTACGAACGCCGGTCCGGTGGTGCCACTCCTAGGCGGATTCAGTCCGGAAATGGGGCTCCGGGACGGTCAGGAACGGAAGCGCCACCCGCCGCGACGAGCGGAGCACTCATCCCATTCCGTTCACCGGGGGGCCACCGTCGCGACGTCGTCCGCCACCGCGGCCGCGGCGTCCTCCCGACCGCCGGCCACGGCTCGAGTCTCCCGACGCAGCGGGCATCAGCTCGTCCGACCGAACCCCGGTCGGGACGAGCCGTTCCGTCCCGATCTCCTCCGTCCGGCGCACCCGCCCGGCGACTGCCGGTGTCGTCGCGGCCTCCGGTGCCGATCCTGAGGTCGCCCCGGCTCCCGCGGTCTCGGGCGGGGGACCCTCGTCCGGGCGGCCACGTCCGCGGCGTCGGCGGCGTCGCCGACGACGCCGGCGGCCATCCGGCGTGTCGGCGGCGGGCGCGGCCGCGTCGGCCTCCGAGCTCGCCTCGGAATCGTCGGGGACCAGAGGGTCCTCGGCCCCGTCCAAGGCGGGCTCGGTCTCGCGGGAGCCGGTCTCGACCGGCGGGCGTGAGGGCACGGCCGGGGGCACGGGGGTTGCGGCCTCGGCCCGTTTCGGCGGCGGGACGGCGACGCGCGGCTCCTGGGGGGGAGGGGCAACGGCAGGCTCGCTCCTTGGCTCCGGCGGCTCGTGGGGCACGGCCAGGTCGGACTTCTCGCGCGCCGTGACCTCGAACTCCGTCTCGTGACGCCGCATGCCGAGGCGCGGCAGGACCTCGAGCGTCAGATCGTTGCGCCGCTCTACACGCACGAGCTCCTCGCGCTTGCTGTTCAGGAGCCACGTCGCGACCTCAGGCGGCAGGCCGAGCCGGATCCCGGCCAACCCGCCGCGGGCGCTGCGGGTCTGGAGCTTGCGCAACGCGGACAGCGCGGCCGCCTCGACCGTCTTGATCAAGCCGTAGCCGTCGCAACTCGGGCACGTGACGTACGATGCGCCGAGCTTCGCGCCCTTGATGCGCTGGCGAGCCAGTTCCATCAGGCCGAGCTTCGAGATGCTTGTGACGTCGCACCGCGCGCGATCGCCGCGCATGGCGTCCTTCATCGCCTTCTCGACGCGCTTGCGGTTGCGCGCGGCCTCCATGTCGATGAAGTCGATCACGATCAGCCCGCCCAGGTCGCGCAGCCGGAGCTGTCGAGCGATCTCCGCCGCAGCTTCGAGGTTCGTCTGCGTGTTGGTCTCGTCGGCGTCGCCGTGACGCTTGGTGCGGGCGCTATTGACGTCGATCGCGGTGAGCGCCTCCGTGCCGTCGATGACGATCTCGCCGCCCGAGGGCAGCGGGACGCGCCGCTTGTAGATGTGGTCGATCTGCTCTTCGAGATTGAATTTGTTGAACAGCGGTCGGTCTCCGCTGTACAGCTTGAGGATGCGGGCCCGCGTCGGCATGACGTCGCCGACGAACGCCAGCGCCTTCTCGTACATCTCCTTCCCGTCGATCCACACCTCGTCGACATCGCTCGTCAGGAAGTCACGCATCGTGCGGATGACCAGATCCGCCTCGCGGTACACGAGGCTCGGGAATTCGGCGGCTTGCGATCCGCGCTGGATCGATTCCCATAGCCGCAGCAGGTAGCGCAGGTCGCGCTGGAGTTCGGTCTTGCTCACACCGAGGCCGGCCGTGCGTACGATCAGGCCGAACCCCTCCGGCGGTTGGAGCTCCTCGACGAGCTGGCGCAGACGCTCGCGCTGTGCGGCGTCGTCGATCTTGCGCGATACACCTGCCGAGTCCACGCCGGGCATCAGCACGAGGTATCGGCCGGGGAGCGAGAAGTACGTGCTGACCGACGGCGGCTTGCCGGAGAACGGCTCGCGCACGACCTGGGCCATGATCTTCTGGCCCTGGTGGAGGTGCAGCCCGATCCGGCCGTTCTTGCGGTTCTCGCCGCGTGCCGGGAGCAGCTTGAAGTTGATTTCGTCGAGTGGCAGGAACCCCTTGAGGTCCCCACCGAGCTTGACGAATGCCGCCTCGAGTGTCAGGTGGACCGATTCCACGACGGCGTTGTAGAGGTTCCCCCTCAGCGTCGCGCGGCTGGCGGTTTCGATCTCGTAGTCGGCGAGCACCCCGTCCTCGAGGATCGCGACGCGCGACTCCTCGACGTGGGTCACGTTGACCAGCATTACCTTCGACATGTGTTCAGGAATCCCTCCCGCGGTAGCTGGGCCTGCAGCGGCGGGCCCGCCGCTGCCTCGGCTCGCGGTGCGTGCGGATCACGAGTTGGGGCGCGGATTGCGTCAACCCTCTGGCCGCGGTTTCGTGCCGCCGGCACGGGGCTCCCGCTCCATCGAGGCGACTCGTCGCTAGGGGCGGGGTCGCCGGGAGCCGCGGCAAACGCCCGGGGCATCATCGCCTCACGAGGCACCTGCGGCCGGCAGGGGGCACTCTAGCACAGCGATCACCCGTTTCTTGACTTCCCGCTAGGGGGCCCCGAGATTTTCCGGGGCCCGGTGGGTGTCCGGCCGCCGGTGGAGGCCCGTCCACCCATGAAGCCATTCCCCTGGATCGTCCTCGCGACCGTGGTGAGCTGCGTGCTCCTGGCCCAGGGGTGCTCTGAGCCTGCTCCGCCGGTAGCGACTGCCCGTGAGCGCCCGGTCCACGGCGGGACGCTGCGCATCGTGCAGGAGGAGCCCCAGTCGCTCGATCCCCGCGCCAGCTCCTCGGTCTACGACTCGCTCCCGATCAACCAGGTGTTCGACACGCTGGTCACCATCGATCCGTCCCTCACCGTGCGGCCCGGCCTGGCCGAAACCTGGACGATCTCGCATGACGGCACCGAGTACGTGCTCAAGCTCCGCGAGGGCGTGCGGTTCCACGATGGATCGAAGCTGACCGCGGGGGACGTCCTGTTCACGATCCGCCGCCAGCTCGGGTCCGAGACCAGCCTCGCATCGTCTTATCTCATGGTGATCGACGGCGCCGAGGCGTACGCGCAGGGACGACGCACGGACGTTCCCGGACTCGAGGCCGTCGACGGGCGCACGGTCCGCATCCGCCTCGCGCGCCCGTACGTCTCGTTTCTCGAGGTCCTAGCGATCGACAACCTCGGGGTCGTTCCCGAATCGATCGTGCAGCGGCGCGGCGCGGCGTTCGCACGATCTCCCGTGGGAACGGGCCCGTTCCGCTTCGTGTCGTGGACCCCGGGAGACCACCTGGTGCTCGAGGCGAACGCGGACTACTTCGCGGGCCGCCCGTACCTCGAACGCTTCGAGATCCGTTTCCTCGGCGCGAGCGAGAGCGACCTCGGCGCGGCGCGGCTCCTCGCCGGAGAGGTCGACGTCATCGAGCCCTCCTCCGACCTGCTCGCCGAGCTGGCGAGCACGGGAGTCGTCGATCTGCATCGCCACCAGGTGCTCAGCGTTTCGTTTCTGGGCTTGAACAACAACGTGCCCCCGCTCGACCAGCCATGGGTGCGACGTGCCGTTGCACACGCGATCGACCGCGACGCACTCGTCGCCATGGCACGCGAGACGCGACGCGAAGCGGCGGGGATCTTGCCACCCGGGATCCCGGGCTTCTCGCCCGAGCCGAAGGCTCTAGCCTACGATCCGGCCGAGGCACGACGCATCCTGGCCGAGGCCGGTCACCCCGGTGGCGTGGGGATCCCGCCGATCCGCCTCGAGAACCCGTCTCGCAACGCCACGGCAGCGCGGGTGCTCGGACGAATCGACAAGGATCTCGCCGCCATCGGGCTGCGGCTCGACGTCTTGCCGGTGACCTGGTCCGAGCTCGGCGGGCACCTCGACGCGCGCTCGGCCCCGGCGTTCCTGCTCGGCTGGGTCGCCGACCTGACCGATCCCGACGCCTTCCTGCGCTCGCTGTTCGAGGCCGACGGATCGGGGAACTACTTCGGCTACGCGAGCGCGGAGACCGAGCGGCTGCTGGACCTCGGGACGACCGAGCGCAACCCGGACATCCGGGCGCGGATCTACCGCGAGCTCGAGCGGCACATCCTGCACGATGCGCCGATCGTTCCTCTCTACCATACCGTCGGCATCATCGCGACGAGGAATCGCGTGCGCGGGCTGAACCCGTCCCCGCTCGGCCTGGCCAAGATCGACATGGAAAAGGTGTGGTTCCAGCCGGAGGAGCCCCGGTCGTGATCCCGGCCCCGGTTCGGCGGAGAACGCTCGAGCAGAACTTCGCCGTCACCACCACGCTTCTCGTGCTCTTGGTCATCGGGGCGACGACCGTCATCGTCCAGCAACGCATGCGGGGCGCGCTCGAGCGTGGCCTCGCCGGTCGAGGACTGGCCATCGCCCGGAGCATCGGCGCGGTCGCCACGCCATCACTGCTCGCCTACAACTACGCGGCGCTGCAGCTCGCCGCGGACGGCGCGGTCGAGGACCCCGCGCTGGTCTATGTCGTGATTCACGACAAGGAAGGCGGGAACGCCGGGGTTGCCGGGGCGCTGCCGTTCTCGGCGTCGATCCCCGAGGCGCCCGGGGACCTCGAAGCAGCGACGACCCGGCGCGTCGCCGTGCAGACCGTCAACCGCGAGGAGCAGGCGGTGCTCGAGGCGATCGTCCCCGTGCGGGTCGAGGGTGTCGAGGAGCTGTGGGGCACGGTTCGCGTCGGTCTGTCGTTCGACGCGGTCGAGTCGGAGCTGCAGCGTCTCGAGGTCGGTCTCGGCATTTCGGGACTGCTCCTGGCGCTCTTGGCGATCGGCGTGAGTCGCTGGATGGCGCGGCGCACGACCGCTCCCTTGCGCGAGCTGGTCCAGGGAACCGTCGCGTTGTCGCTCGGCGACACCTCCTACCGCATTCCGGTGTCCGGCGTGCGCGAGATCGCCGAGCTCGGGCAGGCGTTCAACAAAATGATGGACCGCGTGCACGAGAAAGCCGCGGAGTCCGCGGCGTATCAGAACCAGCTGGCCGCCCTGAACGCGACGCTCGAAGAGCAGGTCAGCCAGCGCACGCGGGCGCTCGAGGAGTCCGAGGCGCAGTACCGGACGCTCGTCCAGCATTCGCCCGACTCGATCCTGATCGTCCAGTGCGGGCAGGTGCGATTCGTCAACCAGGCGTTCCAGGAGACGTTCGGCATCTCGAAGGAGCGTGCGGCGAGCCCCAACTTCCGTCTGGAGAGCCTGTTCCCCGTCGAGGAGGCCGCGGTCGTGGCGGAGCGGATCCGTGCCTGGGAGTCCGGAGAGACCGCGAGTCCGGCCGAGATCATGGCCAACGACGCCCAGGGGCGATCGCGCGAGCTCGAGCTGCGCGGGAGCCGCATCGAGTATCTCGGCCGTCCCGCGGCGGAGTGCCTGTTGATCGACATGACCGAGACGCGCCGGCTGCGCGAGAAGCTCGCCGACACGGAGCGCCTGCGCTCGCTCGGCGAGCTCGCGAGCGGCGTGGCGCACGATTTCAACAACCTCCTCGGTGCGATCCTCGGCCGCACCCAGCTCCTGCGCCGACGGGCGTTCGAGAGCGACGTGGATCGGGATCTCGCGGTGGTCGAGAGGGCCGCGATGGACGGGCGGGAGACGGTGCGGCGGATCCAGGAGTTCTCGCGCCTGCGGACGGACCGCCCGCTCACCCCGGTCGACCTCGTGCAGATCATCGAGGATTCGGTCGAGATCACGCGGACGCAATGGGAGGCGGACGCCGCGCGGCGCAACGTGACGATTCAAGTCGCCGTCGCGTGCGAGTCCGTTCCGCCGATCCTGGGCAACGGGACGGAGCTGCGTGAGGTCTACACGAACCTGATCCTCAACGCCGTCGATGCTCTGCCGCGGGGCGGGCGGATCTCGCTGCATTGCGCCGCGCGCGACGGCAGCGTGTACAGCGAGGTCGAGGACACCGGCGTGGGCATGACCGAGGAGACCCGCCGCCACCTGTTCGATCCGTTCTTCACCACGAAGGGCCAGGGAGGGACCGGTCTCGGCATGAGCGTGGCCTACGGGATCGTGCGCCGCCACAGCGGGACGATCGACGTTGCGACGACGCTCGGACGCGGGACACGGTTCTCGCTCGAGTTCCCGGCGTCGGACGCCGTGGCGCTCGACGTCGCCCAGAGCGACGGCGTCAAGGAGCCCGAGGTCGTGCGGCCGGGGCGGATCCTCGTGATCGACGACGAGCCGTCGATCGCCCAGCTCCTCGACGACGCCCTGTCGAGCGAGGGACACTCGGTCGAGATCGCGCTGTCCGGGCGCGAGGGGCTCGAAATCTCGGCGGCCTACGAGTTCGACCTGGTGATGACCGACCTGGGCATGCCCGACATGTCGGGGTGGGAGGTCGCGCGGACTCTGCGCCGCTCGCACCCGACGCTCCCCATCGTGCTCGTCACCGGCTGGGGCACGACGCTCAGTCCCGACGAGGTCCAACGCTGCGGGATCTCGGCCGTCCTGCACAAGCCGTTCGAGATCCGCGAGCTCCTGGACATGACCCGCTCGGTGCTGCTCCGGGTCGCGACCCCCGTCGGTCGTTGACCGATCCTCCGGTATAATCCGGCGCCGCGGGAATTCCGGGGACAGCTACCGGAATTGCCGCTATACCCGCGTGTTCCGATTTCACGGTGGGGAATTCCGGTAGCTGTACCCGGATTCCAGCAGGCGTCGACGATGGCTGATCGCATGGTGCGTATCGCCAATGGCCAGGGGTTCTGGGGCGACTCGGTCGACGCGCCGGTGCGCCTGCTCGACGAGGGCCCGCTCGACTACCTGACGCTCGACTACCTGGCCGAGGTCACGATGTCGATCCTGCAGAAGCAGCGCCGGAGAGATCCCGAAAGCGGCTATGCTACCGACTTCGTCGAGCTGATTCGGCTCGTCCTACCGCGTCTGCGCCAGCGGGGCGTCCGGGTCGTGGCCAACGCGGGGGGCGTCAATCCCGCGGCATGCGGTCGAGCGTTGCTCGAGGTCGCGCGCGAGCACGGCGCCCACGGTCTCGCGATCGGCATGGTCACCGGCGACGACATCCTCGATTGCCTCGACGACCTGATCGCCTCGGGCGTGCCCTTGGCACACCTCGACGACGGTCGGCCGCTGGCCGCGGTGCGCGAGCGCGTGCTGTCGGCCAACGTCTACCTGCCGTCTGTGGCGATCGCCGAGGCGCTGCGCCGCGGCGCCGGGATCGTGGTCAGCGGGCGCACGACCGATCCGGGCCTCGTGCTCTCGCCGATGATGGCCGAGTTCGGCTGGGGCGAGACGGACTGGGACCTCCTCGCCGCGGGAACCGTGGCCGGCCACATCGTCGAGTGCGGCGCGCAGTGCACCGGCGGCAACTTCTCGCGCTGGTGGGAGATCGAGGGGTGGGACCGCCTGGGCTACCCGGTGCTCGAGTGTCGCGCGGACGGGACGTTCGTCGTGACCAAGCATGCCGGGACCGGCGGCCTCGTCAGCGTCGACACCGTATCCGAGCAGCTCGTGTACGAGCTCGGTGATCCCGCGCGCTACGTCACCCCGGACTGCACCGTCGACTTCCGGACGATCCGCCTCGATCCCGACGGCTCCGATCGGGTCCGCGTGTCGGGCGTGCGCGGTGGACCGGCGACCAACACCTACAAGGTCTCGATCGCCTACCTCGAGGGGTACAAGGCGGTGGGTACGCTCACGATCAGCGGTCCCGACGCGGTGGCCAAGGCCAAGGTGTGCGCCGACGCACTGTGGGGACGGCTGCGCCACGCCGGCGTCGAGTTCGACCAGACGATCACGGAGCTCGTCGGCTGGAACGCATGTCACGGGGACCTCGACGGCGCGAACGGACGCGCGCGCGAGGTCGTGCTGCGGGTCGGCGTCAAGGATGCGAGCCAGGCCAAGGTCGATCGGTTCGGGAAGGAGCTCGCGCCGCTTGTGACGTCGGGCCCGCCCGGGGTCACGGGGTTCGCGGGTGGGAGACCGAAGGCGACCGAGGTGCTGGGGTACTGGCCGGCCCTCGTGCCGAAGGACCGGATCCGCCCCGAGGTCCACGTGGAGGTCGTACCGTGAAGCGAATTCCGCTCTACGGCATGGCCCACGCGCGGTCGGGCGACAAGGGGGACGGCTCGAACGTCGGGATCCTGGCCTACGACCGGCGGGGGTACGAGCTGCTGTGCGCCGAGCTGACGTCCGAGCGCGTGAAGCGACATTTCGGCGGGATCGTCCGCGGCGCGGTCGAGCGGTTCGAGTTGCCGAACCTCCTCGGTTTGAACTTCCTGCTGCACGACTCGCTGGGCGGAGCGGGGTCGGCGAGCTTGAAGACGGACGCTCAGGGAAAGACGCACGCCATGGCGCTCTTGCGCATGACGATCGAGGTGCCCGACGATTACGACCCGCCTCGTTCCGGGCCGCGTGGCGCGGTCGCGCCGGGAGGCGAGCTGGATGCCGAGGGCTCGGGAGGGTCTAGGTGAACGACCTGCGTTGGGTCCGCGTCGAGAGCACGGGCACGTGGGTCAGGACACTCGTGCTCGACCGGCCGCCGGTCAACGCGCTCGGACGCGAGCTGGTCGACGATCTCACCGTGGCGCTCGGTCGCCTGCGTCGCGACGACGAGGCGCGCTGCCTCGTCGTGCGTACGGCGGGGCCGCATTTCTCGGCCGGAGCGGATCTGAAGGAGCGGCGGGAGATGACGCTCGACGAGGTGCGCCGGTTCGTTCCGCGGATCGCCGCGGTGTGCAACGCGCTCGCGGACCTTCCGTTCCCGACGATCGCCGCCGTGCGGGGTGCGGCCGCGGGGGGCGGGTGCGAGGTGGCGCTCGCGTGCGATCTGCGCGTCCTCGCGTCGGACGCGAAGATCGGCTTGCGCGAGACCGCTCTCGCGATCCTGCCGGGCGCCGGCGGCACGCAGCGTCTGCCGCGGCTGATCGGCACCGCTCGTGCGAAGCGCTGGATCTTCTCGGCCCGCCTCCACGGGGCGGACGAGGCACTGGCCGACGGCGTGGCCGACCGCGTCGTGCCCGACGACCGCCTGGACGCCGAGACGCTCGAGCTGGCCGAGACGATAGCGTCGAACGGCCCGCTGGCGGTCCGACTGGCCAAGCAGGCGATTGACGGCGGCGTAGCCCTGCCGCTCGACCGTGCGCTCGAGCTCGAGTGGGAGTGCTACGTGCGGACGCTCGCCACGGAGGATCGCGCCGAAGCGCTCCAAGCGTTCGCCGAGAAGCGCCCACCCCGGTTCCACGGCCGCTGACAATCCCGGGGGCAGGTCCCTGATTCCGGCGTCGGGGAAGGCAACCAGTGCCTGTCTCCGCCATCTCCACTAGAATGCCCGCCCGTGTTGACCTATGGCAGCGTCCGCGTCGATCCGCCGCTCGTCCTGGCGCCAATGGCCGGGATCACGGACCGCCAGTTCCGTCTCGTCCTGCGTCGTCTCGGCGGGGTCGGTCTCGTCACGATGGAGTTCATCTCGTCCGAGGCGCTCACCCGCGGCAACCCGCGTGCTCGGCGGCTCATGCACTACGTCGACGAGGAGCGGCCGATCTCGATCCAGGTGTACGGCTCGGACCCGGCGCGGATGGCTGAAGCGGCACGGATCGTCGAGGAGATCGGCGCCGATGTGTGCGACATCAACATGGGCTGCCCAGCGAACAAGGTGCTCAAGGGGTGCTCGGGGTGCGCGCTGATGGGCGACCTCGACTTGGCGCGGCGGATCCTGGCCGCGGTACGGTCTGCGATCTCGATCCCGCTGACGGTGAAGTTCCGCGCCGGCATCCGCGAAGATGCGTTGAACTACGTCGAGCTCGGGAGAATCTGCGAAGGCGAGGGGATCGACGCGGTGGCGCTCCACCCGCGGACCGCGCGGCAGATGTTCTCTGGAAGCGCCGACTGGTCACGCATCGCTCACCTCAAGCGTGCGCTGTCGATTCCGGTGATCGGCAACGGGGACGTCGCGACCCCGACCGACGTCGTCCGGATGCTCGACGAGACGGGGTGCGACGGTGTGATGATCGGCCGGGCGTCGATGAAGAATCCGTGGATCTACCGCCAGGCCGCAGCGCTGCTCGCCGGGCACGCGCCGGTCGAGCCGACGCTCGACGATCGCCGGGCGCTGATCCTCAGGCACTTCCGGCTGCTCCTCGAGCAGGAGACCGACGAGACGTTCCGCATGCACAAACTGCGCACGTTCACCGGCTGGTACACCCACGGCCTGCCCGATGGCCGAGAGCTCCGGTCCCGGATCGGCTCGCTCGGCGACCCCGGGGCGTTCGCCGAGGCCGTCGAGCGGTTCTTCGAGGACGTGCGGATCGCGGCGTAGGATTCGGCCGCGCGGAGGAGGACGGATGGACCTCGAAGCAATCCAGAGCGCGCTGGAGCGGGCCGGCGTCGACGGATGGCTGTTCTGCGACTTCCACACGCGCGATCGGCTGGCGTACCGCATCCTCGGTCTCGATGCCGCGAACATGACGACGCGCCGCTGGTTCTACTTCATCCCGCGGTCGGGCGAGCCGATCAAGCTTGCCCATCGGGTCGAGCCGCGCAAGCTCGATCCGCTCCCGGGCCAGGCCCGGTTCTATCTCGCGCACACCGAGCTCCGCGAGCGGCTCCGCGAGATCCTCGCCGAGCGCCGCCGCGTGGCGATGCAGTACTCGCCGATGAACAACATTCCGTACGTGGCGATCGTCGATGCCGGAACGGTCGAGCTCGTGCGGTCGTTCGGGGTCGAGGTCGTCTCGTCCGCCGATCTCGTCCAGGAGTTCGAGGCGGTGACCGGCGAGGAAGGGTTCGCGAGCCACTGCGCCGCCGGGGACGGGGTCCACCGCGTGAAAGACGAGGCGTTTCGCGGCATGGACGAGGCGCTGCGCAAGGGCCAGCACATCACCGAGTACGACGTCCGCGAGTTCATCCTGGGCGCCTTCGACGACGCGGGACTGACCGCCGACGGCGATGTGCCGATCGTCGCATTCAACGAGCACGCGGCCGACCCGCACTTCGAGCCGACGCAGACCAACGCCAAGACGCTGCACCACGGCGACACCATCCTGGTCGACCTGTGGGCGCGACGGAACGAGCCGGGAGCGGTGTACTACGACATCACGTGGTGCGGCTTCGCCGGCCAGACCCCGCCGCCGCAGTACGTGCAGATCTGGGACGTGGCGCGCAAGGCGCGCGATGCGGGTCTCGCGCTCGTCGAGCGGCGGTTCGCCGAGCGACAGCCGTGCCATGGATACGAGGTCGATGACGCGGTCCGCGCCGTGGTGACGCAGGGCGGCTTCGGCTCCGCGTTCGTCCATCGAACGGGGCACAGCATCGGGACGGCCCGGGTCCACGGGAACGGGGCGAACATCGACAACCTGGAGACGAAGGACGAGCGCCTGCTCGTGCCGGGAACGTGCTTCTCGATCGAACCCGGGATCTACCTCGAAGGGCGGATGGCCGTGCGGGCCGAGATCGACGTGTTCGTCCGCCCATCGGGCGAGGTCGTCGTCCATGGCCCGATCCAGCAGGACTTGATCCGGATCGGCTGAGCCGAGCGCGGATCACGCACGGCGGGCGGGCCGCCGCGAGCCACGCGATCCCGCGCGACCGGTCGCCGCCCGCGGTGGGACGGAGAACAGCTCGATCGAGCCGTCGAACGAGGCGCGGTCCCCGTCGATCTCGAGCCGGCCGGCGCGGAGCGCCTCGCGCGGCGCGAGCCCGCCCGTCGCCAGCCGCTGCAGCGTGCCGGGATCCGTGGTGACCACGAGATCTGGATGGTCCGCCGCTCCGAGGCGCGTCTCGAGCCTCCCGTCGGCGACGCGCGCGTGGAACACCTCGTCGCCGACGCGGTACTCGTACGGTTACCGCACTCCGCGCGCGGCGTCGGCGCGGAACACTCTCCCGCAGTTTCGTGCTCGGATCGATGGGCTTGACGTCCACTTCGTCCGTGTCGAGGGGGTGGGCCCGGCCCCGCTTCCGCTCGTCCTGACGCACGGCTGGCCCAGCTCGTTCTTCGAGATGCACAAGGTCATCGGCCCGCTCGCCGATCCCGCGCGGCACGGGGGAGATGCGGCTGACGCCTTCCACGTGGTCGTCCCATCGCCGCCGGGCTTCGGCTTCTCCGGGCGACCCACCCGACGCGGGCCGACGCACGCCGATCGGCTCTGGCGCAAGCTGATGACGGACGTGCTGCGCTACCCGTGCTTCGGCGCTCACGGCGGAGACGTCGGCGCGCGCGTGACGAGTCGGCTCGGTCGCTTCCACGGCGACGACGTGACGGGCCCACATCGGATCCGTCGACCTCGAGTGGCCTTCCCCCCTGCCGGCGGACGCGGACCTGTCGGACGCCGAGCGCGACTACCTCGAACGAGTCAAGCGCTGGGAACGAGCGGAGGGAGCCTATGCGGAGGCCCAGGCGACCCGCCCACAGAGCCTCGCCTATGGCCTCAACGACTCGCGCGTCGGGCTCGCGGCGTGGATCGTCGAGAAGTTCCGGGCGTGGAGCGACTGCGGCGGCGATCTGGAGAACCGGTTCACCAAAGACGAGCTGCTCACCACCGTCATGATCTACTGGGTCACGCAGACGATCGGCTCCTCCATGCGCCGCTATTTCGAGGTTCGGCACGATCCGCAACCGAACCCGCTGAAGCCGGGCGAGCGCATCGAGACGCCGACCGGGATCGCGATGTTCCCCGGGGAGCAAGCTGCGCCCACGGCTTCCACGGACGATACTCGGCGAACTCACGCGCCATCCGCTTGCCGGCGCCGGGCACGAGCAGGATCTCCGCGACGGTCGCCGTGTTCAGGTCGATGTGGAGGAACGCGCTCCGGTAGAAGTCGTTCGCCTGTTCCTGCGTGAGGCTCTGTCCCAGCAGGAACGCGTTGAGGGCGACGATGTTGTCGAAGGGCCGGGTGGCGACGAGCGCCCGGGCGATGGCGGCGGTCATGCCCGGCATGGCGGCCAGGTCGGCTTCGCCCGCGTTGTTGGCGTCGACGACGCCGAGCGACTTGCCGACCTGTGCGAAGGCTGGCGCGGTCACGAGAACACTGGCGAGGGCGATCGCCAGAATCCGTGTCATGTCGAGCTCCTTGCTGGCGGATCCGAAGATCTGCCTCGATCGAGTAAGCGATGCCGGAACGTATAGGCGAGTCCGATCAGACCCAACTGGATCATCGACCCCGGCGCGAGCGTGGGCGGCGCCTTCGCGCGGATGGCCTTCTGGAACAGCGCCATTCCCCGGAGGGACGGATCCATCTCGCGCTGGAACTCCACGGTCGCCTGGAAGTGCAGAACGCAGCCGAGCGCCCCGCTCACGACGAAGGGCGCCATGACAACCTGGAACACACGGATCGCCGTGCCGGTAGGCGCGAGCAGCACGATCCCGAGCGAGACCACGGAAGCCCCGGCAAGAATCAGCGGGATGAGCTGATTCAGGTCCTCATCGTGGCCGAGCAACAGCAGCTCCACGCTGGTGCCCGCGAGGCCGATCAGGAAAATGCCGAGAAGGATGCGGCGCGCGGTATCGGTCATACGAATGAAGGCCGGTGGGGCGGGTGCGAGCTCGCGCGTGTCACGCGCCAGTCAGTCCGCTAGCGCGTTGCACGCGGTGTGGACGGCGGGGCGAGGGCGGGCTTTTGCCGGTACTTGCGGTACAGCTCCTGGTGTCGGTCGTCGAGATCGACACGGCGTCCCTGGATCCACATGTGGGTCACACGGCGCGTCAGCGAGTCCAGTACGTCGCCCTGGGACACGAACAGCGTCGCCGACTTGCCCACGTCGAGCGATCCCAGCTCGGCATCGATGCCGAGGATCTCGGCGACGGACAGCGTGACGGCCCGCAGCGCGGCGTCCGCGGGCAGGCCGAACCCTACGGCCTGGGCGCCGTGCAGCCCCAGATTGCGCACGCTCCACGATCCGCCGGTGTCGGCGATGCAGAACCTCACGCCCGCCTCGTGGAGCAGCGCCGGTGAGCGGAACGCCTGGTCGTAGGCGTCGTCGTCGCGGCGCGGAAGGCCGAGGGCGCCTGCCAGGATCACGGAGACGTCGTGATCCAGCAGGAGCTTCGTTGCTCGCCAGGCGTCGGCCCCGCCGACGAGCACCAGGCGGAGCTTCCGCTCCACGGCGAACTCGACCGCTTCGCGGATGTCGCGATACAAGTCGGCCTCGATGAACACGGGCTCGCTGCCCTCGAGCACCGGGCGCAGCGCTTCCCCGCGGAGGTCGACCGGCAGGTCGGGGTCGGCCGCGCGATTCGCGAGATAGGCCCGCGCGTCGTCGAACGACCGCTCGAGACGGACGATCGCCTCGCGGCGCTCCTTCTCCAGCTCCTCGCGGCTGC
>Ga0247727_10005896_pt1 | contig 24411 bp, 23 predicted proteins | sample WisWelCaveWW1625_FD_202498 | JGI IMG/M metagenome (GOLD analysis project Ga0247727, IMG submission 202498) | Biofilm microbial communities from Wishing Well Cave, Virginia, United States - WW16-25 | ecosystem: Environmental > Aquatic > Deep subsurface > Groundwater > Cave microbial mat | place... | reverse complement strand
CGGTTCGCGCAGGAACTGTCCGGAAAACTTCGAAATGATTTCACAGACACGATGAATCTGTTGCGGAATTCGGCGTTTCAGGATCTGCTTGTGAAATACCCGCGACCTTCACGAACATTCCTAAAGGCATATGAGGTTGAGGATGATGTAAGCTCGGCCTGGCTCGTCCGCGATCTCGCGGGCGTCGAATACAAACCGGACGATTACCTTGCTGTCTTCGCTCATTTTGTGAAAGAGAATCCATCAGACATTGAAGCAATTGAGATTCTGCTTGAGCGTCCACAACGATGGAGCACACAGGCGCTTACGGAACTGCGTCAAAAGTTGAGCGCTTCTCCTCAGCGATTTACCGATGATAATCTTCAGAAGGCGCACAAGCTGCGTTACAACAAGGCCCTTGTGGATATCATATCTATGATCAAGCACGCGGCACGCGAACAGGAGCCGCTCAATACTGCGGAGGAACGAGTGGACCGTGCCTTGGCAAACGTGACAGCCGGAAAGCAATTCAATGATGAACAAAACAAGTGGCTGCAGCGAATCCGCGAACACATGATCGCAAATCTTTCCATTGATCAGGAAGATTTTGAAGTGGTTCCGATTTTCAGCCATTACGGCGGCTGGGGACGCGCGAACCAGATTTTCAACCATCAACTGAACGAAATTCTTAAAAATCTAAATGAGGCAATTGCAGCATGAGCGACGTTGTCCAAAAACTCTGGGGATTCTGTCACGTCCTTCGTCATGATGGAATCGATTACGGTGATTACATTGAGCAGCTCACGTACCTGCTGTTTTTGAAAATGGCAGATGAACGCAGAGTTGAGCTTCCCAAAGGATGCGATTGGCCGTCGTTGTATAAACAAACCGGTACTGCGCTAACCGATCACTACATCGATACACTACGCACACTGGGAAAACAGCAGGGACTGCTTGCGGATATTTTTTCCGGCGCCCAGTCGCGCTTCAATAATCCGGTGAACCTGAAGCGGATGATTACGCTGATCGATGAAACCGAATGGACATCGCTCGATGTGGATGTGAAGGCCGAAGCGTTTGAAGGTTTGTTGGAGAAAGCCGCAAGCGAAGGGAAGAAGGGAGCAGGCCAGTATTTTACGCCGCGTGTTTTGATCAAATCAATCGTTCGTTGCATAAAGCCGGACCCGCGAGCTCACAGGGAATTCACGATCGGCGATCCTGCTTCCGGCACCGGTGGCTTTCTTGTCGCGGCGTACGAATGGCTCATCGCACAAACAGGTGGAGCGCTGGAACGCGATCTTGCAAAGCGCGTTAAAAAATCAACTTACTTCGGTCAGGATCTCGTCGAGCGGCCTCGCCGTCTGGCTCTAATGAATCTCTATTTGCACGGACTGGAGCCCGAGATCGAATTAGGCGATGCGATCTATCAGGTGCCGGACAGCCGTCGTTTTGATGTGGTGCTTACAAATCCTCCATTCGGTACGAGGGGCGCGAATCAAGCTCCGGACCGCGAGGATTTTACGATTGAGACTTCCAACAAACAGTTGAATTTCCTGCAACACGTTTTGACGATCCTGAAACCTGGCGGACGCGCAGCGATCGTGCTTCCGGATAATTGCCTGTTTGAAAGCAAAGCGGGCGAAGTCATGGAAATCCTGATGCAGGACTGCAACGTCCATACCGTGATGCGATTGCCGCGCGGCACGTTCACTCCCTACAGTCAGGGTGTGAAGGCCAATGTCATCTTCTTTCAAAAAGGTTATGCAACTGAGCATATCTGGATCTTTGACGCGCGCTCCAATGTGCCGGGCATCACCAAGAAAGATCGTCCGCTGACTCCTGCACACTTCGCCGAATTCGAATCCGCTTACGGAAACGATCCGAATGGGAAAAGCAAACGCAAAGACTCCGGCGAATCCGGCCGCTTCCGTTCCTACCACATCAGCGAAATCAAAAAGCGTGAATACAAGTTGGACATCACCTGGCTCAAAGACGAATCGCTCGAAGACGCCGACGAACTCCCGGAACCGCAAGACCTCGCCGCCGAAGCCATCACCGAACTCGAAGCCGTCGTGGATGACCTGAAAGAAATCATCGCCTTGATCGAAAAACAGGAAGCCGTCGAAGCATGAGCGAATTGCCCGACCAATGGCAAGCGGTAAAGCTTTCGGATGTTTGTGAAATTAATCCTGGTAAGCCGAGAGATCGTACCATTACAAGTGATACGCAGGTCACGTTCGTACCAATGGCCGCTGTTGATGCTGGTTCTGGGCAAATTGTAAATCCGACAACCCGCCTGTTCACCAAAGTTGCAAAGGGGTTCACCGCGTTTCAGGAAAATGACATCATTTTCGCAAAGATTACGCCTTGTATGGAAAACGGCAAGGCGGCTATCGCAAGAAGACTCATCAACGGCATAGGCTTCGGTTCAACGGAATTTCATGTGTTACGGGCCAACGGTACAGTTCTTCCAGAATTTGTTTTCTATTTCATCAGACAAGATTCATTTCGAGAAACGGCTGAAGCAAACATGACCGGATCCGTTGGCCAGAAACGCGTTCCGGTTAATTTCCTTAAAGATACAATCATTCCCCTTCCTCCGCTCAATGAACAACGCCGCATCGTAGCGAAGTTGGAAAAGCTGTTGAGCCGTGTGGATACGGCGCAAGCACGCCTCGCGAAAATCCCGATTATTTTGAAACGCTTTCGCCAATCCGTTCTCGCCGCCGCGTGTTCGGGCCGCCTGACAGCCGATTGGCGGGAACAACATCCTGATTCAGGATCCCAGGCTGCTAGGTCAATTGAACTAGCGAATAACGACAATTGTGAAATCCCAGCTGCTTGGAATCCAAAAACGATGGGCGAGTTACTGGAACGTATTCAAGCTGGGAACAACTTCGCATGTATCGAACGGCCTCCCACAAACAAAGAAATCGGCGTTCTAAAAATTAGTGCAGTGACTTGGGGAAAGTATGATGAGAATGAAAGTAAAACATGCACAGATCCTTCAAGAGTTAAACCTGCTCTTTTTGTTCAATCGGGAGATTTTCTTTTCTCACGAGCCAACACAATTGAGCTGGTAGGCGCTTGTGTCATAGTCGATGATCTAACAAGTAAAATCATGTTAAGTGATAAAGTATTGCGGTTCAGCTTTAAGAACGTAGATCCACGATGGGTTCTCTATTGGTTACGCAGTGGAAGTGGAAGATCTCAAATTGAGTTTCTCGCAACGGGTAATCAGCAATCCATGCGAAACATTGGACAGGAAAAAATAAAGCAAATTGTTATTCCTGTACCTCAGCAGGAAGAACAGAAAGAAATCGTGCGCCGCATCGAAGCCCTCTTTAAAACGGTTGGGGTTTTGGAAGCTCGCTATCTCAAGACAAAGGGTCACGTTGACGATCTCATACAATCAATCCTGGCCCGAGCCTTCCGCGGCGAACTCGTACCGCAAAGGTCCAAACGAAGAAGCCTCATCCGCATTGCTTCAACGGAGTAGGTCTCGTACAAAAATCAGTCATGATTAAAGTCAGATTGGGAAAATGCTACTCAACATAAGGCAGTGGTTGTCTTTGAGCGAACAGGCAATGCAACAACGAGTTGCCGTAGGAGAACGCAATATGGCCAAAATGTTTATTTCTTATTCACACCATGATGAGGAAAGTCGCAGCCTTTTGGAAACTCACCTGGCCGCCTTGAAGCGTGAAGGCACCATTGAACCATGGCACGATCGGCGCATTCTTGCAGGTGGTGATTGGGCGGGACAGATTAACGAGAGTCTTGAAGACTCAGATATCATCCTGCTACTGATCAGCCCGTATTTTATTGAATCCGATTATTGTCATGACATTGAAATGGCACGAGCGTTGGAACGTCATAACGAAGGAACGGCGATCGTAATACCAGTGATTCTTGAACACTGTGACTGGACCCATCTTACGTTTGGAAAGCTTCGCGCAATTCCTATTGATGGGAAACCAATTTCAAAATTTCCAAACGTGCACGAAGCATTCTCAGAAGTGGCACAAGAGATTAGGCGTGTTGCCGAAAAGATCAATTTGGAACAGCAAAATGATAGATTTACAGAGAATGTAAAGCAGAATCCTATTACCACTATGCGGGAAATACGATCGAGCAATCTTCGGGCTACCAGAAGGTTCACGGATCATGAGAAGGACCAGTTCCTTTTAACCGCTTTTGAATATATGGCAAGGTTTTTTGAAAACTCGATTGAAGAATTGCAAAAGAGAAACCCTCAGGTACAAGGGAAATTCCGCACCGTAGATGCGAACCGATTTACTGCAAACGTGTACCAAAATGGCCGCATGGTCAATGAATGTTGCATTCGCCTTGAAGGACGAGGACAAACGGGTTTCGGGATTGTTTATGGTCCCGAGGCTTACCAGAATACGATGAACGCTTCCTTAGGCGTGATTGATGATGGCTACAGTCTGTACCTAAAACCCCAATTCGAATTTGGCTTACTCTCATCGAACGAGAAGCAACATTTGAATTTTGAAGGGGCAGCGGAATATTTTTGGAGTCATTTTATTGAATGTCTCCAGCGCTGACTCGTAAATAAATGTTTGTTGTTTGGGGAAAAATTGAAGGAGTACGATCATGAATCAATTACCGTGTTGCGATTGTGGAAAAGATATTTCTCGAACTGCTTTGAAGTGTCTCTTTTGTGGTTGTGAGCTTCCGACTTTGCCAGTGCGGGCGCTCCGATTTCGCGCCGAAAGAGTAGAACTCTTTGCCAAGTGTGAATCCATACCGAAAATAGAAAATGTGGGAACACTAGTGGCTCACGTAATACCCTCCAACGCAATGAATTCGGAAGACTCTCAAATAAATTTGGGTGACGCCACGAGCCTTGAACCGTTTGGCGGCTATGCAGAGGGCAGCTTTAATTTCCATGGTTTGATCAGGCAAAGAAAGTCGAAAGATAGCACTCAGGCTTACATTCAGATCTTCAGAAACGGAATTATCGAATCAGCCGCTAACGTAAGCCGCAACTCGCAAGAAAAGATCATCAACTTCTCATACTGGGAAGAAGAAATCATCAAGCAAGTTTCCGAATACATTTCCTTTCTGCAGAACTCGAACGGAAAAGCTCCCGTGCAATTCCTGCTCAGTCTTTTAAATGTCAAAGACTACTTTTTGGATATTCCGTGGGGGTTTCACGCCTTTCAGCGAGCTCCGATACTTGACTCAACAATCCTGCTACCACCAGTAGAATTCCCAGTATTCACGATGGACATCAAAAATGGGCTGAAAGCCTCGTTCGATATGATCTGGAATGCTGGAGGTTTTCCTGGTTCTTTTCATTACGATGAGAATGGGCTTTGGCGTGAGTTAACATGAGGCCTTTTTTTCTTCGTCTTCACCAAGCGGACGCACCTTGTTGCCGAGGAGTAGGGAATGCACAACACTATGCTTAAAAAAATTGAAGCAGGTATGTGGTGGCCCGGCAGCGCTCGAAATTAAGCAAACATATTCTCAATCTAATGGCAAGGCGTGTGAAAAAATCGAATGTTGAAGCACCACGCGAATTTCAGATTCTAAGACAACTGAATTTCGGTGATGAATGCCGGTTAAAGAATAAAGTCAACGGAGAAATCATATATGGGCGCTATTTCGGATACGGGAAAGCTCTCGCAAAGATGGGAAATAGCGAATACCGCTCGGACGAAGCCTCACCGATCAATCGTGGAGAGAAGGTTGTACGAAAAAGAATGCCTGAAGAAGAGGAACTACGCTGGCAAAAGCGCTCCTGGGAACGCTCGCTTGAATCAAACAAAGTTAGAAGACAGAAAGTAAATGAAAACAATTATGGTAAATCGATCAAGATGCGCTGGGAAGAGCGCCAATGGATCAAGTCCTACCAACAGAGGCACCGAGACCTTGCATGGATCCTCTATCGGGGTTGGGAAAAGGACTTAGCATGGAGGTCTCGCTATCTTTGGGTTGTTTGCAACCCGTCTCATCGACGTTTCCTCCGCTGTATCATCACATATTGTATCGTCCTTTACTGTGAGAGCCCCGAAAGTTCACTTGTACCGAAGCGGATTCAAATCTCCCGGCCCGTGCGTTACGATGGTAAGAAAGTTTTACCCGCGGAGTATCTGGATTCGTCCGGCTTTGAGAAATTTGTGATGGATCGGTTAGTCGAGCAACGAAAATGGCTCAAAGGACTCAAGGATTTCTCAAAAACTGTGTCCGATGAAACTCTTATGAAAGAACTTGGAATCAGATCAAAGAGGCGGTTTAGAGATTTAAAGCTAGAAGGGTATATCAAGAGTAATCAGAAGGAAGATGTAGTCGATTTCATCGCGCAGCGTGAGATCGATCCTAACAAACCGGGCCGAAAGGTAAAAAAATAATCCGTTTCAAGAATAAAGCCGACGATATGAGGGAAATCATTTCAAATTCCCTTCGTCGTGAGCTGCACAAATTAGTTTCCACTCAAAATGATCAAAAGCCGCACAAAATTTGATTTCGTGTTTTAATGTGATCAAAGTTGACTCATGGAGATGACTTCATGAAATCTGTGAGGACCGGGCGATTCAAAGAGACAGAAGCTAAGCTTCCGGAACAAGTGAAAGATCAGGCAAAGAAAGCCTATCAACTTTGGAAACAGAATAATCAACATCCGAGTTTGCACTACAAGAATGTTGTACCCGGCAAGCCAATTTTTTCAGTTCGAGTCGCGCTTGGTTATCGAGCCCTTGGCGTCATTGAGAATGACGTGATGATCTGGTTTTGGGTAGGGAGCCACGCAGACTACGAAAAACTGATTAAGCTGCTTTAGGATTCTTCATCAGGCTCTGTACGGCCCGCCTTGTATTCAGACAAAGCTTCTTGGGCTAACAATGTCAACTGGTGTTCGCTTTTTTGAAAAGCCTCAGACCAGTTGCGCTCGGATTCGATTTCTGCGAGAAGAAGAGAAGCCAGTGCGTCCTGTTCTTCTTCGGGGAGTTCCTGAACCTTCGAGAATGCTTTTGATAAGAGTCTGGTCATTTTGGTTTAACCAATAAAACAATCATTAATATTAACCAAGTTCGCCAGACTCAACAAGCGAAACTCGCATCAATGCTTTCATCACTCTTCGCGGAGGAGGATCAGCGGTTCAATCGACAGGGCGCGTTGTGCGGGAATCCAAGGTAGCGAGGAGGCCGAGCAAGGACATGGCGAGGACGACGCTGGCCAGGACGAGCGGGTCGCCGGGAGTGGCCTGATATACGATGGAAGCGAGGACAGAAGTCGCAAGAATTCCGAGGAGTAGTCCTGCAGCCGAACCGTAAGCGAGCAATTTGAAGGCGCGTCCCAATGCTGCCTGCAACACCTGCTTGGCTGAGCGCCGAGAGCCATCCGAATTCCCAGCTCGCGCATCCGCTTACTGACCGAGTAGGCAGCCATTCCAAAGATGCCGGTGATCGAGAGCATTGCGCCCATCAGGCCGAGCACACACAGCGATACAGTGGCAACACGCGAAGGAAACAACGGCAAGCTCAATCCCTGGTTCCATGTTTCGATAAAAATAGGCAGACCCTCATCAAGGTCTCGCAGTTTGCTTTTGATGGCCGATGTGAGTTGCTGTGGGTCGGAATTCGAACGCACCACCAGCCAGATCTCGGTTGATGGCGATTGCAGGAGCGGCACAAACATCGCCGGCTTTGGATCTTCAATGAGGTTCCCGTATTTTCCGTCCTCGACAATTCCTACCACCTGAACGCGCGTTCCATCCCGCATCTTGAAATGCGGTCCAGCGCGTTGGATTCGGAGCCAAAGATTTTGCGCGCAAACTCGCTATTGACCACTGCGACCGGCGGTGCATTTGCATCGTCATACAGGGTCAGATTCCTTCCGGACAACAACGCGGTTTGCGCCGCCCGGAAGTAATCCGGAGAAATCTTCAATATCATCGGTGTTGCAGCAGCATTGGCTGGTATGAGTTCTGCGGCTTCGTCCGAAAAAACCAGCGCCGCTCTTCCAGCCCCATTCGTTAAAGGAGGCCAGTTCACCAGTCCTGCGGACAGTACACCCGGAATTGTTTCGACCGTATCGATCATTCGTTTTTGCATTGCAGGCGCTGTTTCGTCGTTATATCCGCTCATGTGCAAACCGGGATTCACCAGCATGGCAGCGCGCGGTTCAAAACCGAAATCGCTGTGCAGCGACCGGAGCAGTCCGCGCACGGCAACGACCGAAGAAGTAACACAGGACTGCACAGATCGAAATTTGCAACACCACCAACAGGTCGCGGCCGGTAATCCTGCGCTCGGAAGTGGATCTTGAACCTGATTTTACAATTTCATACGGATCCGACCGAAGCACCTGCCGCACAGCCGCGCGCCAAATAAAAATCCGCTCGCAACGGCCAACAGCACAGCGACTCCGTAGACATTTGCTTCCGGATTCAAAGGCAAATTCAGCGGAAATTGCGCAAAGGGCTGCCACGTTACCCAAGGGAACTAACTGATAATCTCATTCAGGCCCTCTACGACTTGATCCAGTTCCTCCGGGGACACTCTGCCAATTCTCTTTCCTAATCGTTCCACTGACAGTGTGCGAATCTGGCTAATTTTTACCCAGGAGCGCTTGGGCAGTCTTCCGCTTACAAGCTCCAGTGTCAGCGGAAAAGCGGCGCGTTGAGCCTGACTGGTGATGGCAACTGCGATGACAGTACCCGAACGATGATTGAAGATATCATGGCTTAGAATCAGGACTGGCCTAAGACCAGCATGCTCTGATCCTCTGACCGGATTCAGGTCGGCCCATACGATATCACCCCTCAGTATTCCGGCCATTGGTCCAAATCCACGCCAAATCCCTCTTCAGCCATCCGTTGTTCGAACTTGCGGTCCAGTTTTGCACTTTCGCGTGCCAGTCTGCTTTGTTCCATTCGTTCCAGTTTCTCCTGAACTGCTGCCTGGATCGCCTTACTTCGGTTTGGAAAAGTGCGCTTCCTGATCACGCGATCTAACTTCGCCAGAGTCTCCTTCTCTAACGTGATTGCTACCTTCATTGTACTCATAGAAATCCTCCCGGTATTACAATATGTCATACCCAACGGAAAGGCAACTGTATTCTGCTCGCTTCAAACTCGGACTTCTCTTCCCGAAACTCATTTCGGTTGCGGGCTTTGCCGCGATAAGATGTATAGTTAAGGTATGCAGTGAACTTCCTGTGTTTTTCTATCGTCTATTAAGGCGGGATTACTATGGCTCGAGACTCAAGTTCTAACTGGATGAAGATGTTTGGCGTTGAGTCCAGTGATTCCGAGAATTCTCCTTCGAAGTGGGCGATACCAATGACCGCTTTCGCACTCATTTTTTTTGCTGCGTTCGCATCCAAGACCCCCGAAATACTCGCGGTTCCAGTTATCGCGATGGTCATGTCGCCTTTCTGGATCTGGATGCGTAATCGTCACGAGCTGAACAAACAGAAATTAAAGGCTGTAAACCCCGAAGAAGCTGCGAGATCGACCCGGACGGAAGAGCGAATCGCAAATCTGGAAGCGCTCATTTGCCGGCTGGATACAGAACTGAATCAGCAGATGGAACGCTCACTCATATCGACCAGAATGTTTGTATCGCCGGCTTCCGCAAGTGGAAGCGCGATGCCGACAACCCTGTTGAGTCTGGCGGCCGCGCTGGAAGGGCGCTATCAAGTACTCGCCGAGCTGGGCCGGGGAGGAATGGGAATCGTTTACCAGGCCTACGACAAGCAACTGAAAGAGCAGGTTGCAATCAAGTTGTTGTCTCCATTGTTGAGTACGGACAATGAGGCGCTCGAAAGACTCACGCGTGAAGTTTCGCTGGCCCGCCGGGTGACTCATCCGAACGTCATCCGGATTCACGATATCGCTGAAGTGAATGGTCTTCATTATGTTTCCATGGAATATTTCGTCGGGACGAATTTGAAAGTACATTTAAAGCGAAGCGGCCCGCTGTCACTTCTGAATGCATATCAGATCCTCTCGCAAATGTGCAATGGCCTGGAGGCTGCTCATTCCCAGGGTGTCGTTCATCGCGATCTTAAATCCCAGAACGTTATGGTAGGTCCTTCCGGTCAAATCAAAATCATCGATTTTGGCCTCGCGCGTTCCGTTCATCTGGAAGGAATGACTGCCACAGGCCTGATCATGGGGACGCCGGAATACATGGCTCCCGAACAGGTTTCCGGTAAACATGTGGATGAGAGAGCCGATATTTATGCGCTTGGAGTGATTCTGTTTGAAATGCTGACAGGACGTGTGCCGTTTACCGGTGATTCTCCGATTGCCGTCGGATTTCAGCAGTTGAAAGATCCGCCTCCCTCTCCGCGTTCGATCAATCCTCAGATTCCGGAAGACGTAGAGAAGATCATTTTGAAAGCTCTGGAAAAAAATCCAATCCATCGATATCGCAATGTGGATGAATTGCGCAAAGATTTTGAATCCGCGCTGCCGCGCTTTGCCGCCGCATCTACTGCCTCTCAGGGCTCGCTCGAAAGACCTGTCTCGCACGAGAAAAACTAACCGTTTGTAACGCGCGGGAGACTGTCCAAAAACTCAGCGCGTGGCGAATTTGGGGGTATGCGTCAGGCCGGTTTCCGTCCCGAGATGAAATGCACTTTGCGGGTATACTCAATCCCACCGGGAAATTGTTCCAGCAGGATAAAGTTCAGGTGTTTCAAGAACTCTTTCCAGCCTTCCTCATTTAGATTGTTCCGAACGATGGTCCCTTCGATGCTTCCAGTTTTCATAGCAACATACTGGTGAGGTTCGATGGAGATGAGGTATTCTTTCGTTTCGGCCTTCACATCAATAAAGCCTGCGGTCTTGAATGCCTCTGAAACAGGGATGCTTTCCGAAAATAATTCATCCCACGGAATTATGCGCGCAAATTCCTGTTGAACAACTTTAATATTTACAAATCGTTCCATTGCGCTTTTCCAAACCTCTGATACCCGGGGTGTTCCGCTTCCCCACGCAGTCACGCCGAGTCTTCCCTGTGGCTGCAGTACTCGATTGATTTGTCGCAGCGCGGCTGCATAGTCCGCAAAATGACTGAGGACAAATCCCGCGCTAACGGCATCAAACACATCATTCACAAACGGCAAGTCCGGTATCCAGGCCACTGTACTGATTCGATTATCGATATGTTGTCGTTTTAGCATTTCGATGGAGCCATCAAGACCCACCACTAATCCGGAGGGACCAACCGCGCGCCGGGCGGCAAAAGCTACAGTCCCGGTGCCCGAGCCGATGTCCAGAATTCTTTCTCCTTTTGCAATCTTCAACCATTTCACGAGATCCTCCGCTGGACGCTCAAACTGATACCTGGCCGAAGCTTTTGCATAAAATTCGGCCATCTGTGAATCCAGGTACGGTGATTTCATTTTGATTACATCATCACTTCTTAAACAGGGCGCACAGATTTAATCGGAGGCGCTATCGAGCGCGTACTCGATGGCGGCTTCGAATCCCATTTTGCGTCCGTTTTGTCTTTCCATTTCTGCGGTCTGCCCTTCCATTCGTTTTTCCGCCGGCCAAAGATAACGCGCTTTGAGATCTTCCCAGAAACCAATCACTACGATGCTTTTTTGCGCTTCATGTTCGGCCTGCACAGCTCCGTCCAACCGCATAGCTTTGACGTCGCGGCCCATTCCGGCAAGGGCCATCGAGATTCCTTCTATTTCAAACGAGATTTCAAAGCGGTCTCCGATGCGTACAGCGGCCCGTAAACTATCCGCGTATTTTAACCGTGCCGTTTGAACATCGCCGCGGACTAAAGCGCAATCAGCAAGAAAGTGATGAGCGAAATGGATGTCGCGCGGTTCGTCATGTTGAAGTGCAATCTCCAGACATTGCTGCGCCATTGGCTCGGCGCGGTCCACATCGAATTCGCTGACAAGAACCTGACAGATGTTTAAAGTCGCACGATTGATAAGGCGCTCGTCACCTGATTCTTTATGAATGGCAAGACTTTCTTCAAAAGCCTCAAGTGCGGCAGGTTTATTTTCTGCAAACAATAAATGCCAGCCGATGGAATCCAGGGCAAGAGCAATTTCCCTTTTATCTCCGATTTCCCGCCAGATCGCGAGCCCTTCTTCGGCCGGTTCGCCTCCTTCCGCATAGTCGCCCTGAAACGCCGCAAGAGCGCTTGCCCCGCACAACGCTCGCGCTGCTTCTCGCGTCCGGCCCGGCTTCTTCACCAACACTCGACGCAACCAGCGCCGTCCTTCGGAAAAATGCGTGTGCAGGATCCAGAACCACGCAAGGGCGCCTGCCAGACGCAACTCGCTTTCCGGATCATGTTGCGAAGCCCACCCCAGAGCCGACCGAAGATTATCGTGATCCCTTTCCAGCCGGTCGAGCCATTCGGTCGCAGAGGAGACACGCTCATCATAGGCGCGGTCAGCCAACTCTGTGTAATGTGAAAAATGTCTTCGGGCGGATTCACCGGTTTCCCCGCTCTCCTGCAATTTATCCTTCGCGTATTGCCGCAGCGGCTCCAGCAACCGGTATCGCACCTGATCCTTTGCTGTTCGTTCGCTCAACACAAGAGATTTATCAACCAGTCGCGAAAGATGATCCAGCACAGTATCGGATTCGATTACGCCCCATCCGCATACATTCTCGAGCGCTTCCAGATCAAAACTACCGGTAAAACAGGACAATCTTCGAAATAAAATGCGCTCTTCCGGTGAAAGTAGCTCGTAGCTCCAATCGACCGTAGCGCGAAGAGTCTGGTGCCGTTGCAAAGAACCCCTGGAGCCGCCTGTTAAAAGCTTGAAACAATCATCGAGCCGTTTGTGAATTTCTCCGGCAGACATCACTTTGATGCGGGCAGCAGCCAGCTCGATTGCAAGCGGAATGCCGTCCAGTCTTGCACAGATAGCGGCAACAGATCCAACATTGGCATCCTGCAAAACAAACCGGGGATCGCGTGCAACCGCGCGATCGACAAATAGCCTGACAGCATCTGACCGCATCGCAACCGGCACGGTGACGACCGTATTGGGGGCCGGAAACGAAAGAGATGGAATCGTCCATACATATTCGCCCGGAACGTTGAGCGCTTCGCGGCTTGTCGTAAGAATTGCAGGGCAGGCATCCGTGTGCAGAATCTCATCGGTAATTTGAGCTACCTGATCCAGCACATGTTCACAGCTATCCAGGATCAATAAAAGCTTCCGTCCTTTCAAGTGATTTGCGAGACTTTCCCGCATTGGTTGATTTGGTTCTTTGTTGCCACTCAGCGTTTCAACGATGCTTTGGAGGACGAGTTCCGGGCCCGTAATCAGCGCAAGACTCACCTGCCACACACCATCCGGATACTCAGCCAGGCTACGGCGCGCCGCTTCAAATGCGAGACGTGTCTTGCCTGCGCCACCGGATCCAATCACTGTAACCAGACGATGCGAAGACAAAAGTCTTCTGATTTCAGCGACTTCTTCCTCCCTTCCGATGAACGAAGTAGTTTCCAGCGGAAGATTATTCGTCCCTTCCCGATGTTTTTCAGCGGAAGGAATATTCGCCCGGAGGATCCGGTCTCTCAACGCTCGAAGATCTGCGGCCAGATCCAGTACGGACGAATATCGTTTCTCGCGGTCCTTTACGAGACAAAGCCGGATAATCCGCTCCAAATCAACCGGAACTGCATTCGGATCCAATCGCGGCACATCATCCCGTAAAATCCCGGCCAGAATCTGCGTCACGGAAGGCCCGGGAAAAGGCAAACGCCCGCTTGCAAGTTGATAGAGAACAACACCAAAACTAAAGATGTCGGAACGCGCATCCACTTCCTGGCCCATTGCCTGCTCAGGACTCATATAAGGTACCGTCCCCATTACGATACCGATTCCGGTCCGCGCGCTTGTTTCTAAATCTGAGGCCTGCGAGTCTAAATTCACACGGTTCCGCTTCGCCAAACCGAAATCAAGAATCTTCACCCGCCCATCGTAACTGACCATGATGTTGGCGGGTTTCAGATCACGGTGGATAATCCCCTGTTGATGAGCCGAAGAAAGGGCTTCGGCAACAGGAATGGCAATATCAAAAAAAGATTTCAAATCCAAACCCGTGGATGGAATGATCTCCGATAGCGGCTTCCCTTCCACGAGCTCCATCGTCAAAAAACGAACACCCTCCGACTCTTCCACCGAATGAATCACAACCACATTCGGATGATTGAGAGCGGCAATCGCTTCGGCCTCCCGCTGAAAACGCTCCAGACGCTCCGGGTCGTTTGACATCTCTTCGGGAAGAACCTTCAAAGCGATTTTTCGTTTGAGTCTGGAGTCTTCCGCAACATAGACTTCCCCCATGCCTCCCTTACCCAGGCGGCTGATGATCGTAAAATGGTTGAGGGTCTTCCCGATCATTCGCTATTCGGTTTCAGGCTTCGAGATATGGATTTTTTCGAACAGTGCGCCCGTAACGTCAACGATGTTCAATACGGCTTCTTCAAACGCCTCTGAATTTTTTTGAGACGGTTTCTGAAAGCCGGTAATCTTTCGAACAAACTGGCGCGCGGCATCTTTCAATTCATCCTGCGTCGGTTGTCGTTCCGGACTTCTCAGTTTACGAATATTTCTACACATCCTGACCTTCCTTGTGTATTCAGTTTAAATGATAAAGGGGCGACACTACAGGGGCCAGAGTACTGGAATAAGAATCATGCAGATGATAAAAACGACGGCGGTTAAGCCGATTCCGGCGCGCAAAAAATCGCGGACGCGATATTTCCCCGGATTGTACACCAGAGCGCAGGCGGGCTCCAGTGGAGTCAGGAACGAACAGGATGCGGCAATGGAAACCACCATTGCGTAGCTGCGGGGATTCACGCCCTGTTCGAGCGCGACATGAACGGCGATGGGCAACACAACCAGCGCTGCCGCCGCGTTCGATAGAGGCTGGGTCAAAAGAACGGTGAGCACGAAAAAGGCGCCAAGCAAAAACATGGGCGAAGGTGAATCCTGCAGACCGATGATCACACGCGCAAGATACTCTGCGGTTCCTGTTTGTTCCATGGCGGTTCCGAGCGCCATCATCCCTGCGATCAGCATCAGCAGCGACCATTCCATCGAACCGTAAGCTTCATTCAAGGGAAGTACACGAGTCAGAATCATTGCCAGAGCCCCAAGAAAAGCTACCGCCGCGATTGGAAACACGCCGATGCCTCCGAGCAATACCACAAGACCAAAAATCGAGAGCGCTATGATCGCTTCGCGAGCCCGGTACGTCTTGTAGGAAACCTCGTTTAAGAAAATAAAGTTTTCGTCCTGCTTCAGTTGATCGATCCTGGTCTGAGGTCCCTGGATCAGCAATACATCGCCGAACTCCAGCGTAAGATTTCCGATTTTTTGAAGCACCGTTTCGTATCTTCGATAAACGGCAATCACCGAAACCCCGTAGCGCTGACGAAAATGCATCTCTTTGAGCGTGTTGCCGATGAAATCAGAACGCGGCCCAATTTCCACTTCTACAATATTGGTTGAACGCGCTTTCTGTGAATTTCGCAGATCTTCGCGGATCTCGAGTCCCTGAAGAGTCTTGATCTTCAGGATGTCCTGAACGTTCCCCTGAAGCAGAAGCAGATCATCAATCTGGATACGCTCCTGGGGTGAAGGCGCAACAATTTCCTCGCCTTTCCTCAAGATCGCTACGACCAGCAGATCTTGCTTATCCAAACCGGACTGCGCAATAGATTTGCCTGAAAGCGGCGATGAGGGAAGTACGATCGTTTCGGTCGTGTACTCGCGCAGGAATTCGCCTTCCTGCAACGAAGGCCGGGGAAGTACGTATTTCGAAGCGAAAAGCATGAAGAGAATTCCGGTGATCGCCACCGTTATACCGACCGGCGTGTATTCAAAAAAACCGAATGGCTCGATCCGGTAGGCCCGAAGCAGTCCGTTGACAGCCATATTCGTAGATGTGCCGATCAGAGTGCAGGTTCCACCCAGCATCGAGGCATACGCCAGCGGAATCAATAGCTTTGAAACGTGCACTTTTGCCTTTTTCGCAAGCGCGGTCACGCCGGGAAGGAACATGGCGGTGGCTGCAACATTGTTCATGAATGCCGAAACTGCTACTTCCGCCGACATAACGAAGACCAGTAACTTCTTTTCGCTCCGGCCCGAAAACTGAAAAATCTTTTGTCCAATGGCGTCCGGAACACCGGAATGAGACAGTCCTCCGGAAATAACGAGCAAGCCGGCGATCATGATGACGGCTGGATTACTGAACGCAGAAAATGCCTGATCAGGAGAGAGTATCCCGCTGATGATCAGAACCGCCATGATCGTCAGACCCACAATATCAACCGAGGCAAGTTCCAGCGCAAAAACCAGAACGGAACCAATCAACAAACACAAAACAATCGCAATTTCAGCCGTCATATTAAGAATGAATAATCTATAGTAGCAGAAAGAGGTTAAGTACTGAGTGCGGAGGCCCGGTACGCTCGGAACCTGTGAAAAAATCCCCCTACCAGTGGCGGCAGGCGTCCCTGCCTGCCGTTTTCTCGTCGAGCAGGCCAGCGGGCACGGAAGCCCGCCGCCACGGATCAGGGATTCTTTCACAGGTTCTCGGTACACATTGCTCAGCACTTCCGGCACTTTGCGATTATCCGCGTCAGGCTTCACTAAGCAAGAGGCGCATCCAGTGAAGAAGCCGGATCAGCCCCCATAAATCGGAAGCATTGCTCACGTCCACATGTGTTAAGCCATCTGTGATGAGTGAGCGCACCGGCATCGAACGTCCCGATAATGCATCGTGCAGCTCCTGGGTCTCTTCGTAAGGGACAGCGTCGTCCGATCGGCCGTGTAGAAGATAGCTTCGCATTTTCGGGGATAGCTGTTTCAAAACACCATCCGGCGACAGTTTCAAAGCTTCGTCCGAACGTTTTTGCAGAATCTGCCGGAACTGCGAAATTCTTGCATCGCTTAATCCTTTAAGAATCTCCTGAAGTAGGAGTTTGCCGCCTTCACTCAGCAAAGCTTCTTTCAAAACAGCATCCTGCTCCTTAAGTTGCAATCTCAGCGCGAGGCTCTCCCGGAGGATGGCCGTATCAGATCCGGATGTTATCTGTTCCACGTGATTCAGCGTAAATATCAAACGGCCCCATTCATGCGATCCGCGCCTGGCGCCGCCAGGATGGCCGCCGCTGAAAGAGAATTCGATTGCGTGCGAAAGGTTGTAGTAGCCGCCGATGGCCACAAAGAAGTCTAACGGTTTTCCAGCGGCGGCGCAGAGCGCCGGACCCGCGCCGTAGCTGATTCCCAGGATACCGAAACGTGAAAGAGTTGCGGACTCCATATACCGTGGAACTGCATCAATGACCGTTTCAAGATCATCGATGCTGTTTTGAGTGATGTGGAAGTCACGGAACTCACGAATATCGGGAGCAATCACCTGGAATCCAGCCTCCGCACACGAAACTGCAAATCCAATGAAACGCGGATCCTCAATTCCTTGAGGATGAAGCCCCGGGACGATCAACAAAGTCGTACGCGCCGGAATAGAAGGCGCATAAATATGTAGATTCAGATTGTTCTCCTTGAGTCGCAACTCACGACGATCGGCGCTTTCCACTCCGCCCGCAACCTTTTTCTGATAGTTGCGCAGGAATCGAAAAGCGGGATAGAGCCACCAGGCTGACAGCAGTAAACAAACAACAAGAATAAGAAGAAGAATCAACAATTTCTTTCCCATCTCCTTACCTGGGGGGCGGACCTCCCGTGCCCGCCATTGCGGACTGGAAGTCCGCGGCCCATAATGCAGGCTGGAAGCCTGCGCTCCATAGGGAGCGCGGACATCCTGTCCGCATTATGGGCCGCAGGCATCTTGCCTGCTTCGCACGAAATGTAGAAAATCGACAACAGCCTCCGACCGCTCTACTTCCGGCGACTTGAACCGAAAAACAGATTCAGGACAAGCGCAACCAGTACCACAGTCAGGGAGCCGAAAACGTTATACCACAGGAAGGAAATCTTTGTGAAAAGAAAAAGGCAGAGCACCAGGGCTTCACCAGCAACGGCCGCCAGAAATGTCGGTGTGCCCTGAACTCGTTTAAAGAAAAAAGCGAGAATGAAGATACCCAGCACCGTTCCATAAAACAGCGATCCAAGGATATTCACAGCTTCTATCAGTGTTCCGAGACGGCTGGCGCGTTCCGATACGATGATGGCGAAGCATCCCCAGAAAGCTGTGGCCGTTTTCGAAGCGATCAGGTAGTGGCGATCGGTACCGTCACGCTTGAACAGCCGTCGATACACATCAATGATGCTTGCCGTGGCCAGAGCGTTCCATTCAGCGGAAGTGGATGACATGGTTGCAGCAAACACGATCACGATCACCAGACCAACCAGCCCTGCAGGGAGATAATGTGTGACAAATGTCAGGAAGACATAATTGGTATCATTAGGATTCACATCCGGATTGCTCTTCTTTAGAATTTGCAGACCACTGTCATGTATTTGCTCGGATTCCTTCTGCAATCGCGTGAGCTCCGGACGCGCCTCCTGCCGGCTTTCGCGATCCATCTCGACCCACTCCGTCAGCTTTTTCCGTTTCGCAGAAGCAATGCGCTGATGCTCCTTTTCGGCCTGACGGTACTCTTCTGAATACGCGCCGTTGCGGATTTTTTCTTCTTCCACAGGATTAAAAAACAAAGGTGGAGTCACAAATTGATAAAAAACAAAGACCATGGCTCCGACAAACAGGATGAAAAACTGCATGGGAACTTTTGCCAGACCATTGAAAAGCAAACCGAGACGGCTCTGTGTTACGGAACGGCCGGTAAGATAACGCTGGACCTGAGACTGGTCCGTGCCGAAGTACGCCAGGGCCAGGAACATTCCGCCGATCAATCCGGACCAGAAATTATAGCGGCTGTTCCAATCGAACGAAAAATCAACGGTATTGAGCCTGCCGAAAGCGCCCGCAACGGATACGGCATCAAAAAATGAAACCTCTTCGGGCAACAATCGCAAGGTCATGATTAACGCTGCGACCATGCCTCCTGCAATGATCAGGAATTGATAGAAGTCGTTCCAGTTGACTCCTTTCACACCTCCAAGTGTTGTATAGAGCAGAATCATGATTCCGATGACACGCAGCGTAATCTTCATGTCCCAGCCCAGAATCACGGAAAGGATGATCGCAGGAGCGTAAAGAGAAAGACTGGTGGAGAGCCCTCGTTGAATGAGGAAAATGAAACCCGTAAGCACACGCGTCTTCAGATCGAATCGCTGTTCCAGATACTCGTATGCGGTGTAAACATTCAGCCGGTGAAAAATCGGAACAGCCACCGCGCAAAGAATGACCATTGCGATCGGCAGTCCGAAATAAAATTGTACGAATCGCATTCCGTCTGCGTAAGCCTGCCCCGTGGTTGACAGAAAAGTGATCGCGCTTGCCTGCGTGGCCATGATGGAAAGCGCCACCGCGTACCACGGCATGCTTTTGTCCGCCAGCATGTAGCTGCGAATGTTCTTTGTGCCGCGACCTTTCCAGATTCCATGAAGTACAGTGAAAACCAGAAAGGCAATCAGGACGATCCAGTCAAGCGTTCGCATTACGGAAAACCATTACTGGAATGCTCGCGAAAAGAGAAAGAAGAGTACGATCAAGAATACAAGAAAGAGGATCTCCACGATGTACCAGTTTTTCCAGGAACTGAAGAAAGGAGGGGCTTCGCCAATCGGATCTTCCCGTTGATTTGTCACCGGCTTTTTCCTGAAGAGATTAGATTAACAAATATACGGTAGGCGCCGGGCACACCTGCCGGCAGTTGCCTGAACCATGAGTAAGCGGTAAAAACGTAGGCGCCTTTACCGTAACGCGTAAAGAGCGTTCCACCCGGCAGCTGCCTGATTTCACCTGGATCGTGTGATGACCAGATCGTCTCATAGAGTGGATCCCACTGATCGGCAAAATACAATCCGCGCTCCTGGACCCAGCCTTCAAAATCCTGTTGAGTGATTTCGTTGGGAAAATGATTCAACGAATGCGCGGGATTCATGATTTCAACCGGCGCGGACTCAACAGAAACGCGCTCGCGCGAGATACGAAACGGATGCGGCCCCAGCTTTTCGGATTTCAGATCCTGAAGTGTCTGGTATTGCACCACCAGCGTGCCGCCCTGTTGTACATAATCCATAAACTTCTGGTGTATGTCCTTTAAACGCGATCGCGTATTATACGCGCGTACTCCGATAATCATTGAATCGAACACTGAAAAATCAACCGTTTCAAGATCCTCATCGCTAAGAACCGCCACACGGTATCCAATTTGCTTGAGGGCTTCGGGAATTCCGTCACCGGAACCCATGATGTATCCGACATTGTCTCCCGCCTTTTTCAAATTCAGACGGACCAGTCTTCCGGAGGCAGCAGGAAACAGAGTCTGCGCAGAAATATGCGGGTAGTCAATCGTGATTCTTCCCAGCGCTGTTGTTTCGTTTTTCGCTTCCACACGATACTCACCGCTTGCTGCGTCTGAAGACGGTTTCAGCAAAAAGAAAAAGCTTTTCACCTGGTCTTTTGCATCGAACTGAAATGATTGGGATGCCGGTTGGCTGGTCCAACCTTTCGGTAAGACGATTCTGAGATCGCCGCGTGTTCCGGCCTTGCCGGCAATTGCTTGAATTTCAACCTTTTGGGGAGATTCATCATTAAAAACGACAACGGACTGCCGAACATTCACCGAAACTTCCGGGACAACAATCAAATCCTGATACACTTCTCCACGGACCGGATCGACGCGTCGATAAAATACGGGCTCTTCAAAAAAGAACGAGTCGTCTCCGGCAGTCAACTCGAATCGCGCAAAAAATGACGGAGGCGATTCGGGGAGTCCGATGAGCGTCTGATCCTTCACGTCGGCGAAAGGGTTGTGGTTTCCATTAATCAGCCAGTACGGGCTGCTGACCGGCTGATCCACAGGAACCTGGACCATGATTTCCCGCGAGACCGGTTCGTTTTGCGGCAGGGCGGTTTCGATCACATCTATCTTATTAGATGGCTTATTAGATGGTTTATTAGATGGAATAAATGTTACTGACCGGATGCGGAAAAGATATGGTGAGCGGTTGATTGCGGCAACCGTCACTTTGATCTCGCCGCCGGGTGTCACCGAATCCTGCAATGCGACGGCTTCCAGCCAGATACCGCCGCACGCTTTGATGACTTCCAGAAGCTCCAGTCGTTTTTCATCCACCCACGGATTGCTGTGAATGTTGTTGATCAGCCGGTACGCCTTCAATAGTAGCGGCAAGCTCTTTTCAGGATGAAGCGGATCGAACCCGGAGTGCGCTTTTTCCAGAATGCTTCCGATTTTCTTTCCACCTGAAATGCGGTTCCAGGTGAGATCGACGCCTTCGAAAATATCCTGTCGGGCGCGATCGCCTGCGGTGTGACGAAAGTAGTTCATCCATTTTCCCCGGTCTTCCGCATCGCCGAAACCCTGGCTCTTATGCATGCTCCGCGCTGAACCGGCGATTTCCGTGTAAGAGCGTCCGAGCAAGTTGTTGTATTCGCCTAGATCCATTGTCGCAAGTGTCGCCTTTTCTTCTTCGGTGATCGGAGCCTGATTCCATGAATAGCGATTCCAAACGATTCGTTTTGGTTGCCAGACTGAAACGTACTTGAGTTGTCCGGGAAACCGGGCCGGATCGGAGGCAGCGGTAAACGCCTCTTCTGCAAGACGCGCCGAAGCAGTGTGGTGTCCGTGATTCTGGCCATCACCAGGAAAACGGGTGATGATGACATCCGGGCGGAATTTGCGGATGACCCAAACGACATCGGCAAGAACGTCGTCATGTCCCCACATTTGAAGCGACTCTTCCGGACTTTTCGAATAGCCGAAATCAACGGCTCGTGTGAAGAATTGTTCTGCGCGATCTACCTGGCGAGCGGCCAGCAATTCCTGCGTTCGGATCACTCCGAGCAGCGATCCCTGTTCGGTCCCAATCAAATTCTGGCCGCCTTCTCCGCGATTCAAAGCGAGATAACCCGTGCGCACCAGGCGTCCGAGCGATAGATAGGAAAGCACGGCAGTGTTTTCATCATCCGGATGCGCGCCTACATATAAAGCATTTCCAACAACCGTTAGTTTTTTCAACGTCAGCTGCAAACGCGCGGAATCCGGCTGTGAACTCTTGACTCGCGCTAAAACAGGAACAGCAACAAGTGAAACGAACAAAAATATCAAAAGCAGTTTGGATCGCATCTGAAAAGAACATAGAATAATCGGTACTGAATAAAAACTCTAGTGAATTGTGATGAAAAGTAAGTTTTACGGTACGGACCGGATGAACGCGAAATGAGCCTCTTTGGCGTCAGCCTTGAAAAGGAACAGGCGTTACTCATCCGGATGATTGATCTCGGCATTAAACCGGATGATCTGATCGAGAAATTCGTCAGATCAGGAGGGCATGGCGGACAAAACGTCAATAAAGTTGCAACATGCGTGTACATCAAACATGTTCCCACTGGAATCGAGGTTAAGTGCCAGAAAGAGCGCTCCCAGGCGATGAACCGCTTCTGGGCGAGAAGAATGCTGGCAGACAAAATCGAGAAATTGATTCTCGGAAAAGAGAGCGCTGAACAACAACGAGTCCAAAAAATAAAAAGGCAGAAGCGTAAACGTTCGAAACGCGCGAAAGAAAAGTTACTGGCGGATAAACACCACCAGTCACAAAAGAAAAGGGAGCGCAAACACTCCGCTGAACCGGACGAAGCATGATCGTAGACCTGGACGAAGCCCATACCTGCCGTTATGGTGTGCCCGTACTATCGCGCGTAGAAACCGCTATCTTCCGTCTGAAATATTTTGCGCACTGCATGGCCTGCCATTTCTGTCATGATTGGTGTTGCAGTCATGGAGCCGATGTAGATGTGCAAAACGGAGCAAGGATCGCAAACAGAGCTGATGAATTGGAGCGATTTGTTCAAATCCCGCGCGAACTCTGGTTTGACGAGAGCGAGACGTGTGAAGATGATGAGGCCCCGGGCAAACTCTGGCTTCGAACTTCTGTTGTCAACGGCGCCTGCGTCTTCTTAAATCGTTCAGGCCGCGGTTGCCTGCTGCACAGTTTCAGTATGAATCAGGATCTGGATTATCACGAACTGAAACCTTTCGTGTGCGCAATATTCCCTCTTACTTATGAAAACGGTGTTCTCATCCAGGCGGATGAAGTCGACGACCGGAGCCTCGTGTGCACCGGCGAAGGGTTGTCACTCTACCAGGGCGTCCGCACCGAACTGGAATTCTACTTCGGTAAACCGTTAATCACTGAACTCGACCTGCTACAACAACAAGCGATTTCAGATTTCAGATTTCAGATTTCAGATTGAAAAAACCGGCATCGCAGATCCTTTTCATCAAAACAATTCACCGCGTTCAATCTTCAATCTACCAATCTGCATTCTGAAATCTGAAATCCCCTTGATATGTCCGCTAATTTATGCTTATAATATTACCATACTATTTTAGCATACCTAATTATAAGATGAGTAAACTCAAGATTACGATAACGATTGAAAAGGAAGTGGTTCAAGCATTGGATCGATGGTCGATACAGACGAGCAAGAACCGTAGTCGGCTGATCGAGGAGGCTGTTCGTTGGTGGCAGGAGCATCAGCTAAAAGAAGAGCTGATCAATGGTTATCGAGCGATGGCTCAGGAGGATCTGGAGACTGCAGAAGCGAATCTGCCGTCCGGAGTCGAGGCGTTAGAATGAGCGGCCAGACATGTGCCCGTGGAGAAATATGGCTCGTGAACTTCAATCCGGGATGGGGAAGCGAGCAGCAGGGAATTCGGCCCGTGTTGATTCTCCAAAACGACATCGGCAATGAGTACGCGGCTACGACGATCGTTGCTGCAGTCGTCTCAGCGTCAAAGACGTATCCCATCACAGTTTTACTGGACCGAATGGAAAGTGGACTCAAACAGGCTTCGATGGTGAATCTGGCTCAACTCCTCAGTGTCGACAAAAGCAGACTCTTAAGAAGAATTGGACACGTCGGAAACGAATCGATGTTGCAAGTAGACAAAGCCATCGGCATCAGCCTGGGGTTGCATTCAAGCACTTGACTCAACCAGTCGAGTCAACGTGACAACCGTCAAATACGCACAGAGTTCGCTCGTGCGAGAATTCAAACCCGAATTACAGTTTCGCGATCCGGCCCTCTCCGGATTCAGGATAATCGATAGCGGAGATTACGCCGCCCAGCGTGTTTACAATGTAATTGAAAAGTGATTGCTGATAGCTGATAGCAAGATTCGTAAATGACGCTCCTCGAAAAGGATATTGATCGCCGCCCGTCGCCAGAAAAGTAGTTACCGCAACCGTTACAGAAGGCGCGCCCATCACTACTGCGCCACCCGTTACAATTACTGTGCTGTCATTCAAACTTATTTCACGAATTCTTGTTCC
>Ga0247727_10005895_pt1 | contig 24412 bp, 22 predicted proteins | sample WisWelCaveWW1625_FD_202498 | JGI IMG/M metagenome (GOLD analysis project Ga0247727, IMG submission 202498) | Biofilm microbial communities from Wishing Well Cave, Virginia, United States - WW16-25 | ecosystem: Environmental > Aquatic > Deep subsurface > Groundwater > Cave microbial mat | place... | reverse complement strand
CGGCGACGTAATTTTGACATTCGATTTCCTCCGCAGGTAGGTGATTGTACTCGTTTTTCCACCTTAACCTGTGGTCTGGTTTTCGGGGTCAATTATATCCACAAATTTTCCAATCGCCGTCGTTCACACGGACATACCGACGAACGATTTTGATCCACTCTTCAAACTCCTCGCCTCGCCCAACAGTTACCTCAATGGCGTCACAAATGTTTTTGCGTATGCGGCAGGCAAATCGTTTTACGAGCAACTCTTTCCCGATGCTCAAGTCTCGCTCGGTTGGAACGCGATTGCGGTGCATTGGCTTTCCGCTATCCCCACGACGATCCCCAATCACATCTGGTCAAATTTTGCAACGGGCGCAGTGAAAGCAGCGTTCGCGGCACAATCGCGCGCGGACTGGGAAAATTTTTTAACGCATCGCGGACAGGAACTCGTACCCGGCGGGCGTCTCGTCGTTCTCGGCGGTGCGAGCGATGACGATGGCAAAAGCGACGCGGAAGGTTTGATGAACATGACGAATAGCGCGCTGCAAGAGCTCGTCGCGGAAGGCGCGCTCAAAGCGACTGAATACGCGCACATGGTGATTCCAACGTACAATCGAACGCTTGCAGAATTTACCGCGCCGTTTTCGCAAAATGATATGGCGGGCGTTTTGGAGCTCGAGTCGGCGTCAAAAGTCGCGTTGGATGATCCCTATTGGAACGCGTTTCAAAAAGACGGCGACGCGGCGGCGTTTGCCAATAGTTACACCGATTTTTTCCGCGCGGCGTATGGACCATCGCTTTTTGGCGCGCTTGACCCCGCGGCGCAGCAACAAATCGCGGACGCGTTCGATGCCAAACTCCGCGCGAAAATTTCCGCTGACCCTGCCACCGCTATTACCCATTGGCGCGTGGTGTTGCTGTTAATTGCGAAAAAATCTTCTTAGTTTCCTTTCCACAAATTCTAATGTCCGCGTTGCATACTCTACTATCTCCGCTTGAGGTACGAGTATGAAAAAAATCCAACGCCGAAAATTTCTACATCTCTCCGCGATGGGCGCAGGCGCGCTCGCGCTGACTGCCGCGGGCTGCGCGCCGGGAGGAGACGTGTCACCGACACGTCTCTACACACCCACCGCCATTCCCCCAACCACGGTTCCGCCAACCGTGCTGGCTGCGTCGCCAACAGTCGCAAACGCTGCCACAGCGGCGGCGACCTCTGCGCCTACTGTCGCGCCGACGAACGCGCCCGCTGTCGTCTCGAACCTTTCCACAAACATCGCGCAAGCGACAACGCGCTTTCTCGAATCACTTGATAACGCGCGTCGCGACAAAGCGACCTACAATTTTTCCGACACCGAACGTTTTCGCTGGCATTGGACGACGCCCGGTGGATTTCCACGCAATGGGTTGCCCTTGACCGAAATGACGGCGGCACAAAAAGACGCGGCGTTCGCGCTGTTGCAAGCAAGTCAATCCGCGCAAGGGTATCAAAAATCGCGTGACATCATGTCATTGCAAAAGTATTTGGGGAACAATCCCGAATTGTATTTTGTGACCGTGTTTGGTTCGCCCGATGCGAAAAACGCGTGGGGTTGGCGTTGGGAGGGACATCATCTCTCGCGCCAATTTACAATCGTCGGCGACCAAGTGATGATGACGCCGTTCTTTCACGGCTCGTGGCCCACGCAAACGGACGCGGGCTTGCGCGCGATGGCGATTGAGGAGGACAGCGCGCTGCAACTGATCAATTCACTGCAAGGACGCGCGCGCGAACAAGCGATCATCCAAACGCGCACGCTCACCCAGCACGTCACATGGAATCAAGCGCGCGTGTCGCCGCTAGAAGCGGTTGGCATTCCTTTTGCTGAATTGGACACGGCACAGCAAGGACTCGTGAACGCGATTCTACAAGCATACCTCGTCACACTGCCGCCCGAAATTGCGGCGCAAAATGCGGAACGCGTGGAAACGGGGCGCAATGAAATTCGTTTCGGCTGGGCGGGCAGTTTGGAAAAAAAGCGTCCCCAGTATTTCCGTTTGCAAGGCGAAAAATTTCTGCTCGAGTTTGATAATTCGCGCAATGGCGGCACGCATATTCACAGCGTCTGGCGCGATTTTGAGAGGGATTTTGGATACCATATCGTTTGAGGGGGAAAAGGGACGGGTGACGGGTGACGGGGAATGGTTTAGACGCAATTGGCATCGGGTTGTGGTGCATGGAATTTGCATCGCGTCACTGATCCTTCTCGCGTACTATTATTTTTTCGGTGACCTCGCAACGCCTGTGCGGTTTGTGATGCTGCGAACGGGGACAATCGGCTTGATCTTGCTGGTATGCTCGTTCGCGTGTACGCCCCTCGCGCGCATTCTGCATTGGCAAGGCGCGACTCAAATTCGCCGCGCGTTGGGGCTGTACGGATTTTTGTTTGTCGCGCTGCATCTCTTGGCGTATGCGTATGGCGATAACGAGTTTGATGTCGAATTGATTCTGCGCGATTTGGGCGAACGCTATTCGATGCTGATCGGCACACTTAGTTTCGTGTTGCTGATTCCGCTTGCGCTCACTTCGACGCGCGGCTGGCAGAAGCGCTTGGGCAGACGCTGGAAAATTTTGCATCGGCTCGTGTATTTTGCGCTCCCACTCGCCGTGCTGCATTACCTTTGGCTTGACCGCGACTTTATTGAACTGCCGTTGTTGTATGCGAGCGCGATGGCGATTTTGTTTTTGTTGCGAATCGCGCGTCGCCGCATCACTCCACCGCAATTTTGAATAAGCAAATTCCCCACAATTCTGCTACAATTCCTCCAACCCAGTAATCCACAAAAAAGTAGGGCGATTTGCCAAATCGCCCTACATTTTCGGAGGAGGAAGCATGTCACCCGTATTCAGAAAACTCAATCTCAAAGATCAAAGCGCCATCGTCGTCGTCAACGCGCCTGAATCATTTGAGTCCGAATTGAAGTCGCTCGAAAATGTGAGCGTGCATCGCAAAGTGAGCGATGTCAAAGCGATTGACTTTGCGCTGGCGTTTGTGACGAAACAAAAAGAGGTGGACACCGCCGCCAGAGCGATTGGGAAAAAAGCAAAAGGCGACGCGGTGGTTTGGTTCGCGTACCCCAAAACATCGTCCAAAAAATACCAATGCGAATTTAATCGCGATTCGGGTTGGGGCAAGTTGGGCAAGCAGGGATTCGAGCCCGTGCGCCAAGTGGCGATTGATGCGGATTGGTCCGCGCTGCGATTTCGCCGCGTCGAATTTATCAAAACGATGATTCGCAGTGAGGCGATGGCGATGACCAAAGAGGGCAAGAAACGCGTAAGCAAATAAATGGAGTACACACAACTTGTTTCACAACTGGAACACCACGCGCACGCGATTAAAGCACTCACGCGCGGCATCTCTGCCGAACACGCGCGCTGGAAACCGAACACCGAGTCGTGGTCAATCCTCAAGGTGATCAATCATTTGTACGACGAAGAGCGCGAGGATTTTCGCGTGCGGCTGGAAATCATTTTGTTTCATCCGCACGACCCGCTGCCCGACATTCATCCCGTCGAATGGGTCACGGAGCGAGCGTACAACGAACGCGCGTTGGAAACATCCGTCCAGAATTTTCTGGACGAGCGCGCCCATTCGCTCACGTGGGTAATCAGTTTGGGCAGCCCAAATTGGGACGCGTCTCTCACCAATCAATGGGGGACCATAACGGCAGGGGAAATGTTTAGCGCGTGGATGGCGCACGATGTGTCGTTTCGTAATCGAAACAAGCATTTGCGGCAGTTGGTGGAATTGCATTACGCGTTGGTGAAGGAGGACGCACAGCCGTATGAAGTGGGGTACGCAGGGGATTGGTAAAAAAAACCTGCTCCGAGATTTGGAGCAGGTTTTTAATTTCTGAAGGTCAAACTTGTTGTAGTTGTTTGCTCAACCACAAATTCACAAGCGTCTCGGTGGAGATACCCTGTCTGTGTGCGCGCGCAACAAGTTCTTTCATCAACGTTGGCTCGACTGCCACCAAATTCGTTCTGCCTTTCAGATCAACCTCGAACTCTACATCGGTGAGTTGGTCTTCATAATCGGCAAGACTATGGGTGTCCCAAAATTCTTGTAATTCTGCGATCGAGTTGAACTCTGCTGGAATTGGATCGCGTTGTTTTTTATTTTTTGCCATATCTTTTACGCTCCGATTGATCCATTGGACGCGCGCTCAAAATGAGCGCCTCGTGCGTTTTCTTGTAAATGAACCATACCGCTAAATATCTACCGCCATCCGTTCGCCCTTCCGCCACATATACGTCCTCACCTTTTTGTTTTCCGCGTTCCACAAACCGAAAGCGCGGCTGATTTGCTAAAACTTGTTCCACTTCGTTGACCAAGACCTTGTGCTTCCATTCGAGTTTGTCCACAACGTCTGGAAGCCAAATCACATTGACAATTTTCATGGCAGTTGAAAACGCAACAAATTCTACAAACAAAAAAGGTTCGCGTCAAACAACGCGAACCTTTTGGCGAATACTTGACAGCCAATCTGCTTCTTCCTATACTCGAATCCAACATCACGATGGAGTTACCGAAGTTCAATGAAGCAGGTGATTTGCCGAATGGCGCGAGCATCTTTTGGATTCGCCCAAATGCGCTGATCGGTGGGGAAACTGTTGAAGAGTTCATCGCCTATTGGCGAATCAAACGCGACAAAACGACGCGCGGCATTTTAGAAATTGAAGCAAGTGAATAGAGTGATTCAGGACTGGGAGGAACTCAAGAGAGCGTTAGCAAGCAGTTGATCTAAATTCATCTCCCGCCCCCTACCTCGCATTGTCTCGAACGCTACATCGCCCAATCCCGCGCGCGCTTGCGCCAACGCGTTTTCATAGGGCTGGCGATAGATAACCCAAAGTTCATCGCGTGCGTGCTCACGAACTTTTTCTGACGCGCCGCAAAGGCGCGCCGCGCGTTCCAGCTGTCCTGTCGCGGCGGCGGCGCCCGCCAAACCTGCCAAACAATCGGCAATTCCGCCGCGGCTTGCAAACACGCGGCACATTTCCAAACTCTCCTCAAACAATGCCCCGGCACGGCGATAGTCGCATTGATGATAGGCCGTGTGGGCAAGGTCGAACAAGGCATCCACCACATTTACCTGATGTCCCAATTTTCGACTCGCTGTCAAGCGTTCTTCAAAAAGCGTCATTGCAGCTGCATACTCGCCCTGCCCCAACATCGCTTCCCCCAATGCTTCAAGCGTTTCTTCAATTTCTGCTGGATCGCCAACCTGTCGAAACAGTGAGAGCGCCTTCTCAAACAAGGGACACGCCGCCGCACATTCCCCTTGCACTATTTTCAAGTATCCAAGTCGTTCATACGCGCGCGCAAGCCCGCGCGCCTCTCCCACCCTTTGCCACCGTTCGAGATTCTCTTGAAAATATTCTTGCGCGGCGGGCAAATTATTTTGAATCATTTCAATCGAACCAAGCCACGAGTAGGCGCGTCCCTGCCCCGCAAGGTCGCCCTTTTTCCGCCAGATGGCGATGCTCTCGTGGAGCCGCGCTTTCGCCACCTCATAATCGCTCTGCCAAACTGCAAACACACCTGCCGCGTGCAGCCCTTGCGCGCGCACGACTGTCTGCGGCACAGATTGTTCCACAGGCAGCGCGAGACATTGCTCGAGCCATCTGCGCCCCTCGACCAGATGCCCATGTTTGAGCCAAAAAGGATAAAGCGCGCCCGCTAGACGCAAGCCGCGCTCCGCTTGCGCGTTTTCGATAAACCAACGCAGCGCCGCGCGCAAATTGTTGTGTTCGATCTCCAGCGCATCCATTACGCGCGTTTGCTCCGCACTCCCCAGCTCCTGCCCCATCCGTTCCGCATACGCTAAAAAATAATCGGCATGTCTTGACTGTGCATCGCGGCGTTCCCTCGCATTGGCTTCCAGCTGCTCCAACGCAAATTCGCGCAGGGTTTCAAGCAGTCCGTACCGCGTCGCGCCATCGGCATCCGTTTCGCAGCGCACCAAATTCTTGTCGGTCAGAGCTGCAAGTGCGGCGCGCGTGTCCAATGTCTCTTTTGCGGGAACCGCTTCCGCCGCCTCCAAAGTAAAGCCGCCAACAAAGACGCCGAGCCGCGCGAAAAAATTTTGCTCGGTGCGCGACAGCCGATCATAACTCCACGCCACCGCGTTTCGCAGCGTTCGTTGCCGCGGGGGCAGATCATGGATTCCATCCGAGGACAACAAGAGATGAGAATCAAGACGCGCGACAAGTTCTTGCGGCGAAAAATCTTCGCAGCGCGCGGCAATCAATTCGATGGCAAGCGGCAGACCATCGAGGCGCGCACACAGCGCGGCAATGGGATACGCGTTATTTGGATTGAGGGAAAGTTGCTGATTCACCTGTCGCGCGCGTTCGACAAACAGCGCGATGGCAGAATAACGCGCCAGCGCGGCGGGTTCAGCCGTATGGGTTAGGTCTGCGAGGGCAAGTGGAGAAACGTTAAAGCGCCATTCGCCGCGAATGTGCAGCGGGGTGCGGCTGGTGACGATGATTTTGAGGCGCGGACATGCTGCCAACAATTCGGCGACATGAATCGCGGCATCGGTCACTTGTTCAAAGTTGTCGAGAACCAAAAGCATTTGCTTGTCCGCGATCAAATGGGCAATCGCCTGCCCCAAATCATCACCTTCCGCATTGGAAACGTGAAGCGTTTGCGCGAGGGCATTCAAGACCAAGTTTGCGTCTGTAATTGACGCGAGGGCAACAAAATGCGCGCCGTCAGGAAACGATTCAAGCAATGTCGCGGCGGCGCGCGTGGCGAGACGCGTTTTACCGACGCCCGGCGGACCGAGCAGGGTGAGCAGGCGCACATCGTCGCGCGCAAGTTGTTTGCAAAGCGCGGTGAGCTCGCGTTTGCGCCCAATGAGGCGCGTAGTTTCGGCGGGAAGATTTGTGTGCGGGCGCGCGCTTGATGCTGGCGTCTGGGGCGACAAAAAATCGGGGGCGATACCTGTGCGCGCGTTCGCGGGCAATAGCGACGCCTTTGCGGCGAAATTGGATTCAAGCGGCGCGCTGGTGTGGAACACTTTTCTCGGTGGTAATGACTTTGGGGACAGCACTGGCGTCGCCGTTGACGGGAGTGGGAATGTGTATGTTGCGGGCAGCAGCGCAACTACCTGGGGCTCGCCCGTCCGCGCCTTTGTGGGTGGCTTTGATGGCTTTGCCGCAAAACTCAATTCGAGCGGCGCGCTCACGTGGAATACCTTTCTCGGCAGCAGCTCCGGTGATCAGAGCTTTGCCGTTGTGGTGGATGGCAGCGGGAATGTGTATGTCGCGGGAAGCAGCTCTGCGACTTGGGGCGCGCCCATCCGCGCATATACGAGCGAGACGGATGCTTTTGCCGCAAAACTAAGTTCGAGTGGCGCGCTGACATGGAACACTTTTCTCGGTGGGAGTGGGTATGAAAGTGGTTATGGCATTGCGGTTGGCGGCAGTGGCAATGTGTATCTCGCAGGAACAAGCAGTGGGACGTGGGGCACACCCATCCGCGCGTACACGGGCGATAGCGACGCTTTTGCGGCGAAAATGGACTCGGGCGGCGCGCTGCTGTGGAACACTTTTCTCGGCGGCGCTTTGTTTGACAATGGGAATGGAATCGCGGTGGACGGGAGCGAAAATGTGTATGTGGCGGGAGAAAGCCACGAAACGTGGGGCACACCCGTCCGCGCGTTCTCTGGTGGGGGCGACGGCTTTGCGGCGAAACTGGATTCGAGCGGCGCGCTGACGTGGCACGCGTTCCTCGGTGGGGTTTTTTCTGATCGCGGACTTGGAATTGCGGTGGATGGCAGTGGGAATGTGTACGCTGTTGGGAGTGGTGGCGTGTGGGGCACGCCCATTCGCCCCTACACGTTCGGCGGCGACGCGTATGCGGCGAAACTCGGTTCGGACGGCGCATTGACATGGAATACGTTTCTCGGAGGGAGCGCGGAAGATAATGGGTACGGAATCGCGGTGGATGGGGGCGCGAATGTGTATGTTACAGGCAGGAGCCGCGCGACCTGGAGCACGCCCATCCGAAAGTTCATCGGCTTTTTTGATTACGATGCCTTTGTCGGCAAAATCCCTGCTGTCACCAGCTGTGCCGAGAAACCCGATAAACCTTCATTGATCAAACCCAGCAATCTGGAGAAGGTGAAGGGTCCGAAGGTCAAACTCGATTGGGGTGATACCGCTTGCCCCGCCACCTACGAAGTCATCGTCAGGCAAGGTTCTAAAACAGGTCCGATCGTTTTGAAAAAGGAGGGCTTGACCCTATCGGAACGCGAGGTCAAGTCGTTAAGCGCAGGGGTGACGTATTACTGGCGCGTAACCGCCAAAAACAGTTTCGGCAAGATCAAGTCGCTGTGGTTCAGTTTCACGGTCAAGTAACCCAATGTGAAACACTTGCTCATTTGTCAATGCGCGACCCGCATCACTTGGTGATTACCCGCATGTTGCGTAGGGAGCGTTCTCTTACGCGACCGATTCGGCTACGCGTTGTGGGTGATCACCAGACATCACGCGCTGGCGTGATGTTCAAGGACAGAAATGTTCCTGCCGCCAAGGCACGCGAATGGAAAGTTTCTGAGCAAGGGCGTATTTTGCGGCGATGAAGGCGATGACATACATCGCACATTGCGGCAAAATACGCTCGCGGTGAATTTTTCTGCAAGTGACCGTGAAAACAAGGAGGATCAAATGAAAGCAAAATTTGTTTTGGGAAGCATCGTTTGCGGAATATGGCTGCTTCTTGCGCTCGTCTTACTGCCTCTATTGAGCAGCGCGCAGGTGATGGAGCCGACGCCGACACCCAGCCCTTCGCCAATGCCCACCATCGCAACCGCAACACCGATTCCGGACGAGGAAGGGAAGGTCAAGCAACATTGCATTCCCCGGCCGCGTTCCCGCTCGAAAAACAATCCCAACGCAAACGGATTCGCGCGGGAAAGTGAAAACATTATACGGTTCCGTATCACAGATCCATCGGGGTCCCAAGCTGCCTGGCTCGCCCAACTCGCAGCAGACGCTTTTGGCACATTCGTTCATAGCGGCACGTGGGTGGCCGAAGTACACGACTGTGATGACTTTGCCACCGAACTTGGTGAAGCGCTCCGCACGTTGGGATATAGTACGACTTTTACCGCCTATTGGTGCCTTGACAAAGACGGAAGGAAATATAAATCGGGCCACGCGGTAACGGACGTTCACGCGCCTGATGGAACGGTGACATGGATCGAACCGCAGAACGCGCGAATTATTAGCGCGCAGCTGGACTTTGATGGGGATGGATATGTCGAGGCAGTCACCGGACATGACCTTCCACATACAACAACGGATGGAAATTGTCGAATCGAAGTATATGCCGACAGAGCAGCAGCAGAGAGTGTGATGGCTTTGGACAATCCAAACGACTCTGGGACTCCGTCCGCAGAGTCGCACAGCCGTTGACGATTTTTCTTTAGGATAGGACTTACGCACAGTTGTCTTTTCGAGATGGTCAGCCCATTGGGGGCTTTATGAGCGCAGAACATTGTCACATCGAGTAGAGCGCGATGTCTCAATCCTTTCGACAACCTGTCCCGAAAACATGAGGGATGACAAGTTCTGTGCAGGCGCCCCCTCAATCCTTCGGGGCATGCTGTGCGAGAAATCTCACTGGGCAAAAGTGACACGCTTACCCCAGCCATCTCGACATCGGGCAGAACCTACGGCAACCTCTCATTTGAAAGCACGGCGGGAACGTGGACGGCGTTCGTCCAAGCCATGCGATAGGTGAGAACATTTGGCGTGGGGGGCGGGTGTCAGTTCTGATGGATGATGCGCGCGCACGCGTGATTTTCTAATTTGGAGGGACTATGAAATCCAAACACATTCTTGTATTTGCGGCAATAACATTCTTGTTCGCTACACACTTTATCATTGCCGCGCCAGCTTTTGCCAGCGCCTGTACCTCTATCGCAACGGGCAACTGGAATGTGGCGGGAACGTGGAGCTGTCCGGGTGACGCCGACGGGATTCCCGATTCCGATGATGATGTGACGATTGCGGCGGGGCATACCGTCACGGCGACAGACAATCGCACCGCCAAAAGCATCACCATTTCAACGACAGCACAGTTGACAGTGGGCGCGTCTCGCACAGTGACTGCCGCCGATGCGGTTGGCGGATTTGTGACCGTGGATGGAACGTTGAGCGGGACAGACGCAAATTCAATTTTGCGCGCGGACAGTCCCACCATCACCAACAACAGCTCGATCACGGTTCAAAAGTTTCAATTCGGACGCCATCAAACCAACAGCGGCACGCAGTCTTTGGCAGGCGCGGGCACTTGGAGCAGCACGGAAGTGCGCGTCCTGAATTTTTCCAAGACGATTCTGGCGAATGACATCACTTTTGGGGTTACGACCTTTGTTATCAATGGGAGTGGCGAAGACCTCGACCTCGGCGCGAATATGTTGACGTTTGCGGGCGGCACGTTCAATTACGGCACCGGCACAGTCGCGGGCACAGGGACGTTTCGCACACAGGGAACGGTAACCCTCAACGGGAGTGGGACATTCAGCCCTCCATTGGAAATAAATTCTGGCACGACGACTGCCAGCGGCACATTGAGTGGGGCGCTGGCGATTGCGAACGGCGCGATCCTTCAGGTTGCAGCGAGCGGAACGGTGACAGCTCTCGCCGATGTCACGGTGAATGGCACATTGAGCGGCGCAAACGGTTCCTCAACCTTTCGCACAGAAGGGAGCGCCTTTACAAATAATAGCTCGATCACCGTCGCCAATTTTCATTTTCGCAAGAATGGCGCGCAAGCCGTCGCGGGAACGGGAACGTGGACAGGCAGCAGTGTGCTTCTGATCAACTTGACGACGCTCGCGCTGTCCAACAGCATTACTTTCGCTGTAACAACATTCACGCTGAATGGCGCCGCTGAAACGTTGAATCTCGGCAGTAACGACCTGACCTTTACGGGCGCGACGTTTGATCGGAATGGCGGAACGATTTCTGGCACTGGGACATTGCGAACGCAAGGGACCGTTACGCTCGATGCGGGGGGCGGAAGCAACTTTACCGCGCCGTTCGAGGTCAACAGCGACACCACCACCGTCTCGGGTCAATTCAACGGCGCAATCACGGTTGCGAACGGCGCAGTCTTTCACGTCAATAACAGCATAACCGTCAATGCGTTCAATACGGTCATGGTGGACGGCACGTTGAGCGGAGGGAACAGCACTTCGACATTCCGCACGGAAGGGAGCGCGTTCACCAACAATGGCGCGGTCACAGTTCCCAAGTTCGAGTTTCGCAAGAATGGCGCGCAAGCCGTCGCGGGAACGGGAACGTGGACGGGCAGCAGTTTGTTGTTGACCAACTTTACGACCCTCTCGCTTTCCAATGACATTATTTTTGCCGTCACATCTTTTACATTGAATGGGAATGCCGAGACTCTGGATTTGGGCACAAACAATCTCACGTTCATAGGGTCCACGTTTGACGCGAATAACGGAGCCGTCAATGGCACTGGCACATTTCGCGCGCAAGGCACAATCACACTTGCGGCTGGATCGAGCGGAAATTTTAACCCGCCGATTGAGGTGAATTCAGGAACGACAACAGCGAGCGGAATTTTCAACGGACCCATTGCCGTTTTGCTCACCGCAACTCTCGCCGTTGCAAACAGCAGCACGCTCACAGTGAATGGGGACACAGTCCTTATTGGGGGCTTTCAACTGAATCAGGGCAGTGTCGTCGCGGGCGTGAATCTTACGTACAGCCCGACAGGGCGGCTCATTTTTAATAACAGCAGCGGTTCGTACGCAGTAAACAGCGGACATACCTATTGGCCCTCTGTCTTTGGTCCTTCCAACGTGTATGTTCAAGGCGCGGGCGGCATCACCATGAATGTTACGCGCACGGTCAACGGGCTGTTTCAAACTGCGGCGGCAGTGAATCATGCCAGTCCAAATCAATTGACACTGAACGGCACGGTGCAAATCAACAGCGGCGGCATCTTTAATCATTCGCCCTTTTACGGCGCGGCTTCTACCTTGAAATACAACTGCGGCTGCGCGTACCCGCGTTTCAATGAATGGGCGGCGACGAGCGGCGCGGGGTATCCCGCGCATGTGCAGTTGAGCAATAACACGACGCTCGACTTGGGCGCAAATGGCGGAACGGGGACCGCGCGCCAACTTTCGGGCAATCTGACGATTGACAGCGGCTCGACATTTGAAATGGCGGGCACAAATCCCATGACAGCGGCGCTGACCGTGCTTGGCAGTGTGATCAACAACGGCACATTCAATCTTTCGACGAGCAGCGGCGGCAACCTCAACGTGGGCGGCGATTTCACCAACAACAGCCCGTTCAAGGCCAACAATCGCCTCGTCAAGTTCAATGGGTCAAGCGCCCAAACTCTTTCGGGAGTCACGATTTTTGATTCCCTCACCCTCGACAACGCAGCGGGACTGACTTTGAACAGCGACATTACGCTCAATCAAATTCTCACGCTCACAAACGGCGACATCACGACAGGGAGCAGCACGCTTCACCAGAGCGTCACTTCAACCTCCAGCGGGAACGGCGATGTGGTTGGAAACGTCAAACGCGCGCATACATTCACCCTCGGCACGACATACAGTTTCGGCAATCCCGACAATCAAATTACATTTACGCTGATCAATGGCGCAGCTCCTGCGGACATGACGATCCAGCTTGCCAAGACTGCGCCGTTCGGTCTGCCCGATGCAATTGCGCGGGTTTATGACATTACCCCGAACGGTGGTTCGGACTATCAAGCCACCCTCCAACTGCGGTACACCGACGCCGAAGCGACCGCTGCGGGCATTGATGAAATGGAGCAGTCGGACCTGAAATTGTTTCGCCGCACAAGCAGCGGCTCAACCTTCACCTGGAATCGTCAAGCCGCGACGACGGCGAACACCACGAGCAATTTTGCCACGCTTGTGCAAGTTGCTGCCTTTTCGCCGTGGGCATTGTCCACGACCACGAGTTCGCCCACCGATGCAACCTTGCTTGCCTTTCGCGCAAAATATCGAACCACCGGCAGCGTCCGCGTCAAGTGGCAGACCGGCTCGGAATTGGCGCTCGTCGGCTTTAACGTTTGGCGGCAGGATGTGACCAAGAACAGCGCGGGCACGCGCGCCTGGAAAAAACTCAACACCCAATTGCTTCCCGCAAAGAATCCCGGAGAAATTGTAGGGGCAAAGTATCGGTTTAGAGACCCAAAGGTTCAATCGGGAAATACCTATCGCTACAAGTTGGAACTCGTCCGCGCGGACGGCAGTTCCGAATGGAGTGAAACGGTGCGAGTCAATGTGCCATAGGCGGCGGAGCAAACAAAGTGTAGGTGGCACATTCCGCATCAGGGGATGCAAGCTCGACGCGTCAACGCGAATTTCTGCCAGTCGAAATAAAAAGTTTTGGGAAGCAAAAAAGGTTCGCGTCGGTTGGCGCGAACCTTTTGAATTCATTGTGCCCTCAACGTGAACCATTTGACGAATACTTGACAGTCAATCTGCTTGTTCCTATACTCGAATCTGACACAGTAGATCAAAATTTGCCGCGCCGCTCATCGAATGGTAATTCGTTGCGAACAATGTTCGCGAGCTGAACAAAGACTGGAAAAAAACAACGCGCGCCAAACATTGTTCGCTTTTTGCGTTGTTTTTTAGAACGCTATGTTGAGACGTCGAATTCTATTCGATGGGAGCCGCGCGTTGGATCGCAGATCTGTGATGTACTGTGACACAAAGATGGCACTTTGGATTCCATGATCAAATCATTCAAGCATAAAGGACTGCAAAAATTTTTTGAGACAGGCAGTGCCGCAGGGATTGTGGGCAATTGATGTGGACAAGAATTGGCGACTCACATTTGAATTTCATGATGACAATGTGCATGTTGTCAACTATGAGGAGTACCACTGATGAATATGTACAACCCACCGCATCCCGGCGAATTTATTCGTAAAGTTTATCTGGAGCCACTCGGCATCAGTTACCGCAGCGTGGCTGCCAAACTCAAAGTTTCGCCTTCAACCTTTTATCGGTTGATTAACGCCGAAAGCAATGTGAGTTCTGAAATGGCGCTTCGTCTTGCTAAAACGCTGGGGCGTTCGCCAGAGAGTTGGTTGATGATGCAAAACAATTTTGACCTTTGGCAAGCACGACAAACCGTTAACTTGGATAAAGTTGAGGCACTGACAAAAGTGTAGGTGACGAAACACCGAAACAAAAAACCTGCTCCAAATTTGGAGCAGGTTTTTTGTTTCACCGCAGCGCCACCCCAAACATCTGCGCCCCGTATGTTGCCAGATTAAACAGCGGTGTTGGGAACAGCATGATGAGCAGTGTCATCACAGCGGAAATCACAAGCCCCGCGCGCAGCCATGGACTGAATGTAATCGCCGTCGCGCCTTCGGCGGCAGGATCGAAAAACATCGGGCGGATGATGCGGAAATAGTAAAAAACGCTGATAACGCTGTTGATGACACCAATCGCGGCAAGCCAGCCAAGATTGTTGCCAATCGCCGCGCCGAACACGAAAAATTTGCCGATGAAGCCCGCGGTTGGGGGAATCCCCGCCAGCGACAACATAAAGAACACGGTGAGTAAGGCGAGCAGCGGCGCGCGTTTTACCATGCCGCCGTATTGTGAAATATCCACCGCGCCCGTTTGATTTTCAATCGCAATGACGACGAGGAACGCGCCTAGATTTGTGAACAGGTACGCGACAATGTAAATGAGAACCGCGTTCACACCGTCGAGCGGACTGCCGTTTCCCGATATTCCTGCCAGCCCGACCAGCATATAACCCGCTTGCGCGATGGACGAGTACGCGAGCAGACGCTTGACATTCGATTGCGCCAGCGCGATCACATTTCCCAGCGTCATTGTCAGGACAGCGAGGATGGCATACAACAACACCCAATCCGCTTTGTACACATAAATCACCTGGAGCGTGAGCCGCAGCAAAATGGCAAAGCCCGCGACTTTGGGACCAACCGAAAGAAATGCAGTGACGGGCGTGGGCGCGCCTTCGTAGGCATCGGGCGCCCATTGATGAAAGGGCACGAGCGCGATTTTGAAACCAACGCCTGCCAGCACCAACGCCATCGCAAACAACGCCAGCACTTCAAAATTCGTGTCGCTTGTAATCACCGCGCCAATTTCACCGAGATTGAGCGAGCCCGTCGCGCCATAAAAGAGCGACATGCCGTACAACATGATCGCGGAGGTAATCGAGCCGAACAAAAAGTATTTCATTGCCGCTTCGTTCGACTTTTTATTTTCGCGCAAGTATCCCGTGAGGATGTACGACACCATGCTCAAAAATTCAATCGAGAGGAAAATCATGATCAGGTTCGTCGAACCTGCCATCAAGATCATGGACGCAACGGCGAGGAGAAACAAACCGTAAAACTCGCCGACGAATTTTTTTCCGCTAATGTAATCGAACGTGGCAATCAAAATCACGATGCCTGTGACACAAGAGATGATGCGGAAAAAATTGGTGAGGTTATCGGAAACATACAGCGCATCGGCGATTTGCGCGGGCGACCAATACAACACATCCACCACCGTTGTCCCACACGCTTTGCAGAACAACGCGATCTGATTGCCCCACTTGATGCTCAACACTTCACCGGGCGCGGCGCGGAACGAAACCAAGATCGTGACCACGAGCGCGATCACAAGTGACGCTAACGCGATCCAGCCAAGTGTTTGACTGTTGCGTCCGCGCCAAAGCAAATCCAAACCGAAAATGAGCAGTGACGCTGCAATCAAAATCAGTTCAGGGGAGAGATAAAGGAGAGCGAGTCCGTCCATGGGAATGAAAAATGCAAAATGCCAAATGCACAATGCACAATCAGAGTCGTCATTGTGCATTGTGCATTTTTAATTCTGCATTGTTACGCCGCGCCTACCATTTGCAAAATCGCCTGTGTCGCTTTGTCAATCGTGTCGAGTATCCAGTTGGGATAAATGCCGATGACGAGCATCAAGACCGCGAGCGGGATGAGCGTGAGAATTTCGTACCCGTGCAAGTCAGGGATCTTCGCCCACTCCGGATTGGCATTGCCGAGCAATACCTTTTGAATGATCTTCCAGAGGATATACGCGGCGGTCAAGACAACGCCAAATACGGCAATGAACGTGAGCAGGGTGAGCGTCGTGTACGAACCGCGCAGCACCAAAAATTCACCAACGAATCCCGCGAGACCGGGCAGCCCCAACGACGCGAATGAGGTGAGCAACAACAACCCGCCATAGACCGGCAGTTGCGCCATGAATCCGCCGTATTGTGCCAAATCGCGCGTGTGTGTACGTTCATAAATCATGCCGACGAGAAAGAACAAACCGCCCGTAATGACGCCATGACTAATCATTGCCAACACCGCGCCATTGATTGCTGATGCGCCACTGTTGACATAGTTGCCCAGCGCGGGGTCTGTCAATTGTTCATTCGTCAGCGCGGCAGCCGCGGCAAAACCGAGAATCACAAAGCCCATGTGTCCAACAGACGAATACGCAATCAGCCGCTTGAAATCGGTTTGCGCCATCGCGACCAGCGCGCCATACACAATCGAAATCACCGCGAGCACACCGATCCAAAATGCGAGCGCGTGGAACGTGCCGGGGAACATCGGAATCAGAATGCGAATGAATCCGTAACCGCCGAGTTTCAAGAGGATGCCAGCTAAAATTACAGAGCCGGCTGTTGGGGCAGCTGTGTGCGCGTCGGGCAGCCAAGTGTGAAATGGAAAGAGCGGCATCTTGATCGCGAACGCGAGGAAAAAGCCAATGAACGCCAGCGTCGAAATCAACGCGTCCTTTGCCCATGCCATCTCTTGGCGTCCCGCCGTGAGCAGGGTAATGTCAAACGTGTTGGGCGTCGAATTGAGATACAACGCGATGATGCCCAACAGCATAAACACGGAACCGAGAAGCGTATAAACAAAGAACTTGATCGCCGCGTATTGGGGGCGGTCCGATTCTTTGCCCCAAATACCGATCAAGAAATACATTGGCACGAGACCCACTTCCCAAAAGATGTAAAAGAGGAAGAGATCGAGCGAAACGAAAACGCCCATCATGCCCGTTTCCAGCAGCAGGAAGAGCGCGAAAAATTCCTTGACCCGCACCTCAATCGTCCGCGCGGAATAAAAGAGCGAGAGCGTGGTCAACAACGCGGTGAGCCACACCAACGGCATCGAGATACCATCAATGCCGAGATGATATTGAATCCCCAAAACAGGAATCCACGGCGCGCACTCGCCGAGAAAATAATTCGAGCTCGCAACGGTGATGTCCGCGCCGCACAACGAGCCAAGCATCGAAAAACCAGGCCATGTTGGAAATATGACCCACGCGATTGTCGCAAGCACAAGCGGGAGCATGCTCCACGCTATCGCAAAGCGTTTGATGGCATTGTCGTTGGGCAAGAACAAAATGATGATTGCGCCCAAGAGGGGTAGAAACGTAATTGCACTCAGCATCGAAAAATCCTCCGCAAAATGTCCGTACCGCGTCGTCTGTTGTCTGTCGTCTGTTGTCTGCCGACTGCTGTCGTTTTACGTAAAAGATCGCAGCAAAAAGATAATCGCGAACGCCATCGCGCCCGCCGCGGCGACCAGCGCGTAATTTTGAACATTCCCCGATTGCATGGTACGCCACCAGCCCGCGATTTCACCTGTGACGCTGCCCGTCACGTTCACCAAACCATCAATGATATTCTTGTCGAACCAGCCCCACAGCCGCGCCGACATGCGACCCAGGAAACCCACCAGATTGACGAGCCCATCCACCACATTGCGATCAAACCAGTACGACGCGCGGCTCAACACGCCCACAAACGCGATCAATAATCCCGCGCGCGTGGTGCCGTCGAGATTGATCTTGTAGCCGTACAATTCATCGAGCCAATACTTGCCCGCTAACGCACGGTAGATAATTCCAAGCCGCGCCATTGGGTCGGGCTGCCCCGCGCCGACGGAACGGAATCCGTAAATCAGATACGCGACAAAAGATCCGCTGACCGCGATGGCGAGCGAAATGTACACCGACGCGTTCGCCAGCGCGTCAAATTCGGTGTGATGAAATGCTTCGGCAAGCCCCAGCAATCCGCCTTCACCGACAAAATTGAAAAAGCCCATCGTGAAGGGCGCGTTCCAAAAACCAATAAAGGTGGTGAATACAGCGAGGATCGCCAATGGCAGCCACATGGACATGGGCGCTTCGTGCGCGTGATCGTAGGCATGTTGATCGCGCGGCTTGCCGAAAAAGGTGAGGAAAATTTGGCGTCCTGTGTACAAGGCAGTGAGGAACGCCGCAATGGCCAGACAAATATACACGAATTGCACGACACGCAGCGGCTCGCCTTCGTGAAAAAATCCTTCGCGCAAACTTTCGAGCAAAATTTCGTCTTTGCTCCAGAATCCCGCGAACGGAAAAAACCCCATCAGCGACAAGCCGCCGATCAGGAACGTCCCAAACGTAATCGGCATCTTGCGCCACAGTCCGCCCATTTTCAACATATCATTCGTGCCAACCGAATGAATCACCGCACCCGCGGCAAGGAACAACAACGCTTTGAAAAACGCGTGCGTGATCAGATGAAACGATCCCGCCACAAACGCCCCGATGCCCAGCGCGGCGAGCATGTAACCGAGTTGCGAAATGGTGGAATACGCCAACACACGTTTAATGTCATTTTGCGCGAGACCTAATGTCGCCGCGAAAATCGCAGTGAACGCGCCAATGATCGCCACCCATGTCATCGCAAAGCCGCCCGCTTGCGTGTCAAACACAAACAACGGGAACATGCGAATCACGAGAAAGATACCCGCCGAAACCATCGTCGCCGCATGAATCAACGCGCTAACGGGTGTCGGACCTTCCATCGCGTCGGGCAGCCAGATATGCAGTGGGAATTGCGCGGACTTGGCAACCGTTCCCCCAAAGATCAACAGCGCAATGATTGTCGTCCATTCCACTCCGGGCAGCGGTGGCGCTTCGCCTGCCAACAGCGCATCCAACGCGCCCGGCGCAAACAACTTGGTAAAGTCGAGCGTGCCAACAGAAATGAACAAAAGAATGATGCCCGTCATCAAAAGCACATCGCCGACACGCGTCGTGAGAAATGCTTTGATGCTCGCGGCGCGGGCGCGTCCCACTTGGGCATCGTCAATGTGATGTTCTTTCAAGCCGCGAAATGACCAGAACCCGATCAGCGCATACGAACAAAAACCCATCACCTCCCACGCGATAAAAAATTGCAGCAGGTTCGAGGAAACCACGAGCAGCAGCATCATCGAAGTAAAAAGCGAAATGTACGCAAAGAAACGCGCGTAACGCGGATCATCTTCGGTGATGTGATTGCCTTTGGCGTCCGTGTGGCTGTGGCGCATGTAGGATGTCGAATAAATAAAAATCATCAAGCATACTGTCGGCACCATAAACAACATCACCGCGCCCACCGGATCCACAAGCCAGCCAAAATTCAACGTTGCGTCGCCAAACGGATACCACACAATCGGCGCGCCGTAAAATGGATTCTGCGCCAATTCCGCGCCTTCCACCAACGCTTCCACAAAGACGCCGAGCGACAACGCCAACGCGAGGAGAATGCCGAGAATCGCCACAAACGCGCTCGTCCGATTGCTGTTGCGCGTAAAGAAAACAATGATGGCAAATGCCAACAAGGGAAAGGCAGGGATTAAAAGCGTGAACTGTTCGATCAGATTCATGAGCGCATCACCACTCTAGTGGATCAGTTTCCTTGTTTTCAATATTCGATGACTGCGGCAATCGCCGCCACAATTGACTGCATGACATCGGGCGACACACTACCTAAAAACTGAACAAATCGTTGCGTATCAATCCCACGCAACTGTAACGTGTCCACCGAAGAAATTTTGGTCAAGCCATTACTGGCCTCTGGAACAATTTTCACATGCCATACTTTTTGCGACAAATGCTCTTTCCATTCCGTCAACGGCGCAACCAACTTGATGGGCAGCGCGCCAATGGCGTCTGAACTGACAACCACGACAGGGCGCGTCTTTCGCATTTCCACGCCAAGCGCGGGGTCAAGCGAGACCAGCCAAATTTCGCCACGACTAATCTTGGACAAAATCACCTACTTGCCAAGTTTCCCGTTCCGAAGCTGTTTGCTCATAGTGCGTCGCTAATTCTTTAGCTTGTGCCGACAAAAGTCGTCTCCGCTCATCGCGCGGCAAGCGCATAAAATCTTCCTGAAAAGAACGAGGTGGATCACTCGCGATCAATTCATCCAAGAGCCGATATGCAGTAGGCAGTTTTTGAGCGGGCAAGCGCTCAACCAATTCCTGAACCTGTGTTAGCGTGACTGAATCCATTTTCCTCCTCCAAACTTTTTCACCGCGCTACCATTTCAAAAGATCAATCTCTTCCACATTCACCGTATCGCGCGAACGATAAATGGCAATGACGAGCGCAAGTCCCACCGCCGCTTCAGCAGCCGCGAGCGTAATGACAAACAACGCAAACACAATGCCCGACTGATCCGCCACGGGGTCGGGTGTGCCGTACCGCCAAAACGCGACGAAATTAATATTGACCGCGTTGAGCATCAGCTCAATGCCCATCAACACCGCAATCGCATTGCGCCGCGACAACGCGCCAAACAGTCCAACACAAAACAACGCGGCGGCAAGAGAGAGGAAATAGTTGAGAGGAATATCGTTAATCATAAATCAATGGACAATGGACAATGGACAAAGCGCGATGCTTACATTGTCCATTGTCCATTCTTCATTGTTCATTCTCTCGCAATGATAAACGCGCCAACCAGCGCAGCGAGGAGCAAGACCGAGACGATTTCAAACGGCAAGACATAGGTTGTCAAAAGCGCGGTCCCGAGCGTTGGCACAAGGTCTGTGTACACCGCGCCCCCGTCTAATTGCCACGGCACTTGGAGCAGGAGGACAAACATACCAAGAAACAACGTCCCAACCGCCAGCGCCACCCACGCCCATTGCCCGTTGATGTTGCTGTCCTCGTTCTTCATCAAACTGCGCGTCAACATGATCGCAAACAAAATCAACACCGCAATCGCGCCAATGTAAATGAGAATCTGCACAATCGCCAGAAATTCCGCTTCGAGCATCAGATAAATCGCAGCGACGCCAAAAAATGTGCCGACGAGCGCGAGCCCCGCGTGAAACACATTTCGCAGCAGCACGGTCGCAAGCCCCGCGGCGAGCGTCAATGCGGCGATGAGGATAAAGACGAGTTGGGAAATGATGCCGATCATTTAGAACCTCAACAGTTTGGAATTTTCCAAAAGCCACCGCCAGATCGGAAGCGTCGCCGCTGTGAACAGGATCAATCCGAGCGTCACAGGTACGAGGCGTTTCCAACCAAAATTCATCAGTTGGTCAACGCGAATGCGCGGCAGCGTGCCACGAAACCACAATTGAACGCCAATGAGCAGAATCGTCTTGCCGAAAAAGTACAGGATGCCGAGCGCGGGAATTTGTTCGACGAATGGACCTTGCCATCCGCCAAAGAATAACGACGCGCCCACCGCGCTCAAGAGAAACGTATTCAAAAATTCCGCGAGATAAAACAAACCAAATTTCATCCCGCTGTATTCCGTGTGATAACCCGCGACCAATTCCGATTCCGCTTCGGGCAGATCAAACGGCACGCGATTGATTTCTGCGGTTCCCGCAAGGAGGAAAATAAAAAACGCGATGGGTCCGATGGGAAGATAGAAAAAGAACCACGCAAGACCAAACAGCCCGCTTTGTTGTTCAATAATTCTGTTGAGGGAAATCGAACCTGCGAGGAGAACAATCACCGCCACCGCGAGGATTTGGGGAATTTCATAACTGATGATTTGAGCGGCAGCGCGCATTCCCCCGATGAGCGCGAATTTGTTGTGCGAACCAAACCCCGCCATGAAAACGCCAATCGTCGCCACCGAACCCATCGCCAACAAATACAACAGCCCCAAATTCAAATCTACCGCGCCCATGCCCACACCAAACTGAATTACCGCGAACGAAAGAATGACGGGAATCACTACCACAATCGGCGCGAGCAGATGAACGGGCTTGTCAACCCCTTCGGGGACAATATCTTCTTTCGTCAAAAATTTGATCATGTCCGCAATCGGAATCAACAAGCCAAACGGACCCGCGCGATTTGGACCAATCCGATCTTGCATCCGCGCAACGAGTTTGCGCTCCAGCCACGTCATGTACATCATCATCACCGGCGCAACAATCAACACCACCGTGACCACGATGCCGCCCATGACCAGAAACACCAGCAGCCGAATCACGTCTTCGGGCAAATTGAGCGACACCAACAAACCGCTCAACCCACTGCGGATCAAATCATAAATGCTGACAAACGGATTCGTGATAAAAGACCAGATGTCCATAATCGCTCACACCCACTCGAGCAAATTCTTGCGCCACGCATACGCCAACGCGCCGACAAGAATCAACATAAAGATCGCCATCTCGACGAACCAAAAGAACGTCATTTGATTTGTCGCCACCGCCCACGGGTACACAAACACAACTTCGATGTCGAACACGACGAACAAAATCGCGTAAATATAATATTGCACGCGGAATTGCACCCAAATGTTTTCCGCTTCGGGCGCTTCATTTTGAATTTCAATGCCGCACTCGTAGGTGGATTGCTTTAGGCGGGTTGGTTTTTTCGGGCGAAAGAGAAAGGCGAGAACGAGCGGAAGGATCGGAAACGTCAGGGCAGCGATAGCAAAGAGACCGATCAGCGCGTAGCGTTCCATCATAGTCACTGCTCCGGGAAGGTAGGACAAATTTGCAATTTGTCCAGCTACTTTGGACAACTCGAAAGAGCTCGAGTTATGAGAGGATGATTAAAAAAAACCCAAAGCGATTCGCAAAAAAATCGGTACGGCGGTCATTTGTGCCGTACTGAACGAATGGGATATTAGCACAAGTTAAATGATATTGCAAACAAAAATGGCGTATGGCGAATCGCATACTGCGCGCGTGGATTTGCAATCCACGCTTCGCGCACTGCGCGCGCGGATTTGCAATCCACGCTTGGCAGCGCCAAGAATTGCCCCCAACGCCCCATCCCCCTATAATCGCCCGCGTGCAAAAAACGAACGCGTTAGAAATCATCACCGACGCCCGCGTTTGGGACGCGTACCTTACAATTCACAACGCGCACCTTCTCCAAACCTACGCGTGGGGCGAACTCAAAAGCCAATTTGGATGGCGCGTCGAACGCGTCGCATGGCGCGACGGCGAAACAATCCGCGCCGCCGCGCAAATTCTCTATCGCCCCCTCGCGCCAATGCTCACCCTCGCCTACATTCCACGCGGACCTGTCGCTGCTGACACCGAACACCTTACGCCCTTTCTTGAATTGCTAAATCACCATGTCCGCGCGCGCGGCGTCTTTCTCTTCAAAATCGAACCTGACTGGACACGCGGCGATGAACGCGATGCCCCGTTACGGCGAACGGGGGCTACAGAATCGCCCGAAACGATCCAACCCCCCGCGACCATTTACATTGACCTCACAGCTGACCTCGAAACGATTCTCAATCGCATGAAATCGAAATGGCGCTACAACATTCGTCTCGCCGAGCGAAAAAATGTCGTCGTCCGCGCGGGCGAGGTTGCGGATTTCGGCGCGTTTTACAACTTGATGCAGCTCACAGGCGAACGCGATCATTTTGCCATTCATAGCGCGAATTATTACCGCGCCGCGTTTGAATTATTGAACGCGCGTGACAACGTCCGCTTGCTCATTGCCGAATTTGAACACCAACCCCTCGCCATGATTTTCGTCACCGCGTTCGCGCACGAGGCAATTTATCTGTACGGCGCGTCGAGCAACGCGGAACGGAATCGTATGCCCAACCACGCGCTGCATTGGGCAGCGCTGCAATGGGCAAAAGCGCGCGGCTGCACGCGGTACGATTTGTGGGGCATCCCCGATGATGAAGGTAGGGGCGGGGTCATCCCGCCCGCGCCCGCGCCCGCGCCCGCGCCCGCGCCCGCGCCCGCGCCCCCGCCCGCGCCCCCGCCCCCGCCCCCGCCCGCGCGCAGGTCGCAACAGGGCGAGATGACCTCGCCCCTACCCGATTCCTTGTACCAATTCAAACAAGGATTCGGCGGGGAAATTGTGCGCTACACAGGCGCGTGGGATATTGTTTTCAACCAACCGAAATATCAACTCTACCAACTCGCGCGCCGCTTTCGCAAAAGCGGATTAGATCGGTTTCCTTATTCAATTAGGGCATGAGATAGCCGCAGTACGCAAACCATGCGTGCATATCTTCTGGCGTAATCGCGGCGAAGGCAAGGTCCAAAGCTTCG
>Ga0247727_10005894_pt1 | contig 24421 bp, 29 predicted proteins | sample WisWelCaveWW1625_FD_202498 | JGI IMG/M metagenome (GOLD analysis project Ga0247727, IMG submission 202498) | Biofilm microbial communities from Wishing Well Cave, Virginia, United States - WW16-25 | ecosystem: Environmental > Aquatic > Deep subsurface > Groundwater > Cave microbial mat | place... | reverse complement strand
CTCGATCCCATCGACGTGCTCACCGAGCTCAAAGCCGCGCACGACAAGAAACAGAAATGGGCCGGCGTCAACGTGTTCACCGGCAAAGTCATGGACAGCTGGCGACAAGGCGTCATCGAACCCCTCAAGATCAAAACCCAAGCCATCGCATCCGCGAGCGAAGTCGCCCAGATGATCCTCCGCATCGACGACGTCATCGCTGGCGGCAAACGAGAGACACCACCCGGCGGGCACGGACACGGCGGAATGCCGGAAATGGGGTAGTGGAGACTCAGAACTGAGGGCAAATAGTTAATGTAATCACCATGAACACCGTTCTAATCGGCTATCTCACCAAATCGGTCGACCAACCAGATTACCTGCCATTCAGCGTCATCGTCCGCGGCGATGGCTTCGCGATGAGACACATCAACATCATAGATGTCTCCGAACGGTATATCCCCCGAGATCCCATCAGCCAAGACATCCTCAACAACAGACTCGATGCCACACTCCGCGTCATCCACGGCCCCTCGCAATGGTCGACCAACCTCCACTTCAAAGAAGTCGAGAAAAACGAGTCACGGGACGAAACCATCGATCAAGCTGCGGAACGAGCATTCAAGAAATATGTCCTAGACGAGATCGGGCATCGCCTCGCGCACCACGAACTGGACTGAATCCGTTTTTCCGGCTGAAACACACACTCTTCCGGTTTGCACCGTGATACCCACGGTTTTTCCCACACAACGCACTTAAACGCGATTTCCAGTTACTCTCAGTATGCTGCGAGCTGGATGCTTTCAGGGAAAGCAATGTTTATATAGTCTTAAAGACTACAACTTTGCTGTCAGAGGGCTCTGATGGTGCGGTTCACCGAGATCCGCGCCACCGACCACTACGTCGAACATCACGAGAAAGACGTTCCCTGGCACAAAGTCTTCGAACTCGTCAGCCAGACCAAAAACCCACGGAAGAAAGGCGACGTGTTCGAAATAGAACAAGACGGATACTATGTCCTGTTCAAAATGGAGGGAACCATAATCCATGTCATCAACGCGAAACGGAACGGATAAAGAACCTGTGAACTGCCCGAAGTGCAACACGCGGCTCCTGCGAGTCGATGTCAAAATACAGGGCGCCACACAGACCGCCCTCAGCTACCAGTGTCCCCATTGTGAATACTTCTCCTTCGATCAAGCATCCAGCCAGAAAGTCATCGAAGAACTCCGCCAAAACCCCCTGCGCATCAAACAGAAAGTCATCAAACTCTCCCAAGGACGCCTCGGCATCTACCTCAACAAACACATTGTCGAAAGCCTCGCCATCAAGAACGGCGAAGACATCTATGTGTCCGTCCCCGACAAGAAACATATCGTGCTGGAACTGGGATGATGACGAGATGGTTCCGCAGCCGCCCGTCGACAACCAGCGAAGCATTTAAATACTCGGCCAGTCATGTCTCCATCAACAAAAGCAGGTGACCAATGGCGCTCAACACCCCTTCTGACGAGTACGAACTCGTCCCATACCGCGAAATCCAAGATCTCAAAGACGAAGTCAGACGGCTCAAGGAATACCCCATCCCACCAGGCAGGCAGCTCGGCGCCAAACTCGACGACGTCGCCATCAAAGCAGACAAGCTCATCACCATCTTCGAAGAAGCAGCCCACCAATTGAGAGTCGAAGAAGGCGGGCTCACCTACGAAGAGAAGCTCAAACCCATCCTCGCCAAGATGAACAAGATCCTGGAACAGAATTCCGAAATTGCCGAAGGCATCGTTGCGTTGGCAGACATCGTCAACGACCTCAAAGACAAGATGGAAAAAGGCTTCCTGGTGAAAGAGACACGCGAAGTGCCCGCTGGACGGATGTTCGAAGAACCCCGACCGATGATGGACGAGCGGCCAATAGTCCAGCCCAGGCCGATGTTCGGCACACCACAACAAGCGCCCGCGATGCCAGGAAACCTTCCGTTCCCCGAGTTACCACCCCTCGGTTCTGCCGCAGAGGCACCCTTGCCACCGCCGCCCATGCCGCCACGACGACGGCTCTTCGCATGAGATTGCCTGATATCGACTACGGGAAAGCGCAAACCATGCTGAAATACCTCTCCGGCGCCGCCAAACTCTACGTCCTCAAAGACCACGAAAAACAACAACTCGACGGACAACTCTCACGCCTCAAACGGATGACTGGCAAGAACGTCGAACGACAATTGCAGAAGCTCGAACACGACATCGCAGAGACCTTACGGCACGAAAAACGCCTCGAAACCGAACAAGAAACACACGACAGCTATCATACGAAACTCAAACGCAAAGTCGACGTCCTCGACAGCAAACTCGCCGCGTATCGGGAGAGCAAGAAAGAACGCGAAACACGTATCACCCAGCTCGAAACCAAAGTGCGGCTTGGAGCACGCGACCGGGCACGACACGCGATGTTTTTGAAACTCGATCTGGCGAAGGCACAACACTTAGCCAACGAAGCGAAATCGGAAGGGGCTAGCAAAGAAGCACTCTGGAAAATGAAGAAACGCATCGAGGCGCTCGCGGAACGAGTGCAGAAATTGGAATCGTGAAGAGACGTCGCACGTTCTTGAATAGTCCTTTTATCAACTCCGATAACTTCGTTCGCTGCTGCGCTACTTGAAATGAACGCTTTGCGTGAAGCGAACGCGATGCAGAGCTTGACCTGTGCAGTTCGTTGTACGACGAGGTACGGGTAACGGACGAGACGACGAATTCTAAGGAGTTGGTATAAAAACGATTCTACGTCAGGTGCTGACTGCGACTACAAATCCTTCGCCATAATCGTTCTGCGACCGTTCGACTTCGCCCGTTCCATCGCGTCCTTGATCATCTGCTCCACCTTCTTGTCCAACGCTTCCGGGAACTCAGCCGCGACGTTGATCGGACCGCACAAGTCCTTGATGGACGACTTCACGATGAACATGGAGCGTGCTTGGACTGTTCGCTATAAAAGCGTTTCGAGACTCAGCAGAACAACCGCTGATAATTCAACCACACATTCCGTTCCACTTCCTCAACTGTGAATCCTTTCACCTTCGCGATGTGCTCAAGCGAGACACGCACGTTCATCGGCTCGTTCCTTTCTCCCGTAACCGGCGCCAAGTACGGACCATCCGTCTCCGTCAACAACTGATTCATCGGCACCAATGCAACCAACGTCCTGAAATGATCCAACCGCACGATATTCGGCGGGATGCTGAAAAAAAATCCGAGCTTCGCCCCACGCTCGATCAACGACTTCTTCCCACCGAAACAATGCATCAAAACCTTCCTCGCGCCCCTCGCCTCCAACATATCGATGACATCCTTCTCCGCGCTCCGACTATGAACGATCAACGGCTTGTCCAACTTCAACGCCAGATCGATCACCTTGCTGAACATCTCCTTCTGCTTCTCCAAAACAACCGGCTTCTTTATCCAATGATTATCCAAACCCACCTCGCCAAGCGCGACGATAACGTCCTTGTGCTTCTCGATGAACGCGAGCTCGGCATCCACATCGATCGGCGGACCCGGCGGCAACGTCGGATCGTCGGAATAACCCAGCGCGTCCAATGGATACAAGCCCAATGACGCTTTCACCACCTTGTGTTTCTTCGCCAACGCGAGCACCGCACGATTCGTCTTCGGATTCGTACCATTCGCGATGATTATTGAGACGCCCGCGGCTTCCGCTCTCGCGATGACGTCCTCACGATCCGCATCATACCGCGGATGATCCAGATGACAATGCACATCGACGAGCATAGCGATGGGAGACTGGGGACTAGTTTAATAGTTTACTGGGTCGATAACCGCACGGACTCTGCCCAACCCATATACCCCTATATGCCCCATAGACCACACCATTAACACCCTTTCACCACGACTTCTCCACCGGTGATGCATATGTCCATCAAGAAAACACTCCTTTACGCAGGCGCCCTCACCGCAACCGCAATCTGGGGCACACTCGCATACAACGCAACCGCTTACGCCGTCAAAGACCACGGCATCTACCAAGACGAGCTCACCCACCGCGTGGCACGCAAAGCCGACGCGAACCAAGACGGCGTGCTCAGCATCCACGAGATTGCAGACCTCCTCAACGTGACCGGACACGACGATCTGCTGCCGCTTCCCGACAACACACCCATCGACCTCCGCTGCAACGGCAGCACACGCGCACGATTCTACCTCGCCCCCGGACCCCACCTCGAAATCGTCCTCGACAAAGACGAAGCGAGGATCTACCTCTCAGACTGACTCGCCCCGCGGGCCATGTCTTCCCTCTTGCCGACCTTTATATACTCCCTTCTCACTTCCCGACGCTATGGATAACTGCAGCTTCCGACGCGAGGTCTCCTCGAAAAGCATCCGCGCGAACGAGCTGCCGCACGTCAAAGGCTTCGAAATATCAAAAGACATCCCACTCAGCAAACTCGCCGACCTCTACAAAACCATCGGGTTCCAAGCGACCCACATCGGCCAAGCCGCAGACATCCTCCGCACGATCAAACAAGACAACATCCCCCTATTCCTCACCTGCACCAGCAACATGATGAGCAGCGGACTCCGCGAACCCATCGCGCAACTCGTTCGCCATAAGAAAATCGCGGCCATCATCACCACGACGGGTTTCATCGAAGAAGACATCATGAAATCCAAGAAACCGTTCCTCGTCGGCAGCTTCGACGTGGATGATACTGAAGTGAAAGCCAACGGATTGAATCGCATCGGCAACCTCTTCGTCGCAGACGAACAATACTGCGACCTCGAAGACTTCCACATGGCCTTCCTCAAAGAGATGAGCGCGAAGACGCTCCGCATGAGCCCCAGCGACTACATAAAGGAACTCGGAAAACGGATAGCAGACGAGCACAGCGTCCTCCATTGGGCAACCCTCAACAACATCCCTATCTACTGCCCCGGCTTCGTCGACGGCGCTTTAGGCGACCACTTCTTCTTCTTCAACCAAAACAGAAAAGAACCCTTCGTCATAGACACGACCGCAGATTTGACCACTTTCTACAAACAGATCTTAGCCCCAAAACAGACCGCAGGACTGTTCCTCGGCGGAGGCATCGCCAAACATCATTTGATCGGAGCCGCCATCCTACGCGACGGGCTCGATTACGCCGTGTATATGCAAACCGGCACGCCCGGCGACGGCTCACTCTCCGGAGCGCGGCCAACAGAAGCCGTCAGCTGGAACAAACTCAAGAACATCGCGAACAGCACGTGCATCGAAGCAGACGCGACGATCGTGTTTCCGTTATTGGCTGTGCACTTGTTGGATTAATCGTATTGTCTCCCGTTTGTGATAACGACAACCTCATATGCACGTCTGCTGTGTCCTCACTCTATGACTTCCATCGAAGACAGATTCGCAGGATGCCTCCTCGGACTCGCCTGCGGAGACGCGCTCGGCGGACCACTTGAAGAGATACCAAACAGTCCCTGCACCATCCCCCGACCAGTCATCGACATGATCGGAGGCGGCTGGCTCAAGCTCCAACCCGGCCAGATCACCGACGACACAGAGATGACGCTCTGCCTCGCGCGCAGCATCGTCGCGTGCAAAAAGCTCGACTATGCAGACATCGCGAAACGCTACGTCGCGTGGCTCGACGACTCACCCATCGGCGCCGGCAAAACCTGCACCACCGCCATCACACGCATCAAGGAAGGCATCCCCTGGCACGAAGCCGCAAACACCGAACTCGGCCGGAACTCGCTCGGCAACGGCGCAGTCATGCGTTGTGCGCCCATCGCGCTGTACGCATGGACCGACGATCGGATCCGTGCGAAAGCCGGCTACGCCGAAAGCACCATCACGCACCTACACCACGATTGCTACCTCTCCACCAACGTCGTCACGCACATCATCGCAAGCCTCCTCCGAGGAGACGACAAGAAGTCCGCCTTCCGGAAATGTCTCCTCCAAGACTGGACGGACCTGTCGCGAACACTCATGTCCCGTTACGCACGCATCCCAACACTCACCGACGCAGACATCAAAACCTCCGGCGAAGTCAAAGACACCGTCGAAAGCGCAATCCACTGCCTCCTCAGCACAGACACGCTCGAAACGGCAATCATCAAAGCAGCCAACGCAGGAGGCGACGCAGACACCCGCGCCGCGATCACCGGCGCATTCGCCGGAGCACACTACGGCGCAAGCGCCATCCCCTCCCGCTGGGCAGACAAACTCTGCGAAAGACACGGCGCGCCCATCGCCGACGAACTCAAACAATTAGGCAGTGCGCTCAGAGACGCCATCGCCATCTAATACCGAATCTCATAAATAATGGAAATCTTGTGAGATTCAGTAAATAGCAAATCTCAAGCACGCTCGACGAGAAAAGAAGCCCCAACCATATTTCTTGTTGTCACATTATTTCCAAAACTTATGAGATTTGCTATAATACGGAAAAGCCGTGCGGAAACTGGATACGGATTGGAATGAATAATGCGCGCCAAGCGCCACGATAGCGACAACTGCGAGACATCCACGACTTCTCAAACCAACTTCGCGATCTCCAAACCGATAAACACGGCATACAAACCGAGCAACGCCACGCCGTGCCGCCACGACATCGAGCGGCGGGAGACAAGGAACATAATGACTGATAAACTAATTGCCAGGAAAATGATAGCTAAGAAAACCTCTGAGACCGCTATCTTGATCGGTGAGACGAGGCCGACAATGCCGAAAAACAACAACAACTCCAACGCCACACTCCCGATGATATCCCCGATACCGATATCCACGTGACCCTTGAGGACCGAACGGATGCCCACCGCGAAATCAGGGATCGCGCCACTCACACTGATGACGGTGATCGCGATGAAATACGCAGGAATGCCGACCAACGCCGCTATGTTGATGCTGCTGAACACCAAGAAACGACCCGCCAAAATCAACGCCACCAACGACCCCAAGAAAATGAACGCGTCACGCCAGATCGTCCGCAACGCGACACGCGACTTCACCCGACCCAACGTCCCCTCACGCATCCACAAACCCACAATATACGCCAGGAACGCAATGACCAAGATCGCGCCATCCAGCCGACCCAACTCGCCATCCCACAAGATCAAACCAAAAGGCAACATCAACAACAACCACAACACGAAGACACGACCGCGGATGATCCGGCACTCGAGCGGCAGCTTCCTCGCGAAACACGCAAGCGTCCCGACCACCAACGCCACGTGCACCATATTCGTGCCCAAAATCGTGCCAAACAACACCTCTTCCTTGCCAGCCAGCAAACCCATGATGCCTGCGATCACCTCCGGCATCGACGCAGCCAACGCGACCACCACGAAACCGATCAGATCATCCGACAACCTCAACGCCTTCGCATACCGCGAAATACCATACACGATCAAATCAGCCGCCTTGAAGATAAGCAGCAAGCTGAGCAACAAGAACGAGATGTTGATGAGGAACGGATCGACCGGCATACGACGAGGAACGATGATTGTTTATAAATAAGTTGCGGGAGATGAGTCACCCAAAACCTTTTTATACCAGCACTCTTGCTCCGTAGTGATATGGGCGTCATCGCAAGCAGCTTCACCAAAATGCACGTCGAGAAAAAGGCCGCGCTGAAAGGCAAGGTCAACATCGACACCAGCACAGTCCTCCTCGACGTCAAACGCAGCGAGCTCAACTTCGGCAAGAACAAACAAAACGTGCTCCGCGTCGAATTCGAAAGCCGCACCAAATACGAACCCAAGATCGCAGAAATCGTCCTCACCGGCGACCTCCTCTACCTCGCCACTCCCGAACAACTCGACCAAATCGAGAAAATCTGGACAAAGGAAAAACACCTCGGCAAAGAAGCCATGAGCGACGTGCTCAACCACCTCCTCGCCAAATGCAGCCTCCAAGCCCTCCTCCTCAGCAAAGAAATGAACCTACCACCCCCGATCCCGATGCCGAAATGGACGGCCAAAACTTAAGGCGGTTCAGAGCTCAACTACGGCCACCCACTAAACGTTATCACTGCGCTTGAGGGGGCTCTACCGCCGCCCCCTCAAACACCCCGCGGCCCATCACCTTTTTAAATCCGCCACAGCCCATTTCAAACACCCATGAAGCCAAAAGACGTGAAACTAAGAGTCGTCGAGGCCGTCACCGACGACGTCGCCAAAGGCATCATCCGCATCGACAGCCAATACATGCGCGAGATAGACGCACGGCCCGGCGACATCATCGAGATTGAAGGCCAACGCAAAACCGTCGCCATGGTCGACCGCGCATACCCAAGCGACATAGGCATGGACTTCATCCGCATGGACCCCCTAAGTCGCAAGAACGCCAAAAGCAGCATCGGCGACCTTATAACCATCCGCAAAGCAGACGTCAAAGAAGCCAAACGCATCGTCATCGCGCCCGCACGCGAAGGCATCGTCGTCAAGACCAACAACATCAACGTCTTCAAACACGGACTCCTCGGACGCGCCGTCGTCAAAGGCGACCTCATCAGCATCGGCGGCACACGACGGCGACGCGCGACCCTCACCGGCAGCCCCCTCCTCGACGAAGTCTTCTCAATGGGACTCCTCGACGAAAACGGCATGATGGGCTTCGGCTTCGGCGACCTCAAATTCGTCGTCGTTGAAACCAACCCCAAACAACCCGTCATCATCACCGACACCACCGAGATAACGCTCAACCCCGAAGCCGTCGAAGTCAAAGAAGATTCCATGCTCGAAGTCGCCTACGAAGACATCGGCGGCCTCGAAGACGAAGTCAAGAAAGTCCGCGAGATGATCGAGCTCCCATTGAAACACCCCGAACTCTTCGAACGATTAGGAATCGACGCGCCAAAAGGCGTGCTGTTGCACGGGCCCCCTGGAACGGGCAAGACATTGCTCGCCAAAGCGGTGGCGAACGAAACGAACGCGCACTTCATATTGATCAATGGTCCGGAAATCATGTCAAAATTTTATGGCGAATCGGAAAATAACCTCAGGAAAAAATTCGAAGAAGCTGAGAAGAACGCACCCAGCATCATATTCATCGACGAGGTCGACGCGATCGCCACCAAACGCGAAGAGACGCGAGGCGAGGTAGAGCGAAGGGTCGTGGCGCAACTGCTCGCATTGATGGATGGATTGAAATCACGCGGACGCGTCGTGGTGATCGCAGCCACCAACGTGCCCAACATCTTGGATCCTGCATTGCGAAGACCCGGACGGTTTGATAGAGAGATCGAGATCGGCGTCCCAAACAAAGACGGACGATTGAACATCCTGAAGATCCACTCGCGGAATATGCCCCTCGCGAAAGACGTGAACCTCACCGAAATGGCAGCCGTCACCCACGGCTTCGTCGGAGCCGACCTCGCGGCGCTCGCGAAAGAAAGCGCCATGATCGTGCTACGACGCGCCCTCCCAAACATCCAATACGAAAAAGACGAACCCCTGCCCCAAGACGTCCTAGACAAACTCCAAATCACACGCAACGACCTCAAAGAAGCCCTCAAAGTCGTCAGACCCTCCGCCCTCCGCGAAGTCCTCATCGAAATACCCAACCTCAAATGGACCGACATCGGCGGCCTCGAGAAAGTCAAAGACGACCTCAAAGAAGCCGTCGAATGGCCCCTCAAGAAACCCGAAGTCTTCAAACGCCTCGGCGTCAAACCACCCAAAGGGATTTTGTTATATGGGGCGCCCGGAACAGGGAAGACGCTGCTGGCCAAAGCCGTCGCGACCGAGAGCGAAGCCAACTTCATCAGCATCAAAGGGCCTGAATTACTTTCAAAATGGGTGGGTGAAAGCGAGAAAGCCGTCCGCGAAGTCTTCAAAAAAGCCAGACAAGCATCACCCTGCATTATCTTCTTCGACGAAATAGACAGCATCGCACCCCGACGCGGAGCGAACTCAGACTCCAACGTCACCGAACGCGTCGTGAACCAATTGCTGACAGAAATGGACGGACTCGAACAACTCTCAGACGTCGTCATCATCGGCGCCACCAACAGACCCGACATCGTTGATACTGCATTGTTGCGCCCCGGAAGGTTCGACCGCATCATCCTCACACCCGCGCCAGACACCGCATCAAGGCTCGACATCTTCAAAGTCCACACCAAAAGCATGCCGCTCAAGAACGTCGACCTGAATGAATTGGCTGATGACACTGATGGTTATGTGGGTGCCGACATCGAAGCGCTCTGCAGAGAAGCAGCCATCGACGCCCTCCGCAAAGACCCCGCCGCCAAAGAAATCACACTCGACAACTTCAAAAGCGCTATGAAAAGCGTCCGGCCAAGCATCACACCCGACGTCGAACAAGCCTACGCGCAAATGAAAGATAAATTCTCCAGCGCCCGCGGCAAAGAGATGAAGAAAGAACTACCTGTGTACTTCGGGTGAGCAGCCATCCACTACATTAATAAGACCCGACCGCCGTTCCGCCGACATGCGCGACCGCACCGCACGACGACGCTACATCCTCCAACGCATCGCGGCGTTCAACGAAGCCATCTCACGCGAACACTATAAACACTCCATCGGCATCAAAGACAAACTCGAAACCGTCAAGATCTACAAACAGTACGCCGACATCTTCACGAAACCGAACATCACGCTCGCAGCAGCATCGATGCAGACGACCACCGGCACCTGGGCCTCACGACGCAACCGCAACCTCCACGCATTCCTCGTCGAAGGCTACATCGGCGACCAGCTCAAGAAAGAAAGCGAAGCGATGAACAATTACGAAGCAGCCGCGACGATCACTGTCGATGGCAAGAAGATCACCTACCGACACATCGGCAGCCTCGTCATGAACGAACCGAAACGCGACAAACGCAAACAACTCTTCGACGCGTGCGAACCCATCCGCAAGAAACTCCTCAACTTCGAGAAGAAACTGATGGCGAAAGAGAAGAAATTGCTCAAAGAACTCACCGGACAAGACTACCTCACCTTCTACAATAACTACAAAGGCGTCGATTACGATGAACTAGCTGAAGAACTCCGACGATTCCTCATCAAGACAGACGGCGCGTACACGAAAGCGATCGCAGCAGCGATGAAAAGCATCGATGTGCCGCCAGACGACGCACGCCAATACGACTTCGCCCGCTGGGAACGCGCGACCGCGTGGGACAAACACTTCCCGAAAGGCAAACTCGTTCCCACACTCAAAACGTTCCTCCACGGCCTCGGCATCGACCTCGACCAACAGAAAAACGTCGAACTCGACACCGCAGACCGGCCCAAAAAAGTGCCACGCGCATTCTGCACCACGTTACGGATACCTGACGAAGTCAAACTCGTCCTCAAACCTCACGGCGGGCAAAGCGACTATCAAACGATTTTGCACGAAGCAGGACACACCGAACACTACGCACACACCCGAGCGGATTTACCATATGAATTGCAGCACCTCGGACCATACAACGTGACAGAAAGCTACGCCTTCCTCTTCGAATACCTCATGACCGATCCGTTATGGCTCCAACATCACCTGAATATGACTGCGAAACAAGCACGCGACTTCACACGATTCCTCATGCTCGAAAAACTCTTCTTCTTCCGACGCTACTGCGGCAAAGTCATCTATGAATTGAAACTCCACCGCGACGACTTGCGGATGCTCGACGCGCACTTCAATCCCACCACCAAGAAATACAAAACGATGGCAGACTGCTACGCAGACATCCAAGGCAGGGCGACTAAAATCCAATATGTTAAGACGAATTATCTGCTTGACGTTGATGGTGGTATGTACAGCGCAGAATACGTGCAAGCGTGGCTGATGGAAGCCATGCTGAAAACGGAACTACGCAAACGCTTCGGGCAGAAATGGTGGACGAATAAAAACGCGGGCGACCTCCTCAAACACCTCTGGGAAACCGGAACCACCGGAAGGACGATCGAAGAGCTCGCGCACGAGATCGGCGCCAACGGGCTCAGCATCGAACCGATGACCAAGGAATTCCTCGAGGTGTTTGCGTGAGACGGGATGTAGGCTGTGGGACGTGGGTGGTGGCGCTCCTCATCCTTTCTCTCCTCGCACCGATCGCACTCGCCTACCCCGCTTACGTCGGCGCCGTCAACGACTTCGCCAACATCATCGAACCAGCAGACGAAGCACGCATCGCAACGCTCATCGAACAGATCCGCGCCAACAGCACTGTCGAAATAGCGGTGGTGACCACCAACGACCTTGAAGGCGAAGACATCAGCACCTATGCGACAAACATCGGGAACGCATGGGGCGTGGGAAAAAAGGATACGGACAACGGGCTCGTTCTGGTGATCGCGCCCAACGACCGCAAATTTTACTTTGCTATCGGCACTGGGCTCGAAGGAACGATCAACGATGCCAAAGCCGGGCGCATCGGAAGACAAGTCCTCGTCCCATACTTCCGCAGCGGTGAGTACGGCGTCGGAATCTATGACTCACTCCTCACCGTCCAAGGCTTGGTCGCCAATGATCCAAGCATTGTGAGCGAGTATGCAAGCACGGCACAAAACACATTCTACGACGCCTACGAAACCATCCTCGTCTTCGGCCTCTTCATACTTTTCGCCGTCTTGCAACAAACCACCGCAGGCAAGACTACGGGTCGCCTCCTAGGCTACCGAATCGGAGCGTGGACCCTCATCTGCATCGCAGCCGCGTTCATCCTCCTCCCACTCTTCGCGATGGCATTCATCCTCTCGTTCCTCTTCTTCATGATCACCATCTTCGAACTCATCGCACGCACAGCCGGCTTCAAAGGAGGCGGCGGACTCGGTGGATTCGGAGGCCTCGGCGGCGGCTCAAGTGGCGGAGGCTTCAGCTTCGGAGGGGGCGGGTTCTCAGGCGGAGGAGGCGGAGGAAGTTGGTGACGGCAAGTATAAGCATCCATAAAGCTTAATAAGCAGACAACACGGGAGAAAACACATGGCAAAAGGACTCTCAACAGGGGCTAAAATCGGCATCGGCATCGCTATTTTTCTGGTTATCGGCGTGCTCTGGTTCATCGGCAGCTACAACGGGCTGGTTTCAAAGGACGAAACTGCGAATGCAGCTTGGGCAGACGTCGAAGTCCAATACCAACGACGGTTTGATTTGATTCCTAACCTCGTCAACACGGTCAAAGGGTACGCGGCACACGAAGAGAAATTGTTCACCGAGATAACGGCGTTACGATCCCAATGGCAGACCGCACGGACGGCAGGCGATGTCGACGGCGCCATCACAGCCGCACGCGGAGCAGATAGCGCTATTTCGCGCTTATTGCTCGTCGCCGAGAACTATCCGAATCTGAAGGCCAGCGAAAACTTCCTCTCATTGCAGGATGAATTGGCGGGCACCGAGAATCGCGTCGCGTTCTCACGCAACAAATACAACGACGCCGTCAAAATCTATAGCACGGCCATCCGACGCTTCCCCACCAACATCGTGGCGGGAATGTTCGGCTTCGACAAGAAGACGCTGTTCGAAGCGCAAGCCGGAAGCGAAACAGCACCCAGCGTGAGTTTCACGTAGGATGCAGGAGGTAGCTTTTATGGCATCGCAAGTCAGAGCAAGTCACATCCTGGTGAAAACGGAGCCAGAAGCGTTGAACATCCTCTTTGATTTGAAACGCGGCGCGAGCTTCGAAGACGAAGCCAAAAAACACTCGACGTGCCCATCAGGCAAGAAAGGCGGAGATCTAGGCTGGTTCGGACGCGGACAAATGGTCAAAGAATTCGAAGACGCTGCCTTTTCGCTGCCAAAGAACGAATTGTCGAGACCTGTGAAAACGCAGTTCGGGTACCATATCATCAAAGTCACGGAGACGAAGTAGAACTCTACGCACGAACGACGCGGAACTGAGACGAACGACGAAATTTAAGGAGTTATGTGCGAACGGACCTTCGTTTGGAGCAAACTCTTCTCCGATAAGCAATCGCCACAACCTTATTAAACCATTCCGACGACTGAAACCATATGGCAAGTGTGGGCGACAGAGTCACGATCACGACCAAAGAGGAGACATTCGAAGGCCTCCTCCTACCTGACGACAAAGAGTTCTACGTCCTCAAACTCGATTCCGGCTATAACGTGGGCATAGCCAAAGCCAAGAAGCCCAACATCAAAGTGCTCCAACCGAGAACGGAGAAAAAACAAGCGACACCAACACCAATCGCTGCACGCACCGGACTGCCGACAATCTCAGTGCTACACACCGGCGGCACCATCGCCAGCAAAGTCGACTATGAAACCGGCGCAGTCGTGGCACGCTACACACCTGACGAACTGCTCGCCCAATTCCCCGAACTCGCCGAGATCGCCACCATCCGCTCACGGCTCATCAGCAACATGTCCAGCGACGACATGCGCTTCGGACACTACAACATCATCGCCAAAGAAGTAGCCAAAGAACTAACCACGGGCGCCACAGGCGTCATCGTCACCCAAGGCACCGACACCCTCCACTACACCGCAGCAGCGCTCCACTACATCCTCACCGACCTCGGAAAACCCGTCCTCATCGTCGGCGCGCAACGCAGCAGCGACAGACCATCCAGCGACGCGGCCCAAAACCTCCTCGCCGCCGCGCACTTCATCACCAAGACAGACTGGGCCGGCGTCGGCATCTGCATGCACGAAACTACGAACGACGACACGTGCACCATCCTCCCCGGCGAACGATCACGCAAACTCCACAGCAGCCGACGAGACGCGTTCAAAGCAGTCAATGCCGAAGCCATCGCGCGCGTCCGCCTCAACCCCGTCGCCATCGAGATGCTCACAAGCCACGGTATCCTACACGACCGACCCACCACCGTCAAGCCGATCGCCGAAACCATCAAAGTCGGACTCGTCAAAATCCACCCCAACTTCAGCGCACGACAGATCAAATGCTTCGAAGGGTACGACGGCGTTGTCATCGAAGGCACCGGACTCGGACACGCACCAATCACCGAAAGCGACTACCTCACCAGCGAACACACACGCATCTACGACGCCATAAAAACACTCATCAAAGACGGCACCACCATCGTCATGACCACCCAATGCATCTTCGGCGAGGTCAACCAAAACGTGTACAGCCCCGGACGCAAGATGCAAGAAGCCGGCGTCATCCCCGCACGGCACGACACACCCCCCGAAACCGCATTCATACGCCTCGCGTGGCTCCTCAGCAACTATGACAAGAAAGATATCCCCGCATCATTCCCTGACCACCATGATCACCATCAAAGAACTGCTTGACAAACTCAAATGGGACCCCCACGAAAAGCCGGAACAGACAACGCTGCACTACTGGGACAACATCGCGAAAAAACTCATCCCGGTGAACTATCAAGACATCATCCGAATCGAGGGCAACACGATGATCATCCTCATCAAGAGCAACGAGACAGAAATACCTCTCCACCGCGTACGCAAAGTGACGCGAAACAAGGAAACGCTATGGCAACGGACTGGACCAAACTCGGCCTGAAAATCGGACTCGAAATCCACCAACAACTCGACGGACAGAAACTGTTCTGCGACTGCCCCACCACGATCCGGGACGACACGCCACACGCCACCATCAAACGACGACTCCGTGCCGTCGCAGGAGAATCCGGCGACATAGACGTCGCCGCGCTGCGCGAAGTCCAAAAAGGCAAACACTTCCACTACGAAAACTACCACGACACGACCTGCCTCGTCGAAACCGACGAAGAACCACCACACGAACTCAATCCCGCCGCGATCCACGCCACGCTCCAATTCTGCAAACTCACCAACGCGCGGCCGGTCGACCAAATCCGTGTGATGCGCAAAACCGTCGTCGACGGCAGCAACACCAGCGGATTCCAGCGCACCGCACTCATCGCAACCGGCGGACAGATCAAGACAAAAGACGGAAACGTCCGCATCGCGACCATCTGCCTCGAAGAAGACGCCGCCCGCATAATCAAACGCGAAACAGACCACACCATCTACCGACTCGACCGACTCGGGATACCACTCATCGAGATCGCCACCCAACCCGACATCAAGACGCCAGAACAATGCGCCGAAGCAGCCGAAACTATCGGTCTCTTAATCAGATCGACCGGAAAAGCGAAACGCGGACTCGGCACCATCCGACAAGACGTCAACATCAGCACCACTGGCGCGCCACGCATCGAGATCAAAGGCGTGCAAGCGCTCGACCTCATCCCAACCGTCGTCCAACTCGAAGCAGAACGACAACAACAACTCATCGACACGGCGAAGAAGCTCAACGAGCGCAAAGCGAAATCGGACGACAACGTCCACGACATCACCGACGCGCTATCCAGCAGCCAAAGCAAGATCGTGACAGGCGCGTTGGAGAAACGCGGAATCATCATCGGAGTGAAACTTTCAGGGTATGCAGGCCTCATCGGGCCCACAAAACTCGGCAAGGAACTCGCCGGACGAGCGCGAGTGTACGCCGGCGTAGGCGGCATCGTGCACAGCGACGAACTGCCCGCGTACGGCATCACGGACACGGACACCGCCAACGTGAAACACGCCCTCCACTGCGGACAAAACGACGCGTTCGTCTTCGTGGCAGACGCACACGACAAGGCAGATGCAGCGATCAAAGCAGTGATTGAACGCGCTACTGAGGCACTCAGCGGCGTGCCAAAAGAAGTCAGGAACGCCAACGAAGACGGAACGACGAGCTTCCTCCGCCCGATGCCCGGCGCGGCACGCATGTACCCCGAAACAGACGTCCCCCCAATCATCATCGACGAGAAAACATACCAAGCGATCCCACTACCAGAAACCATCGACGCCAAGCAAAAACGATATGAGAAACTCGGACTCGCCAAAGACCTCGCCGAACTCACCGCGCGATCGGAACGCGCCGCGCTCTTCGACGAGTGCGTCAAAGCATATCCCTCGCTCAAACCCGCGTACATCGCTGAGATCGTGATGACCGCAGACAAGACCATCAAACGGCAATTCGGCGTCGACATCGGAGCGACCGAGGAAGATTATAGATCGCTGCTTGGGGCGCTCAGCGACGGAACGATAAGCAAGGAATCAGTACTCGACATCCTCAAAGAGAACAAACCGGTCAAAGACGTGCTTGGAAAACACAAAGCGATGAGCGACAAAGAGCTGGACGCCGCGCTGAAACAGATCGTCACCGAAAACAAAGGAATGCCGTTCAACGCGCTCATCGGCAAGGCGATGGCGCAATTACGCGGAAAAGCATCAGGACAAAAAATAGCGGAACTCCTCAAGAAACTCGCCGGATGAACCCATCAATCTCGCCCAAACAACCCACGTTCCCGTCATGACGATACTTCCCCAATGCACGCGCATACCTGGACAGATTACCGAGGAACAACGCGATGTTCTCTGGCGTCACTACCTCCACGAACCGGCCATACCCCAACCGCTCGATCTCCACCGCATTGAATATCTGTTCATACTGCTTCCGGACAGGACAAATAAGCACAGGCTTCCCGAGCACCAGCGATTCAGATGTCAAACTAAAACCGCCATTCGTGATGACAGCTCGGCACGCTGCCAAATCCTTGAAGAAGCGACGCTCGTTGAACTCGCGGAACAACAAGTTCCCATCACGGCCCGACCTGTGATACCCATACACGACAAACTCTGCGTCAACGCCCTTCAACACGTCCAACAACCGACGATTCGAATCCGACGTCTGATAGACCAACACGTGCTTCCCTGCCGTCGGCTTTAATCGCAACACCTCAATCCGCACCGGCGGCTGCACGATAATGGCACGACGCACGACCTCACGCGATGCATCCGGCCAGAAGACGATGAATAGGCCGGCAAACGGCGTCATCAGCCACGTGATGAACCGCGTCTTCACCGCATCCACCCAATATCTTATCGGGGCAGTCACCTCCGACTTCGTCAACACCTGATGATTCCCCACACTCAGCAAAGGAATACCCCGGAGCAACGCGACATAACTCGTCAAGAACTCAAAATCGGTGATTATGGCATCCGGCCGCCACTCCGACACCAGACGCCAGACCTCACGGAACGACCTCGCATACAACGGAAACCTGAGCACGTTCACCACCGCAGTCAACGAATCGTGCGCAGCACCATCCCGATAGATGATCGGCAGATGAGCGATCTCCAAGACGTCAACGAAACGACTGGCAAGATACCTGAACGCGCGACCACCAGCGACGATACGCACCTCGTGACCCTGCGCAAGCAAACACTCCACGATCGGACGCGTGCGCACCGCGTGACCCATCCCCTCACCCGCCACACCATACAGGATCCGCACCACTATGCACGCTCCACAAAACGCTCGACGTGACGCAACGCGAGATCAGGATACAAGAACGGCACCAAATGATTCGCGGGGACGACGTGCACCGACACCGACGGATTCCGCTGCGCGTCACGGACCACCACCCGCGCCCTGCAGAACGGATCATCCTCACCCATCACGACCAGCGTCGGCACATCCAACGCCCCGATATCCAACGGATACCTGAACAAATCGACAAGCGACCGGAAATACGTGCGATGAGACGTGCTCCTCAAATCGTGCACCGGCATCCACCACACCGGCGTATCACGATGCCCTTGCCGATCAAGGAACCGCAACTTCCGCCGATGCGGAAACAACGACACCAGCCGCCACCACAACCACGACACCAACTGCAACACGCTTCCGCCACGCACGTAACGACGAGAGAACACGCTGAACAAGACCAACCTCGACACCAACTCAGGGTATCGCCTACGGAGCTCCACCGCGATCGTCGCCCCAAGACAATTCCCGATGACGACCGCATCCTTCAAACCCTCCTTCCGCAATATCAATGCGACATCGTCCACCGCAGCAGACAGAGACCATTCCGAGCGCAACGAACCCCTGCCGTGACCTCGCAAGTCAACCGCCACCCAAGAACGCCGCGCAAAACACGCCAAGAACGGCGTCCACACCGTCGTGTTCCCACCCGCACCGTGAAGGAAAACAAGCGCCGGACCAACCCCACGATTCACGACGTAATGCAACCGACAACCATCATCCGCGGAAACCAATCTTTCGAGCCACATACAGGAACTGAGACGCCCACAGCATCCCCTCATCAGCCACATAGAAGGGCGTTTTAAAAGGTTCACCCGACGGAGCGAAGACCTCCACATACGTGCCATGACGTTCGATCAAACTAGCATACGATCGGAGATGCTCCTTCGCACGACGCTTATCGAACGAGGCCAACAATTCGATATACGGCATCGCCATATGCGACCAGATCGCGTCACGCTCCCAGCCAGACACGAAACGCTCCATCCAGAGCATCTTGTCCTCGCGAGACTTCGACCTGACGTACTTCAATGGAAATGGAACATCGAGACCTTCAGACTGCAGACTACGGACGGCAGATTTCAGCATCTTCCCGCTTTTGATGATCCCCCACCAGAACGGATAGATATTCGCGTCAGCCGTCACGACATCCTTCCCGGACAAATCATCACGGAAATGCCTGCCAGTCCAAAAATGGGACTTCAGGAGTTTAGCGTATCGGGACGCTGACGGCAATGGGTTCTGCAGCCTCAAATCGTCCAGGCAACGGCTCAGCAAACCGAGCGCAGCAGTATCGTAGCAAGACTGCTGCCGAATCGCGTAATCACGCATCCCTGAGAAACGGATCGGTCTCGGCAAGCCATCATCCTGCACCAAGGACGCGACCCAACGAACCTGCGATTTGAGGAAAGGCCGGTGCTGCTCGACGAGATCCTTCGCATGCACCAAACGCAGCGTGTTGAACACGTACGCGATGGAGTCCAGCGACGGATACGAAGGGAAATCGAACGGACGACCAGAAGGGGTGATGGCAACCGTGATGCGGCCCGCACGAGACCAGCGCTCGAACGCGTACGACAACGTGGCGAGGACGCGGTCACGGTGACCGAGCGCGAGCAATGCCGGAGCGCACCAACCCAGATCCCGAGCATAGACTTGCCGATAATGGCCCGAGCTCACCTGCAAGAAACGGCCATTCCAACACGCATCCACAACCTCACGACAGATAGCGAACGCGTCACCATCAAAACGCCTGAACCCTGAGAAACCCAACCGTCGCCTAAAAAACCGCAACCCCTCACTCAGATGCACCGGAGCGAGCATACACCCTCTTCGACCTCAACTTCGCACGCACCTTCCGCACACGCGCCGCGAACCGGGCACGCTGCGAACTGATACGTGCCTGGAAACGCGCACGATCCTCCCTCAAGCGCAACCGTAGTTTTGCGCGTTCCGCCACCAGCTTATGCCGAAACACGTCACGCTTCGCCGCAACACGAACGCGTGCCTTCGCGAAACCACGCTTCGCCGCCGCAGACGCCTCACGCGCTTTCCGATTGAGATACCGCAACACGTAATACGTCACGAACCAATGCTTCGCCCACCGGATATTACCCAAATGGAGAATGTAATCATACACGTCCATCATCATATGGATCACGAACGCGAGCTCCAAATACAAGAAAAACGGATGCACGAACAAACCGAACAACAAGACAATCACGTTGAACTCCAACGTGTGGAACAAAAAGAGGCGCGGCGTATAACACATCCAATGCTTCACACCCAAACCGAACAACTGACGGATCGGCTTTTTCGTCGTCACCAAATAATACAAGAAATGATCCAAATCGATCACAACACCCGCGATGACCAGCAAAGCTATGATCCTCGGCTCAAAACCCAACACATAGCCCGCAAGGCCATTGATCAACGCGTGACTGATCGAGTGCACACCCGCAAGACAGGAGAGAATGTTTATAAATCCGCCGACGGACAACGGACACGTGCACCTGTAGCTCAGCTTGGATAGAGCGACAGCCTCCTACGCCCCACACGGAAGCGGAGCGAGCTGTAGGTCGGGGGTTCAAATCCTCCCGGGTGCGTACGGAGGCAGATAAGCCGCCCAATTGTTAAGGCGCTCATACCTCCTTTTCGGCATGAAAATCAAACACACCCCTGAAGATTTCGTCGTCCAAGAGACAGGCCAGCTGCAGCCATCCGGCAACGGACCATACTGCTGGTTCACGTTGAAGAAAAGAGGCCACACCACGCTTGGCGCGCTCGAACGCATCGGACGAAAACTCGGCGTGCCACTCAAAGCATTCGGGTATGCAGGGTCGAAAGACAGGCAAGCAGTCACGACACAGACCTGCAGCGTGAAAGGGAAACTGATCACGCATTTGGAGATTGATGGAATCACTGCAGACGGACTCGGGCAACACGAACGGCCGGTCGGACTCGGCACGCACACCGGCAACCAATTCACCATCACGATACGCGACTTGGAAACTCTGCCAACCATCCCGACACGCTTCCTCAACCTCTTCGGCGACCAACGCTTCAGCACACACAACGTCGCGATCGGCAAAGCGATCGTCAAGAAGGACTTCAAAACGGCGATCGAGACCATCCTCACCGCAGGATGCGACGAAGCGAACGCCGTACGGGCAGCGCTCGCCGAACAACCCACCAACCCCATCGGCGCATTGCGGCACATTCCCACCCGGAAACTCAAACTCTATGTCCACGCGTACCAAAGCGACATCTGGAACAGATGCGCACGCAAAGCGAACGACGAGAAAATCCTGCCCATCGTCGGCTTCGGAAGCGAAGATCTGCCTTGGATCGTCGAAGAAGAACTCCACTATGAAGGCATCACGACGCGCGATTTCCTCATCCGAGAACTGCCCGATCTCAGCGCCGAAGGAGGCGAACGAGACGTCTGGTGCGAGCCGAAAGACGTGAACGTCGGTGAGCTTACAGAGGATGAATGCTTCTCTGGCAAGAAGAAACTAACACTCTCCTTCTGGCTCCCGAAAGGAAGCTATGCGACGACGTACATCGAACAGTTTGGCTTCTGAACGCTCACGTCGAACGCCTCTTTATCAACTCCGAAAACTCCGTACGCTGCTGCGTTCACAGAAACGAACGCTTTTGCGAAAAACAATTCCACTGCGAGGCTTGACCTGTTCAGTTCGTTGCACGACGACGATACTACGGACGAGGCACGGGTACGAACGAAGACGAAAATTAAGGAGCGGTAGCAACTGGTTCTACGATTGGAGCATTACGAACGGACGTCAACCCAACCGTTTCAAGACATCCTTCACGATCGCATCCGGCTTCCGATCCGCATCTATCCGGATGATCAGATTCCGCGGCCTGTAATACTCCGACAACGGCTCCGTCTCCTCGTGATACAACTCAAGACGCTTCTGAATCGCTTCGGGCGTATCATCCGGACGCTGCACCAGCTTCACGTCATGACTGTCGCACACGCCCTTCTTCTTCGGTGAGATGCTCAGCCCATAGACGCGCCCATCCATCGGACAGACCAGACGACCCGAGAGACGCTTGACCGCGACAGCATCCGACACCTCCAACACGACGACCGCATCAAGCTCGACGAGCGAATCGAGGAATTCCGCCTCAGCCAACGTCCGCGGATAGCCATCCAGGACTAAACCCGCAGCCACGTCCTTCTGCTCCAGACGCGTACGCACGATCCGATTCACGACCTTATCCGGCAGCAGCTTGCCTGCATCTATCGTCTTCTTAATCAACCTGCCCAGCACGTCCGTGCGACGCTCGGCCTCCCGCAGCAAATGACCCACATCCACATGCGGAAGCCCGAACTCCTCACTCAACAAACGCGAAATCGTCCCCTTCCCTGACCCCTGCGGGCCCAATATAACCAGTCTCATCCCATATACTCCAACACGGCCCTAGATGACACCGGACGATGCCAACACTCCTTCATCTTCGCCACCAACGGGAACATCGCCTTCCGAAGCTCAGGCCAGTCTTTCGCGACCAACCTGACCGTCGACGCGTCATTCTCATCAGTCAACAAGAAATTCGACTCCGTGATCGCACGCACCAACCTCATCAAACGCCGGAACAACTCGAACGCCTCGTTCTTATCCGTCTCGCTGAAACAACGACACTCACACAACTCCATCAACGACCCCGTATCCGGCTGCAAGATAACGTGTAACACATCACTCGCATCCTGCAACGTCTCCCCCATCCGCGCCAAGATGCGACGCAACGGGAAATCCTCCTCCTCCACCGCCGACAACTGGAACTCCCGATCCAACACGTCCAACAAAGGAAGACGATGCACCTTCTGCAACCGGACGTAGATATCCTTGAGCATGCATCGACCGCAGAATATCGTCTATAAAAGAGTTGTGTTCGAGAGCGACGCCCGAGGGCAGCGCCGAACTGCGGTCCGGCTGGGTTGGCGACACGTCGCCAACGGACTCCATCGCCGCCCCCTCAGACACCCCGCGACCCTCGTCCATTAACCTTAAAAACACGTCACGGGGAAACGACGACATGCCCAAACCCAAAATCATCATCGTCATCCCCGCATACAACGAAGCCAAACGCATAGGCAACGTGCTCGACACCCTCACCAAGCACGGCCACAAACACGTCATCGTGGTAGACGACGGCAGCGAAGATGAGACCAGCGCAGTCGCCGCACAACACGGCGCCACGGTGCTGACACACCTCGTCAACCGCGGCTACGGCGCGGCCATCAAAACCGGACTCGACCACGCGAAAACGCTCAACGCGGACGTCGTCGTCACCTTCGACGCCGACGGACAACACGACCCCACCGACATCGCACCCGTCATCGCCCCCATCCTCAACGGAACAGCAGACGTCGTCAACGGCGCACGCACCAAGAACCGCTCGCAGATGCCAGCGATTAGGCGGCTAGGAAACTGGGGCCTCAACATCATCACCTGGCTCTTCTTCCACGCCTACGTCACCGACAGCCAAAGCGGCTTCAAAGCATACTCACCCCTCGCCTTGACGAAAATCGATCCCAAACTCGACCGGTACGAATTCTGCAGCGAAATAATGCACGAAATCCAACGCAACAAATTACGGCTCGCAGAAGTGCCGATCACCGTCATCTACACACAAGAAAGCATCGCCAAAGGCCAAAGCATCCTCGGCGGAATCAAGACGGCGTGGGGGATGATGAAACGGGTGCTGTTGAGTTAAGCTGACCATTAGCCTTTGGCCGTTAGCCATCAAAAAGCGTCCCGAGCAGCCCTTGACCAGCTATTCCGCGAGCCCGGCCGTTGTTGTTGAAGTTGTCATTGGCATTGACGTTGTTGACGTCGTTGTTGCCAAGACCGACAGGCCGGCACATTGTAGCCCCGCACACCATCAAATCTACCACTGCTGTTCCAAGACGTTCGCCCACAATGTGGGTTACCAGTTGTCGCAGCTGTATTTCATAGCAATGTCAACGACTGGTTTGTCGCCGAACACTTGCCTTGATGACGGAGCGTGTAGTCCAGTCCTAAGGGACGCCTGTTCGCAGGTCGTGCGCTATGCGCCCTGCCCGGGACGAGAACACGTGGCATACCATACGTTAAGAATCTTCCGCTC
>Ga0247727_10005892_pt1 | contig 24423 bp, 20 predicted proteins | sample WisWelCaveWW1625_FD_202498 | JGI IMG/M metagenome (GOLD analysis project Ga0247727, IMG submission 202498) | Biofilm microbial communities from Wishing Well Cave, Virginia, United States - WW16-25 | ecosystem: Environmental > Aquatic > Deep subsurface > Groundwater > Cave microbial mat | place... | reverse complement strand
ATGGGCATGTTCTTCAACTCCTTCATCCGCCATGCCCACATCGTCAAAATGGCCAACCTGGCGCAGATTGTGAACGTCATTGCCCCCATTTTCACCAACGAGAAGGGACTGTTCCTGCAACCCATCTACTTCCCCATCGCCGAATACGCCCGGCAGCGCGGCAACCAGGCGCTGGATTTGTGGGTGACGTCGCCCACCTACCGCACCGGCAATCGCGCGCCGCTGAATTACCTGGACACCTCGGCCACCTTCGATCGTTCCACCGGAACTGTGTTTCTGAACGTGCTCAACCGCAGCGAGAAGCTGGACATCACCGCGTCTATCGAGAATATCGCCGGGCAGTTCGACTCGAAAGCCGAGGTCTGGGAAATGCAGCACACGGATTTGAAGGCGACCCACACGTTCGGAGACGATCGAAAGGTGCGGCCCGTCACTCGTGCCGTGTCGCTGGGTGCCGGTAACCGCGCCAGCTACGTGTTCCCCCGGCACTCGCTGACAATCCTGCGGCTCCAGGTACGACCTTAAGGAGGAGTTCTCTATGCCCGCCGATTACGCCGCCGTCTTCGCCGCGTTGAAGCCTGTGCTCGCACGTTATTCCAAGCGCCTGTCCGTCAAGGCGGACACGCCGATCGAGTACACCCTGGAAACGAAATCCGCCTCGCCGTTCCCGCAGCATAAAGGGCAGCCCCTGTTCTTCGGCTCTGTGCGCGTGGGCAAGGCGTACGTCAGCCTTCATCTGCTGCCGCTCTACATGTGCCCGGCGCTCACAAAAAGCATTTCGCCCGCCTTGAAGAAGCGAATGCAAGGCAAGGCCTGCTTCAACTTCAAGGCTGATCCGGAACCGGAGCTGATCGGAGAGCTGAAGCGGCTGACGGAGGCGGGATTGAAGCAGTGGCGCGAAAAGAAGTGGACGTGAACAAGGCGTCGAGACGAGTCTCGACGCCGCACGCACGAGTGCGCGCGCTACATAGTTGAGTTACCCGAACCATGCGCTGCCTGGGGCGAGGTGGCGCTTGCACACCTCCTCATTCAACTCGATGCCGATACCCGGCTTGTTGGGCAGCGCAAGATAACCGCCCGGATAGAACTTGCCGCCGTCGTTCACAATCATGTCCTTCCACCAGGGGATCTCGATCGAGTCGCTTTCCAGGGCGACGAAGGAGCGCGCAGCGGCGCACACGTGGGCCGATCCGTAGGTCCCGACCGGGGTACACATGTTGTGACAGGCGAAGGTGATGTAGTAAAGATCGGCCATGTCGGCGATCTTTTTGGTCTCGAGCAGCCCGCCGGCCTTCTGCGGATCTGGCTGGATGATGTCGCAGGCCTGTTTTTCGACATAGGGGCGGAATCCCTGGCGCGTGTAGAGATTCTCGCCGGTGCAGATGGGCGTGCGCGTGGCGGCGGTGATGCGCGCCATGGCGTCGGGATTGTCCGGCGGCGTGGGGTCTTCCAGAAACCACAGGTTCAGCGGCTCGATCGCCTGGGCAAAACGCAGCGCGTCGCGGGTGTTGTAATTCCAGTGGCAGTCCACACCGACATCGAAGCCGGGCCCGAGCGCCTTCAGGATCTCCTCGAGAATGCGCACCCACTGGCGCATTTCCTCGGGGGTGACGGTGCGGTTCCAGATCTCGCGGCGATACTGGAACGGCACTTTCCCGGCGATGGCCTGGCCGCGCGATTCCCAGTCCAGGTCGAACTTCATGGCTTTGAATCCGTAAGCCTTGGAGGCCAGCGCTTCTTCGACCCACGGTTTGGGATCGGCGGTCCGGGGCGAGCCGGTGTCGTGATAGACCAGCAGCTTGTCGCGAAACTTGCCGCCGAGCAGGACGTAGACGGGCACGTTCAGGATCTTGCCGGCCAGGTCCCAGAGCGCGCTCTCGATGCCGGCGATTGCGGAAACCATGGCGCCGGCCTGCGAGCCGTGCCCTGAGGTCGCCTCCATCATCTTGGTCCAAAGGTAGTCGACTTGCAGCGGGTCCTCGCCGGCGACGTAGCGCTTCAGGTGCTGGATGTTGTCGAGAATCCCCGGACCGTTGAACGCCTCGCCGATGCCGGACAGGCCGGAGTCGGTGGTGACGCGCACCAGGTGCGCCGGGTAATTCATCTGGATGGTGGCGGTCTGGATGTCGCGGATCTTCACCTTGCCGAACTGCGACTGGGCCGCCGGCAGGACCTTCAGGATTTGCGAATGCTCGATGGTCCAGGCGGCCGCGGTCAGAAGAAAGTCACGCCGCTTCATGGCGTCTCCTTATGAGCGCAACACGTAGGCCCACGTGGCCGTCACCAGGCCGACCAGCGAGGCCAGGATGATGCTGTGGCGCAGCGTGAAGCGGAACAGCTTGGCCTCGTCGGCGCCGTGCAGGCCGGTGGCTGCCGCCGCCACGGCGATGCTCTGGAGACTGATCATTTTGCCCATCACACCGCCGGCGGCGTTGGAAGCAGCCATCAGCACCGGGTCCAGCCCCAGCCGGCCCGCGGTGATCACCTGGAGATTGCCGAACAGGGCGTTGGAGGATGTATCGCTGCCGGTGAGGAACACGCCCAGCCACCCCAGCATGGCGCTGAAGAACGGGAACAGCACGCCGGTGGCGGCGAACGCCAGTCCCAATGTCGCGGTCGCGCCGCAGTAGTTCATCAGGAACGCCAACGCCAGGACGGAAGCGATCGTCACCAGGGAAAGGAAAAGTTGCTTCGCCGTGGCCGCGATGATCCCGATGTAGCGCGCCGGCGACACCCGCAACACCAGGCAGGAGCTGAGCGTCGCCAGCATGCAGGCGGTGCCGGCAGCGGCCAGCCAGTTGAGATTGAAGTTGGCGGCATACGGCGAGGACTTGGCAACCACCGGCGGCACCCGCTCGATCAGGTTGTGGAGGCCGGGCCAGGGGATCACTTTGGTCACCGAGTTCACCACGGACTTCATGGGCTCGTTGCCCCACAGCAGCACGAACAGGATCAGCAATAGGTAAGGCGACCAGGCCAGAATGGTGCGGCCGAAGCCGTGATGGCGTCCCACCGGCGACGGCGCGCTGCCTTCCAGTTGGAACGTGTTCGACGGCTTCCAGATCTTCAACAGCACCACCAGTGCGACGATGGCGGCCATCGAACTCGAGATGGCGCTCACCTGCGGTCCGATGTAGGTGGAGACGGTGTACTGGGTGATGGCGAAAGCCGCCCCGCAGACGGCCGCCGCCGGCAGCACACCGGTGAGGCCTCTCCAGCCGGCCATCACGGCGATCATGTAGCCGGGCACGATCAACGACACCGGGGCCAGGATGCGCCCGGCGGCGCCGCTCAGATCGTGCAGCGGCAGCCCGGTGATGCCCGACAAGGTCACGATGGGAATCCCGATGGAGCCGAAGGCCACGGGCGAAGTGTTGCCCAACAGGCAGATGGCGGCCGCGTAGAACGGCGAGAAGCCGAGGCCGGCCATCATCGCCGCCGCCACCGCCACGGGCGTGCCGAACCCGGCGGCCCCCTCGATGAAGCCGCTCAGCGCGAACGCGATCAGCATGGCCTGCAAGCGCCGGTCGCCGGTGAGGTTGCCGACCGAATCTTTGATCACCTCGAAGTTGCCGGTCTCGACCGTGATGCGGTAAAGCACGATCGCCCAGAATACAATCCAGCCGATGGGGAACAGCCCGAAGCAGGCGCCGTAAGCGACCGCGCTGGCCATCATCGGGGGCGGCATGCGGTACACCGCCAACGCCAGGAACACTGCCGCGCCGAGTCCGGTGACGCCGGCGATCCAGGCGGGTTTGCGTAAGACCCCCAGCAGCAAGAGCAGCACGAAGATCGGGAGGGCGGCCACTAGGGCGGAGACGCCGAGGCTGTCCGCGATGGGAGTGTAGTTCTGCTGCCACATATGACTGACTATGATACATCGGACATGTGGGAGCGCTACTGGGACCGGCTAGGGCCGATCAGGGCTGAAGCCCAACCTACGAACCGACGGGCCGGTCAGCGGTCCATTGCGCCAGGACGCGATACAGGTCCTCGGCGCGCAGCGGCTTGAACAGGTAGTCGTCCATGCCCGCGTTCAGGCAGCGTTCGCGATCGCCCGAGGAGCGCGCCTTGATCGATGCTTGCGTCGAAGCCCTGGCCGCGCAAAAGGCGCTCGGTTGGTTTCAGGGCCGAATGGAATTCGGCCCGCGGGCGCTGGGGGCGCGGTCAATTCTTGCCGACCCTCGCTCGTCCTCCATGCAATCGGCTTTGAATCTCCGGGGAAATTCCGCGAGTCGTTCCGGCCGTTTGCTCCGTCTGTGTTGCGCGAGCGCGTGGCCGACTACTTCGAGATGGACTGCGACAGCCTGTACATGCTGCTGGTGGCGCCGGTGGTGACTTCCCGGCGCAAGGCGATGAATGAAGAGCAGGAAGGGCTGTTCGGGATTGAGAAGCTGAACCTTCCGCGCAGCGACATCCCGGCGGTGACCCACGTCGACTCTAGCGAACGGCACCACTCACTGGCCGACGAAAACCGTTGCCGGATTGCTCGCAACATCGCCGATGAACACCACCAGCGGCTGCTCGCCGGCCGGCAGGTTCTCGATCAGGATGTTGGCCTGCATAACGCCAGCCAGCCCGGGCGTCATCCCGGCGAACATCACCGTGGCCGGCCGGCCGCCGATGGTGACGCGCACCGCGCGCCGCGGACGCGAGAGCGGCTCGGCGGGAGCCGCCTGGCCGGTCGCGATGGGATTATCCAGGTCCCCCTGGCCGGTGAGATACACGGTGAGCACTGTCCCCGGAGGCGCGGCGCCGCCCGGCCCGTTCAGGCTGAGGTCCTGGTTCTGCGCCACCGCCCGATTGGTTCCCGGCAGCAGGAAAATGCCGGGCGCTGCGGCCGAGATGCGGACCGGCACCGGCGCCGAGGGCACCCCATTGACAGTGACGATCAGCACAGCGGGACCGGCGGGGACTTCGAAGGCAAGCTGCCCATTCAACTGCCGCGGGCTGACGTAAACCATGCGGGCGGCGACGCCGTCGACGCTCACCGAGACTCCGCCCATCGACAACGGAAGCGGCAAGGCGGAAACCAGCAGTGTCTCGACGGCGAGATCGAGTCCATGGATGGTGAACAGGGCCCCCGGCGCCAGCGCGTTGGCCGCGCCGCTGGCCGCATTCACCACCGCCGCCACCGATGGCGCGGTGGCGCTCAACACCTCCAGGGTCACCGTCACTGTGGCCGATGCGCCGGAGGAGATGGACGGAAGTATGGTGAGCGTGGCCGTGTGGCGGCCCTCGCCCAGGCCGGCCGGATTCACGATCACGTTGACGTCGCCGGGTGTGGTGCCGCTGACCGGCGAGGTGCGCACCCACGAGCCGCCCGCGATCGCGACAACAAAGGCGACGCCCGGCGCTTCGGTGGTCACGCGCAGCCGCTGTGAATCAGGGGGCGATCCCCCGGCTCGCGCAAAGAAAGCGAGCGCTCCCGGCGACGCCGACAGAGGCGGCGCCACCACTCGCAAAGTGACGCTCACGAGCACGGCGCTTGCCGGCGCGCCTGATAACGCGATGGTGACCTGCGCCGTGTAGGAGCCGACCGGCAATGCGCCAGGCACGGCGAAAACCTCGAGGTTGCCGGGCGTGGTCCCGCTGCTCGAGCCGATCCGTAGCCAGGCGGCGCCCGATGTCGCCGCCGTGTAGGTGAGAGCGGCCGGCGCGGTGTCGAGCGCGACCCGTTGCGACGACGGCGGCTGTGCGCCAACGTTATGAATAAACGTCAGGCTGGTGGGCGATGCCGCTAGCGGGGGCGGCGTCACGGTCAGTGTCACGGTGAGCGTAACCGCGGCGGCGCCGGATGGGTTGATGACGATGGTTCCGGTCTGGGCGCCGATCGCCAGCCCGGCGGTGCTGATCGAAATCGAGAGGGTGGCCGGAGTCGTTCCGGTGGCGGCGCTGGCTTGGAGCCAGTTGCCGCGGCTGGAGGTGTTGACGTTGAATGTCAGCGGGACATCGGTGCTGTCGAGCGCCAGCGTCTGCGGCGCCGGCGCCGGATCGCCCAGCCGGTGGCTGAAAGCCAGTGATCCCGTGCTGATCGTCAGGCCGGGCCGGACCACCAGAGTGACCCCGACAACAACGGTGGGAAACTCTCCGGTCAGTTCGATCGTGCCGTCGTAGGAACCCGCCGGCAACCCGGCAACGATCACGGAAACCGAGAGCGTCCTGGGCGTCGTGCCCGAGGTGGCGCTCAGTCCCAGCCAGCTTCCACCATTGGAGGTCGACACCGCCGCCGTAAAGACGAACTGCGTGCCTGTGCCGCCTTGCGTGGTCACTGTCAGGTTCCGCGCCGCCGGCGGAGTGCTGCCGATGGTGTGAGTAAACGTCATCGCCGTGGTGGAAACCGCCAGCACAGCCGGCTGCGGGGCAGCCGTCACCGTCAGGGTGGTGACCAGGTCCGACGGCGGATTGCCCGGCGACGTGAAGCGCATGGTGGCGGTGTAGCCGCCCGGCGCCAGTCCGGCCAGAACGGCGGGATCGGGTCCGAACGACACCGGGACCGCGCCGCTGGTGGTTCCGCCCGTCGCGCCCACCGACAACCAGTTGCTGCCGGGAGGCCCCACGTTGACGATCGAGATGGTGAACGACAGATCGCCGCCGGCGCTCGATACCGTGAGATTGCGTGGCGCCGGAACCCCGCCGCCCTGCGTGTAGGCGAAACTCAACGAGCCGGCGGGGGTGACGATGAGGGTCTGGCTGTGTGCCAGACCAGCCAAGCCAAGCAAGCAGGCCGAGGAAAGAAGACTCCGGAAGCTCATTAGGAAGATGATCCCACGGATTGGGTGCTTCTCAGGGCGGATTACATTCCGCTCTACAGCGATCCGAGAAAACTCAGCAGGGCGGCGCGATCGCCGGCGGTGAGACCGTGGTAGTGGTCGCGCGCGCGACGCGCTTCGTTGTCGTGGCGGCGGATGGCTTCGTCGATGGTGGCGGCGCTGCCGTCGTGCAGCAGAGGGCGTCGGAAGCGCAAACCCCACAGCGCGGGGGTGCGGATTTCGTCGGGCTCGGCCCCGTCCTGGGCGATGCCGTCGCCGGTTCCGATGTCGTGCAGCAGCAGGTCGGAGAACAGCGGCACGGGCTTGCGGTCGAACACGGGATTCGGGCTGGCGCTGGTGATCAGCACAGGCACGTGGCAGGCGGCGCAGCCAGTCTGGAGGAACACGCGCTCACCGGCGGCGGCCGCATCCGACAGCGGCCCACGCGCCGTCGGAGCGAGAAAACGGAGGAAAGCCTCAAAGTTGTCGATGCCGCGGAGGCGCGTGCGAGGGTCGGGCCGGTCCTCCGGATCGGCGACCGGATCGCACAGGCGCAGCTTCTCCGGATCGACGCCGAGAGCCACCTCTTCGGGGAACAGGTCGTTGGTGATGCCCATTTCGTTGCGGTAGGCGTCGCCGGAGAACGCCAGCAGGGTGGCGTGCTGCGATTTCCAGCCGAAGCGCCCGATGCGCGGGCGTGCGGTGGCGACGTCGGTGATGCGGTTGGCGCGGCCACTAATGCCGTCGTGATTGCTATCGTTGGGATCTTCCATGGCAATGATGGTCGCGTCGGCAATCGCCTCGACCAGCCCGGCGCCAAACACGGGGATCGAGATGCGGCGGGCGATCACGTTGGCCTCGGGCGGAATCCGGACCTGGCAGCGATGGTCCGGGATCGAGAACAAATGGAACAACGTGCCGCCTTCGAGCTCTTTGAACGCTCCTTGCTCATCGCGGTAGCCGGCGCGGACTTCGGTGATGGGCCCGGCGCCCCCGATGGCCGGGATGTTGTGACATCCGGCGCAACTGGTTCCGTTGAAGGCGGGACCAAGTCCGTCCTCGGCGCCTTCGACTTCGGTGAAGTCTTCGAGACCCACGCGGAAGCGCTCGAACTCCGCCGCGGTGATGCCGGGCAGCGGATCGCCGGGCAGGGGTTCGCGGGCGGTCTGGCTGAGAGCGAGTCCGGCGGCGAGTGCGAGAATCCATTTCCGCATGGTGGTCACTCCACGATGATGACGCCGCGCATCTGCGTATGGCCGGCGCCGCAGGCCTTCGAGCACTCGAAGGCATACTCGCCCGGCTCGGTGGGTTTGAAAATCACTTTGGCCTCCCCGCGCCCGCGCTTGGGGATGATCACGTTGATCCCGGCCTTGGGAATGTGGAAGCCATGGTTGGTGTCTTCACTGGTGATGCGGAACTCGATGGTGGTCCCGCGCTTCACCTTGACCACCGAAGGGACGTACACAAACCGCTCCGCGAGCACATGCACGACCTTGATGTCCTTCCCGGCATCCGAAGCAGTGGCCGCGGCCGCCACCAGAACCAGCAACAGACGTTTCATCAGAACCACCATCCCATCCCCAGATTCACGGAATGCAAGGACCGGAACAGCGCGCTCTGGCTGCGCACGATGGTGTAGTCGAACTTGATGGCTACGTCGGGTTCCGGATAATAGGTCGCGCCCCAGACCCAGGCGGAGCGATCGAATTGTTTCAGCGGCAGGAATCCGGCCGCCATCCGGCGCTGCGTATCGAAGTTCTCGTAGCGCCAGAACAGCGCGAGATCGTGGGGGAAGCGGCGCGGCAGCACATGCGCGGCCGTCTCCCAGTAGAACCCGCGCAGGGACCGGGCGATGTTGGGGTTGACGCCGGTCTGCCGCTGCAGAGCGCGATTCAGCTCCGCCGACTGCGAGACGCCGACCTGGGCGTACTGGCCGCGAAATGCGAACCGCCCGAGCCTGTAGCGGCCATCGAACTCGAACACGCGCACGCGCGGGTTCACACTGGCGAGGCCGAAGCCGGTACGACCGCGCCAGAAGCTGGCGCCGAGCGCCAGACGCCGGACTCCGCGATACTCGAGACGTCCGGTGATGGCGGGCCGTTCGGTGACGGACTGAAATCCCTTCTGCCGCCCGCCGCGCAGCCCTTCCTCGGCGCTGAAGCGGGTGGCATCCAGCGGCGCCATGGCGTAGAGCTTGTAGGCCAGGCCGCGGCCGAGGTCGCCGAAGATGCCGGCGCCGCTGTCGAACCAGGTGGAAGGCAGGATCACGGTGTCGACGAACGGACGCTCGACGCCATGGAAGGACGGCGGCTCGTGCCGCTCGTTGATCAGTCCGACCGGGGTGAGCATCATCCCGCCGCGGACGTTCAACCACGGCTTCACCAGGAAGTCGAGATAGGCCTGCTCGAGTTCGAGCTCGCCTTTTTCTTCGCGGCCTTCCACCAGCGCGTGCTCCAGCTCCAGCTCGGACCAGAACTTGATCCGATCGGTGAAGTTGTGGCCGAACAACAGCACGAAGCGGTGGAAGTCGAGCACACCGGGGGAGAGCTCACCGCGGGTCTTGTTGTAGTGGAAGTCCATGTAGCCGGAGAGGGACGAGCGGATCTCGGCGGCGGCGGTTTCCACGGGGGCCGGCGGCGCAACCGGAGCAGGCGCCGGCGCGGGTGTAGCAGCGGCCGCGCGCGGCGGCTCGGCGGCGGGCGTCTTGGCGGCCTCCATCTGGCGGAGGCGCTCCTCCAGCGCCTGCACGCGCTTCTCCAGCTCTTCGATTCTCTTGTAGGGATCCTGGGCGGGCAGTGCGGCCGTCACACCCAGCAGGAACAGGAAAAACGACAGACGCCTCATGGCGCCTAGTTTACTATAGATTCACAGAGAATGTAAACTTCGGTTAACTGTGTCTGCGGCGGCGGCTCAACCAGATCAACAACAAACCACCGGCCGCCATCCCCCAGGTGGCCGGCTCCGGGTTGGCCACGGTCTCGATGCCGGAGACGCCCACGGTCGCGCTATCCGGATCCAACCGGAAGGCGCGGATCTCCCCGTTGAGCACGCCCGAACCGACGATCTGTCCGCTGTCGTTGATGCCGTACGCTTCGGTCAGTTCCCAGCCGAGCGAAGAGTCGATCAGGCCATTGAGATCCAGCATGACGCCGTTGAGCCAGACGAAGGCGTGGGTCTGCCATCCGCCGTTGACCCAGGAGTAGCCGACCACTTCGCCGGCGCCGTTGATGCCGTAGGCGAAGCTGGAGGCGCCGCCGAGGGTCCCGAGATCGGTGATGGCTCCGGCATCGAAGCGATAAGCGTGCAGGTAGCCGGAGGCGGTGCTGGCGTGGCCCACCACTTGTCCGGCATCGTTGACGCCGAAGGCATAGCTGCTGGCGCCGCCCAACGTGGGGATCAAGCTGGCGCCGGTCGCCGGATTCCACAGAAAACCGCTGAACCTGCCCGCGGAGTTGGCGCGATAGCCGGCCACGCTGCCCGAGTTGCTGATCCCATAGGCCGAGCTCCAGTCGCCGCCGACGATGGCGCCGAGGTCTTGCATCGCGCCGTTGGTAGAGAGGAACGCGCGTCCCTGTCCGCCGGCAGTGCTCGCCCCGCCCGCGACCTGTCCCGCATTGTTGATCGCGGTGGCGTAGGAATCCGATCCGCCGAGCGTACCCAGTGTCGTCGCAGCTCCGTTGCTCCACACGGTGGCGCTCGCACGTCCGTTGGCGTAGGCCGTGCCGGCCACCTGACCGGAATCGTTCACGCCGTTGGCCTGGCTCTGGGCAGCGCCGGACAATGCGCCGAGGTTGGCAAGGGCGACGCTGTCATGGACGAAGGCGGTCGGGCTTTGGGCGGTGTTCGCGGAGACGCCGGCCACGTAGCCGGTATTGCTGATGCCGTAGGCGGTGCTGCTGCTGCCGCCCAACGTACCCAGGTTCGTGACGGTATAGATCGGGCCGGCATTCGCCTGCACCAACAGAATTAAGAAGGGAAGAAAGCGATGGAGCATCGGATGGCTCCAGTATGCCGGGGTGTCGTGAATCCGCCAATGGGCGGATGTACTGGTACATTCACTTTACTCCCGGAACTAGCGAACGAGGTATTACCCAGGAGGTGGAGCTATTCTGAAACGCCCGCCAGTCGCTTGTAAGCGCGGATCGCCGTGTTCTGAAATTCCCACGCGTCCTTCCCCGTTGGCGGCGACCCTTGCCACTCCAGTTGCCAGGCGAACCCACGGAACAGTGGCCGCGCCACCACGCGCAAGGCGCGTCCGGCGAACTGCGGGTACTGCTGACCGGCCTCGGCAAGCGCGAGGCGGTTCAACTCAGGGTCGATCTCCGGCGGCTGCATGGGCACGGCTCAATTGGCCTTGGCGCGCAAGCCGGCGGCGTCCAGTTTGTCCCACCACTGCCGCAGCTCGGCGGAATCGATTCCGTTCCCCTCGATGGTGACGAAGAAGCGCTTGCCCACCAGGATCGACAGGGTGCCATTGCGGCCGGCGGTCTTGTACTCCTCCCGGCCTGGGTCCTCGCCGATCTTGATGCCCTTGTTGTAGCCTTCGGTGGTTTCCTGCGAGAACGCGGCGGCGATGAAGAAACCGGCGTAGAGTTCTTTGCGAAAGGCCCAATCCAGGATCTTGACCTCGATGCGTTTCTCCCCCTGGGTGTAGTCGCGATTGACCTCGGTGAATTTCCATTCGCCCATGTTGTTGGTGGAGCCTTTGGGCGCCTGGCTTTCCCAGCCCGAGGGCGGCTCGGGTAGGAACTTGAGCAGCTCGTTGAAGTGCACCGGATCGGTGGGCTTCAGGTTCTCGAGTTCTTTCTGGATCTTCTCCAGGTCCTGGCCGGCCTTGGCCAACTGCCCCATCATGCCGAGGGGATTCTTGGAGAGGTTCTCTCCCTCGACCACGCCGGAGGATTCCTTCTTGCCTCCTCCGCAGGCGGCCAGAGCGAGCAGGGTGATGCCGATGATGCAGTAGCGTTTCATGACGGTCCTCCTCTCAGGACGTTCACCTATTGTATGCCGCGGGAGGGCGGCGCCGTATAGGATGGTAGGCATGCTCCGGCGCGCATTTCTGGCTTCCGCGGCGGCGTCCCTCAGCCGGGGGCAGCGCCGCCGTGTCCGTGTTTCGATTCGCGGCGACCAGTTTCTGATCGACGGCCGGCTGACGTATGCCGGCCGGCGCTACCAGGGGATGAAGATCGAGGGACTGCTGCTGAACTCGCGCATGGTCCAGGGGATTTTCGACGACGCCAATCCGGCGACGGTGAGCCGGTGGCGCTATCCGGACACGGGGAAATGGGACCCGGAGCGCAACACGCGGGAGTTTATCGCGGCTATGCCCGAGTGGCGGCGGCACGGCCTGTTGAGCTTCACCATCGGGATGCAAGGCGGGAGTCCGGAGGGGTACTCGAAGGAGCAGCCGTGGCGCAACAGCGCGTTCGCAGAGGACGGCTCGCTGAAACCGGATTTCATGAAGCGCCTGGAGCGGATTCTGGACCGCGCCGAACAGCTCGGCATGGTCCCCATCGTCGGCTATTTCTACTTCGGCCAGGACGAGCATCTCCAGGGCGAAGCGGCGGTACGGCGGGCGACGGAGAACGCCACGAAGTGGCTGCTGGACAAGGGCTACGAGAACGTGATGGTGGAGATCGCCAACGAGTGCGACAACCGCGCCTATCAGCAGGAGATCCTGAAGCCGCCCCGGATTCCCGAGCTGATCCAACTGGCCAAGTCCCTCACCCAGGGCGGCCGGCGCCTGCTTGTGGGCGCCAGTTTCAACGGCGGCCGCATCCCGGCGGACAACGTGGTGGCCGCCTCCGACTTCATCCTGCTGCACGGCAACGGTGTGAAAGATCCGGAGCGGATCGCGGCGATGGTCGTGGAGACGCGGAAGCTGCCGTCGTACCGGACCATGCCGATCCTGTTCAACGAGGATGACCACTTCGATTTCGACCAGCCGGTGAACACCATGATGAAGGCGCTCGGCGCTTACGCGTCCTGGGGCTACTTCGATCCGGGCAAGAACGATTACAGCGATGGGTATCAGAGCGTGCCGGTGAATTGGGGGATCAACACGGAGCGGAAGAAGGCGTTCTTCGAGGCATTGAAGCGGGTGACGGGAAAATAGCGCGTTACTCAGCTACCGGCGCTGGTTGCGGTTCTGCAACGCCACCACCTGACGCTGGTCGATGCTGTGGTGCGCCAGGTTTTCGGTGGCGTGCTTGTCGAAGATGGCTTGCGCTTGCCGCTCCATCTCTTTCGCCTCTTTGTCCTTCTTCAAGGTGCGCAGCAGGCCGGCGTAACCGGCCAGAGTCGACCCCATCAACGGGTGCTCATCGCCGAGCGCGGTCCGGGTCACGGTCAGGCCGCGGCGGAACAGCGCGTCGGCCTCCTGGACACGATCCTGGCGAACCGCCAGCATGGCGAGATTCAGGAGCGCCCTCGACATTAACGGGTGATGCTCCGGCAGGGCCTTTTCCCAGATGGTCATGGCACGGCGCAGGGCATCCTCGGCTTCCGGGAGTTGGTCTTGATCGATGTACATTGCCGCGATGTTGTTCCAACCAACGGCGCTGCGGACGCGATCGGAGGGGATCACCAGTTCCCAGGTGGCGATGCTGCGGCGGTAATACTGTACGGCTAAGTCGAATCGCTGTTGGCCGTGGTATATGGCCCCGAGATTATTGAGGACAGTGGCGTTCAATGGATCGGTGGGAGTGCTCTCCAGCAACTGCATCGCCTGCAAGGTGACCTGCTCGGCCCGCGCGTAACGCCGCTGTTGCTTGTAGGTGTCGCCCAGGTTGACCAGGGTGCGGATGCGCCCGGCGCTTCCCTCGGCTCCCAGTCGATCCCAAGCCACCAACGCGCGCTTGTAGAATTGCTCGGCTTCGACGTAGCGTCCGGATTCGTGGACGGCCGAGGCCAGGTTGTGCAGCGTGGCCGCGCTGGGCTCTTCCCCACCGGCCGTCAGGGTTTCCACTGCCGAGCGCAACAGTCTTTCCGCTCCGCGAGCATCGCCCCGAGCCAGCATCGCGGAGGCGACTTGAACAGCCTGTCTGGGCGCAAGTTCCTGGCCGGCCGCCAGGGCCGCCGCGAGGAATGTTAGGGAAATCCGGAACGTCATGGCTTCCAATGACACTCATCGGCGAAGTGAGGGGAGGTGAGAGCGCGGAGGAGGAAGAATCACCGCAGAGGCGCGGAGGACGCAGACAAAGAGGAATAGGGGGGCAGGCAGTGGCGACGGATAAACTATGCAGGGTCGCGCTGCTGAGTCTCCTTCAGCAGGCGTCGCAAGATGGGGAGGACCGCGAGGTCTTTCTCATCACCCCGTTCCTCTTTGAGGGCGATGATCATCTGCAATCGAAGCACGCGGACCGGGCCGCACTCATCGAGTTCCAGGGTAATGGTGTCTCCAACGAGTTGTTCGTAATCACGACCACTGCCCACCTCCCCAAGTAGGTCCATTGGGCCAAAGCGGGTCATCAGGAGCTGATGCCCCGTTGAGGCCAGGTGAGAGACTTCCGGACAAAGGTCGCTGTGACCTGGTACGCGGTACTTCGCCTCCAGAACTGCCAAGGCTCTCATTAATCGATCGACGTTTTCCGAATCGCGCGCGTGGACCACATCCAGATCAAAGGTGTTGATGGGAGCGCCCTGGAGAACGGCGCTGACGCCGCCGATGACGACGAAGTTGACACCCTGTTCGTTCAGGACGCGCAGGATACTCCGGAAGCTATGACTTTCGGGCAGCACGAAGGGCCAAGACGTCTCTGAGGTGGTGCTCCAATACATCCAGCCGCTGAGTGGGAGTCAAAGAGAGCATCCAGTGAATCAGCGTCACGTCGACGCCGCCTACGGGCTCACCTGGCTTCGGCGCGACCGGCTGGGTTGCGCCCGCGGTTTCGGTCATGGGAGGTCCGTCCCCAGTGTAGCGCGGCTGTGGAGGAGGGAGAAGAGGAAGAAGAAGATTCACCGCGGAGGCGCAGAGGACGCGGACGAGGAGGAAATGGCCTCCCTCTATCTCTGTGCACTCCGTGCCACTGTGGTGAATCTTCTCCCTCTTTCTCTGCGTCCTCAGCGCCTCTGCGGTGATTCCTGCTTTTATCGGCTCAGGCCGTGGCGGCTCATCAGATCCCGGAACCAGGGCTCTTCGCGGAGCCCGCTGAGCAGCGGCTCCACCCGGGCATACACCAGATACTCGGAGCGTTCCTCAAAGGCCTTCTCGGCCCAGCTCCGCGCCTGGTGTGGGTCGCCGAGGGTCTGGTAGATGACCGCCCGGTAGAGGGCGGGCACGTAGCGATGGGCCTCCACCGCCGCCAGATCGCGCAGGCAGCGTTGGGCGCCGGCGCGATCCCCGGCTTTGGCTTGCACCCATCCCAGTGCCGCCACCGCTGTCAGCAGTTGCCCGCCGGACATCTCGACGGCCTTGCCCAACGACGCTCTTGCCTCCGGCAGTTGATTCTTCTGCGCCAGCGCGAGTCCGAGCACGAAATGAGTGGAGATGAACAGCGGGTCCCGGGCGATGATGACTCGGTACTGCTCGATGGCGCGGTCGGTATCGCCGGCCTGGTAGGCGCACCAGCCGGCGCCCAGCCCGATGATGAGTGACAGCGGGCTGCTCTCCTGCGCCAGCCGGATCTGCGCCTCCGCCTCGCGGAACCGTTTGGCGGCGATCAGGGTATGCGCGTACCAATGGTGCGCGGTCGCATAGCTGGGGTCCAGCTCGATGGCGCGGCGCAATTCTACTTCGGCGCCTTCGATATCCCAGTCGAAGGAGAGTTTCACATAACCGAGTGAAGTGTGTGCTTCCGCGAGCGAGGCGTCCTTGCGCAACGCCAACTCGGCCATCTCACGGGCGCGCTTGCCGGCTTCTTTGGGCTCCAGCAGGTCATAGGGCATCGAGCCCAGCAGGGCATAAACGTCCGCCAGGCCGGTGTGCGACCGGGCATGGCCGGGGTCTTTGGCAATCGCTTGCTGGAAGTACTCTTTGGCGCGCAAAAGGTCCTGGCCGGTTCGGCGGTTCAGGAACCACATGCCCTGAAAGTAGGCATCCATGGCCTCCGGCTGCATAGACCGGAAGCTGGCTAGCCTCGCCCGCTCCTGGGGTTTGACGTGGATCTGAATCTCCTGGACGATGGCCTGGGCGACTTTGCTCTGCAATTCCATGTAGCCGCCCAGCTCGCCTTCAAAGTGGCGGTTCAAGCGATACTCGCCGGTCGCCGCTTGCACCAGGTGCACGGTGACTCGCACGCGGTTGCCTTCCCGGTTGACGGAGCCGAACAGCGCTGCGTCAACTTTCTGTTGCCGGGCGATGTCGGCTTCGGATCCCTCGTACTTTCCCGCCGGATAGTGAACCCGCCGGAGCGCGGTGATGGTGCCGAGAAAAGTCCGGAGCTCCTCGGTCATGCCGCTGGTGAAGGCGTCGTCGCTCCCGGCAAGATTCTGCAGCGGCAGGATCACGATGGAGCGGATCGGCTGCGGTCCGAAACCTCGCTGGACTATCAGGTAGACCACCAACGCCACTACTGCCAACGCCAGGGTGGCGAGGCCGGCCTTCTTCGGAGATAGGAACGGAGGTTTCTTCGGCTCACCCACCGGCCGGACCACGGCGACAAAACGATAGCCGCGCTTGGGGATGGTTTCAATGTACTGGCTTTCGTCGGCATCATCCCCTAAAGCCTTCCGCAGCAGGGAGATGTTCTTGGCGAGCCCGCCCTCTTCGACGATGGTGTCGGGCCATACCTGCCGCATTAAATCCTCTTTTTCCACAACCTCCCCGCGGCGGTTCACCAGGGCCAGCAGGGTGTCGATGGCCTTGGGGGTCAGGGGGACGACCTCTCCGGCGCGCAGGAGCAGTTTCTGGCCGGTGTCCAGGCGGAACGGACCGAACTCATAGTTGCGAGCGGCTTCTTCGCCCATATTTCCCAGTAACGAAGTTTCCGTCAGACTTCCTTCATAACTCTGCGGCGAGTTTGGCGACTTCGGGCGAAGCCGCCCACCGCCCGGATGTGCTCCCAATTCTACAAGATCGCATCCGCAGGGGGCAATCGGGGCGGCAGGTGGCGGTTGGACGAAGGTTCCGTGAAATGGGCACAGGTTTTTCGCGCTTTTGGAAGTAGAACGACAGGACTAGCGAGGACGACTCAGGCTAAGTTCAGTCTTCAAGGAGAAAGCACATGCGAAAACGAATGGTTACGGCGGCGATGGTGGCGGCAGGGACACTGCTGGCCGGCTGCCAACTGATGGTGCCGTCGCTTCATCCACTCTACGAGGAGGGCGACCGCATCGAGGCTCCCGGCTTGGTCGGGGACTGGCGGGTGGACGACTCAAACGAGATAGTTCGGATCACGGAAATCGGACCCAAGAAGTACTGGCTCGAAACCGTTCCGGACGAGGACGAGCCCAAGGTAAAGCTCGATGTTGTGCTAATGCGAATGGCAGGGCTCACCTTTGCGGATTTCGCATACACGGACGAGAGTGGCTTAGCCATCCCGGGACACTTCTTGGCGCGCATCGAGTTGGACTCCGACCGCTTCCGGATCGCCCCGATGAAGACCTCGTGGCTGAAGGAGATGTTGACGGAGCACAACGCCCTGCCCAGCCTGCTCTATGGCTACTCCGGGATGGAGAAGTATCTCGCAATCCTGGCGCCGACGAAGGAATTGCAGTACTTCCTGCTGCGCCACGCCGGCGATCCGGAGGCCTTCAAGGAAGAGACCACATTTTATCGAGTGAAACAGCGAGGTGCACAATGCAAACACGAAACCTGCTACTGACTTTGCTGCTGATCGCGGCATCCACGGGATGTTCGATCAAGCGGTTTGCCATCAACAAAATCGGCGACGCCCTGGCCACGGGCGGTTCCACTTACCAGACCGACGACGACATCGAACTGGTGGGCGGCGCACTGCCGTTCGGTCTGAAGCTCATCGAAGGGCTGCTGGCCGAGTCGCCCAAACACAAGGGGCTGCTGCTGGCGGCCTGCCAGGGCTTCACGGGCTACTCGCACGTCTATGTGCGCGCCCGCGCCGACGAGGCGGCCGAAGAGGACCTGGATCGCGCCGCCGCCCTGCGTCAGCGCGCGCGGCGGCTGTATCTGCGCGGTCATCAGTATTGCGCGGACGGGCTGGAGGCCTCCTACCCGGGGATCACCGAACGCATGCAGGGCGAGCCGCCCGCAGTGGCGGCGATCGGCAAGAAGAAAGACGTGCCGCTGCTGTACTGGACGGCGGCCTCGCTGGGGCTGGCGATCTCGGTATCCAAAGACGATGCCGCCATGCTGGCGAGGCTGCCGGAGGTGGAGGCGCTGCTCGGCCAGGCGATGAAACTGGATGAAAGCTGGGAGAAGGGCGCGCTGCACGAGTTCCAGGTGACCTTTCTGTCGTCGAAGCCCGGCGGGGCCGAGCCGGTGCGCGTGAAGGAAGCCTACCAGCGCGCGCTGGAACTTTCGCAGGGCTCGAGCGCCGGTTTGTTCGTCGCCTACGCGGAAGCCGTGCCCTTGGCCAACCAGGATCGCGCCGCCTTCCGCGAGCTGCTGGAAAAGGCGCTGGCGGTGGATCCGGACGATCACAAGGACGTGAGGCTCACCAACCTGGTGGCGCAAAAGCGCGCGCGCTGGCTGCTGGCGCGCATCGACGATCTGATTCTGGAAGTGGAAAAGACCAAGACGGAAGGAGAGATCCAATGACTACCCGAGCTGCTGTTCGATGCATCGTAGGCGCCGTGGTGCTGGGCGGGATGGCCGCCCCGGCGCAGACTTACCGGATTGACCTGGGCACAGTGGCGCCCAAGGAGTCGCCCTGGCACGAGGTCCTGCTGCAAATGGGGCAGGACTGGCGCCGGATCTCCGGCGGCAAGGTGCAGCTCCGCATCTTCGCCGGCGGCGTGCAGGGCGACGAGGTCGACATGCTGCGCCGGATGCGGGCCGGCCAGCTTCAGGCGGTGGCGTTCTCCGGCGTCGGGCTGGCGCACGTCGAACCGGCAGTTGGCTGTCTGTCGATCCCGCTGATGCTGGACTCCTATGAAGAGCTGGACCACGTGCGGGAGAGGATCGCGCCGCGTCTGGAAGCGGCGCTGGCCGCCAAAGGCTACATCGTGCTGAACTGGGGCGACGTCGGCTGGGTGCACTTCTTCGCCAACCAGCCGGTGAAGACGCTGGACGAAATCCGCAAGCTGAAGCTGTTTATCACGGCAGGCGATCCGGCCGCAGAGAAGCTGTACAAGGATTTCGGGTTCCGTCCCATCCCGCTGGCGTCCACCGATCTGCGCCCGGCACTGGCGACCAAGACAGTCGACGCCTTCGACGTGCCGCCCCTGTTCGCGCTACTGGAACAGTTGTTTCCGCACGCTCCGAACATGATTGCGCTGAAGTGGGCGCCTCTGATCGGCGGCACGCTGGTTCGCAAAAAGGAGTGGGAGGAGATTCCGGAGAAGCTGCGGGGCCCGCTGCTGGAGGCGGCGCGAAAAGCCGGCGACAAGATGCGTGACAAGATCCGGAAACTCGGGGACGAGGCCATCGTTCAAATGCAGAAGCGGAAGCTGAACGTAATTCAGCCCGACGAGAAGACCATGGCTCTGTGGCGCCGGCAGACCGAGGAGGCATATCCGAAGCTGCGCGGCAAGCTGGTGGCCGCGGACTTGTTCGACGAAGTGAAGCGTTTGCGCGATGAGTATCGCGAAGCGCGGGCGGCGGCCGCTAAGCCGCCGGTCACGACCGGGCAATTGGCGCCCCCTGCCAAACTGCCGGTGCGGAGGTGAATATGTCGTCGCGGATTCCGAGACCGCGTTTGGAGGACTGGCTGCCGGTGGCCACGCTCGGCCTGATGACGCTGCTGCCGCTCCTGGAGATCGTGGTCCGCAAGGTATGGGTGCGAGGCATCCCGGGCACCATCCCGATGGTGCAGCACTTGACCCTGTGGACTGCGTTCCTGGGCGCCATGCTGGCAGCCCGCTCCGACGCGCACCTTTCGCTGTCGACGGCGACGTTTCTGCCGGAGCGCTGGCGCCAGCCGGCGCGGCTGTTCACCGCCGCTCTGGGCGCCGCCGTATGTACGGGACTGGCCTGGGCCAGCATCGGCCTGGTGCAACTGGAGCACAAGGCAGGCGAGACGGTCGCTTGGGGCATCCCGGCCTGGGTGGCCGTGGTGGTGATGCCGGTGGGCTTCGCGCTGACCGGCGCGCGGCTCATCGGACGCGCCACGCAAAGCTGGCGCTGGCGAATCCTGGTGGGCGCCAGCGCTTCGCTGCCGCTGCTGATGGCGGCGGCGGCGGAGCCCTCGCGGCCCGCGCTGCTGTGGCCGGCGGTCCTGATGCTGCTGGCCGCGGCCGCCGCCGGGTTGCCGATCTTCGCCGCGCTGGGCGGCGCTGCCCTGCTGTTGTTCTGGGCGGGCGGTTATCCGGTGAGCGCGGTCGCGGTATCCGGTTACACTCTCACGGCGTCGCCGGTGCTGCCGGCGATTCCGCTGTTCACGCTGGCGGGCTACATCCTGGCGCAAGGCGGCGCCAGCCGCCGGCTGATGCACTGCTTCACCGCCTGGATGGGCTGGATGCCTGGCGGACTGGCGATCGTCACCACCGTGATTCTGGCGTTCTTCACGCCGCTGACCGGAGCCTCCGGGATTACCATCCTGTCGATGGGCGGCCTGCTCCTGCCGGTGATGGTGAAGGCGCGCTATCCGGAGAGCACTTCGATCGGACTGGTGACCGTGTCCGGTTCCATTGGGCTGCTGCTGCCGCCGAGCCTGCCGGTGATTCTCTACGCCGTCACCGCGCAGCAGCCGATCGACCGGTTGTTCGTCGCCAGCTTCATCCCCGGCCTGGTGCTGATCGTCGTAGTGGCGGCCTGGGGCGCCAGCCGCGGCTGGCTGGCCGGCGTCCCGCGCTCGCAGTTTCGTCTCCGCGAAGCCGTTGTGAGCGCCTGGCAGGCCAAGTGGGAGCTGGCGCTGCCGGTAGTGGTGCTGTCGGTCTACTTCTCGGGCCTGGCCACGCTGGTGGAATCCGCGGCGATGGCGGTGCTCTACAGTTTTCTGGTCGAGTTTGTGCTGTACCGCGATCTGCGGCTGGGCCGCGATTTTGTTCCGGTCACCGTGCAGGCCGCCACGCTGGTGGGGGCGTTCCTGATTATCCTGGGGGCGGCGCTGGGGTTCACCAACTTTCTGGTGCAGGAGGAAGTGCCGGACCTCGCCATGCAATGGGTGCGCGCGCACGTCTCTTCGCCGCTGGTGTTTCTGCTGGCGCTGAACGTGTTTCTGCTGATCGTCGGCGCGCTCATGGACATCTACTCCGCCATCATCGTGGTCGTTCCCATCATCCTGCCGATGGGCGTGGCTTACGGCATCGATCCGGTGCACCTGGGAGTGATCTTCCTGGCCAACATGGAGCTGGGCTACCTGATGCCGCCCATGGGCGAGAACCTGTTCCTGTCCTCGGTGCGCTTCCACCAGCCGGTGATGCGCATCTGCCGGGCGACTCTGCCCTATACGCTGATCCTGCTGGGGGCGGTGCTGTTGATCACGTATGTGCCGGCGATGACGCTGGCGCCGCTGGAGTGGTGGGGTGGTGAGTAAGCCGGAAGCTTGCGCCACGTGATGTATACTTCCTTTCGATGAGGGTGCTGATAGCCACGGTCACCGCCGGCGCGGGACATCTGGCGGCGGCGGCGGCGCTGGAGGAGGCGTGGAGCGCGCTGCGGCCCAAGGACACACTCCAGCGCGTCGACGTACTGGACTACACGCCGCGCTTCTTCCGGAAAGCGTATTCACAAGGCTACGTCAAGCTGGTGGAGCACGCGCCGGAACTGTACGCCGCCGTGTTCAGGCGAACCGACAACGCGCGGCTGGTGCGGCGGCTGTCGCAGGTGCGGCGGACGCTGTCGCTGTTGCCGGGCCGCAAGTTCATCACCTTTCTGCGGCGGTTCAAGCCGGACGTGGTGTTGTGCCCGCACTTTCTGCCGCTGGAGATCCTCGGCCATCTCCAGTCGCAAGGCCGCAACTGGAAGCCTCCATACACGGTTTGCATCGTCACCGATTTCGAAGCGCACGCGCTTTGGATGGAGCCGAGTGTGGATCTCTATTGCGTGGCCGCCGAAGAGACCGGCGTGCGGCTGGTGGCGCGCGGAGTAGCGCCGGAAGCGGTGGTGGCGACGGGGATTCCGGTGGCGGCGAAGTTCTCCCAGCCGCCGGCGCCGCATGTGGCGCGGCGGCAACTGGGATTGCGCGACGATCTGCCCGTGCTGCTCGCCCTGAGCGGCGGTTTCGGCATGGGCCCGGTGGCAAAGATCCTGGGTGCGCTGGACCAGACCGGCTGCGAGATCCAAATCGTGGTCGTGTGCGGCCGCAACCAGACACTGCGGCGTGAGCTGGCTGCGCGCGACCGGCGGCATCCCACGCATGTGCTCGGTTTTGTCGACAACATGCACGAGCTGATGGCCGCCTCCGCCGTGATCCTCACCAAGCCTGGCGGCCTGACTTCCTCGGAGGCGCTGGCGCTGGGCAAACCGATGGTGATCCTCGATCCGATCCCCGGGCAGGAGACGGCCAACGCCGACTTCCTGCTGGAGCGCGGGGCGGCCATCAAACTGAACAGTGTCGACGACCTCCCGTTTCGCCTCCATCGGCTGCTGGGATCGAAGAAGCTGGCGGCGATGGCGGAGGCGGCGCGAGCCTTGGGCCGCCCCGGGGCCGCCCGGGCGGTTTGCGCGGAGGTGCTGCGGCGAATGCCGGAGGTCTGAGCGCTGTTCACACGGGACGGCGGGACCGGTGGCGGTCGAGCAGGCCGCGGGCGATGATGAGCCGCTGGAGTTCATTGGTGCCCCCGCCGATCAGCAGCAGCGGAGCGTCGCGGTAGAAGCGCTCGACCGGGAAATCCTTCGAGTAGCCGTTGCCGCCGAGAATCCTCATGGCCTCCAGCGACGCCTCGGCCGCGGTTTCGGTGGCGAACAGTTTGGCCATGCCGGCCTCGACGTCGCAACGCTCGCCGCGCTGTTTCCTGCAGGCGGCCGACAGCACCAGCAGGCGCGCGGCTTCAATGCGCGTAGCCATGTCGGCCAGCTTGATCTGGATGGTCTGGTGCTCGGCGATGGGCTTGCCGAAGGTGACGCGCTGTTGGGCGTAAGCGATGGCTTCGTCGAACGCCGCCTGCGCCAGGCCCACGCCGCGGGCGGCGACGTTGATGCGCTCGGTTTCGAGACCTGTCATCACCTGGCGGAATCCGTCGCCTTCCTGTCCGCCGATGAGATCGCCGGCTGGCACGGGAAAGTCGCGGAAGTGCAGCTCGCAAGTCTCGACGGTCTGGTATCCGAGCTTGTCGATGTCGCGGCCCACTTCCAGTCCCGGGGCGCCCTTACGGATGACGAAGGCGCTCATGCCGCGGCGGGCCGGTGAAGTCTCCGTATCCGTGCGCGCCAGCAACAGGAACGTGTTGCCGTGCCGCCCGTTGGTCACCCACATCTTCGATCCGTTCACCAGGTAGACATCGCCATGCCGCGCGGCCGTGGTCGCGATGTTTTGCAGGTCCGTGCCGGCGTTGGGCTCCGACAGGCAGATACCGCCGCGGTCCTCACCGCGCGCCAGCCCCGGCAGGAGACGGCGCTTCTGCTCCTCAGTGGCAAAACGAACCAGCACGTCGCACAGAACCAGATGAGTGCCGATCACTCCGGCCAGGCCCAGCCAGCCGCGCGCGAGCTCGGTGAAGATCTGGGCGAACGTCGGGTAATCCACCGCGCTGCCGCCGAACTCCTCCGGCACATTCAGTCCGAACAGTCCCAGGGTCCGCATCTGGTCCGCCAGCGCGAACGGGTACTCCCCGCTCCGCTCCATGGCCGAGGCGACCGGAATCACCTCCCGGTCGACAAAGCTCCTCACGGTGTTGATGGCCAGTTGCTGCTCTTCGGTGAACTGGAACACGGTTTCCCTCCTGTCCAGGGAATTATGGCTGAAAACGACAAGTCAAACGGACCGGACTGGCATCAGGTACTGTCCAAAACGTTTTCGGAAGACAGGGGCATTGGCCTCATCACTGCGTTGGATTTTCCTGGGGGAGCGGCGGCTGCTGTCCAAAACAGGAATGCTAGCCGGTAAGCGGCAGCGCCAGCTGGTCCCCCATGAGCGCCTCCGGCGGCTCGAACGGATGATTCAGCCACTTGGCTAAGTCCCCTCACGATCTCTCGCTGCGACCGCGCTCCGCCCAGATGACAAAACAACAGGGCGATGAACTGGATCCAACTGGTCATTCCTTTGGCATGCTTCTCGGTTTGATGCTCGCGCACCGCACCCTCAAATACGGCGCGCGGGACGAAGCGTAAGATCATTGCCCGCTCGTCTTCACTCCTGCTGCCCTACCCACCCGCCCCAGGTGTATCCAAAACGTCTTGGACAGCAGTGGGACCGAACGGGCCAGCCCTTTTATCGCAAGCCGCGCTTTGGTCGAGAAAAACGGCTGCCAGCCCTGGTCGGTCACAGCCCTTCCTTATCCCCTCAGCCCCTTGAAGCTACAGGATTTTGCACGCAACGGCGACAGGCTGGTTTTGGACTCATCCGTTATACTGGAATCGGGTGAAGGGCCTTATTGCCCTATCGATGACGCAATTGGTGGCCACCAAGTTCATCGCTCACATGTCAGACGCACCGGCGCCCCTAGGAAGGCTTGTCGCGCGAGGCATTGCTTCAGACGGACGGTGTCGCAGACG